>WBZQ01002819.1_pt1 | contig 10994 bp, 8 predicted proteins | sample 5204251 | NCBI WGS metagenome assembly WBZQ01 (sample SAMN12412402, study PRJNA552823) | activated sludge metagenome | isolation source: activated sludge from nitrification reactor of wastewater treatment plant... | place: USA: Virginia | collected 2017-09 | reverse complement strand
CAGCCTCAGACCGTCCTGGTCGTGGATCAGGGCAAGGGACGCAAGGCCGTCCGAAATGGCGGGCTGCGCGTCTTCACCACGATCAACCCGGACTATCAGGCCCATGCGCGCGAGGTCCTGAAGCGCTACGTGAACAACGGCCCGGACGGCCCGCAGGCGGCCATCGTGATGCTCGACGTCAAAACCGGTCGCATGCTGACCATGGCATCCACACAGACCTATTCCCGCAAGACCAAGTTCAACCTGGCCGGACCGTCGGCGCACCGACTCGCCGGATCCACGTTCAAGGTGTTCGTGCTGACCGCGATGATCAAGGCCGGCGTGGACCCCGTGACGACCAAGTACTTCAGCACATCGCCGATCACGATCGACGGCACCAAGTGCAAGGACCCGGGCGTCTCGACGTTCGATTTCCACACGTTCTCGAACAAGGGCGGGGGCATGATGAACCTCGTCCGCGCGACCACCCAGTCCGACAACTCGGCGTACGTGCAGATGACCTGCGACATCGGTCCGCAGGCCGTGTACGACACGGCCAAGGCGATGGGTATCCGCTCACTCGTGCCGAATGTCGACAACCACAACCTGTCGCTCGCGCTCGGCGGATTGACCAATGGCGCCAACGTGATCGACATGGCCCGCGCATACGCGGTCATCGCGAACGGCGGCTACAACGTCAAGCCGTTCGCAATCAGTCGGATCTGGTCGCCTGACGGCAAGTGGCGCAACATCAAACCCGTCCGCAAGCGCGTCATCCCCGCTGGGGTCGCCGCAGAGGTCACGGACATCCTTCACCAGAACGTCCTGGGAGGCACCGGCACCCACGCGAACCTTTCGAACGTGCCGGTGGCCGGCAAGACGGGGACAACCAACGACTTCACCGACGCATGGTTCATCGGGTTCACCCCGCGCTACGTGACGGCAGTCTGGTACGGCTACGCCAACACCCAGAACTCCACCGGCGAGACCGGCGGCGGAAAGCCGGCCAGCATCTGGCACGACTTCATGTCGTTTGTGACCCAGGGTGAGTCCAACCAGGCATTCCCGGTCGCACAGCGTCCGGTCACGTGGATCCCGTTCCAGGGCTACTACGAGGGACAGGCTGCCGCGCTCGCCGCCAAGGCGGCCGCCGACGCGAAAGCGAAGGCCGATGCGGCCAAGCCCAAACCCTGCAAGAAGCCCAAGGAAAAGAACTGCACGCCCGTCAAAGGCGACGGCACCGGCGGTGGACCGGGGGGCGGGACAGGCGGCGGCACCGGCGGAGGCACGGGGGGTGGCACCGGGACGACGCCGGGAGGCGGCACCGGTGGCGGAACCGGCACGACGACGAATCCCGGATAAGCCGGGGCGGTGACCAACTCGCCTGCCGACCTCCCGGCCCAACCGCTGCCAAGGTCGCTCGCCTGGTTGTGTCGGCCCCGCAACGCCGCGATCGTGGCGGGCGCGATTGCGCTCGTGTTCATCGCGTTCGTGCCGAAGGGTGAGGACGCCGCGGCGCACCTGTACCAGACGCAGGTGTGGCGCGAACACGCATGGCGGTTGTGGGACAACAACTGGTACGCGGGGCGCTACAGCCAGATCAACTACAGCCTGTTGTACTACCCCGTGGCCGCGCTGCTTGGCACATGGACGGTGGTGACCGCCTCGGTGGCGGGCGGCGCGGCAGCGTTCACGCACCTGATGCATGCCAGGTGGCCGCGCATCGCCACGTGGCCGTCCGTCGCGTTCACATTCCTCGCTCCGATGCCGGTGCTCAACGGCACCTACCCCTTCATCTTCGGCTTGGCGCTCGCGCTCGCCACGCTCGGGGCGCTGCAGGTGCGGCGCTGGAAGCTGGCGGTCGGGCTGGGCATCGGTGTCGCCCTTGCCCACCTGCTTGCGCTGTTTCTGCTCGACAGCACGCTGCTCGCACTCGCGGTGGCCAGACGTCCGTGGCGCGAGCGCGGCCCGGTCCGCACAGTTACGCTGCTGTTCGCGGCGACGTTCGGCGCGACGCTGATCTCATGGCGGGCGTTCAGCACCCAGGGAGCGACGTATCCGTTCAACCTCGAAGACCTGAGCGTGGTCGTCGCCTTTTGCGTGATCGGTTTGGCGCTGTCGTGGAGCCAGCCCGACCTCAGCGCGATGCGCGCGATCTTCGCCACCTACGGCGCCATCACGCTCGGCGCCTTCGTCATCGCCTCTCCGCTGGGCTCCAACGTCGGCCGGCTGGTGGTGTACCTGGGGACGCCGCTGTTGCTGATTCCCTTGGCGTCGCGACGCTTTCGCCCCAGGGGGCTGAGCGCGATCCTCGTGCTGGCGGCGCTCACCTGGCAGGTCTTCCCCATCGCCACCGGCGTTCGCGCCGCCTCGACCGTCCGCTCATCATCCGAGGAGTTCTGGTATCCGGTAGAGGCGTTCCTCGCCGAGCACGGCGACCCCAATCACCGCATCGAGGTCGTCGCCACCGACCAGCACTGGGAGGCCTTCTACCTTGCGCGACGCGGCGTGGCGTTGACACGCGGGTGGTACCGCCAGGACGACTTCCCCTCGAATGCCGAGCTGTATGGGGAGCTGACACCGCACACGTATCGCTTGTGGCTGAGCCAGCTCGCCGTCAAATACGTCTTCCTGCCGAACGTCCGGCTCGACTACAGCGCCGCGAAGGAGGCGGCGCTGCTCGAGACGGGCATCCTTCCGCGCGTTGCTCGAATGGGCAACTGGACGGTGTACGAGGTGCCGAATCCCACGCCGCTCGCAACACCGGCCTCGCAGATCACGGTCGCCGCCATCGACGCCACCACGGTGACGCTGGATGCGCAAAAGGCACGCGTATACCGGCTGCGTTTGCACTACACGCCGTACTGGAAGGTGGTGAGCGGCTCCGCATGCGTCACGCGCACCGATCATTCGGACACCGCGCTTCGGGTGCTTGCGCCCGGGCGCGTCACGCTGCGATTCACCGTCGGGATCGGCACCGTCGTCGACGAGGTCATCGGCAGGCCCGCGGCGTGCGCGGACGCGGAGTTCATCGGGCCGCTCGCGCCGGAGCCGGCCGACGGCGGAACGACCCCCAAGTCGCCGTGAGCGCCCCGCGTGTTCGCACAAGCGTCCGGGCGGCGCTGCCGGCGTGGGCGGTGACGCACGTCGGTATCTGGCTGACCGCGGTCATCGTGGGACTGCTCGTGGATCACCGCGTCGTCGCACGTCTCGACCCGTCGGTTCCGGACGCGCTTCGCATGCTCGGCGGGTGGGACGCCAGTTGGTACATGGACATCGCCCGCCATGGCTACTCGCTGGATCCTTCGGGCGCCGAGGGGTATACCAACGTCGCGTTCTTCCCGCTCTTCCCGCTCACCATTCGCGCGCTGATGGGCGTCGGCGCATCGCCGTTCATCGCAGCGATGGCGGTGAGCACGGTGATGTCGCTGGTGGCGCTGGCGGCCGTGCACATGCTGACGCACATGCGCTTCGACGAACGGTTCGCACACCGTACCGTCTGGGTGTTCGCGCTGTTTGCGCCCGGGATCACCTTCGGCTTGGGCTACAGCGAGGCGATCGCGGTGGCCTGTGTCGCCGTGGCGGGCGTGCTTGCGCTCAAGGGTCGGTACCCAAGCGCCGGTGTCGTCGCTGCACTCGCCACCCTCAACCGCCCCACCGGGCTGCTGGTGGCCGCGTTGGTCGCAGCGCTCGCCGCGTTGAGCTCCAGCGGTCGGCGCCGTATCACCAGCGTTGCGATGGCGGTGATTCCCTCCGGGCTCGCACTCGGCGGGTTCCTCTGGTGGATGCAGCGCGCACACGGCAACTGGCGTGCGCCGCTTGACGCCCAATCGGCCTGGCACCGGGGTGTGGGAACACCCTTCCTGTTCGACTTTCAGCAACCCACACGTGTCGATGAGTTGATTCGCGACCTGCTGTTCGGCACCGTCGCCATCGTCCTCGTCATCGCCCTCGCCCGGTGGCGCCCCGCCCGGACATGGGCCCCGTGGTGGGGGTACTCGGCCGCCTGCATCGCGATGCCGCTCACCACCGGCAGCGTCTACTCGCTGGCCCGCTTCAGCCTGGTGGCCGTGCCGATCGCCTGGCCGCTCACCCGGTGGACATATGCGACCCGGCGACGGTTGGTGACCATGACCGCCATCGCCACCGTGCTGTGCCTGGCGCTCGTCGTCGAGCTGGCGTGGCATTCGCCATAGTGCGTCCGGCCATGGATATCCGCATCATCAGCTGGAACGTCTTCCACTGTCAGGACGGTGCGCGCCTTGGCCCGACACTCGGGTCGGTCATGCGCCGACGTGAGCTCGACGACGGCACCCACGTGCATCGCAATCGCAAGTGGGTGGACCAGATCGCCGACGTCATCACGTCGCTCGATCCCACCATCGCCGCCCTGCAGGAGGTGCCGCCGCAGGCGGTCGACCGTATCGCCGCACGCACGGGCATGCGGGCGGTCAGCTCGCTGATGCGGCCGGTCATCGGGCCGCTCCGTCTGCGCGGCAGACTGGCGGACGCAAACCCGGACCTGTGGCGAACGCACGAGGGCACGTCCAACGTGCTGCTTGTCCCCTCCGACTGGACCTGCGAGGAGCGGTGGACATTCCGCCACAACCCCCCGCTGGTCGCGTTGCGCCATGGTCACCGCCTCCGGCTCTCACTACGTGAGCGCCTGCACTGGATCCTCGAGCCGCGTCGATTGGTGGGCGCCCGGCTTCGAACCCCTCCGGGAGACAGTGTCGTGGCCGTGAGCCTGCACTGCCAGGATGCACGCGATCCGCGGCTGATCGGCGTCGAGATCGAACGCGTGCTCGACGACATCGACAGGCGCGTCACCCGTGACGTGCCGATCCTGCTGGCGGGCGACTTCAACGGGCGGGGGCGCGAGCACCCCGCGATCGCCCAGCTGCTCGCCGCCGGGTTCGACGAGGCGACCCTCGACCGGCTGGGCATCGACCACATCTTCCACCGAAATCTCACGACGGTGACGCCGCCCGCCGCGCTTGACCGCGAGGTTCGCCACCACCGCCTGGAAACGGCCGGCGGCCCACGGGTCGTGCTCCTGTCCGACCACGAGGTGCTCCAGGCGACCTACCGCATCTGACCCCGGCTACAGGCCGTCGTCGATGGCGTTCGCCACGCCGATGAGCCATGAGCACACGAGCGCAGTGACCCCCGCGAATGCGCCCGCGGCGACGAACCCCGCGGGGAGGCGGTCGACCGGGACGTCGGGTGCGTTCGTAACGTCGGCCGCACGGACGACGATGGACGGCAGCAGGGTTGCGCAGAGCGCCACGACGCATCCCACACCGCCGGCCAGCGCGGCGGCGGTCAGCGAACGCCAGGCTGTGGAGCCGGTCAGCGCACCTGCTCTGGCGGCGCGCAGAACGAGCGCCACGATCGTTATGGCGATCGGCACGATGAGCCACAGCACCGGCGACACCTGCAGCGCGGGAACGTCGACCCGGCGCTCGTTCAGATCGGCGCGAAACCACGGCAACGCGAGCGAGCCGATCGCAATCGCGCAGAGCACTGCGGTGAGCGCGGCGGCCCGCCGTACGCTCATTTGCCCAGGTTCCGACGGATGACGAGCACCTGGTCGCGGTCGAACACCACGTGCGACCGTGGATCGAGCAGCAATCGGTTGACACGCTCACGGTGAGCCTTGATATCGCGCCCGTCCGCCATCGCCGCCAACTTGGTGTCCACGATGACCCAGGTCGCATCGGCGATGACCGGGAAGGTCAGCACGCGCCGACGCGCGGACAGGTGCGCGCCGACACCGTTGCCCACGGACACGACGGCATCCTTGGGGATCAGGTTGACGGCCTGCTGCAGGACTGGCGCGCGCGGATCATCGGTGGTCAGGGCCTTGGCCCGGTCCCGGTTGACACCTCCGGTGCGCCCCATCGGTGGATCGCCCCAAAACGGCAGCGGGCTTAGCAGGTACGAGCTGACGAGGGTCACGACGACGATCGCGGGCAGGGTCACCGCGGGGCGGCGCATCAGGTGGCGTCCACCCGTTCGCTTGGAAGCCGCCATCGCCCCGTATCCGCGAATGGCGGCTGCGATGAGAAATGGCGCGGCAACCGCGCCGTAATGAAACGCCAGCTGCTGCTGCTGCGGATGGTTCGACATCAGGTTGATCAGCACGTCGGGAATGACGGCCGCAGCGAGCAGAGGAGCACGCAGCGGCAGGAACGCGAGCGGCACGAGCAGCGCCAGGACGAAGACGATGCGGTTTGTGGTGAGCAGCAGGTCGGCCGAGTGGATCGGATGGAAGATCAGGGTCTTGGCCGCCTGTCCGACGGTGTCGCCGAAGGCGCCGTAACGGGCAAGCAGCATCGACTCCGCACCCTGGGTGCGAAGGCGCGGCATGATGGCGCCGATCACGACCGCGCTCCACATCAGCCCGAAGATCGCGACGCTCGCCCCGGCGCGTCGGCGCCGGAGCGCGAAGAAGATCCAGATGCCGAAGATGAAGATCGACAGGCCGACCTGTTCCTTCGTCATCGCGGCGAGGATCACCATGACCGCAAGCGTGGCGTTGTGATTGGTGCTCGCAGCCCAGATCGCCCACAGCAGCAGGGGCGTGGCGAGCGCAACAGCGTGGAAGTGGAAGAGCGTCTGCGCCTGGATGAAGGGGTACATGAGCGTGACGGCGCACGCGGCCACGGCGATGCGCTCGTCGCCGATCCATGTGCGCGCCAGCAGGTACGCCGCGATCCCGGCGCTCGATACGGCGATGGACTGGACCACCACGAGCATGATCGGGCTGGGCCAGATCCACCACAGTGGCGCGAACAGCGCAAGGATCGGCTCCACGTGCCCGGCGTAGCGCGACACCTGCTCGCCGAGCACGTCGGTCGCTGTGAGCATCAGGTCCCCGTGGGCGGCGCTCCACACGGCCTGCACCATGTTGCCCAGATCGAAGCGACGCGCCAGGAAGTTGTCGTACCGGTGGATCTGCCACAGCGAGAACTGCACGGCGTAGACCACGCACATGACCGCGACGCTCCACGGCGCCCATCGCCGCAGGGCGGGCGCGGCGCTCCCAGTGCTCCCGGTCGACGCCGACCGTGCGACGTCGCTCACCTGCGACGTCCCACGAGCGAGACAAGCCCCACGTACGCCAGCTCGATCACGACGAGGGCGAATCGCAGTCCGACGGCGATGGCGAGCGCGGGCCCCATGGCGCCGCCGTCGAGATTGCGGGCGAACAGCACCGCCAGCAACCCGTCACGCACGCCCAGCCCGGAGGGGAAGATGAATGCGACGGTTGAGACGGCGAACGCCAGCAGGAACGCCAACGAGATCTCGAGCGGTCCGCCGATCGCCGGACCGGCGGCCGAGCGCACCAACCCCCAGACGCCCAGGCAGATGAGCACGGCGCCGGCGCTGTAGCCGCCAAGCAGCGCCATGATCTGCCGCCCGTTGTACATCTGATCCAGCGGCGGCCGACCGATCAGACGAAGGAGTCGGGCCGTGAGCGGACCGAAGATGCGCGGATGAAGGCCGACCAGCCCGATTGGGATCACGACGAGCAGCCACATCAGCTTCTGGTTGCCGGCGCTGCCGTACAGGCCCAGGTACGCGACACTCGCCCCGGCGCCAAGCCCGAGCCCGATCAACTGCTCGTAGACGGTGGCCGCCACAGTGGTCTTCTTGGGCACTCCCCAGGACGCGCCCATCACCGCGCGGCCGACGACCATCATCACGTTTCCCGGGATGTACCGGGCAAGCAGCGAGCGGGCCCAGATGGACACTGCGACGGGTCGGGGTGGATGTTCGGCCGACACGAGCTCCACCGATCGGGCGTAGGTCCATCCGTTGACCTGGTAGGCGGCCATGACCGCCAACGTACCCCCGACCAACCACACCGGCGAAAGGTGCCAGTCGTACGCGGAGACCTTCTTCCAATTGGACTGCAGGGCCCACAGGATCGCCGCGGTGGCGGCGACCGCCATCGCGATCAAGATCCCGCGGGTTCGACCTGAGGTCCGACGCGTCACCGCGTCGGTGGCTTCGAGGTCACCATCGGCTCGGTCGGGCCGACCCGTCGGACCCTGGCGGTCGTCCTCCATCAGACGGCCGGGATCACCCCGCTCGCGATCAGGAAGTTGCGTGCAACCGTCGTGTACGGCTTGCCGTCGATCTCAACCGCGCCGCGCAAGGTGATGAGCGCGGACTTGGTGATCTTGGCGGCGATCGCATCCGCTGTGGTTCGCAGCTGGGGAACCGCGCCGTTCGTCGCATTCGACACCACGGTGACCGTGCGCCGCGGGGTGCCCGCCAGACGTCGGCGGGTATCGCGCAACGTCACCAGTCCGATGCGGGCCGCTCGGGGCTCGGCGACGCTCGACTGCACGCAGTCGACGCGCTTCTTCGCGATCAGCGCGAAGCGGGCGCTTCCGGTGCGAACGAGAACTGAGCGGAACGTGGATCGCAGCGCCCAGTATCCGTCGGCGCGGAGCATGTGACTCGGCGTGGCCCCGTAGATCAGCGACGGCGCGGCGGCCGGCAGTCGCAGCAACCCGGTCAGGTGGTACACGCCCACGATGCGCTTGCGACACGCGACCGCCGGTGCATCGTCGGCGGGCGAGTAGCCGAATGCGACACCGCCGCGAGCCGCCGCCTTGGAGGTGATGAGCGTCCGCACTTCACTGTCCACGCGCCGCTGCCCGGCGCCGTAGACCTGCTCTACGAGCCTGGCCGTGTCCGTGACGTACGCGTCGATCGTGCCGTCGGCGAGCTTGGCCTGGGCCTCGCTGGCCGTCGGCAGGCTGACGCGGGTGACGGTGTGGCCCTGCTTGGCGAGCGCGATCGCCTCCATGTCCGCGACAAGGCGGCTGGTGGGTGTTCCGCTGTCGGCCAGGTCGATGGTTGCGCCGAACGCCGAAGCGCAACCGGTACATGTCAGCACGGCCGCCGCGACCAGACTGCGACGGCAGGTGCGATTCACATCACTAGACAATGCTGACCGGCGTTCCGTAGGAGGCGAAGGTGTAGACGCCCTGTGCTTCGGGCGAGCTGACGCGGATGCAGCCGTGTGAAGCCGGGTATCCGGGGACGTAGGGGTACTGGTGGAAGGCATACCCGGAGTGGAAGTAGCTTGCCCACGGCAGCCACACGCTGAACGGGTTGGACCAGGACATGCGTTCCTTGCGGTAGATGCTGAACATGCCCGCGGGTGTCTTTCCCCCCGCGCCGGTCGAGACGTGGACCGCGCGACGCACCTTGTTGTTTTCGATCTCCAGCAACACGCCCTTCCAGCGGGTCACCTCCATGCGGCGCGCGACGGTGCGCCGACGGGGCTTGGGGATGCGTGCGGAGGTGAGGCGCAGCCGGGTCTCGACCGTGGGAGCGCCGGTTCGCAGCAACCCCTCCCAACCCTGGAACGCGAGCAGCGCCTGCGACGTGCGGTAGTCCAGACTTCCGTTTGCCGTGCCCGCCGGCATGTAGCGCAGGTCGATCAGCTTGAGCTGCACGGCGCGCATACCGACCGGAAGCGGCGGAATGATCTCGAGCTTCGGCACCGATCCATGGTCGAGCAGCGCAGTGTCGACATCGCCCGCGGCGGGCAGCGGCTCGTCATCGAGCAGGACCCGCACCGCATCCACCTGCTTGTACTGCAGGACGGTGTAGACGAGCTGGCCGAAGCGGACCTTGATCTGCGCGCCGGTGCCGCTCGCCACGAACGACGTTCCCACCCGCACGTAGGCGACCCGGTCACGAACGACCACGGAGTAAAGCTTCGTGCCCTTCGGGATGCGACTCACGATCCCGTCCGCACGCTCCGCGGCCGTGGCACCCACGAACAGACTGCGCACCGACCAGCTGAGTCGGTCGGCACCCGACGGCAGATTACGTTCCGCCATCTGCAGGCTCGCACCCCGCGTCAGGTAGATGTTGATCTTGGTCGCAGTCGCGGTCGCGGATGCGACGAGCAGCGTCCCGAGCGTGGCGAGAGCGACCGTCAATCGACGGTGCCCACGTGAGGTTGTGCCGTTCATTCCAGGATCCTACAGCAGGTGATTCGCCGCTCCTCCTGGACCTTCGTTCAGTCCGAAGGGCGTCTATTCGAGGATCTGGGCGATTCTCGCGTCGACTTCGTCGATGTCCCTGCGCATGTGATTGCGCTGGATCTGCTCGCTCACGAGCCCCACCGTGAACAGTTGCACCCCGACCACGATGAGCAGGACCCCCAAAAGCAGCAGCGGCCTGCCTCCGATGCCGTGACCCAGGAGCTTGTCGACGGTCAGATACGCGGAGATCAGCAGACCCACGACCGTGAACGTCAGGCCCATTCCCCCGAGCAGGTGCATCGGACGCCAGCGAAAGCGCCCGATGAACATGATCGTCAGCAGGTCGAGGAACCCGCGCACATAGCGCTCGATGCCGAATTTGGAGCGACCGAACTTGCGCTCGCGGTGGTTGACCGCACGCTCGCGGATGGTGAATCCGTCGGCGGCGGCCATCACCGGGATGTAGCGGTAGAGCTCACCGGAGATGGACAGGTTGCGGATGACCTCGGAGCGGTACGCCTTGAGCCCGCAGTTTTGGTCATGCAACTCGACGCCGGAGATCTTCGCAGTGACCGCGTTGAACAGCTTGGACGGCAGGCGCTTGGACAGCGGGTCCTTGCGCGTGGCCTTCCATCCGCTGACCAGGTCGACATCCTCCAGGTCGGCCAACATTCCTGGGATCTCGGCCGGATCATCCTGCAGGTCCGCGTCCATGGTGATCACGGCGTCGCCCGTCGCATACCGAAAGCCGGCCATGAGCGCTGCGCCCTTGCCGAAGTTGCGCCGTTGCTGGATGACGCGAACCCGCGGTTGAGCCGCAAGCTCGGCGAGCACCGCGCGGCTGCCGTCGGTGCTGCCATCGTCGACGAAGATGACGTCGGAGGTGATGTCGAGACCGTCGAGCACGGTGTTCAACTCGGCGGCGTCGGCCGGATAGAACTTGCCGGCTAGATTCGCCGCGCGAACCGCCGGACCGGGCTGCGCCTCGACGGTGCG
>WBZQ01002818.1_pt1 | contig 10996 bp, 6 predicted proteins | sample 5204251 | NCBI WGS metagenome assembly WBZQ01 (sample SAMN12412402, study PRJNA552823) | activated sludge metagenome | isolation source: activated sludge from nitrification reactor of wastewater treatment plant... | place: USA: Virginia | collected 2017-09 | reverse complement strand
CGTAGCCCGGCATTCATCAAACTGAACATCCCATGACAAACTTCGGCACCCTCTCCGACGCCCTCGACGACCTCCGCCGACGCGGATTCGTTTACGATTTCAACCTGCACTCCCATTGCATCCGATGCCGGGAACCCGAGGTCGAACTCAGCCCCGACGATTTCGAGATCACCGAGGTACACCGCTTCGAAGGCGCCTCCAACCCCGACGACAACGAAGTAGTCTACGCCATTACCGGTAAAAACGGGCTGAAAGGCGTCCTGATCGATGCCTACGGCGCCTACTCCGATGCCCTCTCCGCTGAAATGATCCATAAACTCCGGGTAAGACACCGGGACATTTCACCGGGAGTGCCGCCCATGACGGAAGGCATTCCGTAGAGGGTTGAAGGTTGAAGGTTGAAGGTTAAGGGTTAAGGGTTGAAGGTTGAAGGTTGAAGGTTAAGGGTTGAAGGTTGAGTCTGCCCGGTTGTTTGATAATAAAGCGGGCAGCAACCCAGATCCATCTAAAGGTCCGAATAACGTACAACCTTCAACTTTCAACCTTCAACTTTCAACCTTCAGCTTTCAACCTTCAACTTTCAACCTTCTACCGCAGCAGGACCATTTTTCCGAACCCGCCTTTGAAGTAGCCGTCCACCTGCTCGTTCCCGAAAAATTCGAAGTCCGAGCCATCGGCCTTTTTGGCCACGATCCGGTAGAGGTATACCCCGTTGGCCAACTGGTCGCCGTATTCGTCTTTCCCGTCCCAGCAAAAATCGCTCTGGTGCGTCCCGGTTCTCAGGGGGCCAAACTCGGCTTCGGTGATCTCCCGGACCACCCGTCCGCTGACCGTCATGATCTGGACTTTGAAATGGGTCGGGGTTTCGGCACCGGTCATGGTATACACAAAGCAGGTGCGGGTGGAAAAGGGGTTGGGATAATTCAGCACGTTGGAGAGAGAGGATTTGGTGATCACCCGGAAGGTAACCGACCAGTCCAGGGCCGCCGATTCGTTGCCGGAGGCGTCGCGTCCGTTCACCAGCAGCCGGTAGTCGCCGTCGGCCGTAAATACCGGGCGCCATTCCAGCCGGGCCAGGTTCTTTTTAGGCAGGTCGGAAGCATCGGCGGGAATGAAAAGGATAGCCGGATCGCTGAAAGACACCGGCATCACGGAACCGTCCGGGTATTCGAGCCGCAACTGAAAAGTCGCCGTATCGGTTATGGCCAGGTACCGGTTGTCGTCCTTGAGGGTTACGATGATCTCGGGCTTCGGCGAGATCAGATCCCCGTCGAGAATATGCGCCCCGTCGAAGGTCACGTCGAGCAAGGGATTGCGGTTGTCGCGCCCCACAAAAAAATCCTGCACCGCCACGTTGTTGAAATGGTAGAGTTCGGGCTGCGCATTGTCCGGATTCACATCGATGAACAGCCGCTGGGGACCGTTCAAGTTCACGGTGGAGGCTTCGAACCCGGCTACCAGCGTATCACCGGCCGGCAGTGCCCGGAATTTCCGGATAAAATCAGTCCCGGCGCTGGATGCACCCTCCACCCGGAATTTCACCTGTAAACTGTCGAAGTTCGCGGCCGAAACGTTGGCAAAAGCAATGGCGGCCTTGAGTGTTTCGCCCTGCTGCAGGGTGTCCCGGTAAAATTCGTACCGGGCGGCAGGGTGCAGCGCGCCTTCCGGGAAACCCTCGTACAGAAGCCGGAGTTGGACCGGCTGGGAAACCGAGCGTTTCAGCGTATCGAAGGCAGCGTACCGGAGTTTGAGCCTGGGGTACTGGGCAGCGGAAATAAAATCCAGGGTCGTATCAAAAGTGCCGTTCAGTTCCAGCAGCAATTTATCATCCTCCCCTTCCCGGACCCCCAGCACGGAAAGCACCGCCTGGTCGGAGGGATCGTCGAAGGCCGCCCGTTTCCAGTGCAGGGATTTCCAGGCTTTAGCCGGACCGGCCACGGGTGTTTCCATGATCCCGTTCGTCCATTTGGCCAAAAAACTGCCCCGCATCACGACGACCGAGTCGGGGTTGGATACGATGGTGTCCTGTACCGGCCAGCCGGGAGCGTTTTTCCGGAAAAGCAAGCCGTAGGGCCAGGGGGAGGTACTGAAATTCCGGAGTTGCCGCACCTTTTTCGCGCCTTGCTTCTCCAGTACGGAAAAAATATTCTTGCCGAAGGAAACCGAATCGGCCGCCCAGCGCTGCGGGGCATACCCCAGGGTATCCCAGGGGCGGCTCAGGGCCAGCAAAGCCACGTAGTGGCCGTTCGGCACCTCGTTCTCGATAAACTGCATCAGTTTGATCCGTTGCAGGGAATCGCGGGTATTGAACCAGAAATAATCGCGCTCCTGCGGCGGATCATAATTGTAGGGGCCGCCGGCGGGGTTTTTGATAAAACGGCCGGTGTTGGGATCGGAAACGTTGACGATCACGCCGTCATATATACCAAACACATTGAACGTGTAGTCGCCGGTAAAACCCTGGTAATAGAGGTTGTAAATGCCGGGATAGCGGTTGACGTCGCGGTAAGCCACTTTGACGATGACGGTGGAGGAATTGTCGGCGAACTGCAACTGACGAACCGAATCTACCGCCCACATGTTGGCGAACGATCCGTTGCGGTACTGGCCGAAATCCGACTGGTTCCAGCCCGGCGGGCTTTGAGGCAGGTAGACGAAGGAACGGGTTCGCCAGACCACAGCCCCGTTCACCAGGCTGTCGCGGGCCACCCGCCAGTAGTACACCATGCTGTCGGTCAACGCCAGGCCCGGTTTCCAGTCGAGCAGGCCGCCGCGCCGGACGACCTGGCCGCTTTTTTTGAACGGGCTGTCGAAAGTCTCGATGGTATCGATCTCGAACAGATAGCGCAGGGGAGCCGCATTGGTGTTCAGCGTGGACGCCCACAAGGCCGGGTCCGGCTGCGAGACAATCCCAAAATCGGGCGGATAGATGGCCTGTACGTCGTCGGAGTAAAAATACACGTCCACTCCCTTGGCTCCCGTTGCGTCGGAGAGGTCGTTGTTCAGTTCGGCTGCCGGCGGTTTTTCCTCCACCTGGTTGTCCGGGTCGACGCTGATAAAAAAGCGGTTGAACCCGATCTGGCTGCCGGCTACGGGCAGGTTATACTCCAGGGTGCTGCGGTTGGGTGGCGCCGGAACGGTGTCGGTCAGGCGATTCAGCACGGTATTGTCCGGCAGGCGCTGCTCGATCTTCAGGGCGACCTGTCCGCCTGCGTTTTCACCGATGTTGACCAGGTCGAAGTTCAGTTTGTAATTGTTTTGCTGCAACCCTACCGGATTCGGGTCGAATTTGACGGTCGGGCCGTCCACCAGGAAGTCCGGCCCGGGCTGCACGTTGACTTTCACGGCCGGATCGCCCTGCAGCAGGTTTTGGTGAAGCAGGGCGACCAGGCCGTTGTTGCTGGTTCCCTGCAGGGCGCCGATGGTGTGTTGCAGCACCTCCCCCACGCTTTTGCCGTAATCCGGCCCGCCGAGCAGTTCGTAGTATTTCCGCCCGTAGTCGTGCAGGGCGGTGATGTAACTGTAATGGACTGAAGCGATATAGGCAATGGCCCCGCGGTCGGGCGCCAGTACGAACTGCTCGCCGATGCCCTGCTGCGGGGAAGAGCAAAGCCCGGAAAAACAGCCCATGATCATCATCAGCGGATAACGCCCCGAGTTGTTGTAGGCATCCGGAGTACCGATGTCGAAGTCGACCGCAAACGCCGAAGAGTGTCCGTAAATGGTCCACAGCCCGACGCCGCCGTTGATGAGGTCCAGCATTTGTTCATAGGACGACAACTGGATCGGGTCGTTCGAAGTTTTGTAAAAAGTATGCACATCGGCCCCGAAGCGGTTGCCGCTCAGGACGTCGGCCATGTTGGAAGTGTAGACTTTGATCGCGCCGGTCTCGCCGGCCAGGCCGCCGCTGTTGTGGATGACCCGTTTCATCCAGGCTTTGTCGGCCAGGGTCTGGCCGGCGGTTTGCTGGGTCTGCTCGTGCGATTTTACCTTGTCGAGATAGGCGGCGATATCCTGGGCATTGGTCACGGCCAGCCGGCCTATGGCCGCGATGGGTTCCGATAGCGCGTTGCCGTTCAGGACGAAAGGCATGTCCGCCGCCGGCGAACCGAAGGTGGGCAGGAAAAACAGGGAATCGGCCAGGGCCGACTGGGTGGCCGGCGTACGGAACTGGCTGTAATCCTGGCCTTTGCCGATGAGGAAGACGTACCTGACGTCGGGCCAGTGTTTTTCCGCATAGTGCAGAAAGTTGCGCACGGCCAGCGGGTGGTAACGCACCCCGTAGGCAAACTGCTCGTACAACTGGTTGATGTCGACTACGATGGTTTTGTGGTTACCTCCGGCCTGGCCGGAACGGTAGTCCGCAAATTCGGCCACCGGGTCGGCCCCGTTGGCCGAAAATGCCGGATTGGAAATAATAACGTAGTCCGCCGGTTCTTTCCGGTAGTCCCGGAATTGCAGCGGCAATAGCTGGCCAGTGGTCTTTACGGCCGACGGGGCCGCCAGCACCAGCCTGCGCGGGGTGGCGGAAGGCGGGATCTTTGCCTTCACTACCCCACCCTCCACGGTGGTTTCCAGGCGGGTCTTATTGGTCAGATCGTAGAGCAAAGGGGCGCCGGAAGCCGCATTAAAAGCCTGGATTTCAAGGTATTGCTCGCTTCCGGAAGCGTCCAGGGAAAAAGCGGCATAGGCGGTATTTTCGAAATCGAACTGTCGCGGATAACGCAAAATGAGGTTCGATACGGAATTACGGTCGGTGTTGCCCGCCAGGCCCTGAATTTTGACCGAAGCTGTCGTGGGAATGAGGGTAAGCGGAACGGAAAAACTGTGGTCGACCACCTTCCAGTCGAAGAATTCGTCCTCGGCGAACAGGGTATCGTTCACCGTAATGCGCTGCAGGTGCTGGCCCGACTGCCCGGCATAGCGAACGGACAAGGTCGCCGGGGGGCCGGAGGCGAACAGTTTCTTGGGGGCCAGCGAAACAATGGTCTGGGTAGTGGCCCCGCGACAAAAACCTTCCCCCTCGAACCAGGAGTAGGTGATCTCCTCGCTGCGTTTTCTTTTGGCAAAATTGTCGGTATAAACCTGTTGCAGCTCGAACCAGCAAAAAGGCTCCCTGGGCGGCAGGTTGGTCAGGTCGCCGGGCAGAACTGTGTAGCGCTGGGGTTGCCCCGTCGTTTCCCAGGTAAGGTAATAGACGGCTGTATCGTTGAAAAGGCTGTACCGCGGATTCAGGTTTTCCGTGTCCGGATCGCGGAACAGGTAATTGTCGAGGGCATTGCGGTTTTTCTCCCCGAAAAACTCCAGGTAGTCCTGGCTGCCGAAAACGCCGCCGGTGGAAGTAAAGACCGGCTCCTGCACCCCGTACCGGTAGAGGCGAAACTGGCTCGCCGGTATAGTGCCGGCCGGCACCCCTGCGGAAACCAAAGCCTGGTAATCGAGCCGGTAAATACCGTCTTCGGCCACTTTTATTTTGAAATAGGTTTTGGAAAAATCGATCCATTCGTTCCCATAAAGCGTATCGGTGCCGTTCCACATCTGGGCCTCGACCATGTGTACGGAAAGCAGGAAAAAAAGGAGGAATATCGGTTTCATAGATTCTGGATTGCGCACAAAACTACACCTTTGCCGGGCCACGAACTGTGCCGAAAATGTCAATATTGAAAAAACGGGCGATTTTCAGCCCGTCCGGCCGTGAAGAAAACCGCCTCCGGGACTGGGAATCTCGCACCGACGCCGCCCTGGCCTGGCTCCGGCGCAGCATCGAGTCTACCGGCGGGCAGGGCTCGGCGCACAGTTGGTCTCCTCTCTTCGGTTGGGCCAAAGCTTATCCGGAAACCACAGGCTACCTGGTGGAAACCCTGCTGGACTACGCCGACCTGAAACGGGACGATTCGCTCCGGGAACTGGCTTCTCACTGCGTCGGATGGCTCAGGAGCATCCAGATGCCTGACGGAGCCTTTCCCGGTTTGCTGGCCGGGCATACGCAGCCCAGCGTGTTCAACACAGCCATGATCGTGTTCGGCCTGAGCGCCGGGCTTTCACTGCCGGAACGGGAAAAGACGGAGCTGGCCTTGCGCCGCGCCGTTTCCTGGCTGTTGGCTCAACTCGAACCGGATTTTTCTTGGCGAAAACACGCCTACGTGCCGGGATTTACACCTTCTTACTATACCCGGGCCGTGTGGGCAGTCCTGAACGCCAACAGAATATTGGAAAGCCGGGCAGCCGGGGAAGCCATGCGGGAAGCGCTCCATTTTTATGCGAAACGCCTGTTGCCGAACGGCGCGGTCCGGGATTGGGGTTTCCGGCCGGGAGAACCCGCTTTCACCCACACCATCGCTTACACGCTGGAAGGCTTTCTGGAAAGCGCGCTTCTTTTGGAAGAAAATGAAATTATTGAAAAGATAATTTTGGCTGGGGACAACCTGTTGCAAGCAAGCGCCCGGGAAGGGCGCATCGCCGGCCGTTACGATACACAATGGCAGGGTGACCATTCTTTGGTATGCCTGACCGGCCACTGCCAGCTCAGCGTTTTTTACTATCGCCTGGAGGAAATAACCGGAGCAGCCCGGTACCGGCACGCCGCCGATGCCCTGCTGACCGAAGCAGCCGGGCACCAAAACCGGGGGGTATGGCGGGGCGCCCGCGGCGCACTGCCGGGGTCCGCACCATTTTGGGGGCCTTATCTGCGGTTCAGGTATCCGAACTGGGCGGTCAAGTTTTTCCTCGACGCTGCTAAAAAGCGGGAATGAAAAGCCGCCTTGGGCCTCAGGAAGCGACCGGAGCCGGCGCCTTTTCCACTTTAGGTTCCGGGCGGCGCCAGGGCTTGATGACGAGGCGCAGGCTTTGGTCGTAGGTGAAGTAGTTCCAGACCCAGTTGATAAAAATGAACAGTTTGTTCTTCAGGCCGAGGATGGCGAAGAGATGGACGTACAGCCATACAAACCAGGCAAAAGCGCCCTGGAATTTCCAGAACGGCAGATCGACAACCGCCTTGTTGCGTCCGACCGTAGCCATGGAACCCAGATCGCGGTAACGGAACGGCTGAGCGGCTTTTCCCTGGCGCAGCCGGCCCAGGTTTTTGGCCAGCAGGCGGCCCTGCTGGATGGCGACCTGGGCAACCTGCGGATGCCCGTTCGGGTATTTTTCTTCGGTTTGGAAGGCGATATCACCGATGGCAAAAACATTTTCGGTGCCGGCTATCAGGTTGTATTCATTGACTTTCAGGCGGTTGCCACGGGTCATAGCCTCCGCGGGCATCCCTTCTACTTTGTTCCCGGTAACGCCCGCAGCCCAAATGACTTTGTCGGTACGAATGCTGGAACCATCGTTCACCGTCACCGTTTTACCGTCGTAACCGATCACCATTTTCTCCAGCCAGATTTTTACGCCCAGGTCGCGCAGGTACTTTTCCGCCTTGGCGGAGGCCTCCTCGGACATGGTGTTCAACAGGCGCTTTTCTCCGTGGATCAGGTGAATATCGATTTCATTGCAGTCGAGATCCCGGTAGTCTTTAGAAATAATGTGGTTTCTCATCTCGGCCAGCGATCCGGCCACCTCTACTCCGGTCGGTCCGCCGCCCACGATCACAAAATCCATAAAAGGCTGGCGTTCTTCGTAATCTCCGGAAGTCACCGCCCGCTCATAGTCTTCAAAAATGGTATTGCGCAAATACAGGGCTTCGCTGACCGACTTCATGGGAATGGCGTTGGCCCGCACCTGCTCGTTGCCGTACCACTGGGTATCCGCACCAATGGCCAGCACCAGGTAGTCGTAGCGCAGGTTGCCGATCTCCGTGACTACTTCCTGTTGCGGATGGTCAACGGACAAAACCCGGGTAATGCGGACAAAAACGTTCTTACTTTTCTGAAATACCTTGCGAAAGGGGAAGACAATGCTGGAGGGCTCGAGCCCGGCCATCGCTACCTGGTAGAAAAGCGGCTGAAACTGGTGGTAGTTGTTTTTGTCGATCAGAACGATCTGGAAATCCGTGTTGGCCAGTTTCCGGGCCAGCATCAACCCGCCGAATCCGCCACCGACGATCACGACGCGTTTTTGTCCGGTATCAGGAATGTTGAATTGCATAGGAAGGTCTACCAGTTTTATGAAATTTTGGGTTTGCGACCAAGGGCTGCCAAACGATGTTCTGAAAAACAGAACGAATGGCGGGAGAATTGGTTTTTTATTTTGCGGGAAATTTTTCGCGACAACGAGGGCGTCTCAAAAGGAAAAGAAACGGAAATCTTTCCAAATAAGGTTTGGCTTTTTTACCCAGACCTTCCAGGTTTTAAAAACCTGGAAGGTCTAAGCCCGGCAAAACGAATAATCTTTGGACAGGTATTTCTTGATCCTGCTTATGAGACAGCCTCGTTTGCCCAAGGCTACCTCATACAGCGGGCTAAAATTTTGATGCCATAATCTACCGTCAAGCGGGCCGGCAGGATATTCACCCCGAGGGATTTTTTCTGCGTTTCTCCATCTGCCCGACCAGGCCCGGCAACTCCCATCCATAATACATCACCGCCAGCCGCATTCCCACCACGAACAACGTGACTACGGTTGCCGCCAGTGGCGCCAGCACGTCCCATCCGGCCAGGAAAAAATACAGCATCCCGCCCAGCAGGGAAGCGGAGGCATAAATATCCTTGCGGAATACCAGGGGGATCTCGTTGAGCAGCACGTCGCGTACAACCCCGCCGAAACAGCCGCTTACCATGCCCAGGGTGATACAAATGGACGGGCCAAGTTGCGCGTCGATGCCCCGTTGCAACCCGACGACGGTTGCAAAGCCAAGACCGACGGCGTCAAAAACGGCCAGGGTTTTGTTGAAACGCCGGAGATACCGTCCAAAAAGCAGGGTCAGCAAGTAGGACAGGAAAATGATGGTGATGGTCTGCTGGTCCTTCAGCCAGGAAACGGGCGTATTGCCGATGATCACGTCGCGGATGGTGCCGCCGCCCACTGCCGTAGCAAAAGTGATGACCAGAATGCCGAAGACGTCGAGGCGGCTACGCATGGCAGCCAGCGCTCCGGAAATGGCAAAAGAGGCTGTTCCCAGCATTTCCATTATATCCCGGAAGGAAAGTGGATCCAAGTCGAGTCAGTTTTAAGGACAAAGTAAACTCATTGACCCGATTCTTTAAGCGTGCCGCCGGCAGGCAATTCCTCGTAAAAAACAAAACCGTTTTTCCGGTCTATTTCCCGGAAACCTGGCCAGGCTGTCACCTCGGGCAGATGGTCTACCCGGGCTACGAGATATTTGGGTTTCCCCGACTTTATTTTTACCGATTTGGTAGCGTAAAACAAGTGGGCACAGGTCTGGAAACCAACCGGTTGGACGTTGCAGTGTTCGGCGCTTTTGCTTTTGTAAAAATCGATGGCCGCCCGTTGCAGGTGACCCTCCAGGTTGCTTACGACGACCATACCCGTCAGGGTTGTAAAAATGGCGCCGCCGCCAAACAGGACCTGCGCGGCCATCCAGGGGCGATATCGCTGCCAGTAATACCCGCCGGCAAGGGTAGCCAGCAGCAGTATGGCGCCCGGCACCATATGCCACCATTCCCAGCCAACATCGGCCTGAAGGGCTTCCAGGCCGAAAGAATTGCCGGCCAGCAGCGACTGCAGGAGGGCCGGGTTAATGGCCAGCGCCGGCAGAGCCATAATCGCCAGACCAGCCAGCAGGCCGACCAGGAGCAAGGGAGCAACCGCCCGCGGCCGCCCGCCCCAGTGTGCCGCCCGCCAGACCGTTACGGTGCCCAGGTAAGTCAGCGGAAAAAAACAGAGCGAGGAATAGTGCAGAGCCGGCGTTTTTACAAAAAAGAACAACCCCAGCACAACCCAGAAAAACAAATGCATCCAGGTAGCCAGGTCGGACCGCTGGCAGGCCGCCAGCGTATCGGACTCCAGCAGTTCATCCTCCGACTGCCGGTCGCCCCACAGGTTGGGTATGGCCAAAATCGAGGCGGGGAAACACCCGACCAGCAGCATGAGCGCGTTTGCCCCGTAAAAACCGCCCCCGGAAGTATCATTCGAAAAAAGATGCCGGCTTTGATACCGGAAAAACGCGTCGGCAAAATCCGTCCCGTACCACCACATTTCCAGACCCAACCAGATTCCCACCACCACCAGGGCATTGGCCGAAAAATAGAGCAGGTGTTTCAGATACCCTTTTCCCCGGAAGCGATAACGGGCCCAATACAAGCCAAGCACCAGCATAATGATCAGGTAAGCCGTCGGGCCCTTAAACAAAACGGCGAGCCCCAGCAGAAACCCGCCCAGCCACAGCCAGCCGTATTTTTGATACCATGACCGGGCTCCGTTCCGGGTCAGAAACTGCCAGCGAAACTCGATAAAGCCGTACAAACTGCCAAAGACGAGCAGATTGAACCAGGGATCGACCAAGCCGGTACGAAAATAAAAATGTGGTAAAAAACTGCCCAGCCAGGCCAGCACCCACAGCCAGGCGAAGAGCCGGTCGTGCAGACGCAGACCGATCCGGTACACCAGCAACAAGGTGACCACCCCGCAAAGAGCATTCGGGAAACGCGCGGCAAATTCATTGACCCCGAAAATCTTCATCGATATGGCCTGCAACCACATGAAAAAGGGTGGAATTTCCAAAAACGGCTGAAAATCGACTTGCGGATATAGCCATTTTCCGGTCGCCAGCATTTCACGGGCACTCTCGGCCAAAACAATCTCGGCCCGGTCGAATAAGTGAATTCCACCGAGAAAAGGAACGAAAAAAAGGATGGCCAGGCCGGTAATAAGCAGATAATCACGCCGCATAACCCTCTGGAAACAGCAGGTTGAATATTTGGTTGTCAAGGACCGCCCCCGGCCCGGATAAGGCCGGCGCATCGGTTTGTTGTTTTTCTCCCGGTATCAGGTTGCAGCCTCTTCGGAGGACGCCGAATTTTTCCGGTCGCTCATCCAGTCTCCGATCGTCTGGAGAGACAGCACGGTGAGGCAAATAGCCAGTCCGGGCGGCAAAGCC
>WBZQ01002817.1_pt1 | contig 10996 bp, 8 predicted proteins | sample 5204251 | NCBI WGS metagenome assembly WBZQ01 (sample SAMN12412402, study PRJNA552823) | activated sludge metagenome | isolation source: activated sludge from nitrification reactor of wastewater treatment plant... | place: USA: Virginia | collected 2017-09 | reverse complement strand
AACTCGCGGCGGAGCGACAGGCTCTCCCCGTACACCGCTTCCGCCTGACCCCACTCGCCGCGCGCCTCCGCCACGCGCCCCACGTTGTTCAGGGAGATCGACAGGTCGCGCAGCCGCGGGGGATCGGCCTGCGAAGCGTCAGCCGTCGCCAGGCGCCCGCGCGCCAAGTCGCTGGCCTGCGCCGCGACCTGCGCGGCTTCGGCCAGCCTCCCGCGGGTCAGGAGCTCCGAAACCGCCTCCCAGGCCGTCGGCAGGAAGGGGCTGCCGTGCGTGTCCGCCGCGGCAGCACGCCAGGCGTCGAACGCGGGCGTGGGCGCCGCGAGGTCGCGCGTCAGCGCCGCTCGGGCGTCGGCGCTCGATCTTGCGACGCCCAGGTCGACCTCGGTCACCGGCGGGCGCAGCTCGTCGCCGAGCGCCCGCACGTGCCACAGGTCCGGCGCGATCTCGCGCGCCTGCTGGCGAAAACCCGGAGGCAGGACCAGCACCAACGGCCGCGCGAGGTCGCGCTCCAGCAGGTAGCGGCGCTCGTTCAGGCGCGCCAGGAAGACACGCCGCGCGCGGTCCCACTCCGGGTCCAGCGGCTGGCGTTGCAGGTCGCGCCAGACGGCGCCCGGCGCCGACGACAGCGCCGGCAGGGACGCGAGCAGCTCGCCCACGAAGCCGCCCGGATCGGCGGCGAACGTGTTGGGTGCCGCGCCGCGCTGCAGCGGCGCGCCGGCGAAGGCCAGGCGCTCGTCGAGCCAATTGGCCAGCGACGCCGCGGGGCCGCTGTCGGCGAACAGGAACACGAGCGAGAAGCTGCCAGGCTGCCACTCCAGGTGCCGCAGCAGCTTGACCGCCAGCTCGGCGGTCGGCCCGTCAAGCCGGAGCGGCAGGCTCATGCGCGTCGACGCTGTGCCGGATCAGGGGATGCACGTCGTACCAGTCGCTGCCGTTGCGGTAGCAGAGCACCAGCCGGTTGTCGAGAAAGTGGGCCAGAGTGGGCAGACGCGCGTCGTCGTCGAGGCAGGGCTCGTGGCTCGCGACGATGCGCTTGAGCCAGTCCAGGTAGTTCGTGGGAATCGGCAGCATCTCGTTGCGCGCATCGTTCTCGGCGCGCTCGACGGCCGCGTGCGAGAGCGGCAGTTGGGCGTCGTCGCGCACGGCCGGCAGGCAGGCGCGCAGCAGGCGGAAGAACTCGCGCAGGTCGCCGCCGGAGCTGACGGCCAGGCGTTCGAGCGCCAGGGTCGAAAAGATCTTGTGCCAGGCCGGATAGCGCTTGGCGACGATCTGGCGCATCAGGTCCAAGCCGGCAGGGTCGACGTCACGGCTGCGGTGCTTGAAGACGTGCGTGCTCACCAGGCGGTGCGTGGTCGCGCCGCCCAAGAGTGCCCCGGCGCCCGAAGCCAGCACCGAGAGGTAGGGCGGGATGGTGTAGACCACGTTCAGCAGCGGGATGCGCAGCGCGTCGGCGTGGGCGACGAACAGGTCGCGCACGCTCTCGTAGACCGCCATCGCTTCCTGGCCCAGGCCGCGCAGGCGCTCGATCGAATCGACCAGCAGTACGACTTTGGCGTCCGGGCGTCCCTCGCGCTCGCGTGCGAACGCCACGGTTTCCTTCGCGAACTCGTGGGCCTGCTGCACCAGTTTGGCCACGTGGTGCCGCGCCTTGTCTTGAATGACCTTCTTGAAGTCGGGGTCGAGGCGCAGCGAGGCCTTCAGGTCGCCCGGGCCGAACTTGACGCCGACCGCGTCCACGCGGACTTCGCTCATGAAGAAGTGCGCGACGCGCTCCCAGTAGCCGCGCTGGCCGGGCGTGGCGGCGTAGCGCTCCTCGACGCGGTCGGACAGCGCGCCGCACATCGAGATCAGGAAGTCGCTGACCTCGATCGGCTTGGTCATGGAGACATACTCGGACATGTCGGCGTAGAAGACGATCGCCCCGTCGCGCTTCAGGCGCTCCTGAAGGCGCAGCAACTCCGTGCTCTTGCCCGTGCCACGCTGGCCCGTGAACAAGCACACGCCGCCCGCTCGCTGCCAATCGATCTCGATCGCGATCTCTTCGACCGGAGCGTTCGGACCCTGTGCGTTGAGCTGGTCCAGATACTCTTGGTCGCCCGGTCTCAAGACGCGATCTTCCAAGGCGTTGTAGAGCGCCTTGAGATTCTGATACGTCGCGTCGGCTAGCGGCATGGTGGGTCTCCGTCCGCCGCGACGGGGCTCAGGCAGGCGCGGCGGTCGTGCGGGCCTTTCGAAGTAGGTATATCACACCGCTCGCGCGGGCCGTGTCGGGCTAGCCGCCGCTCTTGGCGTGCAGCTCCTCGTCGATGACCTGCGCGAAGTAGTCGACCGAGCGCGCGCCGGAGACCATGCGGCCGTTGATGAAGAAGGTCGGTGTCGAGTTGACGCCCAGCTTGCGCCCGTCGTCGAGACCCTGGGCGATGCGCGCGTCGAAGCGCGGCGAGGCCAGGCAGCTCGCGAAGGGCGCTTCCTGCAGGCCCAGCGCGCGCGCGCGCGCCGCGAGCTCGGCGTCGCCGTAGTCGCCGGGCTGCAACAACAGGCCGCGGTGGTACTCCCAGAAGCGGCCCTGTTCGCCCGCGCAGTGCGAAGCCCGCGCGGCCACTCGCGCGCGCGGGTGGAAGTCGAGCGGGAAGTCGCGGTGCACGAGGCGCAGCTTGTCGCCGTAGCGCTCCTGCAACTGCGCCACCGTCTGCTCGCCGCGCTGGCAGTAGGGGCACTGGTAGTCGGCGAAGGCCACCATGGTGACGGGCGCGGACGCCGGCCCGTGGACCGGCGCATCGGCCGGCACGCTGACCTCGTAGCGCGGCGGCTTCAGCAGCACCTGGACCGCGGCCCCGGCCTCCAGCTCCTGCCGGAAGGCCGCCCGGCGGGCCAGTCGCCCCTGCTCCTGCAGGAAGGCGTCGATCTGGCCGCGCACTTCGCCGAACGGGCGGTTGCCGAGCTGCGCGCGATTCTGCACGTACAGCATCTCGGCCTGGCGTGGGTCGACCGGCGGCAGCTTCTTCTCGACTTCTTCGCTGAGCAGCGCTTCGACCGTCAGACCGCGCCGGGCGGCTTCGTGTTCGAAGAGGCGCTTCTCGATCAGCTCGCCCAGCGCCTCGCGTCGCACGTCGTATTCCTGCTGGCGCAGGGCCATCAGCTTCTGCGCGGCGTGCTCGTCGACCTCGGCCGTACCGATGCTGCCGCCGGCGACGCGCGCCGCGAGGCTCGCGTCGGGGGCCGGCGTGCTCGCGGCCGGCGCCGCAGTGGGACGCGCGCAGGCCGCGCCCAGAAACGTGACGCAGGCCAGGGACGCAAGGAGCGAGGAAAGAGGGCGTGCCATTGGGTCAGACTAAGGCCGGCTCGGCGCCGAGTCAACGCTCGGCGCGCGCGGTCACGGCAACGGCGTGGGCTCGGCGGGCTGCAGTTCGAGCCGGAACGTCTCGACCTGCTTCATGCGCTTGCGCCCGGGGCCCGAGAACTCCATGCGCCCGGCGGACTGGCGCAGCTCGACGCTGGTCACGCGGCCGGCCTCGAGGGACAACGCGGCGTCACCGGAGGCCGCGTCCTGCCACAGCGGCTCGTCGCGCGTGCCGGCGTTGACCTGGTAGGCCACCACGAGGCGCCCGGACTCGACGACGTCCGCGGGCAGGCGCAGACGCAGCTCGATGCGGCCGGGGCGGACGTCGGGCGCGGCGCCGGCCGGCCCTTCGACGTGGAGCGCGTCGAAGGCGAAGGAGTTGACTGTGGCCCCAGGCAGGTCCTGCGGGTCGAGCCGCGCGTCGACGTAGGTTGCGAGCGCGACGCCGTCGAGGCGCACCTGCAGGCGCAGCGTGGGATCGACGGCCTCGCGCCGGTCCCAGGCCTGCCAGAAGCTCTGACCCGCGATGACGAGCGCGATCTCCGGCGGCAGCGGAGCGGGCGTGGGCGTGGCGCTCGGCACGGGCGCGGGCGTGGTCTGAAGCCACTCCTCGCGCTCGCCGGCCCACAGCACGCGCGCCACACGCGCGCGCGGCACGACCAGCGTCCCGAACGGCGTGCGCAGCACGAACTCGCGCTTGCGCTTGACCAGCGTGTGCGCGGTGATGCGGTCGCCGTCGACCAGGAAGTAGACGTCGGGCGGGCCGCTCGGCTTGCGGAGCGCCGGGCGGACAGGCTTGGGTGACGCCGCCGGAGTGGCGGCCGGAGTCGGGGCCTGTGCTGCGCTCGTCGCCGCGAGCACGGCGAGCGCCACGCCCGCGATCAGGCCCGGCCAACGCGCGCTCACTTGCGCCCGAAGAATTTCTTGAGCAGCCCGGACGGCTTCTCGGGGGCCGTCTCGTTCTCGACGACGGGCGCGAGCTCCGCCAGTTGCGCCGCCGCTTCCTCGTGCTCGGGCTTCAGCTCGACGACCTTGCGGTACATGCTCGCGGCGCGCGCGCGCAGGCCGCGTTCTTTGTAGACGCCGCCCAGGAGCAGATAGGCCTCGACGAGCTGCGGGTCGTCTTTGAGCGCCGCCAGGAGCGTCTCCTCGGCGCGCCGCACCCAGTGCGGGTTCTTGAGCAGCGCTTTCGAGAGCATCAGCCGCGCGCGTTGCAGGGCACGCCCCTGGGCCAGCGGCAGGGCGCCTTCGAGGGCCTGGATGGCGTCCCAATAGTGCTGTTCGAGCATGAAGCGCTCGGCCTTGCGCAAGGCGATCTCGACCTGCGTGGCCGCGCTCGTGGCCGGCGTCAGCGGTGGCGCTGGCGCGCTTGCCGGGGCAGGGGCAGGGGCAGGAGCGACCGGCGCGGGCGACGACGGCGCGGCCGCAGGTCGCGCTGGCGGGGCCGGCAGACGCGGCAGGCGCGCGTCGTAGCCCAGGCGCGCCTGGGTGTTCTTCAGCACGTCGTAGGCTTGACCCACGCGAATGAAGATGGCTTCGAGCTTGTCGCGCACCTCGTGCAGCGCGGGGTCGTGGTGGTCCGGATGGAAGCGCCGCGCCTGGCGGAAATAGGCGGACTTGACGTCGGCTTCGCTGGCGTCACGCGGCACGCCCAGGATCTCGTAGTGCGTGCACGTGCGCAGGCTCGCGTAGAGGTCGAGCACCTCACGCCGCCGCTCGGACGCGGCCGGGTCGATGGTGCGCGGCCCGCTGCTGGCTTCGGGCGCGGGCGCGGCGAGCACGGGTGCCGCTGGCGTCGCCGGCGGCGGCGGCGCGACGCGCGCGGGCTCGTGGCGTTGTGGCCGCTGCCGCGGCGCCTGCGCGAAGTCGATCAGGCCCGTCGCGTGCAGGCCGAGCAGGCTGCGCAGCACTTCCTCCGCCGGCAAGGGCGTGAGCTGCACGACCTCGCGCGCGCTCAGCGAGCCGTCGACGCGCGAGAGCACATAGCCATCGGTGCGGTCGAGTTGCAGCTTCTGCGCGCCCAGGCGCGGATCGACGCTGCGCGTGAGCACGCGGTCGAGGTCGCCCAGGCCGTAGCGCACGACGTCCGGATCGTCGAGGCGCCGGACGGTGTCGAGCACCCATTGCCCGGCGTCGAACTCGAGCGCCTCGCCTGCGGACCAGTCGGGCGCAGGCGTCTCGTCGAGCACATAGCGTCCTTCGGCTTCGAAGGCGCGCAGCAGCAACTCGCGGGCGTGCTCGGCCACGGGAGCGGCCAGCGTCGCGGCGTCGAGCGCGCCCAGCTCGATCAGCGCCTGCTCCAGCCGTTGGCCGCCAGCGGCGACGAGGTGACGCGCTCGCTGCAGATCGACGGCTGCGAGAAGACCGCTCTGCACCAGCCGGTCGCCGAGATCTTCACCGGGAGCGGCGGAAGTCGCCTGCAGCGGGCGCCCATCGCGAAGAGCGAGGATGCGCTCGCCTTCGGCCGCGCTCAGACGCAACAACCCCGAGCGTCGGCCGGCATAAAGCTCACGGAGCAGCCCGGGCAGACGGCCCGGCTCGAGCGTCCCTTCGAGGTTCACGGCTTCTCGCCTGTTCCCGGCTCCGACTCGGCGGCCCGGAAGCGTCTACTTGCGCGCCGGAAGCGCGCCCAACTCCAGCGGGTTGTAACAGTGTACCAGCGGCAGATCGCGCATCGTCAGCAGACCGGGACGCGCGGCCATCAGCTTGGGCAGGCAGTTGACGAGCAACGCGGCCGTCGCGCTGTCTCCAGGGATGCCGCCGGCCAGAGTCATGTCGATGCTCGGCGTGCCGTCCACGAGCACGTGGTCGCGCGCGGGCGAGGCGCCGACGTACATCTGCAGGTCGAGATTCACGACCAACTCGCCCGCCGCATAGCCGCGCGCCGCCTGCTTGATGCCTGCCGCGCAACCGGCCGGGATGCGCAGGTACTCGGTCTGCAGGTCGCGCGGGGCGATGGCCGGTTCGAGCGTCTCTTCCACCTTGTCGAGCCGGAAGCCGAGCCCGGCGGCGAGCATGTGGGCCGACTGCGCGAGGCCCACGTGACGCACGCTGTTCTCGTTCTGGGCGCGCCGGAACTGCGGCAGCGTCAGGCCCGCGCCGACCTTGCGTTGCAACGGCAGGCGACGCGTGCCGGCGTCGACCACGCGCGTGACCGAGACGCGCTTGACCTGCGAGCAGGGCGCGGTGAGAGCCAGCGCCAAGGCATCCATGGCATAGCCCGGGTTCACGCCGGTTGCCAGCACGGACACGTGCTTGCGGCGCGCCAGATCGTCGAGCGCCTGGGCGCTGCGCGCCGCCGCCGGCACCGGGAAGGCCAGCTCCTCGCAGGTGCTGATGACGTGCAGGCCGTGCTTCAAGAGCAGCTCGAGCGGTGCTTTCACGTCCTCGAGCGACGACGACGTGCACAGGATGGCGACGTCGGCCTGCACGCGACGCAGCAGGCGCTCAGGCGCGTCGTCGACCTTGACGCGCAGTTTGGGAAGGCCGAGCAGATCCCCGAGATCGCGGCCGGCGAGCTCGGGGTCGAGGTCGGTCGCTCCGACGATCTTCAGGCCCGGCGTCTCGAGGACCAGCCGGGCCACTCCTTGACCGATCGGCCCGAGCCCATAGTGCAGGACTTTCAACGTGCGGCCCATTCAGCGTTCCTCCCCCGATGGTTGCGCCGCCGCGGGGCGTCTTCAGCGCTCGACGTCGATGGTCGGGACCTCCACTTCAGGCTCGGCGGCCAGGATGACCGTCGACTGGATCGGCAGAAGACTCGTGAAGTGGCGCCCTTGGGACTCGATGAGGACTTCGAAGAAGCCTTCGGAGGCCACGCGCACGAGGCGCCCTTTGGCACCCTTGGCTCCCAGGACTTCGTTGTAGATCTTGATCTGCGCCTCGCGCTCGATCATCCCGTCTCCTGAGTCGCATGGCCCGAGGTCCGTTCGGGCGCCGCGACGAAGTGGGGGCTAGCCCCCGGACCCATGCGGCCGGCCGTCGCGGGACGCGCGACGCGCCACGGCCTGCGTGTGCCGCGAGCGCCATCGCCTGACCGGAACATGCCCTACAGCGCCCGCAACCCGGCTCGAATCAGGTCGAGCCCGGCGTCGGCCTCTGCGCGCGTCAGGTTGAGAGGCGGACGGAAGCGGACCGAGCGCGAGCCGCACGGCAGCAACAACAGTCGCCGGGCACGCAGCGCGGCCAGGGCGCGCTCGCGAAGCTCCGGCGTCTCGAGATCGAACGCGATCATCAGACCCCGGCCGCGGGCGTTGCCGATGCGCCCGTTCGACTCGGCCTGAACCGCGCACAGCCCGTCGAGCAAGTGCTGACCGACGTCGCGCGCGTTGTCGACCAGGCGGTCTTCTTCGATGATCTCGAGGAACCGGGCGAAGCGCACCAGGTCGGTCAGGCCGCCACCCCAGGTCGAATTGATGCGCGAGGACACCCGGAACACGTTCTCGGGCTCCTGATCCACCTTGGGTCCGACCAGGCAGCCGCAGATCTGCGTCTTCTTGCCGAAGGCCAGCGCGTCGGGGCGCAGGTCGAAGTGCTCGTGGGCCCACATCTTGCCCGTCAGGCCAATGCCGGTCTGGACCTCGTCGACGATGAAGAAGCAAGCCTGTTCGTCGGCGATGCGCTGGAGCCTCTGGAGGAACGCGGGGCGAAAGTGGTTGTCGCCGCCTTCGGCCTGGATGGGTTCGATGATGATGGCCGCGATATCGTCGGGATGCGCGCTGAAGGCGGCCTGGATCTGGTCGAAGGCGCGCTGCTCGGCCGCCACCACGTCGCGCTCCACTTCGGCCGTGACGGGGAACCGCAGCTTGGGCGTGTCGATGCGCGGCCAGGGGAACTTCGGGAACAGGTCGGTCTTGCGCGGGTCGGTGTTGGTGAGCGACAAGCAGTAGCCCGAGCGGCCGTGGAAGGCCTCGCGGAAGTGGATGATCTGCTGGCCCTTGTCTCCGCCGATGCCCTTGGCGCGGTTGCGTCTGACCTTCCAGTCGAAAGCCGTCTTCAGGCAGTTCTCCACGGCCAGCGTGCCGCCCTCGATGAAGAAGAGGTGCGGCAGATATTCTGGTTTGGCCAGACGGCCCAACGTGTCGACGGCCTGGGCATACTCGACGCTGTAGACGTCGGAGAGCGCCGGCTTGAGCTGCGCCACACGGTGCAGCGCCGCCAGGAACTCGGGCGCCTTCATCTTCGGATGGTTGTAGCCGATCGGCGTCGAGCCGAAGAAGGTCATGAAATCGAGGTGCTTCTCGCCCGTGCGCGCATCGTGCACCCAGGCGCCCTGGCTGCGCTCGAAATCGAAGACCAACTCGAAGCCGTCGGCCAGGATGTGGCGCGCGAGCGTGGCGTGCACGTCTGCCGGAGACAGAGGCGTGAGCGTCGAGGTCGACATGACGGAGGACTCCGTGATTGAAAACGGCCTGGGATAGGCTTTCCGGCGGCGGCATCGTAGCACAGGTGCCAACCGCGCCCAGGGCCGCAACGCGGGCCTTCCAGGCGAAGGAATGACAAAGTCGGCCGGGGGTGGGTGCCATTTCATGAGGGCGCGGCGGGCGACGGGGATATAATGCGCGACCGTCGGCAGCCCGACATGAGCGACGCGATCGATCCCTCCTTCTTGCGCGCCTCAGACCTCTTCGAGCATCAGCCCGAGGAAGTGCTGAAGGCTGTCCTCATTCAGGGACATGTCGAGGAGTTCGGCCCGGGCGCCGTGGTCTTCCGACAGGGCGACGAGGGCGATCGCCTCTATATCGTCAAGCGCGGCGCATTGGAGATCGTGGCCGCCCAGGCCGACGGCGGCGAGCCGGTGCCGATCGCGTACCTGGGGCCGGGCGAAGTGCTGGGCGAAATCGCCCTGCTGACGGGTTCGCCGCGCAGCGCCACCGTGCGCTCACCGCAGCACGCCGAGCTGTTCGCCGTCGACAAGCCTGTCTTCCTCGACCTGATGGAGACCCTGCCGGCCTTCGCGCGCAACCTCTGTATCGTGTTGGCGCGGCGCGTCGAGACCACGAACCTGAAGGTCCCGCGCGCCACGGCCAAGCAGCTCCAGGGCAACCTGCGCTATTTCGACCTGGCCACGGTCATACAGACCTTGATCGGTTCGCATCAGACCGGCGTGCTGGCGGTCACCCAGGACGAAGGCCGTCAGAAGCTGGCCGAGATGCTCTTCTTCAAGGGCAACATCTGCCGCGCGAAATTCCGGCACCTGACTGGCGACGATGCCGTCTTCCAGCTCTTCCAGGCGCCGCTCGAAGGCGAGTTCTCGTTCACGGGACGGAGCATGAGCGAGAACGAGGTCCAGACCGACATCACCATGCCGAGCATCTCGCTGCTCATGGAGTCGGTGCGCCTCGAGGACGAGTTGCCGCTGTTGATGGAGCGGCTGCCCGATCCCACGCGCGTGTTCCACCAGAAGGCCGCCCAACTCGCCTGGTCCGATCCCGACACAGCCGAGCTCATGGCCTCGGTCTGGTCACGCTTCAAGAAGGGCGCTTCGCTCCAGGACCTGCAGCGTGACGTGCCGCGCTGCACGTACTGGATCTACAAGGCCGTCTCGCACTTGCTCGACGCCGACCTCGTCCAGTGAACCGCCGCGCGGCTGCGGCACTGGTCCTGGCGCTGGCGTTCGTGGCGCCTGGCGCGCAGGCCGCCCGCGTCACCTTCGTCGTCAGCGCCCTGCCGTCCGGGACGCCACCCGGAGCGACTCTCACGCTCGCCAGCAACGTGGGCGGTTGGGACCCGTCGGCGCCGGCCTTCGCGCCTGGGGGGGACGGCCGCCCGCTGCTGGTTCTGGATCTACCGCTCGGCACTCTGCTGCAGTTCAAGGTCACGCGCGGCTCGTGGGCCACGGTCGAGACGTACGCCGACGGCTCGGCGCGCGCCAACCGCCTGCTCAGCGTGCAAGGCGATCTGCGCGAGGAGCTGCGCATCGAGCGTTGGGCCGACCTGACGGGCGGCGCGCCGACCTCGACCGCGAGCGGCGATATCGAGCGTCTCGGCGGCGTCTACAGTCCCGAACTCGACAACCGGCGTGACGTGCTCGTCTGGCTGCCGCCGGGCTACCGCGCTGGCCAGGCGCGCTACCCCGTGCTCTACATGCACGACGGCGCCAACGTCTTCGATGCCACCACGTCGTTCAGCGGGCTCGAATGGCGCGCCGACGAGACCGCGGCCGAACTGACGCGCCGTGGACGCGGCCTGATCGTCGTGGCCATCGCCTCCGCGCCCGACGGCCAACGCCTGTCGGAGTACGGACCCTGGCCGGTGCCCACGCTGGGCGCCACCGGCCGCGCGGAGGCCTACGCCGACTTCGTGGCACACACGCTGAAGCCGCAGATCGACGCACGCTACCGCACGCTGCCGGGACGCGCGTCGACGGGCGTGCTGGGCTCGTCGATGGGCGGTCTCGTGAGCCTCTACATGGCTCTCCGCGAGCCCCACGTCTGGGGCTTCGCCGGCGCGCTGTCGCCGTCGCTCTGGTTTGCGGACGGCCGCATCTTCGAGTGGGTCGACACGCGCCCCGCCGGCCCGCGTCCACGTGTCTGGCTCGACATGGGCACGCGCGAGGGTGACACCTTGGCCGCGGCGCAGCGCAACGTCGCCCAAGCCCGGGAGCTGGCCCGACGCCTGCGCCGCAAGGGCGCGGAGGTGCGCCTCGTGGTCGCG
>WBZQ01002815.1_pt1 | contig 10997 bp, 8 predicted proteins | sample 5204251 | NCBI WGS metagenome assembly WBZQ01 (sample SAMN12412402, study PRJNA552823) | activated sludge metagenome | isolation source: activated sludge from nitrification reactor of wastewater treatment plant... | place: USA: Virginia | collected 2017-09 | reverse complement strand
CAGGTCGCCGAGAACGATCACGACGGTCATTTGAGGCGATGAGGACATTTTGGTCGCATCCTCCACCGGCCGCGCTTCGGCGTCAAGGGCGGCTGGGCTCGCGCGACACCCTCGAGAGGGCAAGGGCGACGCCTTAGAGCGCCGCCCTCACCAACCGGATGCTGCGTCGGAGTCCGCGAGCCGCTACAGCGAACGCAGGAACGCGAGGAGCGCCGCGCGGTCGCCGGGGTTCAGCGACGCGAAGCGGTCTCGCGAACGCCTGCCTTGCCCGTCATGGGCGAGGATCGCGTCCTGAATCGTGGCGGCGCGGCCGTCGTGCAGGTAGCTCGTCTGGGACCTCAGGCCCCACAGCGGGGCCGTGCGGAACTCGGTTCCTTTGGCGTCGCCCTGCGCGATGCCGTCGCCCAGGCGACCCATGTCGTGGAGGAGGAAATCCGAATAGGGATGGAACGTGACCCGATCGAAGGCGCGATCGCGGCTGCGGCCGGTCTGGAGCTGCGGAAGGTGGCACGAGGAGCAGCCGATGTTGGCAAACAGGATCTGGCCGAACTGCGCCTCGCGCGGCGAGGGGCCGCGCGGCGGCGCGCCGAGAAACGACATGAAGTCCGCGAACTTCTGCATGTCCTCGCCGTCATCGTTCAGGTCGGGCCGGGGGTTGCACACGAGGAGGTTGCAATCGCCGTTGGGGCAGCTCTCGTGCGGGAAGAGCGGGTTCGTGATGCCCATCTCGTTCAGATAGGCGTCACCCGAGAACTGAAACAGCGACGGCACCTGCGCCTTCCAGCCGAACTTGCCAACCGACCGCCGGCCCGTGACCAGGTTGTCGACCATGTGCACGCGGCCCGCGGTCCCAGGGGACAGCGCCGCCTGCACCATGGCGATCTCGCGGAAGGCGTCGTCTGGAACCGCATCCACGAGCCCGAGCCCAAAGAGCGAAGTCGTCCGGCGATGTGTGGTGATGGTCGCGACCGGGGGAACCGTCTCGCCTTTGTAGTCACAGCTCCCCTGCGGCCCAATGCCGCTCTCTTGGATCAGCGAGCCTCCGAGCTCGGCGAGCGGATCGAAGCGCCCGTTTGTGGTGGTTCCAAAGCGAGTCACGACGCGGGTGCTGGTGCCGCCGGTCGCGGGGGTCGCGTGGCAGGTTCCGCACGAGACATCGTTGAAGACGGGCCCGAGACCGTCCGCGACGGTCTCGATCTCCTCGAAGGCGTCCTTGCCCTCGCGGAACTTGTCGAGTTGAGCGCGGGAGAGTCCGGGCAAAGGGTCTCCGAACTCCGGCCCCACGGACCGGATTGGCAGCCCGAAGGCCGCGGCGACGAGGATCAGGGTTCCTCCACGGAGCACACGGGAAAGACGCATACGACAGTCCTTTCTGGCCGGAAAGAGAAGAGGAATTTCACAAATTGGGTCTTCAACGAAAAGGGCGGCCTTACACCCAAGGCCGCCCCGGAACCGGATAGATTTTCCGGCTTGTTAGAAGTGGATTCTCAGCGGCCCGGACCGCCCCCGGGAAGCGCCTCGCGCACGGATTTGAAGCAGGCGAACTTGGTCTTTTGGTCGGCGGTGAGGAGCGCCTCGAACGCGGCGTCGAAGGTGTCGTGAGCGGCCTTGATCTGTCCGCGGACGTCGTGGGCCTGGAGCATCAGGTTTCCGATCGCCGCCGCGTCGCGGCTGCCGGACTCGAGCGCCTGGTGAATGGACTCCCGGATCGCGCGCTCGCTTTCCGCGAGCGGCTCGACGGTTGCGTGGAGCTCTTCGCGCAGCGCGCGCGCCGCGGCCTTTTGGGCATCGGTTAGGCCGAGGTAGTTGGCAAGCGCCTCGCCGCCCGCGCGGCCGCCTGGACCGCCGGGACCTCCCGCTCCCGGGCCCCCGGGAGGTGGGCCTGCCGGACGGCCAACGGGCTGGGCCTGAGCGCCGGTGACGAGCGCCAGGGCCGTGAGGACGAGCGTTGCCGAGATGAGCTTGGTGACTTTCATGATCGATCTCCTTTCGAGTGGGGAGGCCGTGGGTGCCTCCTTTGATATCGCGAAAGGTAGGGATTGAAACGCGGAATGTCCTCAAGCCCCCGCAAGGGATTCGTAAGAGATGTAAATTCGTTTTGTGTCGGCCCCCACACCGCTTTCGGGACGATCCACAGCGGATACAAAGGACCGCACCCCTCGATTAGGTCGGGCTCTCGTAGGGGCGGCCCCCCGTGGCCGCCTCCTCCGCGCCGCGCATTCTCAGCGCCCCGGCGATGAACCAGTATGGGGCGGCCACGGGGGGCCGCCCCTACGAGAGCTGGGCCGGCTAGCCCCGAGCGTCAGGCGCGCGCCCCACCCAGCGCATCGAGTGCGCGAGTCCAAAGCATCGAGCGTGTGGGAACAATCATCATTGTCGGCTCGAAGCCGCCATCTCTGGGTTAACCGACGAACCGATACCCAAGCCTGTGAACGGTCAGGATGTGCTCGGGCTGGCTCGCGTTCCTTTCGAGCTTTTGGCGGAGCGAGGCCACGTGCACGTCGACAGTTCGTGTCATCGGCATCACGTCGTAGCCCCACACCTTCTCCAGGAGCTCCTCGCGCGGTAGGAGCGCCCCGCGGTGCTCGATGAAATAGCAGAGCAGCTTGAATTCGAGCCCGGAAAGCGGTACCACATCGCTTCCGCGCGTCACCTCCGCCCTTCGAAAATCGACCCGATTCTCCCCAAAGACGAAGGTCCCGGCGGTGGGTGCCGAGGGCGCGCGGCTCCTTCGAAATAGCGCCTCGACGCGCGCCAAGAGCTCGATCATCTCGAAGGGCTTGGTCAAATAGTCGTCGGCGCCGAGCTTCAGGCCAACCACGCGATCCACAACCTGCGCCCGCGCGGTCAGCATCAGGATCGGCACATTCACGCCCCGTTGCCGAAGGTCCCGGCAGACGTCGAAGCCGTTCTTGCCGGGGAGCATCACGTCGAGAAGCACGAGGTCGTAGGAGGTGGACGTGGCTCGCGAGAGCGCCTCGTTGCCGTCCCCGCACGAATCCACGAGGTAGCCCTCGGCGACGAGCCGGTCGGTCACGGTCAGGACCAGGCTTGGCTCGTCCTCGACGAGCAGGATGCGTCTTTGGGCTCCGCTCCCATCCGCTCTTGCCTCAGTGCTCAAACGGCCGTCTCCTCTGATCCTGAGGCTCCGCTTCCAACCGTCGGGAGATGCATCACGAAGACGCTCCCCTTGGAATTCGAGCCGCTTTCGACGATGACCCGGCCGCCGTGCGCTTCCACGATCTCCTTCACGATGGCAAGGCCCAAACCGCTTCCGGGAACGCCGGCCTCGGGCCCGCCGCGGCCACGATAGAACGGGGTGAAGACGTGGGGCCGATCGGCCCTTTCGATTCCGGGTCCGCGATCGGTGACGCTCACGGCAAGCGTCCGGGCCCCCTGGCGAGCCGTCGCGCGAATCCCGACCCACCGCTCCTCACCGCCGTATTTCACCGCGTTCTCGACGAGGTTGCGCAACGCGCGCGCGAGCGCCTCGGCGTCGCCGCGCACCCTCGGCAGGCCCTGCGGAATGTCGCGATCCACCTTGACGCGGCGGTCCGAAAGGAGCGTCGCGCAGTCAGAGAGCGTCGCCTCGACGATCGCCTCGACTTCGACGGAGTCGCGTCTGTAGATCTTCCTTCCCGACTGGATTCCCGCCATTTCGAGGGCTTCGCCCAGCAGATTGGAAAGGCGCCGCCCCTCGGACTCGATGACGCCACCGTAGCGCCGCACCTGCTCGGCAGACGTCACGATGCCGTCCGAGAGGTTCTGGGCGGCAGACCTGATCGCCGCGAGCGGCGTGTGCATTTCGTGCGAGACGCCCGCGACGAACTCCACCTGCTGTCGGGCCAGCCGCCGCTCGCGCCGCGTGGTTCCGATGAGAAGCGCCAGGCTCGCGCCCAGTAGCGCGAGGACTCCCAGGCTCACGGCCATGTTGCGGTTCTTCACGCGGGCGACCGCGGCCTCGAGCGTTCCGTCGCGATGAAGCACTTGGAGTCGCCAGACGGCCTCGAAGCGCGGGCCGGGCGGGCCGTCTCGCCTTCGGGGCGGCGGTCCGCGGCGACGGAGATCCGGAGGAACATCGAAGCGCCCCTCCCGGAGGTCGCGCCCCCCATCTCCATCGGCTCCGTCCAGACGAGGGCGCCCGGCTCGCCCCCACGGCGGACCGGACCCCGCCGCGGCGAAGGCACCGAGCGGCCGTTCGCCCTCGGAGACCAGCGCCCGCAGATCCTCGAAAGCTCGAATCGTGAACACGCGCGTCGAGAGATCCGCGGCATGTTCGGCGCCTGCGCGCGTGGCGGCCTCGCGGTCGGAGCTCCAGACGGCGCTCGCAAGCTCGCGTCCGCTCAGCACGGTCGCGACCCACTCGGACGAGGCGGGCTCACCGAAGCTTTTTGCGAAGAGCTCAGGCAGGAGCGTTCTCGTCAGGAACTCGCGATCGAAGAGCACGATGAGATGTCCAGCCCGCGCCCGTCCCTCGGCATCGCCAGGCTCGTCCTCGTCCTCCGGGCGAGGCGGTGGGGGAGGCGGCCGGTCATCGCCAGGTCGGCGTGGTGGCCGACGTGGATCAAACTCGGGCCGAGGCTCCCGTGGCGGGCGCGCGGGCGGCGGAAGCGGTAGCGCGAACGCGGGGCTGTTGCCTCCGAACAACATCGCGCCGGCCCCGCGGTCGAGGCCCTCGGTCGCGGAGCGAAGGCGCCGCTCGATCTCGACGAACTCAGGGGGCCAGGCGATGGGCGAAAGCTGAGGGACGTCGGCATCGAAACGCTTGAGCACCAGCGCCGATCCCTCACCACGCGTGGAGGTGAAGACCCCCTTCACCAGCGACGGATAGGCCGCGTTCCGGGTCCACTTCTCGAAGAGCCGCGAGATCGCGATCTCATTGGGCGCGGTCGGCGGTCCGGGCTCCGGCTGAAAGAGCAGAAACGCCCGCGTGACCTCGCGATCCAGATCGTCCGCGAACCGGATGGTCGAAGAGCGCAGAGCGGCTTCGCGTCGCAGCTTGTCCGCGCGACTCACCTCGCCGATCCAGCGGTTCTGAAGCGAACCGAGAAACACCAGAAGAAGAACGAGCAACGCGAGGATCGCGTGAGGGAGAAGCGGGCGGAATCGCGGCCGAGCCACGAGGAAAGTGTGAGCCACGTCGCGTCGCGCGCAAGGAGCGCAAGACCGAATTTACAACGCTTACAAAAGGATTGCGGGGAGCTGACGAAACAGCCCCTCTTTGTAAATAGAGCGGGCTCCGAAAGCCCCCTCTTTTGCAATGAGGGGGTTGGGGGAGTTAGAGCCTGCCGGCAGACGGGCTTTGCTCAGAGCTGCGTAAGCCCACCGTCGACGGCCAGATCCGCGCCCGTGATGTAGCTGGAGTCCTCGGACGCGAGGAACAGCGCGGCGCGAGCGACCTCCTCCGGCAGGCCAAACCGCTTCATCGGGTTCATCTCGGCCATGGCCTTCTCAAAGCCGGCCTGGGTTGGGGCGTCGAAGCCCAGCTTCGCGTAAATGGGCGTTGTGATGGGGCCAGGCGCGACCGCGTTGACGCGAATGCCTTTGGCGACGAACTCCGCCGCGAGCGTGCGCACGAGCGAACGCAGAGCGGCCTTGCTGGCGGAATAGGTGCTGGTCGTGGGGAAGCCCTTCACGTCGACAACAGAGGTGTTGAAGACCACGGAGGCTCCCGGAGCAAGAAGAGGCAGAAGCCTCTGGACCAGAAAGAACGGCCCCTTGACGTTGATGCCGAAGACCTCGTCCCAACTCTCCTCGGTGACCCCTTCGACCGGCGCGAACGGGGCGATGCCGGCGTTAAGAAACGCGACATCAAGCCCGCCGAGGGCCTGAGAAACGGTCTTGGCGAGAGCCTCCGCGTCGGCGAGAGAACCCGCGTCGGACTTGACAACCAGGACGTCGGACGGCAGCTCCTTGCGAGCGGCCTCAAGCGTCTTCTCGTTCCGTCCGGTCACGACGAGTCGGGCGCCTTCCGCGTGGAAGAGCTTCGCCGCGGCCAGGCCGATTCCCGAGGTTCCGCCGGTGATGAGGGTGCGTTTCTGTTCGAGCCTTTTTATGAGCGTGTCCTTTCAATCCGTTGAGTGGATGATGAAACGTTTTAGACTACATGGTCTAAAACAGGGAAGCGAGCGACCTTATTCCGCAGATTTGTTTTCTCGCTAACCGAGGGTCGCCAGTGCGACCCGCGCGATGTCTTCCAGCACTTTGCGGTCGCGTGTGCCGCGGCCGATGACGCTCATGCCCACGAGCGCGCCGTGAAAGAACCGGCCGAGCGCAGCGGGATCGTGATGCGGGCCGATTTCGCCGGCCGTCTGCGCGCGCCTGAACCTCTCCGCGAGGGCGCCCTGGATCGCCTCGTTCCCCTTTCGAACCTCCCGCCGAGCCTTGGCATCATCCGGCCGCTCCAACGCCGCGTTGAGAAGCAGGCAGCCCCAGCTTTGGGGCTCGCGCAGCATGTCGTCCACCTTCGCCGCGAAGAGATCCCGGAGCACGGCCCGGACCGGGCGAGGGTCCTGAAGGAGCGCTTGGAATGCGGACTCCTGACAGGACCGATAGCGCGCGAGGGCCGCGTTGTAGATGTCTTCCTTGTCTCCAAACGTGTTGTAGAGGCTTTGCCGCGGAACTCCGAGCTGCTCCACGAGGTCGTCGAGTGAGGTCCGCCGCCAGCCGTGAGTGCGGAAACCTCAACGGCTTGGTCGAGGGTGGTGTCGGCGTTGAAGCCTCGGGGGCGGCCCACGGTGGGGGAGGCTAGGGGTTATGGATCGGTGAGTCAAGAATGGAAGTATCGCGGTCAAGCACGACGGCGCGGCTACTTGGGTGCTTTGCAGCCGTCCTCCAACGCGCACCGCTGCGCAAGAAGCGACTCGTGGTTGGCCAGCACGGTTGAGTATTTCGGATGCTGGTGGCCCGTGGCCTTCTCGAAAGCCGCCAGTATCGAGAGCGCGCGCTGAAAGAGAGACTCGGCATCAGCGAGGCGGTTCGTCGCCTGGAGGAGTCCGGCCAGGTTGTTGAGGCGAATGGCGACGGTTGGGTGATCCTTACCGAAGCTCTTTTCATCAATGGCGAGGGCGCGCCGCATGAAGGGCTCGGCGTCGGCGAGGCGGTTCGTCGCCTGAAGGAGTTGAGCCAGGTTGTTGAGGCTAATGGCAACGGTTGGGTGATCCTTGCCGAAGCTCTTCTCGTCGATGGCAAGGGCGCGCCGCATGAAGGGCTCGGCGTCGGCGAGGCGGTTCGTCGCCTGGAGGAGGGATCCGAGGTTGCCAAGGCGAACGGCGACATTTGGGTGGTCGGGCCCGAAGCTCTTCTCGTCGATGGTAAGGGCGCGCCGCATGAGAGGTACGGCGTCGGCAAGGCCGTTGGTCTCCTTGAGAAAGTGAGCCAGGTTGTTGAGGTCTCTGGCGACGGCGGGGTGATCCTCGCCGAAGCTCTTCTTGTCGATGGCGAGGGCGCGCCGCATGAGGGGCTCGGCTTCGGCAAGGCGGTTCGTCTCGGTGAGGAGTTGAGCCAGGTTGTTGAGGCTAATGGCAACGGTTGGGTGATCCTTACCGAAGCTCTTTTCATTGATGGCGAGGGCGCGCCGCATGAAGGGCTCGGCTTCGGCAAGGCGGTTCGTCTCGGTGAGGAGCGCGGCCAGGTTGTTAAGGTCCCTGGCGACGGCCCGGTGATTGACGCCGTAACTCCTCTCGTCGATGGCAAGGGCGCGCCACATGAGAGACTCAGCATCGGCAACGCGGTTCGTGACCTTGAGGAGCTGGGCCAGGTTGTTGAGGTCCCTTGCGACGGTCGGGTGATCCGAGCCGTAGCTCTTCTCGTCGATGGTGAGGGCACGCCGCATGAGGGGCTCGGCGTCGGCGAGCCGGTTCGTCTCCTGAAGGAGTGTGGCTAGGTTGTTGAGGGCGATGGCGACGGTTGGGTGATCGAGGCCGAAGCTCTTTTCGTCGATGGCGAGGGCGCGCCGCATGAGAGGCTCGGCCTCGGCTAGGCGGTTCGTCTCCTGGAGGATTTGGGCCATGTTGTTGAGGTCTTTGGCGACCGTTGGGTGATCGGGGCCGAAGCTCTCTTCGTGGATAGCAAGGGCACGCCGCATGAAGAGCTCGGCCTCGGCTAGGCGGTTCGTCTCCTGGAGGAGTAAGGCGAGGTTGTTGAGGCGAATGGCGACCGTTGGGTGATCGGGGCCGAAGCTCTTCTCGTCGATAGCGAGGGCGCGGCGCATGAGGGGCTCGGCGTCGGCAAGGCGGTTCGTTTCCTTGAGTAATGTAGCCAGGTTGCTGAAGTCCGTAGCGACGGCTGGATGATCGGAGCCAAAGCTCTCTTCGTCGATGGCGAGCGCGCGGCGCATGAGGAACTCGGCGTCGGCGAGGCGGTTCGTCTCTTGGAGGAGATGGGCCAGGTTGTTGAGGCGAATGGCGACGGTTGAGTGATCAGGTCCGAAGATCTCTTCGTCGATGGCGAGGGCGCGCCGCATGAGGGACTCGGCGCCATTCCACTCCGCAAGTTCATACAGAGTGCCTCCGAGCCATGACATGAGCGTCGTGTTCTCAGGGACCAGCGCGAGCGCTTTGCGAAATGTTGCAGCTGCGTCCTTGTATTTTACCTGCAGGTGCTGTACGGCTCCTAAGTACTGCAGCGACTCTACCAGATCACGCTCCTTTCTCGACGCCGCCCCTCTCAAGAGCTCCTCGGCCTCCGAGTACTGACCTTCTAGGAACTTGGCAATGCCGCGGTCCTTGTCGTCGTCTGTGTCAGCAAACGAACGTAGCGCCGTGCCTAGCTGCCCGGGCTTCAAGCCGTAGCCAGCGGCCGCATCCTCGAGTGCTCGCCTCCGCTCTTCGGCCGTCGGTACCGGCTTCAAGTCATCTCGCGTCTTGGATGCCAACTCCAGGATATCGCGCTTTCGCATGACGACGATGTTGGCTGCGACGTCCTCGGCCGGGATGTTGATGAGCGGCTGTATAAGAAACCACTCCTCGGTTCGCTCTGGATCCGGAAGCAAGAGGATCTTTATCTGTTGCCCAGGTAGCTTGCCGGGCGGAACATCCAGGTGCGTCGCCCCAGCCTTGTTCGTGGGCTTGGTCGCGATTCCGTCACATCCAAATCGAAAACCGCGTAACGGCTGATCCTTCGGATTGTGGGCGACCAAGAGTGCGCGGCGATGGGCCTTTGTCGCGAAGCCGGCGCCGGCGCCCTTGGCGCCAGGCTTCGGCTCCGGAAGCGGCGCGAGAAGCCTGACCGGCGGCTCGTGAAGCTCGCCGAGTGGCGGCGGCGCGATCTCAGCGACGCCGAGGAGATGCCTCTTGAGCGCGGCGTACTCGCTTGGGAAGCGATGACGAACGAAGGGTCCAACCGGCGTTGGAACCCAATCCTCCGAGCCGTCGCCGAACAAGACCGCGATTACCTTGTCGTTCTTCATGCCGGCCTCGTAGAGAATCTGGCTGACGATCAGCCCTTCGTAGTTGACGCCGCGTCCAGTCTTCGGTTTCTCGTGACCCTCGAAGCGACGGCGGTAGGTCTCGGTGCAAACGAGGAGCACGAAGTCGGCCGTTTCGACCCGGTCGGTCATCCACCGCGGCCAGCCCTCCGGAGGCGGCGGCACGAAACGATCGATCATCGCGTCGAATCCGTCCGCGCGCAGGCGCCTGGCGAGCTCGAGAACGGCCTCGCGATGAGGCTCGGATTCGTGGCTGTAGCTGATGAAGACCTTGATTGGCGCCCGCTCTGCCATCTCGGTTCCTCCGGTTTCGTCGGGACGAGTCAGCTTAGCAGTCTGCGCTCCGCGCTCCTACAGCCAATCTTTGTGCTTGAACCACGCGAGCATGCCCACCGGCAGCGCCGCGCACATTGCGATCATCAGCCACATGAGCTTGTCGGAATGTACCCAACCTTTCAGGAACGGCATGTTGTCGAAGTTCTGGCCGAAGAAGCCGACGATGAAGGCGAGCGGAAGGAACACGGCGCTCATGATGGTCAGGTATTTCATGATCTCGTTGGTGCGTTGGCTGACGGCCGAGAGATAGGCCTCCAGCGCGTTGCCCAGCATGTCGCGGTTGCCTTCGATGGATTCGTTGATGCGCATCAGATGGTCGTGCACGTCTCGCAGGTAGACCGCGGTGCGCTCGTTGATGCGCGTGTCGCCGCGTTTGGCCAAGAGGCCCAGCACGTCGCGCTGTGGGGAGAGCACCTTGCGCATCACGACCAGGTGGCGCTTGAGCTCGAAGATGCGGTGCAGGTCTTGACTCCGGGGTGCGGCCAGGACCGCATCCTCCAGCTCGTCCAGCTCGTCCGCGATCCGGTCCAGAATTGGGAAGTTGGCGTCCACGATGCCGTCGGCCACGAGGTAATAGACGAAGTCGACGCCGCGCGCGAAGAGCCTCGACTCGCCCGCGAGGCGATTCCACACGTCGTCGAGTGCGGCGATGCGTTGCGCGCGGACCGTTACCAAGTAGCGCTCGCCGAGGAACGTGTGAAGCTCTTGGAGTTCGAGCTCCTCGACCTTCTCTCCTTGGCTTGCGAAGCCTTGGGTGACCAGGAAGAGATGGTCTTTGTACTCGTCGAGCTTCGGCCGCTGATCGAGATGGACGCAGTCTTCGAGTGTCAGCGGATGAAAGTCGAAGCGCTGGCGCAGAAGCTCCATGGCCTGCGCCTCCGGGGCGTAGACGTCGATCCAGCGAAGAACATCGGCCGACGGGGGATGGACGCGATCGATGCCGTCGAAGGTCGCGACCCGACCCTCGCGCAGTTCCATGACGCGGAAGGTGGCGGTAGTGGCCGCGCCGGGGAGTGGCGCGGTGAGGTTGGCGGCATCGGGTTGATCGGGCGAGGTGGCCGTTTGCATGGCGGTGATCGCTCCCCATGCTACACGCCTCTGCGAGGCGGCGGGCGGCTCCGAAGCCCCCTCTTTGTAAAGAGTCCCCGAACGGCCTGCGGCCGTCCCACGATAAATGAAAGGGTGTCAACGAGATGACCCGGCTGCGGAGGGGGTTCGGGGGAACCCGAAGCCT
>WBZQ01002812.1_pt1 | contig 11000 bp, 8 predicted proteins | sample 5204251 | NCBI WGS metagenome assembly WBZQ01 (sample SAMN12412402, study PRJNA552823) | activated sludge metagenome | isolation source: activated sludge from nitrification reactor of wastewater treatment plant... | place: USA: Virginia | collected 2017-09 | reverse complement strand
TTTGCGATTCAGCGCGACACGCTCCGCGTTCTCACGGGGACGGGCGTGAACGAGGAGGCGAGAAACAAGCTCGTGGACTCCTACGGCGCCGAGGTCTCGCGGTACGAGAAAGAGAAGGACCAGATCAAGCTCGAGGCCGAGAAGCTCGAGAAGGAAGTCGAGGCCCATGGCAAGGTCAACGACCGCTGCGATCTCGCGCAGGTCATGCTTCAGGTCGCGATCGTGATGGGTTCGGTCGCGATCCTGGTCCGCTGGAAGGGCCTCTGGATCGCGGGCCTCCTCGTGGGGCTCGCCGGGGCCGCGACCGGCTTCAGCGCCCTTCTCTAGGCGGCGCCACGTCCCCGCATTTTCTGGCTCAGCTCGATCAGCAACCCGCCGGTCGAGGAGGGATGGAGGAACGCGACCAGGCAGTCGTGCGCGCCTTCGAACGGGGTCTCGTGTACGAGCCTCACGCCCGCCTCCTTGAGTCTCGCGAGAAGGCGGACGATGTCCTCGACCTCCAGGCAGACGTGATGAAGTCCGGGGCCCCGTTTCTTTAGGAAGCCCGCGATCGGGCTCTCGCCGTTTGTCGGCTTCAGAAGCTCGAAGAACGACTCGCCGATCGGGCGAAAGGAGGTGAGGACGGCCTGCGAGGCGACCTCCTCGCGGTGGGTCTCAAGGAGGCCCAAGAGGTCGTAGAAGTCGCCGGCCCCCTCCAGAGACTCCACGGCGATTCCGAGGTGCGCGATTCGCTTCACGAGGGGGCGGGAGGCCGGGCCCCCGGCCGAGGCCGGCGTCGGGCCGGTCGCCTCCTCACGCCGCGCCACGCTTCGCTGGCGGAGCGCCCGCAAGATCGACTCCGAGGCCGCGATCGGGTCCTCGTGCCGCGCCTCGACGGCCGTGGCTCGTGCCGAGAGAGAGCCATCGGTGCCGTCAAGGGCCTCGATGCCGCGAAGGAGGCGCTCCTTGACGATCGACTCGATTCGCTTTCGTACCCGCGAGAGGCGCCTCTTCGCGCCGTCTTCGCCCGACAGGAACTCCCGATGGCGGGTGAGGTCCGCGCGCAGTTCGGCGACGCCCTCGCCGGTCCGCGCGACGGTCTTCAGAATCGGCGGAACCCAGGCCCCGTGCTCGCCCAGCTCCAGCATCTGCAGGATCTCCTGCACCACGCGATCCGCGCCGTCCCGATCGGCCTTGTTCACGACGAAGAGATCCGCGACCTCCATCACGCCAGCCTTGATCGCCTGAATGTCGTCGCCCATGCCGGGCGTCAGGATCACCACGCAGCTCTCGGCGAGGCGGAAGATCTCGACCTCGTCCTGGCCCACGCCGACGGTCTCGACAAGCACCTCGTCGAAGCCGGCCGCGTCCAGGATGTCGACGGCGTCCGCCGTCGCCCGCGCGAGGCCGCCGAGGTTCCCGCGCGTCGCCATCGAGCGGATCAGGACGCCCGGATCGGTGTAGAGGTCCTGCATCCGCACGCGATCGCCCAGGATCGCGCCGCCGGAAAAGGGTGAAGACGGGTCCACGGCCACGATCCCCACCCGCTTTCCCTCGGCCCGCGCGAGGCGGGCGAGGGCTGCGGTCAAGGTGGACTTGCCCGCGCCCGGCGATCCGGTCAGCCCGACAACGCGCGCCCGGCCGGTTCTCGGATAGAGGATCGAAAGCAGCTCCGGGAAGCGCGGATGAGAGGATTCGGCCCACGTGATCGCGCGCGCGACGGCCGGCACCCTCGCGTCGAGAACCCGCGCCGCAAGCTCTTCGGCCTCACGCGACACGCTTGTCATTGGCGAGGCGGAGTCTATCTACGCAGCCGGAGACCTCCTCAAACGCGAAGTTGGCAACGCGCCCCTCGGCGGGTACCATCGGCGGCCAGTTCACCCGACGAGGAGCCAGAGATGTCCGAGAGGAATGCTTCCGAAGAGGCCGAGGGTCAGCACAAGGCCGGCCATGCGCGCCTCTTTCTCTATGCGCTGATCGCCTACACGCTTCTTCCGGTCTTCGGAATCGGAACCCAGCGAAACGCGTCCGGAGACAAGCTCTTTCAGCTCTGGTACCTGATCGGATATCTCGTGGTCTCTTTCTTCCTGATCCACGAGCTCGTGATGCCGATGCCTCCCAAAGAGCACGACGGGCAGAAGGCGTAGCGTCCCGCCTCAATCGAATCGCACGCTCACGACCTTCGACACCCCGGGTTCCTCCTGCGTGACGCCGTAGAGCGCCTGCGCGGCCTCCATGGTTCTCTTCGAGTGCGTGATCAGCACGAACTGGGTCTCGTCCGATAGCTCGTGGAGGAGCGACGTGAAGCGGTCGATGTTGGCCTCGTCGAGCGGCGCGTCGACCTCGTCGAGGATGCAGAAGGGCGACGGCTTGTAACGGAAGATCGAGACGAGCAGCGCGACCGCGGTCAGCGCCTTCTCGCCGCCAGAGAGCAGCCCGATGGTCTGGTTCCGCTTGCCGGGCGGCTGCGCCATGATCTCAAGCCCGGACTCCAGGGGATCGGTGTCGTCCAGGAGATGCATGGAGGCAGAGCCGCCCCGGAAGAGCCTCTGGAAGACCTGCGCGAAGTTCGCGTTGATGGCCGTGAAGGCCTCCTGGAAGCGCTCCGACGACGTAGTGTTGATCGTCGCGATGGTCTCCTTGATCTGCGAAAGCGAGAGCTCCAGGTCGAGCTTCTGGGTCGAGAGCTCGTGAAAACGCTTGCTCTCGACCTCGTACTCCTCCAGAGCCGCGTGGTTGACGGGCCCCAGCTTCTCCAGGGTTCGAGTCCTCTCGGCGGCCTCGTTCGCGAGGGCCTCCATGTCCAGCGGCTTGCCCTTCGCGGCGGCTGAGGAAGTGCCAGAGGCTTCATCGTCGGCGAGGGCCGCCGCGGTCCCCTCGACCGGAGGGAGCTCCTCCGGCAGGCACGAGAACTCAGCCTGACAGGTCTCGACGAGGTGATCGCGATCGGCCTTCTTCCTTTCGACTCCGAGCTCGGACTCGAAGCGGGTCCTTCGCGACGCGTCGAGGGCCTCGCGGGCCGCGTGTGAGGCCGCCTCGTTTTCCTCGAGGGTGCGATGCGTTTCCTCGAAGGCGAGGTCGGCCGCGGCTCGATCGCCGTCGGCCGAGGCCGCGGCGGATGCCGCGTCCGCCCGCTCCTTGCGCGCGGTCCCGCCCGCCTCGAGGGCGCGTTCCCGTCGGCCGGCGAGCTCCTTAAGCGCGTCGTGCGATTCGGCGAGGCGCCTCGCCGCGCCCTCGGCGCGCGCGCGGTGGGTCTCGTGCGCCGAGGCCGCCGAGCGCAGCCTCTCGCGCAAGAGGTCGCGCGCGTTTCGGGCGGCGCTGTCGGCCTCCGCGGCGGACAGGCGGTTTCCGCGCGCGGTCTCGAGGGCGGCCTCGAGATCCGCGATGCGGGTCTCGACAACCCTCATCTCCTCGCCGCGGCGCGCGGCAAGCCGGGTCGCCTCGGAGCGGTCCTCGCCGACGCGCACGAGATCGCTCTCCAGAGAAACGCCTTCTTCTTTGAGGACCACGACCTCGCGTTCGGCGCGCGCCCTCTCGTCCCGGGCCGTCGCCACCCTCGCGCGCGAAGCCGAGTGGTCGCGCTCTTTCGCGCGCAGGGCGGCGGTCTCAGTCTCGATGGTCGAACCCAGCTCGGAGGCCGTCTGGGCGGTTCCGTCGATCTCCTCGTCGAGCGCCGTGAGGCTCTGCCGCAGGGCCTCGCGCTCGGCCTCGTTCCTCTTGAGGTCGCGCCGCACCGTGAAGAGGCCCTCGCCCGGAACCTCGGTCCCCGCGGCCTCCACCGTCGCGCCGCGCAGGACGATGCCATCCCTCGTCGCGATCGCCCGTTCGGGGTGGAGGGGCGCCAAGGCCAGCGCGTCGTCGAGCGTCTCGACCACGATCGCGTCGGGAAGGGACGCCGCCAGGGCCTCGTCGCCTGAGTGCGGGGTCAGAAGCTCGCGGGCGACGCCGAGAACCCTCTCGTCGTGAGGCTTGAGCGGAAACGGCGTGTCGGGAATCGGCAGGATGAAGCGCGCGGTGCCGAGGCGCCTCTCGTGGACCGCGAGAAGAACCGCGTCGAGGGCCGCGCGATCCTTCAGGACCGGCGCCTCCAGGGCCGCGCCGAGCGCGGCGTCGAGCGCGGTCTCGAAGCCTTCCCGGGATTCGAAGTGATCGGCGAGAACGCCGTTCGGATGGGCCCCCGAGGCCGCGAGCGCCCGCCGGGCCGCGTCGCCGCCGGTCTCGCGCTCCGCGAGGGTGGTCTCGAGCGCGCCGATTCTCTTGTCGAGCGCGTGGAACCGCGCTCTCTCGGCGTCGCGGTTCGACTTCAGCGTCGCAAGGCGCTCATCCGCGGCCCGACGCGAGAGCCCGGCTTCCTCCAGGCGTCGGCGGGCCTCTTCCAGCGCGGCGGCCGCGGTCTCCTCCTGAACGAGGGCGTCGCGTTCGGCCTGTTCCCGGAGCGCGAGAGCCTCCGCGGCGCGGGCGCTTCGCTCCTCGAGCTTCGAAAGCGCGAAGCCAAGACGGTCGACCAGGATCGAGGCTTCCCGTTCGCGGTTCGTGGCCTCTGAGGTCTTCGCGGCCGCGGCCAGGAGGTCCCGGCGCGCGGTCTCGCGGAGCCTCGTGTACTCCTCCTCGCTCCGGGCCGCCTCGGCAAGCGCCTGCGCGGCTTGGCGAGCCTCGCCCTCGGCCGCCACGAGCTCCGCTTCGAGCGTCTCCCTCACGACCCCGATTCGCGCGGCCTCCTCGGCCGATCGCAGGTTGTCGGCCTCGGCGTCCTTGCGCTGCGACTCGACGAGCTCCTGCCGGGCGAGGGACTCCTCGGCTTCACGCTCCGCCGCGGCGACGCGCGCCTCGGCCGAAAGAAGCGTCTCGCGGGCCCTCGCGAGGGCCTCACTCTTCTCGCGGCGCACCCGCTCGGCTTCGTCGAGAACGCGCCTCGCCTCTTCCTGAGCGGCGTCGAGGCGTCCGGACTCGGAGAGCGCATGGGCCTCGGCGTCGATCGCGGCTCGAAGCTGCGCCTCGGATTCGGCCAGCGCTACCGAGAGCTGATCGGACTTCAGCCTTAGCAGCAGCCGCTTCACCTCCGCGAGCCGATCCGCTTGCTCCTTCCATTTCGCGGCGCGCCCCGCCTGGCGCTTCAAGGACGTGCAGTTGCGCTCGATCTCCGAGACGATATCGGTCAGGCGGAGGAGGTTGGCACGCGTCTCTTCGAGCTTCACCTCGGCCTGGCGCTTTCGCATCTTGTACTTCGAGATGCCAGCCGCTTCCTCGATCAGTCGCCTTCGATCCTGGGGCTTCGTCGAAAGGATCAGATCGATCTTCTGTTGCTCGATGATCGAGTAGGCGCGCACGCCGAGCCCGGTGCCGAGGAGAAGGTCCTGCACATCCTTCAGGCGGGCCCGCTTGCCGTTCAGGATGTAGTCGCTCTCGCCGTCCCTCGCGACCTTGCGCGTGATGACGACCTCGCCCCCGGTCTCGGCCCAGTGCGTGCCGCCGCGCGACTCCAGGGTCAGCGAGACCTCGGCGATGCCGAGCGGCTTTCGCCGGGCCGAGCCGTTGAAGATCACGTCCTCCATCGTGGTCCCGCGCAGCACGCGAGCCGACTGCTCGCCGAGGACCCACTGGACGGCGTCGCAGATGTTCGACTTGCCCGAGCCGTTGGGGCCCACGATGGCCGTGATGCGGCTGGGCAGCGTGAGCGAGGTCTTGTCGACGAAGGACTTGAAACCGTGAATTTCGAGCTTCTTGAGTCTGAACATGTCGCTTCCGAGGGCGCGGACGGTACCATCCTTCCGCCGTCTTCAAGACCTCTCATCGTGTTGAGCCCGCGTTCAAGTCGAGGAGGAACGTCAAGCCGATATCGCCCGGTCGTCGCTCCGTGCCGTGAAGCTGACCTCGACCTCGTCGCTTTTCGAAGCTGTCGCCCCAACGGGCGCCGGCGAGTGGGGCGACACCGGGAAGCGTTCGGCCTGTTCGCAATCGCAGGTGGGTTGGGCTGAAAAAGTGGTCTCGATTAGAGCAAAGGATCGAAGGCCCGGGGTCAGGGGCGAACGCCCCGAATTCGGTGACGTTCAAAAGTTGACGACACGCACGGAACATATGCCCAGCGTCGATGTGGTACGCTTCTACCGTTTTGGAAACGATCGACAGCCAATCGTAAGGAGAACGGCATGCTCAGTTTCGAAGTCCGGAAGGCAGGCGGCGAGTCCGAGGTGCGGCGCGTCCACCGCGACGTCATCCACATCGGGGCCTCCTCCGGGAACGATCTCGTAGTCCGCGCCCGGGGCGTCCTCGGCCGGCACGCCCGGATCTCGGTGGTCGGGGAGGAGCTCCGGCTCGATGTGCTTGGAAGCGCCCCCGGCTCGGACGTCACGCTCAATGGCAGCCTCGTCAAGTCGGCCGCGCTGGCCGCCGGAGACCGCATTGCGATCGGCGAGGCCACGATCACGCTTCTCAACGGCCCGCCGCCCAACCCGAACCGGATCTCGGCGCCCCCGCCCCGCGGCCGGGACGCGTTCTCGGTGGCCTCGGCGGCACTCTCGCCGGCTCCCGCTCCGGTTCCGGCGCCGACCCCGGTCCCCTCTCGGGTACCGGATCGGATCCCGCCGCGACCCGTGATGCGAACCCCCTCCGACGCCATGCCCGCGCTGAGGCACGACGATGACCGGGTGATGGCCGTGCGAAGAGCCGCCGAAGACGACCGCCGCGCCGCGCATGCCCATTCGTTCCGGGCCACCGAGCTTTGGGGCGAGATCTATGCGCGCCTTCGCCGCATGGCGGTCTTGGAGGAGAGGCTGCAGGAGGTCGCGGCCCTGATCTCCTCGTCCACGCCGATGCACAGCCTGGCGTTCGTCTCGATCGCCGAATCCTCGATGGGCGAGGCGATCGCGGCGACGTGGAAGGGAACGCTCCCGAAGCTCTCGCGCCGCACAATCGCGGACCTCGGCGACGGCACGCAGGCCCTCGATCTGATCGAGCTCGGCACCAGGATCCGCCTCTATCCCGTCAACCACCCCGGCGCCGAGATGGTCGGCATCCTCATGGTTCCGGTCGAGGTCGTGAACGATCCGGTCCTGCACGATCTCGCGGCTCAGCTCGCGGCCACGGTCGGGTTCATCCATGCCGAGAGAGCCGAGGTTCCGTTCGGCGAGCGAGGCCCCGCACTTCCGCCCGTCATGCCGACGATCCCCTTGGACGACCCGCTCTCGGCGCTCGTCGGCGAGTCGCTGGCGATGCAGAACCTCAAGGCCTCGCTCCAGCGCATCGCCTCGGCCCGGGCGCCCGTGCTTCTGATCGGGGAGGTCGGGACGGGCAAGACCCTCGTCGCCGAGACGCTTCACGCGCTCTCGCCCCGGCGCCCGCGCCCCCTCATCCGGGTCGCCGCGACCGCTTCGACGGCCGCGGCCCTCGAGGACGACCTCATCGGGCTGGCCGCGGCGGTGGACCGCAAGAAGAGGAGCGGGAGGCTCTTCGACGCGGACGGTGGGACGCTTCTTGTCGAGGAGGTCGGGTCGCTTCCAGCCCCCACGCAGGCTCTTCTCTATCGGTTGCTGGAGGCCCGCGAGGTCATCGCGCCGGGCGGCCGGGCGATTCCGCTCGACATCCGGGTGATCGCGACCTCCTCGAGGCCGCTGACGCGCGCGGTCGAGGACGGCCTCTTCCGGGACGACCTCTACTTCCGCCTTTCGGCCCTCACGCTGAGGCTTCCGCCTCTCAAGGAGCGCAAGGAGGACATCCCGGCCCTGATCGACGCGTTGGCGTATCGGCACAACGGACCCGCGGCCGAACGGTTCGACGTGGAATCGATGAACGCGATCCTCAACTACGCCTATCCCGGAAACGTGCGCGAGCTGGACAACGAGATCCGAAGGCTGGCGGCGCAGGTCGCCCCCGGCAAGCCCGTCAAGCTGCGCGACCTCGACCAGAAGTTCTCCGAGGAGAAGGTCGAGCTGGCCCTCGCCGAAACCGACGACCTCAAGGAGATCGTCCAGAAGGTCGAGCGCCAGGTCATCGAGCGCGTGATGCGGAAGGTCCGTGGAAACCAGTCCCTCGGCGCCCGGCTCCTCAACATCTCAAGAGGAAGCCTCATCGCCAAGATCAAGGAATTCGACATCAAGGACTTCCGCTACTTGAAGCGCGGCGAGTAGGAGAGGCGCGAGCTGTCTCACGCGGGCGAGGTCGCGCCGGAAGGCGGCATCGCCCGCGTTGTATTCCCGACGAGGGATGCGCGCGTCATCTATGGCGTAAACGGATCTTCAACGTTGAATCCGGAAAATCGTCGCAAGTCTTTGTCCCTGGTGATGAGCGTTCGCACCCCATGTTGCACAAGGAGAGCAGCGAGATGGGCGTCGGGAACCAGATTGCCCCGAACGTAGAGGCCGGCGATGAGATCTCGGTACCTCTCCCAGAAGCCGTCGCCTTCAGCGAGCGTCCGGACGTTCGGTGACTCCAACAGCGACTCGATGTTCTGACAGGCCTGCTCGGGGGTAAGCGGATTGGCAAATATCCGTGGGTGAGTGGAGATTCGCAGGTATGCCATTACGGTCGTCCAAGGGAGGCACAGAAGCTCCGGACCCCGCCGAGCGCGATCGAGAACGGCCATCGCAGCCTTGTGCTGGGAGCTCTCCGGGTCCGAAGCGTAGAGGAGGACGTTGACGTCGAGAGCGACGCTCATGGCTCCCTTAGGTCGAGAACCGCGTAGAGGGCCTCCTTGTCCTCAAGATCAATGCGCGGCCGCATCGGGCGCGTCTCCCACCGAAACTTTGCAGTCTTGAGGCGAGCCTTGCGGGCTGCCGCCAGGGGTTCCGCGAGAAGCTCCGACACGATCTGGCCAAGAGGCTGGCCGCGCTCCTTTTGGAGTCGTTTGAGGTCATTCAGGATCGGCGCGTCTATGTTGAGTGTTGTTCGGCTCATGATGCATGATGCTCCAGCCCCCGGCATCTGATGTCAAGCCTGTTCGCGACCGGGACTTCCCAATGTCTATCGCCTCTTCCTCTTTCCCGCCTTCAAGCTTCTCCCCGGCCTCGCAGGCTCGGCGGCCGCGGCTTCGCGTCGCCTCATGGCGGGGAGCAGCAGCAGAACTCCCCACAGCAGGAAGGGCATCGCGAACGTCAGCGCGATGTCGAAGAAGTAGCGGACGCTCGAGAGGATCTCGCGCTGGAGATTGGTGTAGGCGTATTGGCTCCAGGGGCCGAGCTTTGTCGCGTAGAGGGTTTCGATGGTCAGCGCCAGGTGCGCGACGTGCGAGGCGAAGAGGCCCGCGAACGCGGCGAGGGCTCGGAGGAGGGCGTTCTTTTCCGAGACGCCTGGGGTCGCGAAAACCAGCGCGAGCAAGAGCACCAGGTTTGCGGTGATGGGATCGGGATCCAGGTTTGGCGCGCCGGAGCGTGTCGAGAAGTCGCTGCGGCGGACGCTGATCGAACCGTTCTCCCAGTGCAGAAACGTGACCGGGGGCCTCTCAAAGAGCCTCAGCGTGGCCTCGGTTGCGTCGATCACCCGGCGGGAGTAGGCCCCGCCGATGCCGATGAACCAGAGAACCGTCGCCAGGATCCCCGTGAGGGGAACCCTAAGAAGAAGCCTTCGCGTCCACGGGTCGAGGCGGGAGAGCATATCGATCGGCCCAGACGAGCCAAAGAGCGACTCCAAAGAGAATGATGATCATCTGCCAAACCACGATGTGCGACTTGGCAAACAGCGCAGGCCAATAGAGGCCGATGTAGAAGAGCGAGACGATGCGCACCAGGTTGAGAAGCTGAATCGCGACGATTCCGCCCAGAAGGCCGAGGAGCTTCACCCGCCATGGCGCCGGAAACGCGAGCACCGCGGCCGCGAAGATGAAGATGGTCTCCAGACCGTTGCAGCCGGTTCGGATGTTGACCGCGAAGCCCTTCGTGGTGGATCGGATCACGGTCCCCACCATCTCGGTCTTCTCGCCGAAGAGCCGGCAGGCGAAACCGCCCGCTCGCGCGACAGCCGCCGTGAAGGGCTCGACCACCGCGTCGTTGACGGGCCGTGGGGCCACGGAGAGGAAGAACAACGCGAGGAGCCCTAAGAATCGGGCCAGGAAGAGGACCTCGCGGCCGCGCTTCGGGGGCTTTTCGGGGGCGGTCTCGGCGGCCACCTTGCCATCGGCGGTCTCCGTCTCGGTTCGTTTGACCATCGGGTGAGGATACCGGAAGGGGCCGTTCGGAAAGGTAGACTCGCCGTCTTGTGGAGCTTCAGGAACGGGCGTTTTCGAGAAAGCTGACGCTGACCCTGGGGCTCCTCGGCCTCACGACCGCGGGAACGGTCTTTCTCTTCGGGCACCTCCTCTTCAAGACGCTCTCGAAGGATGTTGTCAACGACGCCCTTCTCTATTCGCGCTGGGAGGCCGAACGCATCGCCCACGCGGTCGCCGAGAGATCGGCGGGCGATCTCTACACGCTGAAGACGAGGCTGACCGAGATCGACTCGTTCGTGGGCTCGGCGCTGCGCGAACGGCGCGTCCTGACCGAGGTGCGCGTCCTCGATCGCCAGGGTCAGCTCGTCTACGAGTACAAGAGCGCGCTGGCGCGGCCCGAGCCTGCGCGGACCGGGGTCGAGGGAGGCGTCGTCGAGGTCCTGCCGAACACGCCCCTACAGCCCCGCGAGAAGAGCTTCGAAAGAACCGAGCCCATCAGAAACCCGTACGACATCGAGGTTCCCATCGGCGACTTCGGGGTACTCCACGTCGGTGTTTCGCAGCGCGAGCTCGAGACCCGCGTCGAGGGCTTGCGCTCGAAGCTCTACACGCGAACGCTGATTGCGGCGGTCGTGGCGCTCCTCGGCATCGGCGCGGCTTCGACGGCGGTCGTGCTGCTCTTTCGCCACCTGCTGCCCTTCACCCCGGAGGACGTTGCCCCCGCTTCGCGTGACGGCGCTCACGACACCTCCCAACGCGCCGCCATATTCCGCCGAGATCCCGCTGGTCTTGACCTGCACTTCCTGCAGGTATTCGAACACCGTGTTCTGGCGCGACTGTCCGTTGATGAGCGAGTTGGTGACGATCCCGTCGACGGTGAAGGCGT
>WBZQ01001582.1_pt1 | contig 11000 bp, 21 predicted proteins | sample 5204251 | NCBI WGS metagenome assembly WBZQ01 (sample SAMN12412402, study PRJNA552823) | activated sludge metagenome | isolation source: activated sludge from nitrification reactor of wastewater treatment plant... | place: USA: Virginia | collected 2017-09 | reverse complement strand
GCGACCGCCTCGTCGCGGTGCTCGGCCGCGACTGACCCCCGAGAGACAGATACAGCCCCAGCCGCATCGAAGCGGCTGGGGCTGTTCTGTCTCGGTGTCGGTCAGGCGCTGCGCAACGCGATGGTCAGTGCCGGCCCCACCACCCGGGTGCCGGCCAGTTCGAACCCGCTGGCCTCGGCGGCGCGCTCGGCGGCGGCGTCGGGGTCGGGCACCCGGAGCTCGATCACGGCCGGTGCGGCGACGTCGCCGGCGGACACCTCGATCACCGTGCCGCCCACCGTGACGCTGCCCTGCGGGCTGGTGGAGCCGTCACGGCGGACCATGTCGGTCCACACGGCTTCGGTGTCGGCCGCAGCGGCGAGGGCAGCGACGGTACCCTGCAGATCAGGCTCGGGGATGAACAGGACGATGCGGGAAACAGTTGCGTCGGTCATGCCGCGATCATCGCCCCGGACACCGCCACCCCACGGCGCGGTCACCACCGCTCCCCCGAGCTGGGCATGTACACCTCGCCGGACTGCCGATCGCTGTAGTGCGCCTCGTCGGGCACCGCGACCACCGCCACGTCGGCGACGGTCACCGTGGCGCCCACGGTGGCCAGCACCCCCAACTGCGACCGGGTCAGGTGCAGCACGTTCTCGGCGAGTAGCGCCGGGTTCGCGGCGCCGTCCTCCACCGCGGTCACCATCAGCCCCTGGCACGGCGTGATCAGGGTGCGGGCACTGAGCGGGTCATCGAGCTTCTGCGTGAGCGCGGCGATGTTCCGCGCGGTGAGTTCCAGGGTGCGGGTGTCGGCGTTCCACTTCATGCGGGTGAGTGTCGCCTCGGCCACCGACACCGCCACGACGCGACACGGTTTCGCGACACCCACAGCAAACGTCAAAACCACAGCCACGTGCCTGCGTGTTCTCTGTTTTAGAGAGAGTATATGCAGGTAGAACGATCGCAGGTTTCGGAATACCCGCAGAAACGGGTATAGGATGGTAGGCAACAGCAACACTTCTACCCCGAGGGGGACACATGAAAACGCTCACCGTCGCCGAGGCCGCCGCCGAGCTCGGCCACACCCCCGAGCGTGTCCGGCAGGCGATCCGCTCCATGCGCCTCCCGGCCGCCTGGGACGGCCGGGCTTACTCGATCACCCCGGCCGACCTGGACGCGTACCGCGCCCGGCTGGCCGACCCCGCCGCGGCCCGGGCCGCTGCGCGGCGGGACCGCATCGCAGTCCGGATCGTGGGGGAACTCCTCGGCGGCCCGCTCACGCGGTCGCAACTGCTGGCCCGGATGCCGGGCGCGGAGAGGGGCGGCGCGTTCACCACAGTGCTGGCCGATCTGATCGCGTCGGGCGCCGTGATCGACGCAGGCCGCGGGAAGCCGCTGGCCCGCGCACACGGAGAGGCAGCAGCATGACGATCGACCGCGCCGCGATCATCGCGAACGCCGAAACCCGCATCGCGCACCACGAGGCCGGCCACGCCGTAGCGGCCGTCGCCCGCGGCGGCGAGCTGCTCAGCATCACCCTTGGCAAGGTGGACTGGGACGGTGACCCCGAGCTGGACGAGCCGGGCGGCTGCCGGCACATCAGCGACCCCCGCAACGCGCCATTCGTCACATTCGCCGGCCCGTGGGCAGAGGCCCGGTGGCAGACGACGCAGGACCCCGCGCTGAGCCTCGATGAGGCACTCGACACGGCTTGAGGTAACAACGCCGACGGCGACACGGAGAAGTATGGATATTCCGTGGACCTGCTGGTCGAGCGCGCGCAGGAGCTCGGCCTGTACCCGATCGGGTGCGCCTGGGAAGCCGATTGGCAGGAAGAGCTAGACGAGCTCTGGCCGGCGATCGTGGCGGCCGCCGAGATGCTGCTGGCCGGCCACACCGTCACCCACGCGGATGTGGCGTCCGCGGTGGCCGCGGTTCCGCGCGCCATCGACTAACCCCACCACCAACGGGACACCCCCAGCCGCGATGGCTGGGGGTGTTCCTGTTCCTGCGGCCGGGTCAGTCGGGTGAGGCGCGGTCACCCCCGCTGTGCCAGCTTCCAGGGTTCGCCCGGGAGCCGGCCGGCCACGAGCTCCCCTTCGGCGAAGAGCAACTGCATCGACCCGACACCGTTGACGCTGGCCACGGTCACCGTGACCTCGCCGTCGCGCACGCGACGTTCGCCGCCGACGACGGTGAACACGGGCTGTGCCGGTGCAGCCTCCGCGGCCGGGGTGCGGCGGGTGAGCCAGCGGCGGGCACGGGTGGTGATGGGGTTGGTCATGGTCGTTTCCTTCGGGTCGGTGGGGCGGTCAGTAGCTCCGTCGCTTCCTGCACCGCGGCGAAGCTCGGCCGCGCGTAGCGCTGCAGCGACCGCAGATTCGTGTGCCCCGATTTCGCCATCAACGTCGTCGTGCCGACGCCGGCCTCCGCCAGGTGGGTCAGGCTGGAGTGTCGCAGCTGGTGCAGCGTGATCTCGCCGTTCGTGTACCGCTCAATCAACGCGCGGGCCCGGCCGTAGCTGAGACGTGTGCGGCCGGTGTCCGCGTCGATGTCGCGAGACTTCGTCGCAGCCGCGCGCTGGGGGCCGGCCGGGAGGTCGGTCAGGAACACCGGCCCACTGCTGCGCCCTGCGACGAGCCGGCCGAGGATTGCCGCGGTGCCGTCGCCCCACGCGACCTGAATCTGGTGGCCGCCCTTCTGTCGGATCGTGGCCGACCGGTTGCGCAGATCCAGGTCCTCGACGTTCAGCTGCAGGACTGCGCTCGCGCGGGAGCTGGTCTCGTAGAGCATTCGGAACAGCGCCTTGTCCCGCAGCGGGACGTCGCGGCGTGAGCAGAGTCGGTCGATCGTGTGCCAGTCGACGGCCTGCGTCTCGGCGCGCTTCTCCCGGCGCCGTTTCACCGTCCGCGGCAGCTCCGGGCAAGCCCAGCCCGAGTCCCCACACCAGGTGAGCCAACTGGTCACGACAGCGCGGTTGCGGTTCCAGGTGGACTCCGCCGCGCCGCCCCACAGATCCGTGAGCGCGTCGGCGACGGCCTGCCCGGTCACTTCGGCCAGCGGCCGGTCACCGCCGAGGGACGCGGAGACTTTCTCCAGCACGCCGCTGTAGGCGCGACGAGTATTCGGGCTACCGGTCACGGTCGGGGACGCCAGGAACCGATCGACGCTCTGCGTGACGGTCGGGGCGCCTACTCCGCGGCGGGTGCCGATGGCGGTCACGGTGGCCATCGCGGGCCCCTTCCGGCGAGTTGGACGATAACGTGCAATCCCGCGACCGTGGCCAGACACCGAACCCGCAGGTCGCTCACCGCCCACAGTACCCTAGTTGAACGATAATTGTCCGTTATCGTCTAACTATCGTTTCGGTTCGTGACCCCAGACCGCGGCGACAAGCGCCGCGAGTCCGCACAGGATTTCTGCGATCCCTTCCGCGCTGCCGGTGACGTGCACGACGAAAACGGTCAGCGCCGCCGTGATCGCGGTGACTGCGATGACGGTGATCGCCGCAATGGGGGTGAGCTTCATGGGTTCGGCCTTTCGGACGCGCAGCCGAGGGAGTTTCCTCGGGAGCTCACCGGAGAGGTGTGCTCACCTCTTCTGGTTTCTCGCGGCACTTTTTCCAGCTTTCGTCCGGAATCAGCAGGTCGCGCCTCAGCCGCCTAATCGACCGGATCAGGCCGACGCTTCTGCCATGACCGAGATCCGCAAGACATCCGAGACCGACATCCCCTTCCCGCACGGCTGGAATGACCGGCTCTGCTATTTCGAGTTGATCGGCGGCGAGCTGCACTGGACTAAGGACCGCGACGAGGTCCGCGACGCCGTGCGGCGCGCGTACCTGGGTGAGAGCCAGCTGTTCTGCGCGTGGCCGGGCCAGTACCGCACCGACCTGTTCCTCGTCGACGACCTGGAGGTCGCCGCCGAAGCGCTCGGCGCGAAGCTGCCCGGCTCGGTGACACCGGCCGTGGTCCTCGACGCGCGGGAGATGCTCGCCGGCGGTCGCATCACCATCGAGGACGCGGCGCGCATCCTCAACGTGCGCCTCACCGAACTGCAAGCCGCCGTTGCGGCTCCACCATCGGACGCCGACCTCGCAGAGCTAGCCCGCCGGGCGGCTGCCAACGCGGAACGGCGCGCCACAGCAGAGAAGGCAGCGGCGACTCGGGCGCGGAACGCCGCAGCGAAAGCCGCGGGCGCGGCCTAACCGCTGACCTCCCGACACCGCATCTCCTCCCGCGTCACCCGCAGGATCCGATCGCACACCCTGCACACGTACGACCGAGCCTGGTGATCCGGCGACCACCCGACCAGCACCCGGCCCGGCCCCCACTCGGCGCCGCAGTGCGGACACCGGTTCGGCGCGAGCTCGGCCCAGGGCATGCGGCGAGGGTAGGCGTCGCGACCGACACGGCCGCAAGTGTTACTTCAACACGACAGCCCACCTGCACTGATCTCAGCGCGGGGTGACCCTCTGGAGCAAGAATTGATCCATGAACGAAGCCACGCACACAACCGACACATCCGACGACGTGGAGATCGCCGCGGCGAGATCCTCTACGAAGCCGACCAGCTTCCGGTTCCCCAGCTGACCGAGGATCCGGAGCTCTCTGCGCTGCTGGACGAGCGCGACGCCGCGACCACCGATCTCATGCGTTCAGCGGAGGCGGAGGCCCGGCACCTGGCCCAGGAGCTCCTCGACACCGCCGCGTAGGCCCGGGGCACCTCCTACCCCCGGCCGGCCCCGCATTCGGCCGCATCTGAAAACCCAATCGACACACTCCGTTTCGGAGAGTAAGGTCGCTCTCTTCGCCCCCAGCGGAGTCCCATCGGAGCCGCCGATGTCGCACATGCACCCCAGTCGCCGTCACCGCGGATGCGGTGTCTGCAAGCCCTCGAAACAGCGGGGCCTCGGCCGGCGCGATCGCGACCCCGTCTCCGCGCAGCGACAGTTGGGCCTCCGCCGCCGGTACAGCCGTCGCGACCTCGGCCAGTAGCGATGTCGGACCGCGACCGTAGCGTCCACCAGCACCTGCGCGAGTACCCGATCACCGACGCCAAGCGCGCGCAGATCGAGCGGGCCCGGGCCGGTGACCTGCGCGGGCTGTGGCGGCGGGTGGATGGACGATGGGAGCGACTGTGAACGTAAGAGAGCTTATGGCGATTCTCGCCGACGCCGACCCCGGCGCCCCGGTGCTCGTGACGGGATACGAGGGCGGTTACACGACCGTCGCCGGCGCGGACCTGTGCCCGATGCAGCAGCTGGACCGCGGCGACGCCGATTGGTACGGCCCGTTCGAGACCCCCGCTGAGGCCGCCGCACAGACCACGCCGCGGGACCCGGCCACGCCGTTCGCCGCCGCATGCGGGCCCCCGCCGACGCTGATCGGCGAACCGGTGGTGGCGCTGGTGATCAGCAGGTGCGGGCGATGAGCGACACCGAACCGGAAGAGCTGACCGAGGTCGAGCGCGCCCGGTACACCGCGGCGCACTCCGCGAACGCGGATTTCCGCCATGCGATCGAGTCAGGCAGCGCGGACGAAAAACACGCCGCCGCAGGCGCTTTCATGCAGGCGCTGCAGCAGCTGTCCCCCGAGAGCACACGAGACAAATGGCACGTGCCCGACGACGCGGGCGAGTTCCGTGACGGGCTGATCGCGATCATGCGCCGCATCCCGCCGAACTGGGGGCGGTGGGTGTCACTGGATCGTGGTTGGTACCCGATCATCGTGCAGCTCGACGAGGCCCTGGCCGCGCTCGATCCGGACTACGAGCTGCATCAGGTGAAATCCAAGTACGCGGGCCTCCGCTACTACTACCACAGCGAAAAGGACGTTGACGTGCGGAAACGCATGGGCGAGCTGGTCGATGCCGCGGAGGAACTGTGCGAGAGAACGTGCGAGTTCTGCGGCGCTCCCGGCGTGCTCTATGTCGGCCGGTACAGCTGGATCAGCACCTGCTGCGCGGCGTGCGCGGCGATCCGCGGGTACGGGCTCATGGGTGAGCGGGTGCAGGCGCTGACCCCCGAAATGATCGGCGTGTGGAAGGTCGCGACCGACGACGCCGAGTACCACATCGACCTCAACCGCGGGGAATTGCACAGCGAGGGCCACTGGATCATCGAGGACATGGCCGTGTGGCCCCAGGTCGGCATCAGGTTCCAGATGACGGTGCGGCCGCACACGTACGCCAACCAGGCACCGAGCGAAGAACGCTTCGACCGCGTCAGCGGCACGATCACCGAGATTGAGCGCAAACGATGACCCGCGACGACGCCTACTACGAGCGCTTGTCCGCAGCGGTCGAGGCACACGAGTACACCGTGAGCGGCCCCATCGAGTACGGCCAACCCGCGCCGCACCATGGCGGCGTCGGTGAACACCGAGAGGATTCGTCCATGACTACCGCTATCGATTCCCTGACCATCTTCCTTCCCGCCCCCAGCGCAGAGCGCTTGGCCACGGCGCTCGCCGCAATCACCGCCGCCGAGCTGACCACCGTGCCGGCGGTCGTTTCCGATTCGCCCGGCCAGGTCCACACGATGCACCTCGACGGCACCCGGATCCAGGTGGTCGAGGGCGCGGCCCCCGCCGCCGCCGCGCCCGAGCAGATCGCGCTGCAGGTCAGCGACCCCGACGCGGCGGTGGACCGGCTGACCGACGCGGAGTTCACCGTCGAGACCGTGCCGGGCGATGACCGCGTGGCGGGCTCGCTCAGCGTCAGCGGCGTCCGGTTGCTGATCGTGACGGCCGCGTGACCAGCGAAATCGGCGTGGCCCGCGGCCGTCTCGACCGATCCGACGAGTTCCTGGTGGGTGCCGAGAATGCCCGCGAGAGCGGCTTCCGGCACGCTGAGGCCGCGCAGTTGGGACAGGCAGCCGTGGCCGCGGGCCTGGCGCTCGACGCGCTCGACGCGGCGGATGACCACGTGGCCCAGCTGGCTGCGCGGAACACCGAACTGCGGGAGCTCGCCGCGTTCGGCCCCCACCCCGTCACCGATGCCGAGCTGGAGGAGATGCGCCGCATCTGCGGCGACCTGCGGGCGCGGGCGGCCGCGGCGGTCGCTGGGACCGCGCCGTAGGAGCTGGTCAGCGCGGGTTTGTGTCACTGTGCGGGCATGACTGATTCGGTTACCGTCACGAAGGAATACGCCCCGGCAAAAGCGCACCTGGAGACATTGCGCGACAACATGCACGCGAGCGTGCACTCGGGAGGCGTCGACGCCCGGACCACGCTGACCGAGGCGCTGAAGAAGGACGCAACGGGCACGCCCTCGCAGGCGGCGGTGATCTCGCTTCTGCGCCAGCTGGCCGCGGCGGGCAACCGGCACCACGTCGCCGGTGAGCTGGGCCTGAATCAGGGCCTGACCACAGTGGACGGCTGGCAGACCGTGGTCACCGGCACCGATGAGGCGGGCGCCGGCGCGGTCGTCCACGCGGACGGCAGCATCGCGAACGGGCCGCTGGGAGACGGTCCGCTGGGAGTGCCGGCGACCGGCCCGGCCGACAGTCCGGCTGCACCCAAGCCGCGGCAGTTCGAGTCGGTTCCCGGGCTCGACGGCAGCCCGAAGCGTTTGGGGAAATAAGCGCAGTTCAGCGCTTGCGCGGGCCGGAGTTCTTCGCGTCGTCCTGGTCCACATGGTCTCCGCGGATCAACGTTCCACCGCGGACGGCCTCGTCCTCCGTGGCGATGCGACCGTGAATGTCGCGCTCCTGATCCGTCATCCTGCGGTACTGCGCGATCCGCGGCTGTTCCTTGCCGCCGGTGCCCTGTTGGCCGGGGCCGCCCATCATCGGCGACATCGGCATCCCCTGGCCCATCGGCTGCGCGCCGGTCCTCTGCGCAGGGTTGACGGTCTCTTGTGTCGGCACGGCGCTGGACAACGACACTTTCGCCGCAGGGGTCTGGCCACCTGTCGTGTTCGCGGTGGTGGTCCCGTTGCTGAAGCTGCCGCCGCCCACGTTGGGCTTCGGCGCCGGTGGCGCGACCGGGGTCTGCGCTGGTGAGGCATCCGGGACAACAGCTGCGGCGGCCAGCGGCGGCATGCCGGTGTCACCGCTGCGGGCATCGACGTCGGCCAGCATTTTCTGGATCGCTTCGTCGGCCGCCGGTTTCGCCTTCTCCGCCGGCTTGCTCTGCGTGCCGGGTGACGCCGCAGTCGGGGCACCGGCCGCGACGGGCTGCTGCTGCTGTTGCTGCGGCTGGTTCTGCTGCTGGGCTTTCATCAGGTCCGCGATGCGCTGTTGCACCTCCGGGTTTTTCGGCGTCGTGCCGGGAATCTCGCCGCCGGGGACGCCGCTTGGCGCATTGCGCGGACCCGGTGTGCCGGGCGATCCGGGTGCGGAGGGTGCGCCGGGCGCCGGTGCGGTGGCGCCGGGTGCGGAGGGGCTGTCGCCTGGCCGGGTACCTGGTTTCTCCCGCCCTGAATCCCCGATTTCGCTAACCTTCAGCGTCTCCCCCAACCCCCCGGCAGAGCCGATGAGACCGACAGCGATGCGCGCCAGGTCGGCAGTCAGCTTTTCGTCAGCTGCGGTGCGTTCCCTCAGCTTCTTGGCGAAATCATCCGCAGATGCATGGTTTTCGGAAACTTCATCGTCGGTCGGGTCCCGGCCGGCATCGATCGCGGCCGCGATGGCCGCCTCCGCCTGCCTACGGCGGGTCTCGGCAGCGGTCATCGCCGCGTCGCCGAACCCGCCAGCCTCGGCGTCGGTGTGCCATTTGTAAACGGCGTCGTGCAGCCCGTTGAAACCTTGCTCCCCCAGGAGGTACAAAGCCTCCGCGGCGTTGAGTTCACCGGCGGAGGGCATCAGGGTGTGCTCGAAAACGGTATCGGGAGTGGCCCCCGCCACGGTCGGGCGCAAGTTGTCCAGCCCTGCCCGGATCTCGACGGGACTAAATGCTGCGCGCAGGTTCGCGAAGAGTTGACCGCCGCCGCCATCGACGATCTCTTTGCCTGGTGCTATCCATGCCATGGCGCGGATAGTGGCACGTCAGAGGTCCAGGAGCCTCACGCGGCGCGGTTCAAGAAGCGGTGATCAGTTCCAGTCCGCGGGCCTGCAGCGTCTGGGCCAGGATCGACGCGGAATACGCACCCGAATGGACCCCGATGAGCGTTGCGACGCCGGCGCCATTGACCACGAACACGGGTGCCCCGGAATCCCCCCGCTCTGTGTGGCCGTAGCTGATTTTGTTGTTGACGACGCCATATAGCGGCGAGCACACCACACCAGATACCGCACCGTCTAGACAGATCGGCGTCCCCTTGGGCAGTTCAGTGACGACTTCCTCCGACATCGACCCACCGATGGGGAAACCAGCGATCGTGTTGGTAGCGGCGGCACGCGGTGTCCAGATGATGCCGGTGTCCGTGATGTCGCTCATCTCGGTCAGCTCACCGAGCGGCTCGGCGACAACGTCGCCGGGTCCGGGGCCAGAGGCGAGAAACTGCGTCGGCTCATACGGAGCCTCACCGCAGTGCGCCGCGGTCAGAAATCCCGTGCGGTCCCCACCCACCTCGCGCACCGCAACGCCGAGGGTGCAGCTTCCCGCCTCACCACCGCCCGCCGGCCAAGTGAAGATAGCGGACCCGGGAACCGGCGTCGGGCTGTACTGACGGTGCTCGTCATCCCGCGGTAGCGTGGTGCCCTGACCCGTGACATCAACCCACTCGGACGATGCAGAATCCGGCACCGGCGCCGGATCTGCAACCGTCGCCGAGGCGTGTGCATCATCGGCTGGTTTTGCAGATTCTGTTGCGGACCCCGTACCCGAGCAGCCAGCGACCAGCAGCGCCACGGCGGCTGCCGCGGAGACGGTCCTGGCCCAGGTCATGAGTTCAATTCTCCCACCCTCGGCAAGGGGTGCCGCCGCGCGAGCCGAAGGCCCCGAATGTGCATCTCGGAGGCAGTTGCAGATTCGCCTCCACCGCACCTAACATGCAACTATTTTCGCAGGTCAGATAGGGTTTGACACGACCTTGGGAGGGTGCTTCAGTGGGGCTCATGAACAGCGCACTCACTGGCACCGCGACCGAACTCACCGCAAACCGAGGCCGTAGCCGCCTCGGCTCCATTCAGTGCCACCTACGCCTGGACCCGCCGCTCGACGGCCACTCGGACGTCGCCGTCACCCATGGCGAGAGCGACGTGTACGTGTTCGCCGCGGACCCGGAAACCGGCGACATCATCGACCCATCCGCCCCGCTGCGCCGCTTGCCGGACACCGACATCGACGCCGCGCTGGAGTGCCTCGGCTGCACCGCCCACTGAGACCCCCGCGGGGCGGCACACCGCTGGCCCCGTGTCGGTGCCCGGTGGGACGATCGATCCCGTGAGCGTGACCCTCTCCTACGCCGTGTTGTACGTATCGGATCTCGACGCATCCGCGCGGTTCTACAGGGCGCTTGGCCTCGACCTCCTCGCCGAGCAGCATGGTGGCGGCCCGATCCACTACAGCTGCGACCTCGCCGGGACCGTCCTCGAGCTGTACCCGGCCGGCACCCGCCCGCCGACGCGGACACGGCTCGGGCTGCGGGTGCCGGGCGCCGAGCGGACGGCCCCCCTGCGGGATCCGGACGGCAACGTCGTTGAGGTGCAGGCACCGTGACCGAGTTCGTGACAAACGCCGAGATGCGGGCCGCGCTGCCCGCCGATCTCACCGACACCGACGTCGTCGCCGTGTCGGTCACCGCGCCATGGACCGTCACCGTCACGCACCGTGACGGCACCACCGGCGCACACCACTTCGCACCGGAAGATTTCAAGCACGACTTCGTGGCGCTGCGGGAGCCCGAGGTCTTCGCCACGGCGGGGATCGTTGAGGGTGACACCCTCGGCTGGGTGCTCGAGGACGGGCTGATTTATGACCTCGCGCCCGACACGCTATGGCTTCACGCGCACGGCCTCTGCGACGGCGCCTGCGGCTGGCCGCCCGCCTGACCCGCGCCCCAGCAGCCTCTGTAGCCGTCCGCGGCGCACCCTCTGGCACATGCCCCTATCTGACCCGGGATACGCCGCCCGC
>WBZQ01002811.1_pt1 | contig 11002 bp, 13 predicted proteins | sample 5204251 | NCBI WGS metagenome assembly WBZQ01 (sample SAMN12412402, study PRJNA552823) | activated sludge metagenome | isolation source: activated sludge from nitrification reactor of wastewater treatment plant... | place: USA: Virginia | collected 2017-09 | reverse complement strand
ATGCCATCTATGTAGCGACGCCGCACCCCATGCACAAAGAGAACACGTTGCTCTGCCTAAGCAACGGCAAGCATGTGCTCTGTGAAAAGCCGTTCACCATCAACGCCGCCGAAACCCAGGAACTGATTGCCGAGGCGCGCCAGCGCAAACTTTTCCTCATGGAAGCCATGTGGACCCGCTTTGTCCCCATTGTGCAGGAAGCCTTTCGCCTGGTCAAAAGCGGCGCCATCGGCCAGGTGCGCATGATCAGCGCCGACTTTGGTTTTCGCACCGGCTTTGATCCGGCCAGTCGGGCCTTTGACCCGGCGCTGGGCGGCGGGGCGCTGCTGGATGTAGGCATCTATCCGCTCTCGCTGGCCTCGCTGTTCCTGGGCACGCCGGATCGCATTGCTGGTTTGGCCGAACTGGGCAAAACTGGCGTGGATGAACAATCGGCCTTTGTGTTGGGCTATCCACAGGGACAACTGGCTGTGCTCTACACCGCCGTGCGTACCAATACCCCGCAAGACGCCGTGATCATGGGGGAAAACGGCATGATCCGCATCCACCCGCCCTTCTGGATTCCCAAAAAGTTGACGCTGACGGTGGCCGGCAAAGGCGCACAGGAGATCGAGATTCCCTACGTGGCCAATGGCTACAACTACGAAGCCGCCGAAGTGGCCAACTGTGTGCGGGCCGGCCAACTGGAAAGCGCTATTATGCCGCTGGATGAAAGCCTCTCCATCATGCAGACCATGGATGCCATCCGCGCCCAATGGGGCATGAAGTATCCAATGGAGTAGACCGACTGTCCTCTATCGCTGTTCAGAGAGATTCTGTCGGCTGACACGTGATGAGTGAAAGGTGAATTCATCTATCACTCATCACGTATCAGCTTGATTCAATGACCAAGACTTTTCCGGTGAATTATATTGACAGAAGCAAAAACTATGGATACACCACCTCTGACCGTAACCCTAAAATCGGATGTTGCTGAGCAGATAGCCCTGCTAACGACACAACAGAGTGAAGCTGATGCCTTGGTTGATCAGGCGCTACGCGCCTACCTTGCTCGCTTCCGCCGTGAGAAGATTCACCAGGAGGCTGAGGCATTTCAAAAACAACAAGCAGCGTTGCTTCGCCAATTTGCAGGCCAGTATGTTGCTGTCCACAATGGCCAGGTGATTGATCACGATACGGATCTGCGTACGCTTCATCTGCGCGTCTTTGCCAGGCTTGGTCATATGCCGGTGCTTCTCAAACAGGTCAAGGAAACGCCTGATCGCGATTTAGTCTTTCGTAGTCCGCGATGGGAGCGAGCAGAACAATGAATTATCGTTACAACCAGGGCTACTTTCCACCGGCACCATTTATAGATGTCACCTTTATCACGGCAGTAGAATCATTGAGTGTAGGACCTTTGCCTGGCTTTGTTGACGGCGGTGCAGATGGCACCATGTGCCTATCGAGTATCTGAATACCATTCGGGCACAGCCTACCGTGGAAATGGGTATGCGTAGTCAATGGGGTGAGCGGCGTATTGTTCTGCTATATCTGGTTGATGTTCAAATTGGAGAGATTACCTTGCCCGGAATTGAGGTTGTTGGCGATGAGGTGTCATCGGAAATTGTGATTGGGCGTGATGTTTTAAATCGTTTACTCGTAGTCCTCGATGGTCTACGTGAAACTGTGAACGTTACTGACTAAAAAAGTATAAAGGTTCTATGGCAGTTACTGAATCATTTATTCATATAGCTCGCGATATCAACAAGCGCGCTCATCAATTGACCGAACGGCTGTGCCGTCAATATGGGGTTGATCGGGCGCAGGTGCGGGTGGTCCGTTCGCCGTTGCGCATCAGCCCGCTGGGCGCCCACATTGATCATCAACTGGGCCGGGTGACCGGCATGGCCGTGGATCGGGCCATTCTGCTGGCCTTTGCGCCAACCAGCGATGGCACAGTGCAGGTGGAAAGCCTGGATTTTCCCAATGCCACCCGTTTTCCCCTCAGCGCGGTGCCGCCGCACCAAAAAGGCGATTGGGGCAACTATCTGCGCGGCGCCGTGTTGGCCCTGCAGAAGAGCCACGCCTTGTCCCGCGGGTTGGTCGGCATGATGGACAGCGACATGCCCATTGGCGGGTTGAGTTCGTCGGCGGCGGTCACCATTGCCTATCTGCTGGCGCTAGAAAGTGTCAATGGCCTGGAAGTGACCAGGGAAGAGAATATCAAGCTGGTGACCCGCACCGAGCATGAGTATGTGGGCCTCAACAACGGCATTCTCGACCAGACCTCGATCCTTTTCAGCCAGCGCAACCAACTCACCCTGATCGACTGCCAAAACGTGCAGATCGAGCGGGCGCCTACCCATGCCGATCCGAGCGCCTATGCCATCCTCGCTGTCCATTCTGGGGTGACCCAGGCCTTGGTGGGCACCGGCTACAATAATCGTGTGGCCGAATGCCAAGAAGCAACTCGCCAGTTGTTACAGCAGGCCAACCAGCCGATTCCTGCGGATCCACGTTTGCGCCAGGTATCGCCCGATCTTTTTGCTCGCTACGGTGCGCACTTGCCGGATCCGCTGCGCCGGCGTGCCACCCACTTCTTTGGCGAAATGGAACGGGTAGCACAGGGTGAGGTGGCCTGGCGAGCTGGCGATATCCGCCAATTTGGCGAACTGGTTTCACAATCTGGCCACAGTTCGATCAACTATTATGAGTGTGGCTGTCCGCAGTTGATTACCCTCTACCAAATTCTCAACGAAACCGCTGGCGTCTATGGCACCCGCTTTAGCGGCGCCGGTTTTCGTGGCAGTTGTCTGGCGCTCGTCGATCCCCAACAACGCAATACCATTGCCGAAGCGATTCATCGCCGTTATCCACAAGCCCACCCCGCCGAAGCCGACCGTTACAGCATTCACTTCTGTCAACCTGCCGATGGTGCCCAATTAATCAATTGAACCACAAAGACACCAAGACACGAAGGAATATCCTATTTTCTTTGTGTCTTCGTGCCTTTGTGGTAATTTTTTACCGAGGTATTTATGCAAGGAGTGATCTTGGCCGCGGGCAAGGGCAAGCGGCTACAACCATTGACGCTGCAACGCACCAAAGCCATGGCGCCAGTCGCCGGTCGACCGATTGTGGCGCGGGTGTTGGAGATGTTGTTGGCCAATGGCATCCGCGATTTTATCTTTTTGATCAGCCCGGACGATCAGGAGATTGTCCCCTACTTTCAACAACAACCGTTGGATGCCGAAATTCGTTTTATTACCCAGCACGAACGCCTGGGCATGGCGCACGCCTTGCGGCTGGCTGCGCCTTACATTCGCGAACCGTTTGTCATGTCGGCCTGTGACAATTTGACCTCCGCAACGCATATTGCCGAGATGATGGCAACCTACGATCAGGGCAATGTCAACGCCGTGCTCAGCCTGATGGCCATAGACATCGCCCACTCGGCCAGCACCGGCATTATTGAATGGCACAACGGGCAGATCCGCCGCATTGTCGAGAAGCCTAAACCGGCAGAAGCCCCATCCAATATTTCCAGCCTGCCCCTCTACCTTTTTTCACCGCAGATGCTGGACTATCTGCCAGAGGTCAAACTGTCAGCGCGCGGGGAGTACGAATTGCAGGATGCCATCCAACTGTTGATCGAGCGGCGCGGACAGGTGACCGGTGTCCTAACCCCCAGCCGCGTTCAGTTGACCACAGTGGCCGATCTGTTGGCGCTGAATCAGCATTATTTGGCGCAAGATGCCGCCCAAATGACCGTCAATGCGCGCGTCGTGGGACTGGGCACAACCTTTGTACCACCTGTACGGATTGATGCCGGCGTCACCATTGGCCCCAATTGTGTGATTGGCCCCAACGTCTATATCGAAGCCAACTGCCAGGTCGGCGCCGGCGCCGAGATCCACGACGCTATTCTGCTGGGCGGCGCAGTCATTGCTGATCAGCAACACGTTGCCCATGATGTAATCATGTAAGGCTATTGCTCATTTTTGAACTATGGGCAGATACAGCAATTGCTGGGCACCGCCACTGGGCGCCTGGTAGACAATGGTCAGTTGGGGCCGGTTCGCTGGCAAGGCATTTTCATGGGTGCCAAATTGCTTGGCGGTCTGTATGTTTGCCTCATCGCCCTGAACCAACCAGCCAAAGTTGGTGGCTGGGTTGTCTACCCATGCCTGCACATCAGCCACCAGGGCCGGCGTTGATCCCCAAGTATAGGTTCCTGCGCCACTGGCCGAGGTGGTTGCGAGCGCCGCCGGGGCAAAATCTCCCCCGGCTTGAGACCAGAATTTGTTGTCATAAAAGGTGTGGACCCAGGTAGCATCTCCAGTTGTAGCGGGTACACCACCGCCGGTGCTGGTCGCTGAAGTGCCTTCACCCCAGTCGGCGTTGACCTTGTGCAGGGTGATGGACGCCGCGCCGGAGGCGGCTTTAATGAGCCGTAGTTGCAACGTCACGGTCAGGATCGTTGAACTGGGGGGGATGCGGCTGGTGAGATCAAAGGCCAGCAAGCCGCGGCGAATTAAGCCCTGGCCTTTGTCCCCTAGTCTGCCGACAAACATTGTTTCTCCCGCCCCATCGCTGAGTTGGCTTGAAGAGGCGCTTTCAAAGAGCGTATTGTCCTTGGTGGGGGTAATTACCACCTGCGCCAACGTGCCTTGGGGAATCGTGGTGCCAGTGCGCTGGGCGGCAGCATAGGCAGGTAGGCTGCCCAATGCATACCAGAGTAAGATCAACAACGCAATGCTCGTCGCCAAAAGTTGAACCAGTGATTTTTTCTTCATAGTAGACTCTCCTTGGTGAGCGTGATTTCGCTTCTCACTCTTCACATATCACATCGTAAAATAAGTTTTCTAGGATTTGGTACAGCCACCCCCTCCTAACCTCCCCCAAACAGGGGAGGAACTGTCACGGGACAGAAGAAGATTTGGTTCAACGGGAACTCAGGGGGTTGACGCCGCCAGTTTCAACTGGCGGCTGCTCCTGGAAACCCGTTGAAACGGGTTTGGCCTACCAGGCGTCGGTTTTAACCGATGCTGGGGGTTGTCAACCCCTCAATTCCGGTTGAGCCGAAGATTTTTCGCCTGTCTAACATCAATTCTCGCCCTCAACGGGGGCGGGTTAGGGTGGGGGCAATACTCAAGATTACTTAATTTCCAGTATACTCACTCACGTAACGGCATAATAAAGTGAATCTGCCGGGCAAATTCTTGAAAGCCGACACTCGGGTATAGGTGCTGGCCAATGGGGTTCTGATCAAGCGTTTCGATACGGGCATAAAGCATGCCCTGGTCACGCAGATAGCGGTTGGCTGTTTCCAGCAGCAATCGACCCAAACCGCGGTTGCGATAGGTTGGCAGCACGCCAAGGTTAGGAATACCGCCAATCTGGGTGATAGGATTGACGCGCGTCGTCACATAGCCAACTACTTCGCCGTCTGCTTCGGCCACAAAGATGCCCGCGGCATTGGCGGCTACGTCATCGTCAATGTGGCGGGCTTTGCGCGTTTGCCAATCCTGACCGGCAATCAGGCCAAAGCGTTGCTCAATGTTTTGATCCATGGAGACGCCGTCAAAACAGATAATGGTAATGGCCTTGATTGCTGCCAGGTCTTGGGGTTGATAGTTGCGGATAATCGTCATGGGTTGCACTCCCGTAATATGGATGACTGACGCCGCCGCGCCCTGCGGATAAGATAGATATACTGCGGTTGGGTTAGAACTGCGTTTTTGACCAGCGGGAAAAAGCGCAGTTCTAACCAGAGCAAAGTATATACCAAGTCTTGATAAAAATGGCAAGCTTGAAAAATCATGAGGACGCGCACTTTGATTGAGCTTCCGCTTCTTTCCACAGAACAGATGAATGCAGCGGCACAACTGATACAGGCGGCAATGATTCCGTTGGCGGCATGGCAAGAACAAGTTGGCCAGCGTTTGGCGTTGCTGGCCCAACAACTGCTGGCCGATGATCTGGTTGATCGCCCGATTGTTGTATTGGCAGGACAAGGGTGGCACGGTGGCGCCGGTCTGGTGGCGGCGCGGGTGCTGACCGAGGCAGGGGCTTGGGTGCAGGTGGTGCTTACCGCTGCACCGGAAGGATATGACCCGCCTGCGGATCAATGGTTGGCGGCTTTGCAGGCCCTGGCGGTTCCCCTGGCCTGGGCAGAAGAAGGCTGGGAGTTGCCGCCGGCCGATCTGCTCATTGATACTTTGCTTGACAGCGAAGACCCTGCTCTAGGAACTGCTGTGCCCCAAGGCAAGGTGCGCGAGTTGATTCAACTGGCCAACAGCAGCCTGGCCCCGATCCTAAGCCTGGGTGCACCGAGCGGGTTGGCAGTGGGTCGTGAGCAAGCCAATGGGCTGCACATTCAAGCCAATGCCACTTTACTCTGGTGGTTACTCCCGGCTGGCTGGCTGGCCGATCCAGCGCGTAGCGCTTATGGCGACCTCTATCTAGCACCCCTCGATCCCCTGGCCCAGCTTTATCAACAGTTTGTCCCGGCGCTATCATCTGACCTGCTCTGCAACTCAATCCTGCCAGTGAGCGTATACTCGGTGTGGGCATAAACTGCGCGTTTTTGTAGGCCAGTAGGACAGTAACTCAGTAAGACAGTGCCTACTGTTTGACTGTCTCACTGTCTTACTGAAAAACCTCAATCTGTGACTGTTGTATTTATTGCTGAATGTAGCGCATTTAGCGCGGAGGCTAGACAGTGATGACTCAATGGCAAGATGCAGCAGCGCTGCCGTTACAATGGATTGGCTACGTGTTGATGATCCTGGGGCTAGCCGGCGCCGTGCTACCGATTGTGCCGGGGCCGCTGTTGATCTGGCTAGGCGCGTTCTTGTGGGCCTGGCAGGATGGTTTCCAAGTCATTGGCTGGCCCACCTTGCTGATCTTGGGCATCCTGGCCTTGATCGCTGCTGTCCTAGACACCTTCTTGACGTTAACCATGAGTCGGCGGGCGGGCGCCAGTTGGCGGGGCATCTTTGGGGCCATTGCCGGTGGTTTGCTCGGTGGCATTTTCCTCACAGCGATCCCGGTCATTGGCACCCTCTTTGGCGCGCTGATCGGCGCCTTGGCCGGCATGTGGCTGGTGGAATATATGATCCACAACAGCGGTGAATTGGCGCTGACAACAGTGTGGGCCTATGTCAAAGGTGTCTTTCTCTCCACCCTGCTCGAAGTGGTGATCTCCCTGGGCATGGTCGGCTTTTTCACCTGGCAGGTCTTCTTTTAGCGCACCCACAATTTGATTAAGTGAACCTAATTGGTTAGGATGAGTGAGGCGTGATGAGTGAGTGGATGCTCAGCGCGCTTCACTCACTCTATTTTCGTAACTGCCAAGCCATTCCTGCCTACCCTGGGGAGGAACTGTCACGGGCCAACAGAAAATTATTCGTCTGTCCCACAACGGTTCCCGCAATTCCAAGGTTAGGAAGGGGTCTGTTGTTACCTATTTTCAACCCAGGAAAAACCGGCTGGATTCATCGCTATGCGCGCAATCATCTTTGTCAACGGGATTATCAACGATTACACGCGCCTGAAGCGCTGGTTGCGTGACGATGATTATTTGATTGGTGCAGATGGCGGAACCCAACATTGTCTGGTGCTAGGGCGTCAGCCGCACGCCGTAGTGGGCGATCTGGACAGCCTGGATCCCGAATTGGTGAGTCAACTGAGCCGCCAAGGTGTGCTCATTGAGCGCTACCCCGCCCACAAAAATGAGACGGATCTGGAATTAGCGGTCAATCATGCGGTAAAGCAGGAGGCCAGCGAGATTTTGCTGTTGGGGGCGCTAGGAGGGCGATTGGACCAGACAATTGCCAACGTGCTGTTGTTGGCCCGCCAGGATTGGTCGATCCCCATGCTGCTGGTCGATGGTGATCAGGTCGCTCAGGTGATCCGTAGCGGCGAATGTGTGACCTTGGCAGCCCCCATCGGCAGCACCGTCAGCCTGATTCCCCTCAGCGACCAGGTTACCGGCATCACTTATAGGGGCCTGACCTATCCTCTTGACAACGCAACGCTGGCGCTGGGCAGCACCCGTGGGGTCAGCAATGCCGTAGACAACCTTTTGCCCACCATCCAACTTGCCACTGGCCTGGCCCTGGTGATCCAGACCTTGCCGCAAGAATAGTCTACCATAAAATACTTGACCCCGAGTCAAACAGCTTGTGTTATAGGCTGGCGGGAGGGGTGAGATAATGTTTGAGCGCAGAAAATGTTTGTATAACACGGGGCGTACCCGTCAGTCCGGTACACGCGTTGTTAGGTGGCTCTTCCCTGTCTTGTTTGGTGATAAATTCTGAGTCAGACGGGATGACTGCGCTAGCAAGTGACTATGGATAACGCAAGTAAAGGTGCGTAGGCATTATCATGGAGAGATTGCAAAAGCTATACTTCAAACGGGTAAGAATCGCGCTTTTATCAGGTGTAGAAAAGCTCAGTTCTTACCCGTTCATAGTATAACTGCTATGCAATGCTCAAAATGGGAAAGGTCTTCGGCCTTCCAGACACAATGCTGGAAGGTGTTCACGTATATTTGGTGTCTATTGGGCGCAGCATAAAGCGCCCTCCTACCGTTACCAAACTTAGTAACGTGCCAATGACAATGGTTTTTGCAGAGAGGACCCGCGCTTACAAGGCAATCGGGTGAAAGTCGCAAGCACGGTTCTGAAGCAGGGGTGGGGCGGGCGACTGCCCGCCGACTGTAACTAGCCAGTAGACCTGAGTGCCGACCCTATTACTCAATGACATTGGTTTCCGCTGCCCCTAGCCGTTGTCAGAAACTGAAACAAGGAAAGAGGATAGACTGCAGCACAATGTTAGGTGTTCCTCCGCTCAATTGCGAAAGTATCAATTGGCCTAGCCACGAGTGACACCCGACAATGCTTCTTGTAGAAATACGAGATCACTTCCATAAACTTTCTTACGAGTCCCGTCATATTTACCGCTTCGCGATATCCTACGATCTGCCGCAAATATGACGCAGCTATGCGACAGACCATCTAAACAGTGAATTTCGGTAAGAAGTAAGGTCATGTTCGCCTATGCTCAGATATGTAGAGAACGCAAGGTCTTTTTGAGGTGTAGGTCATGTGCCCAAAGTATAACAGCAGGTTACTAGTGTGTCAATCAAATTTTTCGTGTATTCCTTGAGACCAATACGAGCCTGCCAGGGGATGCTCATCGTTCTTACCCAAAGTGTGATGCAACTGGCGGAGCCAACAGACGAAAGATTTCGGTGAGCTCCTGTAAAGCCGTGCCCGCCCATCGTTAGGTGACATCATGTGCAGGGAAGGTAGATTGCTTTACCGGCTGCCCATGGGTTCTACAAACAACTTGGCTTCGAGCCGGTGAACTATAGATCGGCTAAGCGATCTTCCAACCTGTATATTGGGCCCAGTCTAAAGCAGCATCCCAGATCAGATCGTAGACCGGGTCCTTGATATCGTAATAAGCGTCTAAATCGTCGGCATGCCTCTTGACGATCTCACGTTTAATCAGCTCAATCGATTGGGCCGACTTGGGATGAGCACGAAGATAATCGCGAAAGAGCAGCGGATATTGTTGGTTTGGATTGCCGTCCACACGCACATGCACATTGGTACGGCGCGTTCCTTCGGGCTGGTTAAAAAAAAGTTTGGCCCAGAACCGAGGATTCGGATCTTCACCTAGGGGCACATGATCCTGCGTAATGGTCTCCCAACATCGATAGCCAGCAGCCACCAGTCTTTGTTTCACCTTGGGCGTGAGTTCCTGGACAGTCACTTGGATATCAATCACATCTTTTGCGCCGAGTCCAGGAACGGCGGTGGAACCAATATGATCAATTCGCAAAGCCGCAGGCCCCAAGATTTCGAGCAGGGAGTTTCGTATGTCATTAAATTCTTCCGGCCACTTTGGATTGTAATTACTAATGACGATCATGTTTGTCCCCATCCATCACGAATCTATGCCGGCGTGTTGCCTAACGCCAGGCGACGCCGCAGACGCGACTTAGCGGCTGTCGCGCTCGAACTTGATGTTCGGCTCAATTATCGGCAATCTTTATCGACAGCTCGACATCCCAAAGCAGCTTTCTCGGCTCGGCGCGATAATCTGTCAGGTAAGCTTCGTAGCGACAGATATACGATTCAACTTCGTCAGAAACCAGTGGATCGAACGCGATCCCGTGATCTTTCGCCCATTTCATCAGCGCCTGATTCCCGCGCAGTCCGTTTCCTCGATAGACCAACGTCGCGTACCTTCCTTGCGGCAATGAACCCGGTTTGATGCGCCCTTGACCACCAAGCACCGAATTTGTCATCAATCCAACCTCAACCTCCATTATACTTTTCATGTCACAATGGTAATACCTGACAAAGTACGGGCCCTCTTCAGACAAGGAGTTCTCTTTGCTCCACTTCCGCAACTCCTTCAATGCCGTCGTGATCACAGCAAACATGCCATCGAACGGCGTCTCAAGGTGTATGCCGAGATAGGGCCGTTCGGCTTTCTCAACGATTGAGGCCGGCCCGATAATGGTTTCTGCCTTCATACTTATCCTTCCGATGTAGCTAGCTTGGATATCTTACGACTTTTGAACCCTAATTGCCTATCGACCGAGCTCTCCACCGCCGGAATCGTCCCTCTATTCGCAAGCTAGTACAAGGTGTGGCTATCCTTGGGTCAACCATAGTCATGTGCGACCCAACAGGCGAACATCTCCCTTGCATTGAACGTATGATATTCCGTTGCATAGGTTTTCTGCCAATCTGGATTCACTAATCCATTGAGCCAGAGCAGGGATTTTTCACGTTCAACAAAGAACTTTCCCTCCATTTCCGCAAAGTTTTGCTCATTGTATTTTCGTGTTGTTATCCAACTTTGCGGGTCAATCTCATGCCACTTTTCATGTTGGCGGTGAAGAATGCAATCGAGATGTTCTCGAAAATCTTCACGCTCAACATCATATAAGTGACAGAGCACTTCGAGAATCGACCACGCCTCTGCACCTGGCTTT
>WBZQ01002810.1_pt1 | contig 11003 bp, 11 predicted proteins | sample 5204251 | NCBI WGS metagenome assembly WBZQ01 (sample SAMN12412402, study PRJNA552823) | activated sludge metagenome | isolation source: activated sludge from nitrification reactor of wastewater treatment plant... | place: USA: Virginia | collected 2017-09 | reverse complement strand
CACGTGCACGCTGCCCGTGCGCGCCACCCGCCCGAGATCGTTACGCAAGAGATCAACGATCATCAGGTTTTCAGCCCGGGTCTTCGGATTGAGGCTCAGTTCGCGAGCGATCACCTCCTCATCCTCGCCAGCCATGGCGCGCGCCGCCGTGCCCTTCATGGGCATGGCCTGGAGCAGCCCCCCCTGGTGGCGCAGAAAAAGCTCGGGCGAGCAGGACAACACCTGCGTCGGTTCGTCCGCGCGGGCTCCGGGCGGGAGCGACAGGAAGGCCCCAAAGGCCACCGGTTGACTAGCGCGCAACCGGCGGTAAAGGCTCAGGGGGGACCCCAGGACCTGGAAATCGAGGCGATAGGTATAGTTGACCTGATAGGTTTCGCCCGCGACGATCGCTGCTTGAATACGGGTCAGGGCCTCATCAAAAGCGGCGCGGTCCATGCTGGGACGCAGGTCGCACACGCCGGCGGGCGCCGGGCCGGGCATCCCATCCTCCCCCGGGGCGCCTTGGCCCGCCTCCTCGCCCAGCGCCTCACGCTCGCGCAACTCCAACCAGGCATCGACCGCCTGACGGGACAGGCGCCGCAGCGATGAAAAGAGCAGGATGCGCAGGGCCCCGCGTTCCCCGGGCGCCATCCCGATGTCATCCCCGCGCTGTAGTCGCACCCCCCACTCGAAATCCGCCAACACTACCGCATGCCGCCCCGCCCGCATCTCGCCCTCCGCCTGGCACCAGACCTCATCCAGACGCCGGGGATCGTCGCAACGGTACTCACGCACAAAACCGGTGTAGAGCCGGCTCGTCGGACAGGTCTCGGTAGCGGCACAGTCGTCCAGCAGGGCAAAAATTTCCATCGCGACTTCAAATTCCCTGGCAACCAGTTAGCCCGGCTTGCATAGCGCGAGATCCTGCGTTATCTAGAATTTCTTGCCGTTTAGCCCGGCGAGCACCAGGCCGCGGCACCGACCCACAGGTTATTCTACCCCCATGAATTTAAAATCCCTCCTCGACAGACAGCGGCTCTATATCATCATCTTCGAGTCCGACACCCCGGCGGGCCAGGGCTTCGACACCGCCTTGCTGATGGCCATCCTGGCCAGCCTGGTGGTAGTGATGCTGGACAGCATCGAGGGCATACACAGCCAATACCGCGACCTCTTCAACAACCTGGAATGGGCTTTCACCGCCCTCTTTGCCCTGGAATACGGCTTGCGCCTCTACTGCTCGCCCAAGCCCCTGGCTTACGCCTTCAGCTTCTTCGGCCTGGTCGATCTGGGGGCCTTGCTGCCGGCCATTCTCACCCTGGCCTTCGACGACGCCCAGTATCTGCTGATCATCCGGGTCATCCGCATGATCCGCATCTTCCGCATCCTCAAGCTGCGTCCCTATCTGAGCCAGGCCAACTATCTGCTCATCGCCCTGCGCGGCAGCCGCCAGAAGATCATCGTCTTTCTGGTCAGCGTCTCCTCCCTGGTCACGGTGTTCGGGACCCTGATGTATGTGATCGAAGGCCCCGCGCACGGCTTCACCAGTATCCCCACCAGCATTTATTGGGCGGTAGTGACCCTGACCACGGTGGGCTTCGGCGACATCACCCCCAAGACCCCCTGGGGGCAGATGGTCGCCTCCCTGGTGATGATCACCGGCTACTCCATCATCGCCGTGCCCACCGGCATCTTTACCGCCGAACTGACCAACGCCATGCGTCAGGACGCCCAACTCCAACACGACTGCGCAAACTGCAAAAAACCCCGCCATGAGGCCAACGCTGCCTTCTGCAGCCGCTGCGGCAATCAACTGTTTCCCCGGGTTCCCCCTGGCGGGCCGACTGACCCGGAGGCTTCGACCCTCTAGGCAGCGCCGCACCTCGGCTTTCAAACCCACCTCCAACGCTTCCGCACGCGCCGCCCTGCAACTCAAGCACGGCCACGGATTCACCGCGCCCAAGCCCTCTGTACGACAAGTTATGACGCACTGACCTGTTCTAATGACCGCCATGGACTTGTGACACCCCAGGATCCGGCCCCGACCTCAAGCAAAATCGCCCCAGGTCGCCAGGGCCGGGCCCATCGTCACGACCCCGGATCTTTCCCAGCCGACCACCGCGAGGCAGCCACCATGGCGCGCAAACCCGACAATCTGTCATCCCTGGAACTTATGGCCAAGCTTGGCCTGAGCAACGACCGCCAGCAGGACTTGCTGGAAGACGAGCCCCTGGAAGACCTGCGTGGCGACCTCGGCGTCGCCCTGCGCGAGCGTTACCGCCTCTTCAAGCGGCGCCACGACTTCGCCCCCGGCGACCTGGTGACCTGGAAGCCGGGGCTGAAACACAAGCGCTTCCCCCGCTATGGCCAACCCGCCGTCGTGCTGGAGGTCCTCGCCACCCCGGTGCTGGACCCCATGAACGAGGCCGGCGCCACCTACTTCCGCGAGCCCTTGGATGTGGTGATCGGCGTCCTCTGGGACGAAGGGACCGACCGGGGCGAGTTGATCGCCTTCCACTACGACAGCCGCCGTTTTCAACCCTGGACCGAGGAGGCCTGACCATGACCTATGCCCGTGACTGCTGGCGCCGTGACCTGAGCGGCCTCACCCCCCAGCAACGCCGCGCCGCCGGCTATGCCGTGCGCCTGCTGGGTCTGCCCCGCGACCTCAGCGCGGAACGGCTCGACACCCAGCAACTGAGCCTGCTGTGGCGCATGCTCCAGCCCCTGTTCGAACCCCGTGGCCTGGCCAGCTACCTGCGACCGCCACCGGACCGGGCCGACCCGGAGGGGCTCGACCCCGAGGTCCCGGACGTTGACCTCGACGAGGATGCCGTGGCCCCCCGGATGAGCGACGAAGATATCTTCACGGTCCTGCGCGTGGCCCTCAAGCAGGAGGAAGAGCTGGCTTACCATGCCGGTCCGGATCGGATGTATGAGCACCAGGACCTCCTGCTCCGGCGCCTGCGCCGGCTGTTCCGGCGCATCCATCCCATGACCCCGGCCCGACTGGACCGGGCCAACCCCGAGGAAGCCCCGGCCGCGGCGACTGTGGCGCTGCTCGGCGCCAGCCTGGACCTGACGGGGCCGGCGCTGCGGGTCCTCGACTTCCTCGACGAGTTGGTCGCCAGCCCCGACCTGGGCCAACTGCTGCGCCACCGCGGGGAGCGCGCCGGCAGCCGCATCAACTACCGGCGCCTGGGGCCGGTGCTGGACCTGAGCGAGACCGAACTGCGCCGGGCCCTGGCCAAGAACGCCCCTCTGCGGAACCTGGGCCTGGTGGTGGTCGAAACCGGTCATAGCGACCTGGAGGACTTTCTGCATCCCAGCGATCTCCTGAGCGAGGTCCTGGAGGCGGCCCCGGCGGATGCCGAGGCCCTGCTGGCGCTGCTCATCGAAGCCGCGCCGCCGGCGGAGTGGTCCCTGGCAGCCTTCCCCCACCTGGAGAGCCCCGTCAGCCTGGCGGGCGAGGCCCTGGCCGCCGCCGTCGCCAACCGGGCCCCGGGCGTCAACGCCCTGCTCTACGGCCCGCCCGGCACCGGCAAGACCCAACTCGCCCGCGCCCTGGCGGCTGACCGTGGCCTGCGCGCCTATCAGGTGCGCAGCGCCGATGACGACGGCGACGGCCTATCCCGCAACGGGCGGCTGTCCGCCTACCTGCTGGCCCAGCGCCTGCTCGGCCGGCGCGGGGATGCCCTCCTGATCTTCGACGAGGTGGAGGATGTCTTCGACGCCGGCGACAACCTCTTCGCCCTGCTGCGCGGCGCTCAGGTCACCGGCCGGCAGAAGGGCTGGATGAACCGCATCCTGGAGGAAAATCCGGTGCCGGCGATCTGGATCGCCAATCACACCGGGGGCATGGACCCGGCCTTTCTGCGCCGCTTCCTGCTGCCGGTGGCCTGCGGCACCCCGCCGCGCTCGGTGCGCCGCCAGATGGCCGAGCATCACCTCGGCGACCGCGGCCTGGCCCCCGCCTTGCTGGATGACCTGGCGGATGATCAGGCCCTGGCCCCGGCCCAGTTGGGAGCGGCCCGCCGGCTGCTGGAACTCTGCCCGAAGACGGCGCCGGAACGGGCGGTGCGGGAGGGTATCGGGGCCCTGCGCATCCTGCTCCACGGCGCGCCCGCGCCCCGGCGACGGGCAGCGGCGACCCGCTTCGATGTCAGCTTCCTCAACCTGGCGGGCGACGTCACCCCCAGCGCCATCGTGCAGGCCCTGGGGCGGCGGGGGCACGGCTGCCTCTGCTTCTATGGCCCGCCCGGCACCGGCAAAACCGCCTTCGCGGAGATCCTGGCGGCGGCCCTGGACCGCGAACTGGTGGCACGCCAGGCCTCGGACCTGGTGTCGAAATATATCGGCGAGACGGAACAGAACCTGGCCCGGCTGTTCCGGGAGTGCGACCCGGAACGGTCGGTGCTGCTCCTCGACGAGGTGGACAGCTTCCTCGCCGAGCGGCGGGAGGCGCGCCATTCCTGGGAGCGCTCCCAGGTCAACGAACTGTTGCAGCAAATGGAGCGCTTTCCGGGCATCTTCATCGCCGCCACCAACCTGATGAGCGGCATCGACCAGGCGGCCCTGCGGCGGTTCGATTTCAAGCTGCATTTCCGGGCGCTGAACGCGACGCAACGGCGGGTCCTGTTCGCCCGGGAGGCCTTGGGGGATGAGGCGGCGCGGGTGCCGGAACTCATCGCCCGACATCTGGAGACCCTGACGAGCCTGACGCCCGGGGACTTTGCCAACGTCTGCCGGCAGCGGACCCTGCTGGGGGAAGACCTGGCGCCGGAGCAGTTTTTGCGGCGGTTGGCGGCGGAGTGTCGTTTGAAGCAGGGGGATCGGCGGGCAGCGGCATAGCCTCCTCGTTCTCGTGCCACCGCCTCAGCGGTGGCACAAACAACCGTGTCAGGGGCGGCGCGCCTCAGTCACAGAGGGTCAAATTGATCATCAAAACCCAGGTGGTCGAGACTTTAGCCGATCCATTCGGCCGTCATGGCGGTTGGGAGTGCTTATGATCAAGCCCCCTATGCCAATGATTCAGGATGATCGGTACATGGCGCCGTCGGACTGCTAAACTCAGCCAATCACCATTAGCTAAGCACCACGCCGTACCTATGATCCAGGTCAATATCCACGAGGCCAAGACCCAACTCTTCAAAATCATCGACCAGGCGTGCCGGGGCGAGGAGGTGGTGATTGCCAAGGCTGGTACGCCCATCGTGCGCTCGGTGCGCTAGGCTGTAACACACCGGTGTTGTGATCCTGTGTCGTAACTATGGGGCTAGACCGACACTCGCGCCATGCCACCAACGGTGCGGCCTGTCGGGAAAGGTATGTAATGGGGCTCTTGTTCGTTTGGGGATACTTCAATAGCAACTTTAATTAGAGGATTTCCACTATGGCACTTCGCGGAAATGCTGAAAGGGGGGCAATTTTTATCTTGTTTTGTGCATCGAAGAGCGGCGACCTGAAGATGCTACAAGATACAATCAGCTATGGGGTTGATGTTAATGCTAAAGAAGATGGCAATACTGCCTTGATTATGGCCGCGTCGGGTGGCCATCTGGCCGTGGTTCATGAGCTAATCGTGGCGGGGGCCGATGTGAATGCCAAAAATATCGATGGCCATACGGCGTTGTTTGAGGCTTTAGTGCACGGCCATTCGGAGGTAGTGAAGGTCCTGACCAGGGCGGGGGCCGATGTGAATGCCACGCATATGGACGTAGTTCATGCGCTTACCCCGGCGGGGGCCGATGTAAATGCCACGCATATCGATGGCCATACGGCGTTGTTTAGGGCTTCAGTGCTCGGCCATTCGGAGGTAGTGAAGGTCCTGGCCAAAGCGGGGGCCGATGTGAATGTCAGAAATTCCAATCGCAGTACGGCGTTGATTAAGGCTTCAGTGCTCGGCCATTCGGAGGTAGTGAAGGTCCTGGTCGAAGCGGGGGCCGATTTGACTGCCACGTGTAATTATGGCCACACGGCGTTATTTAAGGCTTCTGCGGGGGGCCATTCGAAGGTAGTGGAGATCCTGACCGCGGCGGGGGCCGTTTGATGCCAAGCGTTCTAAATTGCTGGCGAGTATAGGCCTCAGACCGACGAGTCATGGGCTGACAGTCGATGTTGGGCGGCCCCGGTGTTTTGGAAATAATCAGTTTTTCACTAACACTTCATTGTGCTTCACAGTGATGTGATGCAAATCCTCCATTTCAGAAAACGAGCTAAGGTAGTCAATATGGCTAGCACCGATACCCTCATTAAGCAAGTCCTAGCCAACGCACTCACCCAGCGCCGCGAGGATTCCATACCAGCCGATGAAGTGCCCGACGACGGTCTCCTCCCGCTTGATATTTTTGATGATGCTCCTGACTTTGACGTATTTCGCGAACGCGTTCCCGACAGCGATGAATCTTTCCCGGAGATTCCAGCGTCGCTTGCTGTCCTGGGCACCTACCAGTGGATGGCAAGCCCCGGCCTCATCACCCTCTACCGCGGCAATATCGAGGCGTACTGGAAGAGCCTGATCCGGCACGCGCAACGGCAGTTCCCCTTCGTCACCACCAAGGACGCGGAGCGCGTCCTGCAATTGCTGGTGTACTCCGTCTATCAGCACGAGCGCTTCCATTACGTTTGCGACTTCTCCCGACGCTTGTTCGGCGGGTCGTTCGACCGTTGGCACGAGGAGGCGCTCGCGGTCGCCTGGGAATGGCAGTGGCTGAAGTCACAGGATCGGTGGAACTCCTTTTACGGACTCATGCACCCGACCTTGCGGCGTGTCGTCGTCCAGTCCATGTTCGATCACCGCGCGCCTGGTTACCGCGACTGGCGGCAATTCGCTAATCAGAATAACTTTTACGACGCCGTGACCGCCTATCTCTACCCCGCCAGTATCCAGACATTCAATGGCACCTCCTTCAACTTTGGTGCCTGGGCGGTTGCTCACGTGCCGGACGATAATAACCGGGCGTGGGAGGAACAAATTGGGCGATGAACTACAGCATCGGATACGGGAGCACGAGCACGGTGCTCTTATAGCGGATTTTACCTATCAAACAACCAGAATATTTAGGACGATCAATGAGCAGCCAATTTGACAAGGTACCGGTCGAACCCGATACCCGCATCCTGATGCAGGTCGAGGCAAAACTTGATGACCATGAAGTGCTCTACCAGAAATGGTCTTGGGATGGCATCAGAGCCGAGTCATTCATCTTCCCGACGGCGGCGGTGACATCATTGACGGATGATGCGCTAAAGTCCCTGGCAGCCACTTCGCCCATGGTGAAGCCGGATTCCGCCATGACCCTGTCCCGGCAGGATCAATTTTCTTTCGTCAATTTCAACTTCATTTCTGAATAAGATCAGATTTTCCAGGGCCGCCCTATCAAGCCATGGCGGCCCAATCTTCTTTTTTCACCAGCCCCTCGTAGGTGATCCTGGGAAAATCCACTTCGATCGGTATTGATGGCTATTTTTCCGGTTGAACCTCCTGATTCCGAGAGAATTGCAGCATGAGTTCCGCAATGCGATAGGAGTCCCGGACACACCGGTTGATTTTGCTGGTATGGACCATGGCACTCCAGTTTTTGTTGCCAGGTTGATTTTGATAAAAACCCAACAGGAGCCCTTCCGCCACCTGTACCGCGATTTCATTTAGCTCGTCATTTTCCGTCTTATTTTCATCGAGATGGTGGGCGAATAAACAGGCATTCTGGATAAACCGGTTATAGCTGAACTGGGGTCCCATCAAAGTAGTTCGCTGAAAAAATACCGACAGGAGCGTTTTTAAGATTCTTGATGCCGCATAATCAACAAATTTCATCGTCATTCCTCTCATCAGTTTTCTGGCCCTCGCCAGGGTTTGGTCAAATTTTGCGCCTCTGTTACGTTTCCCGTGGGTAGCCGCCTTTTCCACCGGCCCGCTGCCCCCCATCTCAGGCACCATTGAAAACACCTGTTGTTGTGCCTGTGGAGTTGTGGGCGCGAGGCCCGAGAGTGTGGGCAAGCGGTGGGCCGCGCCGGCACCAAGCGCGCGGATGGCACGTCGGCTGGGCGGCGCGGTCCACCGCTTGCCCACACGGCCCGCAGGGCTCGGGCCGGTCCGAAGGACGCGTCCACAAATCCACAGGCAATGCGCCTGAGGGTTCTGCCATGCCGACACCGACACCCGTATCGTCTTTGTTCACCGTGGCCCTGGGCTTGCAGGCGCCCTGGGAAGTCGCCGACGTGGCGTTCGACGCCGCCGCGGGGCGCATCGATTTCCAAACCGCCTTCACCCCGGGGGCGCGCTTTACCTGTCCGCACTGCGGCGCGGCGCACCAACCGGTGCACGACACCCTGGCGCGCACCTGGCGCCACCTGAACTTCTTCCAGTTTCAGGCGTTCGTCCACGCCAGAGTCCCGCGGGTGCGTTGTGCGGCCTGCGGCAAGACCACCCAGGTTGAGGTCCCATGGGCACGCGCGGGCAGCGGGTTCAGCGTCCTGATGGAGGCCCTGATCGTCACCCTGTGCCAGGCGATGACCGTGCGCCAGGTGGCGCAGTTGTTGGCCGTCAGTGACATGCGCATCTGGCGCACCCTGGATCACTACGTCGACCAAGCCCGCGCCCAGGAGGACTTCTCCGCCATGGCCGCCGTCGGCCTGGACGAGACCGCGGCGCGGCGCGGGCATGACTACATCAGCCTCTTCCACGATCTGGACGCTGGGCGCCTACTGTTTGCCTGTGAGGGCCGTAAGGCCGAGGTGGTGGCGCAGTTCGCCGACGACCTCGAGGCCCACGGCGGCTGCGCGGAGAACGTCCAGGCGGTCTGCATCGACATGTCCGCGAGCTATCGCGCCGGTATCGACGAACACTTGCCCTGGGCGGCGATCACCTTCGACGAGTTCCACGTCATCCAGCTGCTCAACAAGGCCGTTGACGAGGTCCGGCGCCAAGAAGCTAAGTCGACCCCCAGCCTCAAGCGGACCCGCTACCTGTGGCTGAAGGATACCCATGACTGGACGCCCCGCCAGATCCGCCAACATACTGACCTCAAACGTCTAAATCTGAAGACCTACCGTGCGTTCCGGATCAAGGAGGCGTTGCGCACGATCTTCCGCACCGCCTCCGATCGGGCCACCGCCGAGCCGCTGCTCAAACAGTGGTACAGCTGGGCGCGCCGCTGCCGCCTGGAACCCATCAAGCAGGTCGCGAATACCCTCAAGACCCACTGGGACGGCATCCTCAATGCGTTCGACTCCAAGCTGACCAACGGTCGCGTCGAGGCCGCCAATTCGTTGATCCAAGCCGCCAAGGCCAAGGCCCGTGGTTACGGTACGACCCGCCACCTGATCACCATCGCCTACCTCGTGGTCGGCAAGCTCACGCACCTGCCGGCGTCCCCGTTCAAGCGCGTTGCGTGTGCATAAGCGGGCAGCCGGTCTCGATGGTGTCAGACCCCTTGCCCACACCAAGCGTAAGAGAGCCCAATTTGCAAGGCTTTGGCGATCATCATCAGCCGGGATTCTGGGGTTATGGGTGAGGCAGCCGGCCAAAGCCTCAACCCCCCGACAGCATCCCCTGATAGCGAATGAAGCGGATCACCTCATCCAGCCCTTCGCCCGTTTTCAGATTGGTAAAGACGAAGGGCCGGGGGCCGCGCATCCGGCGGCTGTCCGAGGCCATGACTTCGAGGGAGGCGCCCACGTAGGGCGCCAGGTCGATCTTGTTGATGACCAGCAGGTCCGAGGCAGTGATGCCGGGTCCGCCCTTGCGGGGAATCTTTTCCCCCTCGGCCACGTCGATGACGTAGATCGTCAGGTCCGCCAGTTCCGGACTGAAGGTCGCCGCGAGGTTGTCGCCACCGCTCTCGATGAAGACCAGATCCAGATCCGGTAAACTCTGGCAGAGATCCTCCACGGCCGCCAGGTTCATGGAGGCGTCCTCGCGGATGGCGGTATGGGGGCAGCCCCCGGTCTCGACGCCGAGGATGCGCTCCGCTGGCAGGGCCCCGGCCTGCGTCAGGATGCGGGCGTCTTCCTGGGTGTAGATATCGTTAGTCACCACCGCCAGGCTGAACTCGTCACGCAGGGCCTTGCAGAGGGATTCCAGCAGGGCGGTCTTGCCGGAGCCCACCGGGCCACCGACGCCCAGCCGCAGGGGTTGCTTATGGGCATTCATGGTTTGCTCTCTCAGGATCGAAACAATCGGCAGTATTGCTGCGGGTGGCGGCTGCTGGCGATGGCCAGGGCGGGGGCCGAGGCACCCAGTTCGGAGTCCGCCAGGTTCAGGCCCAGGTGGACGGCGGGAACCAGGCCGGGGCCCAGGTCGCGCAGCAGCCGCTGGCCGGCGGTTTGCCCCATGGGGATCAGCTTGATCCCGGCCAGGATGAGATTTTCCAGCCAACTCCAAGCCAATCCCAAGGCGGCCTTAGGCAAGGGGATGCCCCAGCCCACCGCCGCCAGGGCAAAACCGGCGCTCTGGCAAGAGGCCAGGATGGGCCGCCACTCCCGGGCGCGGGGCAGTTCCAGGTCCACCAGCAAGGTGGCGAGGGCGCGGCCACGGTGACGCTCCTCATCCCGCAATTCACTGGTTTCCCGATTCGCCAGGAGCCACTGGCAACCTTGGTTCAGGGCCTGGGTATCTCCCGTCTCGACCGCGCGGTGGAGCCGCGCCAGCAGGGGGATTTCCACATAGGCGAGGTTAGTCGCGGCCAGGTTCCTCAGCCAGTCGCCCAGGCTGGCCTGATCGTGAATCCAGCCGGCCGCGACCGCCCACTCGATACCCTGGGAGAAGCCGAAGCCGCCGATGGGCAGGCTGCCGCTACAGAGTTGCAGGAGACGGATCAGGGCCAGATCGGCCGGGTCGACCGCCGACCACCGGGCTGCGGCTGGTGAACTCGATGCCGAGGTAGCCGCGGCGGACATGGCCGTGGACGATCAGGTCTGACATGACGGCGCGGGCGAGGTTGGCGGGGATGGCGAAGCCGATGCCGTTGCTTGCGCCCGAGGGGGACAGGATGGCGGTGTTGATGCCGATGAGGTCGCCGTCG
>WBZQ01002809.1_pt1 | contig 11004 bp, 7 predicted proteins | sample 5204251 | NCBI WGS metagenome assembly WBZQ01 (sample SAMN12412402, study PRJNA552823) | activated sludge metagenome | isolation source: activated sludge from nitrification reactor of wastewater treatment plant... | place: USA: Virginia | collected 2017-09 | reverse complement strand
TTCCACAAGTGAGGTTATTCGTGAAGCGATGCGTTTATGGCAAAAACAGGAAGAAGAACATCACGCGCGAATTGTTTCCATCCGGGCGCGCCTAGAGCAATCCGCACACAGTGGTGAACCTGTTTTGCTGGATGCTGCGTTTGAAAAGCTAGAGCAGTTTCATCAGCAACACATAAGCACACCAGGCTATGAAAAGCTATGATGTATATTTAACACCCGATGCTATAAAAGACCTGACTGATATTTATGAATATATAACTGAGAAGAGCGGACTTCCTGAAGTCGCGTGGGCATATATAGAAAAATTACGCCAAAAATGTCATGAACTTAGAACGGCACCTCTGATAGGACAACAGCGTAATGATCTACGTAAGAATCTCAGAATTGTTGCCATTGATAAAAACGCAATTGCGGCTTTTGAAGTTATTGAGGATAAACAAATCGTCACTATTCTTAACATTTTTTATGGCGGCAGAGATTATGAAGCAATTATGGATAGTAAAACATCGCATAAAAATGATGAGCTAAACAAATAACATCCCAGACATTATTACTATCGAAAATCGCACACTCACTGCAAAAGAATTTCAGGGGGCCTTGTTGATGTTCCACCTGAAGTGGAATGGTTTGCCAATTTAGGAAACAAAGCCACTCGGCGCGCTTCGCTTATGAAAATGCTTTAAAGGATTTTATGAATTTCACGAGCATTCAGAATCCGCAAGAATTCAGGATTGTAACTCGTGCCCATACCTGGCGCGATGATTTGTTGAGCCGATCATTAAGCAGTATGAGTATTCGCCACCGCTTGGCGGCACTATCTTCTTTATTTGAATATTTATGTAAAAAGAACAGTTACGCATAATCCCGTCAAAGGTGTAAAACGTCTAGCGGTGGAAAGTTATGAAGGCAAAACCCAGGCAATCGGCGATCATCAGGCCCGCGAATTGCTCAATGCACCGGATGGAAACTCCCTAAAAGGGAAACATGATCGTGCGATATTGGCTACCCTACTCTATCACGCACTGCGCGTGACTTTTCTATTGCTTTGTATTCTTTGTTTATTTCTTATTTCTATTTTTTGATAAAAATGCTCTATTCTTTTTATCCCATTGCTCGACTTGATATGCCTCAAATTCACTCAGAACACCCCCTTTCCAGATAAAACCTTTGGGCAAGTGCTTGGGCTTTCGGTTGGTCAATGCTTCAAGTTCAGCCATACTCATATCCGAACTATCCAATAGCATCGGTAGTGGGGTTTCGAGTGCTTCTGCGATCGCTTCAATAATCCTAAGTGATGGGTTGGCTTTGTCATTGGTTAAATCAGTAAAAAAAGAAATGGAAACACCCGCTTTCTCTGCCAATTCTGATTTAGTCATATCCTTTTCATCAAGGATACGCAAAATATTTGTGATGAGTATCAAATTGTACATATAATAACTCTGTCTTTTTTAGGGTTTAAGCAGCTTAACTAATCAGCATCATTGTTTTGTGGTAGTTTTGCTGCTATTTTAATCTAAAATAAAAACACAAATTTATTAATTCAACAGAGGTTTAAGTAATATTTTCGCTATATAAATATTATATGGATAATAAATATTTGTGCCCAGTATAACGAGCACAAATTAGGCTCACAATAAAATGACCGGGAAAAGGAAGGAAAATAAAAAAGGGTCTGTTGCACCTATTGGCGCGACTGAGATTGACATCAAGTTGATCAGTGAAGATCTTCATCAACCCAGGAAGGAATTTAATCAAGAAACATTACAAGAATTAACAGAAACGATTAAATTACGGGGAGTGAAATCACCCATATCGGTGCGCCCCAATCTGGATAAACCGGGAACTTATGTTATTAATCATGGTGCAAGACGCTATCGCGCCAGCATCAATGCCGGACTAGCCAAGATTCCGGCATTCATTGATACCGATTACAGTGAAGCAGATCAAGTGATCGAGAATCTGCAAAGAGATGATTTAACCTCCAGAGAGATTGCTGATTTTATTGGGCGACAACTAGCAACTGGTAAAACAAAATCGGAAATTGCAAGACTCATTGGCAAAACCAATCCTTATATCACTATGCATGCGGCGCTTCTTGATTTGCCTGATCCATTAAGTGAAGTGTACCGCTCGGGCCGTTGCACGGACGTCACAGCACTCTATGATTTAACGAGACTCTACAAAGCCAATAAAGAAGAAGTAATCACTTGGCTGGCGCTTAGTACACAGGAAGAGATATCACGATTGGATGTATACCAATTCAGTCAATTCTTAAAGTTGAAAAAAACGCCCCCATCTAATTCTGTGGATGATCAAATATTTAATGCTGAAGACAAATCGGATACGATTCCAGATAACAACAACGATCAAAAACAAATCACGTCGAATTCATTGCTGGATTCTATTTACAATCTAATTAAAAAAGACAAACGTAAACCCCAGGATTTAATACGTGATCTATCTAGTGAGAATAAAGAATTTCTCCAAAACAAAATAAAGAGCTATTTTGAGCAAGGCAGAAATTGCAAAAATACAGTTCAGTTCACTATCAAAGCACTGCAAGACGGCAGCTTCTCAGCCAAGGGCAGCGGCGCATTGCAGTTGATCGCCTTTTTACGTGGCATGGAAAGAACTGAGCCTTTTGATCTCATAAAAATACTGGATGAAATCGCCGAACAACAGGAAGCAGGATAATTTAATTCTATCAGCCCCTCTCCCCTTTCCTACTTACAGCTAATCAGAAATGACGACATCTCAAAAGCTACGAATGATTGTAATGAATGGTCAAAAAATTCTACAAACTCAGAATAATAATCAGTGGGAGACATTTGGCACCATTAAGAAGGTTGATGAAGGTATCGGGCCTGGTATCTATAATATTTATTTAGCTAAAACACCTGTCGACAAAAATCAATATGAAGGGCAAATTATTCATATTGATAAAGAGAATGCCGTTTTTTATCAGCAGGTCAACAAAGATTTTATTGTGCACCAATTAAATGCTGTTGATAACAAACCTATTGCAGGGAAAAATGTGGCAATTCAATATGATGAGGAGAAAGCTACGTTAACTCTAATGGATACGCTTAAGAATAAAAGAACATTGAAATTATAGGTGGTTACATTTATACCAGAGCAAGCTTAATATAAACCACGCATTTTTACTCCATGATGCAAATCAGCGTCAAAACATTTACCACTTTCAGCAGTCAGCATCGCACCTTGGACTTGAATCCACCAAGGTTCATCTAATCGAAAACACGAAAACAAAACAAAAATAGCTTTCTGCATTTATACTCAAGGCAAAAAATACAGAAGAAGGCTATGTTGAAACTCAATGATATTCACAAAGGCGCAGCGATTAGTGGGATTGAACCGGGACAAGTGGTACGCGTCGTCACCACTGAACCAATTGGGGATCATGCTTTAACTGTTTATTATCGAACCGCTGATGGAAAATTGGCCGAAAGGATGTTGTTTAGAACTGATGAGTTCACCTTATCGTTAGCCGAAGCCGGGCGGCCTTGGGCTTTTGATGCACCCGGCGATGAATTCAAATTGGGCCTCGAAGCCTATCGTATCCACCTTGCCCATCTTTTTGATCCAATGATGGCAGTTCACGCTTCCAATGTTGAGCCGCTTCCGCACCAAATTTCTGCTGTTTACGAATCTATGCTGCCTCGTCAGCCTTTACGTTATATCTTGGCGGATGATCCGGGAGCAGGTAAAACAATTATGGCGGGTTTGTTTATCCGCGAATTATTGATGCGTGCTGATGCTAAACGCATCTTGATCGTCGCACCGGGAAGCCTTGTTGAGCAGTGGCAGGACGAGTTATATGAAAAATTCGGAGTAGAGTTCAAGATCTTCAGCCGGGAGTTGGATCAAACCTCTCATTCTGGTAATGCTTTTGAAGAAAACTCGCTACTGATTGCACGCCTAGATCAGATTTCTCGTAATGAAGAACTTCAAGACAAGCTGAAAGCGACGGACTGGGATTTGATCGTCGTCGATGAAGCACACAAAATGTCGGCCAATTATTTTGGCAGCAAAATTAATGAAACCAAGCGCTTTAAGCTGGGTAAATTACTAGGGTCAATTTGTCGGCATTATCTACTGATGACTGCCACACCGCATAACGGCAAGGAAGAAGATTTCCAACTTTTTATGTCGCTTTTGGATGGTGATCGCTTCTATGGCAAATTCCGCGAAGGAGCTCACAAAGTCGATGTAACCGACATGATGCGCCGAATGGTCAAAGAGGATTTGCTTAAATTTGACGGTACGCCACTTTTTCCGGAACGCCGCGCTTATACGGCCAATTATGAACTCTCTGATCTGGAATCCGCACTCTATGACGATGTAACCGACTATGTAAAAGAAGAGATGAATCGAGCCGACAATTTAGACGGCAAACGTAAAGGCACAGTCGGTTTTGCTTTGACTCAACTGCAACGGCGTCTGGCATCCAGTCCTGAAGCAATTTATCAGTCTTTGAATCGCCGCCGGAAGAAACTCGAAAATAGATTACGGGAAGAGAAGCTAACTAGCAGAGGTCATCATGTGGCTGAAACGTTGGTTGAATATGATGTATACAAAGACATACCAGAAGATCTTGATGAAGCAAGCGATGAAATGCCCGGTAGCGATTATGAGCAATGGGTCGATAAAGTCGTCGATCAAGCAACCGCCGCTCGGACGATTGAAGAATTGCAGGCCGAAATTATCATTTTAAAAGAGTTGGAAGAGAAAGCTCGTCGCGTGGTTCATTCCGGACAAGATCGCAAATGGGAAGAGTTATCATCACTGCTTCAAGATCGTCCGGAAATGTATACCAATGGCGGTTCCAGGCGAAAACTGATTATCTTTACCGAACATAAGGACACGCTGAATTATCTGCATGGTCGAATTACTGGAATGCTCGGTAAACATGATGCTGTGGTCGTTATTCATGGAGCGGTCAACCGCGATGATCGCCGCAAAGTTCAAGAACGGTTCCGAAACGATCCTGATGTCCTAGTTTTGTTAGCTACCGATGCTGCAGGTGAGGGAGTAAATCTACAAAATGCCAATCTGATGGTTAACTACGATCTGCCTTGGAATCCCAACCGCTTGGAACAACGTTTTGGTCGTATTCATCGCATCGGTCAGACTGAGGTTTGTCATTTGTGGAATATGGTTGCGAATAAAACCCGTGAGGGTGAAGTCTTCCAAAGACTTTTCGATAAGTTGGAAATTGAAAGAGCTGCTTTAGGAGGTCGTGTGTTCGATATTCTGGGCGAAGCTTTTGAGAACCACTCTCTGAAAGATTTGCTGATCGAAGCCATTCGATATGGCGAGCGGCCAGACGTAAAAGCGAAACTAAATCAGGTCATTGAGGGTGCTCTCAATACTACTCACCTAAAAAAGATTATAGAGCGCAATGCATTATGTGAAGAACATATGGGTTTGGAGCAGCTTTTTGCCATCAAGGAAGAAATGGATAAAGCTGAAGCTCGTAAACTTCAGCCCTATTTTATCCGCGCATTTTTCACTGAAAGCTTCAAACTCTTAGGTGGAGAAATGCGCCCTCGAGAATCGGGTCGTTTCGAAATTCGACACGTTCCTGCTGTTATCCGTGAGCGCGACCGAGTAATTGGTGAAACACGAACTCCGATCGTACCTAAGTATGAGCGGATTTGCTTCGAAAAACAGCATATCCGTTTGGATGGCAAGCCGATGGCTAGCCTTATCCACCCTGGTCACCCATTGATGCATACTGTTATTGATCTGATTTTAGAAGCACATCGCAATAAGCTCAAACAGGGCGCAGTCCTGGTCGATCCCAATGACGATGGCATTGAACCAAAAGTTATGTTCATGCTTGATCATCGCATTCGTGAAGGTTCCGGTGAAACAACAAAAGACGTGTCCCGGCGTCTACAATTTGTTGAAATTAATCAACAGGGCCAAACGGTCCATGCAGGTTGGGCTCCACACTTGGATTTACAACCGATTGACGATCATGACCTTAAGCTGATCGTCGATATTTTAAATGCTCCCTGGATTACCAATAATCTGGAATCGTTGGTGCTGGCACAGGCTTCGCGACAATTGGCACCAGAGCATTTCAATGAGGTTCGGCAAAGACGGGAACGGCAGGTCAATAAAATTTTGGCTGCCGTTAATGAGCGTCTGGTGAAGGAAATCAATTATTGGTCTGATCGCTATATCAAACTTAGTGATGATGTAGCGGCCGGGAAACAACCGAAATTGCAACCGGACAACGCTAAGCGCCGTGTTGAAGAGCTAACCGCTCGTTTGGAGCAACGCAAGAAGGAGCTAGAATCCATGCGCCATGTAGTGTCCAGTACTCCGGTAGTAATCGGTGGAGCTTTGGTGATTCCGCAAGGATTGTTGGCGCAACGCAAAGGAGAAACTACTTTTTGCGCCGATGCCGAAGCTCGCTCGCGTATTGAACAGATTGCCATGACAGCCGTAATGGCAGCCGAAGAGCGGTTGGGTCATATTGTCTTTGATGTTTCGGCGGAGAAATGCGGCTGGGATGTGACCGCCAGGCCGCCCAAGCAAGACGGAAAATTACCCGAAGACCGGCACATCGAAGTAAAAGGACGGGCCAAAGGTCAGGACACCATTACCGTCAGCCGCAATGAAATCATTTACGGCTTAAATCAGAAAGAAAAATTCCTGCTGGCAGTCGTTGAAGTCGATGAACAAGGACAATTCGAAGGACCGCATTACATCCGCAATGCCTTTCAGCACGAGCCGGATTTTGGTGTGGCCAGCATTAACTATGATTTGAAAGAGCTACTCTCCAAGGCGCTTACACCGGAACAGACACAACAATAAGGATTGAAAGATCGTATGAGTTCAAGCATTAAAGTTCCCAAAAAACTCATCGAAGTGGCATTGCCATTGGATGATATCAATGTTGCTGCTGCGCGGGAAAAATCTATTCGTCACGGTCATCCAAGTACTTTGCATCTTTGGTGGGCTCGGCGTCCCTTGGCGGCAGCGCGCGCAGTGATTTTTGCGCAAATGGTCAACGATCCGGGAGGACAACGCGGTTATTACTCGGGAAAATCTAAAAAGCAGGCTGATCAGGAACGAGAAAAACTGTTTGATATTATCCGCGATTTGGTAAAGTGGGAAAATACCAACAATGAGACAGTCTTGAACAGGGCTCGTGAAGCCATTTGGCAAAGCTGGCGGGAAACTTGCGAGCTGAACAAAGGCAAACCGGGTTTCGATCCGGAAAAACTGCCTGCGTTTCATGACCCCTTCGCTGGGGGCGGATCAATTCCCTTAGAGGCGCAGCGTCTCGGTCTGGAATCCTATGCTTCCGACCTTAATCCTGTTGCCGTGATGATCAATAAAGCCATGATCGAAATTCCGCCGAAATTTGCAGGTTTATCTCCGATTGGGCCTATTCCGACAAATGAAAAACAAATCCATCTGCATGAAGATTGGTCAGGTACTAAAGGGTTGGCTGAGGATGTTCGGCGTTATGGTCACTGGATGCGAGAAGAGGCCTTCAAACGCATCGGTCATTACTATCCTGAAATTGAGATAACGGGTGATATGGCCAAAGAACGACCCGATTTAAATGGATTAATCGGGCAAAAGCTAACTGTAATCGCTTGGTTGTGGGCCAGAACGGTAAAAAGTCCGAATCCAGCTTTTAGTCATTTTGATGTTCCGTTGGTTCGTTCATTTCACTTGTCTAACAAAAAAGGTAAAGAAGCTTGGGTTGAACCTGTAATTGGTAATGACGGCTATCACTTTGAAGTCAGAATGGGTAAACAGCCTAAAGGAGCGATAGAAGGAACAGTGCTGAGAACCGGCGGAACCTGTTTGCTTTCGGGCACCGCTATGCCTTTCAAACATATCCGTGACGAAGGGAAAGCCGGACGCATGGGTGAAAAAATGATGGCGATTGTTGCCGAAAGCAAGAATGGCCGAGTTTACCTGCCACCAACCCAAAAAATGATCGACATTGCAAGAAAGGCTATTCCTTTATGGAAACCGGAACACTCTTTACCTGTAAATCCAAGAGACTTTAAAACACCAAATTATGGAATGAATACTTTTGGCGACCTTTTCACCACACGCCAATTGGTAGCATTAACAACATTTTCTGATCTGGTGCAGGAAGTACGAGAAAAAATCATCGAAGATGCCAAAGCTGCTGGAATGAAAGATGACAGCAAAGGCATTGACCAATGCGGCTCAGGAGCCACGGCTTATGGAGAAGCTGTATGTGTTTATTTGGCCTTTGCTTTAGATCGTATGGCCAATACTGTTTGCACTATAGCTAGATGGACACCAGATAGGCAACAAACAGTTACGGCATTTGCTAGGCAAGCGATCCCGATGACTTGGGATTTTCCAGAAGTAAATCCTTTTTCTGGGGCAGCAGGAGATTATGGTATCTCTGTAGGAGGTGTAATTAAGGGGATGCAAGATATTCCAGATTCATGTGGGTTTGCTACCCAATCAGATGCAGCAACTCAAACAATCTCTAATGAGAAGATAATTTCAACCGATCCACCATATTATGACAACATTGGATATGCGGATTTATCAGATTTCTTCTATGTCTGGTTACGTCGATCTTTAAAGTCGATTTATCCTGATCTCTTTGGAACTTTAGCCGTTCCCAAAGCGGAAGAATTGGTGGCGACTCCTTATCGTCATGGCAGTAAAGAGAAAGCTGAAAATTTCTTTATGGATGGAATGACTCGGGCTATTCATAATCTGGCTGAACAAGCACATCCCGCTTTTCCAGTTACGATTTATTACGCATTCAAACAATCTGAAACCATAGATATAGGAACGGCTTCAACTGGCTGGGAAACATTTTTAGAAGCTGTTATTCGGGCTGGCTTTGCAATTACTGGAACCTGGCCAATGCGAACTGAAATGGGAAATCGCATGATAAGTTCTGGAACAAACGCGCTTGCTTCGTCTATTGTTCTCGTTTGCCAAAAACGAGACAAAACTTCTGAAACGATTTCCCGCCGCCAATTCCAGAAAGAGCTGCGCGAGGATATGCCAGATGCCTTGGAAACCATGATCGGTGGAGTTGAAGGCTCGACGCCTATTGCTCCAGTGGATTTGGCACAAGCAGCAATTGGTCCTGGCATGGGTATTTTTTCTCAATACCAAGCTGTGCTTAATCAAGACGGTTCACCAATGAGTGTGCATGATGCGTTGATCTTAATTAACCGCGAAATTACCGATTACCTCACCCCAGATTCTGGAAATTTCGATAACGACACGTTGTTCTGTTCATCCTGGTTTGATCAATATGGTTGGAGCACAGGGCCATTCGGAGAAGCCGATACGTTGTCCCGTGCCAAAGGCACAACGGTGGATGGTGTTAGAAACGCTGGAGTGATTGAATCCGGTGGTGGTAAAGTGAAACTTCTGAAGTGGGATAATTATCCTGATGGCTGGAATCCACAAACGGATGAGCGCATGCCGGTCTGGGAAGCGCTGCACCACATGATTCGTGCTTTGAATACCAAAGGCGAAGGAGATGCCGGAAGCTTATTAGCCCGTATGCCAGAAAAAGGCGAGCACATTAGGCAGCTTGCCTATCACCTTTATACCTTATGCGAACGAAAAAAATGGGCGGAAGAAGCGCGCGCTTATAACGAATTGATTACTTCATGGCATGGTATCGTTTCGTCTTCCCACGACGTGGGCCATCGTGGAACACAAAATGATCTATTTGAATAATTAAAAGGCATTAGTGATATGAAGAATCAGAAGGAAACCATCAGAAAAATGGTGACTTACCTTAACAATGAGGATAAGGATGGCGGCTATTGGTTGCCTAACATTCAGCGTCCATTTGTATGGCATGAAGATCAAATCGCACGATTATTTGATTCTATTATGCGTGAGTATCCTATTAGCACAATGCTGGTATGGCGTAGCAAATCTCCAATTAGGCATCGTAAATTTATTGATAATTATAAGCATGGCCTGAAGCTTACCGATTTCTATGTTCCTGAGACTAAGAAATCCAAGATGCTAGTGCTAGACGGACAACAACGTTTACAAAGTCTTTTTATCGGTTTAAAAGGCTCTTATGAGAAAAAAGAGCTTTATTTTGATGTATTAAGTGGAGATCTAGTTGCTCCAGAAGATATTCGTTATAAATTTCGGTTTCTTGAAATAGAAAAGGCTGGTTTTCCATGGCTACGATTTAAAGATATCGTGTTTAACAATGCTATGCCTAACAGAAACGCTGAGGAAATAATTGCTAAAGTGGACGGCAGTTTATCTGAAACTGAAAAAAACCGTATCACCGAGAATATATGGCGCAGCAATCAAATGTTTGTTCAGAATGAGGCGCTAAGCTATCAGGAGCTTGATAGTGTAGATAATCCGGATGCTTACACTGAAGATGATGTGGTTGAAATATTTATTCGAGCAAATTCAGGGGGAACTAAGCTGGGAAAATCGGATTTATTATTTTCTTTGCTGACTTCTACATGGGATGATGCAGATGAACAAATGACGGATCTTCTGAATGATCTCAATCGCTCAGGCTTCGAATTTACTCGTGATTTTGTTCTGAAAGCCTGCTTGACGGCCATTGGGAAAGGCGCTCGCTACGATGTTGGTAAATTCCGCGATGGTAATACTAAAGAATCCATTATTAATCGGTGGGATGAACTCACAGCAGCGATTATGGACGTAAAGGACTTCCTTTATGGAAAAACTTTCATACGTACCGATCGCGCCATGCCATCCTATCTCGGATTAATACCACTTATTTATTTTCGGTTTTATTTTCCAGAAAAGTGGAAACATGCTGAAAATATAGATACTTATATTTTACGTACTTTAATGACCGGTTCATTCAGTGGAACACCGGATAACTTGATTGATCGCTGTACAAAATGCATTAATGAAGTGGGTGATTTTAATTTGTCGGAGATTTTTGGTGTCATCAGAGCGGACAATAGAAGTTTAGAGATCACGACCGGA
>WBZQ01002807.1_pt1 | contig 11006 bp, 10 predicted proteins | sample 5204251 | NCBI WGS metagenome assembly WBZQ01 (sample SAMN12412402, study PRJNA552823) | activated sludge metagenome | isolation source: activated sludge from nitrification reactor of wastewater treatment plant... | place: USA: Virginia | collected 2017-09 | reverse complement strand
TTGATCGCCACCTGGAGCATCTCTGGACACTGGCGACGCGGGCCACCCGTACTCCGCGAGAAGCGGTGCCCCAGCCCCCGCAGCCACGAGCCACGACGCCCTGGCGTGGGTGGACCTTCAGCCCCCGACTGCAGAAGGGGCCGCGGTAAGATTTGTACATGACTCAACGAGGGCGATCCCGGTAAGATTTTCAGATGGCTTGACAGGAGGGTTATGTACGGTGATGTAGGGGGATCACCGATGGGCGAAGAGAAGAGAGGCGATGATGTGAGCGGCTCCTGGAACGGCCAATAAGTCTTGCTGCCGCTTCTCCGGTCCCCCCTGAGATCTTAGGCCGGAACACCCGAAACCGATCGATCCGATGTCTGTCGAAGACTCGCGCGATCTGAGTTTCCCTTCGTGGCATTCCCCCGCAGCGAGCGTTCCTGCACACGGCGCACAGCGTGAATGTCCACTTCTCTGAATATCGGCACAGGCGTGTCGAGGTCACGACAAATCGCGAATCCCTCTCATAAACCGCGAGAGCTCGCGACCATCCATTCATTGCCGCATCGATGTGTGAGGTGAATACGATCGACATCTGCTCTAGCCCCTGCTATCCCGTTCCCTTCTTTCGAAACGAGAGAGAGGTTTGCCTGGTATCTGCCTTGCAGACATCGGGAGGAAGAAATACGTACTCCATTCGCGTCAGTACGGAAGAAAGAGGTAAGGGGGACATGAGAATGGGAGTGAACATCACGCCGATGCCACCCGTCGGTCCGTTCTTCGAGACGGCCACCTCAGGTCGCCGCGGGGCTCAGATGCTGAGCTGCCGCGAACATCACGGTTTCCTCACAAAGGTAACAGAGGTTGTCCCGCGCGTAGGAATGCTAGGGCTTGCCCTCTTCAGCATCATCGGCCTGAGCGGGTGCCATACGTCATGGCTGCTCGACCGACCGGCGGCGTTGGTGGACAGCGCTCAATTTATGACCACATGGAACGTCTACCTTCACTGTCGATCAAGCGTGGTGGTGGAGGACATCCGGGCCGACCTGCAACACTTGAATCGTGTTGCAGAGGCTCTGTCCCCTCGGAGCCACGCCTCCGTTTTGTTGTTACCCGATCCAATACGAACGCTGATCGCCGCCGTCCCATCCAGATTGGCCGTGGACCCCCAAGCGATGTCAGCGGCCTGCGCGCTGCATGGGAGCCATGTGGCGCAAACCGCGGATCAACGTGAACTCAGTGTGGAGTGGCTGACTGCAGTTGCGGCCCATGAGGGATGGGCTGCGAGCCATGATGCCGTTCGGGCCGGTCATCTGCTGAAGCGCATGGAATAGATGGCTCGCGCCATAGTGGAACGATGGGACTGGAGGCAGGCCGCAGTCCGTTACGACTCAGATGTATAGAGGGAAGAACGGCAGCGGAACGGAAACCAACAGATGAGATTGATCGTGCGCTCGTTCATCTGTGCACGGGCGCCCTTCAATCCGGATACGTTTCAGGGGTGGAGCAAGCGATGGGTGCATGAGGCGGGCGCAATGCCTATCGACAGAAGCAAGCGAGGCCGATTTGCGAATAGATAATTGGACGGAAGGGAGGGGCGTATGAAGAACGGACATGCGAAGAAAAATCTGTGGTCGATCGTGTTGGCCGGCGGCGAAGGGACCCGCTTGGGCTCCTTCGTGCATCGGTGGTTGGGCCGATCGAAGCCGAAACAATTTTGTACCTTTGTCGGCACGCGGTCCTTGCTCCAACATACCGTGGATCGCGCGGCACGCCTCACATCGGCGGAGCAGTCCGTCCTGGTGATCGCTCAGACCCATCGTCAAGAAGCCATGACCCAACTGGACGGGCGGAAGGTCGGAACCGTTTTGTTTCAGCCCGCCAACCGGGATACGGGAGCCGGCGTATTTCTCCCGTTGACCTATGTGCGAGCTCGTGATCCCCTGGCGACCGTCGTCATCTATCCGTCCGACCATTTTGTCTATCCGGAAGAGAGGTTTCTCGCCACCGTACGTGAGGCGGTTCAGGTTGCCGGGCGGTTGCAGGATCGAATTGTCCTGCTTGGCGTGGCGCCGGATCGTCTCGAACGAGATTACGGCTGGATTGTGCCGGGCGCACGCCTGCGTGTTGCCGGACCGAATCCGATCCTCGCGGTCCGGAAATTCATCGAGAAGCCCACGGCGCAACAGGCGGATGAGGCTCTGGCGAACCACGCGCTCTGGAACACTATGGTGGTCGTCGCGCCGGTGAAGACGCTCTGGGAGCTGGGCCAACAGTGCTTCCCGGAGATGGTCGAGCGGTTCGAACGCCTGGGGCAGGCGATCGGCACATCAGAGGAGGCTCGAGTCTTAAAAGCGATCTACCGGGCCATGCCGGCACGAAACTTTTCTTCCGATCTTCTCCAGCAAGCCCCGGATCGGGTCGTGGTGACTGAACTCACCAATGCGTTATGGAGCGATTGGGGAAGACCGGAACGCATTGCCGAAGCGCTGCGCCGGATCGGTCGGCCGCCGGCGTTTCCTCTGGATGTCCTTGCCAGTCCGTTCGCGCCGATTTCCATCGGGAACGAGGTCGGAGCGAAGGCCTGATCACGCCCTAGCACCCCACGGCATGGGACGCGTCGTGAAGACAGGATGTGAACGCTGAAGAGGTCATCAACAGGATGAAGTACACGGCCGATTGACCAGCAATGCAGCCACACCATGCGTGATGGAGGCCTGGCGGGTCATCATGTCGCTGCAGCATGAACCAGCCGCACTGGTGCTCAGCCGACTGGCGTGTCCCACGTTGAATCGAGCGAGATATGCCTCGCTTCCGACTTCGCGAAGGGAGGTTTAGTCGAGGTACTGGTGGGACAGTCGGAAATCTTGTTGTCCCGACGGGAGGCGAAGTGCCGCTCTGCCTCGACGTCTATGAGCGACTGATCGTGGAAGGCGTCCAGGCACGGGTGGGAGAAAACCTTGAGGAGAATTGTTCGCACGCCAGAACCAAGTCTATCGAAGGCAGGCGTGCCTTCCGCATGTCACGCATCGGCGTCCTCAAGGAATTACAGAAGACGCTCGGGTGTACTCCTTCGCGAGGTTGTTCTCTTAGCCCTATTATCTGCAATTCGTTCGATCGGCCACGATCAGCCATGGGGTTCTAGCGGTTTAGCGTGAGCCTTCACGCTATCCGTTGTCATTCACGATGAGAGATTCGTCACAGCAGCCTTGCGGCGGCCTACTCAACCATTCGAGAAGAGGCTTGTTTTTCTTCTCGAATGCAGGTCGCTACCTCACTGGCATCGGGCTTGCTTGGATTTGACATCACATGACGTGACGGGGAGTGAGGAACCTCACCGACAGGACAATGACGTGTCGAGGAGGCTCTGCTTTATCGGTATACGTTCCACGCCGGAATCTCATGGAGGCACGGTTATGAACCTGAAAAGCCTTGCGTATAGAGAATTGAGTGAAGGGATGACGGAGAAAGAATTGGCCTCGTTGATTCAAGTTCCCGTGCGAACGCTGTCTAAAATTCTGGCCGATAAGGATCCTCAAGACCCGGCCATCTGGGAAAAATTCGCGCGGTATTTTCGAATGGATGTGGAGGTGCTGCGCACCGGTGACCCAGGGCACCTCGGAACGGTTCATGGCCTGCAAGGAAGCAGTCATTATTCCGCTGCGGGACACATAAGGAAGATTCCACTGCTGAATTGGCATCAGCTCAGCCGGTTGGTCGCCGGCACACAGAGCCCGGACGTCATCGGTCCCGAAGCGATGGTTGAGGCGACGGATGTGTCGGGTGAGCGCAGCATCGCCTTAAAAGTACAGGACGATTCCATGGAGCCCTTATTCAGTAAAGGCGAGATTATTTTTGTGAATCCGGAGAGCAAGTGGGGGCCTGGTGACTATGTCATTGCCCCTGGTCAGGATGGACCCTCCGATGGCGCGCTGCTCCGACAGATCAAATCGATCGGCACGCAGTGTATGCTCCATCCGCTGAACCGGAAGTATGAAGACCTTCCATTGACGAAACAGGAGGAGGTGTGGGGCAAGGTCGTCAGGCTGAGGAAGAATCTGTGATAACGGTCGTCTCCACTCTGAATGTGCTCGGACCAGAAGGAGGATGTGAATATGGACTTCAAAATGCCAGACAGGAAAGCAGACAGGGTGACAGGTCTGGGGTTGAATGGACTCGTGATCCTCGCACTGTGTTGGTGTGCCTGGGCCCCCCTCCCAAGCGCAGCAACCAATCTCGAACCATCCCATGGGCAGTTGCTCCCAGCCGACCGGGTGCTCATCGGCACCGTCGAAGAGGTCAGAAGTGATCAGGCACGTGTCGATACTGGAGAATTGCAACCACGTTTCATTCCGATGGGGGTGCGAAAGGAAAAAGGGCTGCCGGCTTTCACACAAGGTGACCGGGTCGAGATCACCGTCAACGAACAGAATGTACCGGTCGACGTTCACAAGGCCGGTGAGTCGAGCCATCACGAGGTTGTACAAGGCCAACTCGTAGCTCATGTGGAAACCAGGCATGACAAAGCGGTGATTCGGACCACGGACGGGGCACAGGAATCTCACGGCATACGGCCGGTGGCCAGAAGCAAGGTGGCTTCCGTTCCCGTGGGTGTTGATGCCGTATTTCTCATTGATGAGCGAGACAGGATCGCGGATGTGACCTACGGCAACCTCGAAGCCGTTCATCGCGCGGGAGAGCCCTGGAAAAAGAAGATTCCTCTCAAAGGCAAATGAGACGAGTCGTAAGCGTGATTCAGAAATCCATAGATGCCGAGACGATTGTGATCCGATCCGAAGACGGCTACGACCAACAGTACGAGGCCCGCCCGCTCGTTCAAGCGAGGGTGAAGATGCGTTCAATCGGCGATGCTGCCGTGCTCTTGCTGTGTGGAAAAGCCAAGTGGGGATGTTGCTTTTCTGTCAGACACAAAGTAGGCGCCAGCAAGGCCTCGTGCGCGGCTGCCAGATCGCGACGAGCGGCCGGCGTCGAGGTCGGATCAGCTGGCGTCGATGCGTGCCGCGCCCACCGCAGTGTGCGCGTGGTCCCATGATACAGGGCTTCATCGGCATGCGACCGTGGGGATTGACGCTCCCGGATCTATCGGTGGGCGTTGACCTCGGCAGCAAGCCGAGTCGAACTACCAAGGGAAGCATGAGTGAGGATCACTCGCTCTGGAGGTCATGATGATTGGTCCATGTTCGGATGCGCTCGTGTTGTTCGGGGCAGCGGGAGATTTAGCGTTCAAGAAGGTCTTTCCGGCGTTGCAGGCCATGATTAAACGGGGCCATCTCACGGTGCCGGTGATCGGAGTGGCCAGGTCGAATCGAAACATCGCGCAACTCCGGGATCGGGTTCGCGACAGTCTCACCCGGTTCGGCGGAGGAGTCGATGAAGCCGCCTTCACGAAGCTCGTGGAGCAGCTGCACTATGTCGACGGCGACTATCGGGAAGACGAGACCTTCAGGCGCCTGCGACAGAAACTCGGCGGCGCGCGGCATCCGCTCTATTACCTGGCGATTCCGCCGAGTATGTTTCGTACCGTGGTTGTGGGGCTCGAGCAGTCCGGCTGTGCGCAGGGCGCGAGGGTAGTGGTTGAAAAACCGTTCGGGCGCGACCTCGCTTCGGCCCAAGCGCTGAACCGGACCCTGCATCGGGTGTTCGATGAGTCGGCGATTTTTCGCATCGATCATTATCTGGGCAAGGAGTCGATCCAAAACCTCTTATATTTTCGCTTTGCCAACTCTTTTCTTGAACCGATCTGGAACCGCGGCCATGTGGAGAGCGTACAAATTACGATGGCGGAGGAGTTCGGTGTGTCGGGTCGCGGGAAATTTTATGAAGAAACCGGGGCCCTTCGGGACGTCGTCCAAAACCATCTTCTGCAAGTCGTGGCGAACGTGGCCATGGAGCCCCCCATCAACGGCGCGGGAGAAGCCTTGCGCGACGAACGCATCAAAGTGTTTAAACGCATGAAGCCGCTTACGGCGCAGACTCTGGTCAGGGGACAGTTTCGTGGCTACCGGGCGGAAGCCGGGGTTGCCCCCGATTCGCAGGTAGAAACATTCGCCTCACTCCGGATCGACCTCGATTCATGGCGCTGGGCTGGAGTACCGTTTTTCATCCGAGCGGGGAAATGCCTGCCGGTCACGGCCACGGAAGTGGTGGTGACCTTGAAACGTCCACCTCAGAATGTGTTTGGCGAGGAGTACGGGCACCAGCCGAACTACGTGCGCTTCCGACTAGGTCCCGACCGAATGGCGGTGGCCATCGGCGCACGTGCCAAGATGCCGGGCGAAAAGATGATCGGCCACGAAATGGAACTCTTTGTCTGCCATCAGCGAGGTGACGAAATGGAGGCCTACGAGCGTTTGATCGGCGACGCGATGATCGGCGACGCGTCACTGTTCGCGCGGCAGGACGGCGTCGAGGCGACCTGGCGAGTGATGGATCCGGTGCTGACCCTGCAGACCCCGATGTCTGAGTATGAACCGGGGACATGGGGGCCTCGCCATTCCCACACGTTGATCGAGCCATTCGGTGGATGGCAAAGTCCAAAGGAGTAAACAAGGAAACCTACTCAGCAGGGCTGGTGCCTACTAATCAATTTGGGCGGGCGTTGCGGGACCTCGGCGTCGAGCTGATTGCCACGCACTCGCCTGGGCGAATGACCTGATTGAACGGCTCTTTTAGACGCGGCAAGATCGCTTAGTGAACGAGACGCGATTCGCGGGCATCGCGCGTGGGCCGTGGCCACCCGGTGTCTGCCGGCCTGGCTCGCGCAATACAACTATTGTGGCAGGAAGCGGACATTGCTAAGGCGGGTGGACAGACATCGGTGGGCACCTTTGAAGCCGTCGGATCGATTCACTGCCCTGAGTTGCCATGCCGCATGTGGTACCCTCACGCATCTGTTGCTCTGCTTCTTGCGGAATCCGCTCGGGAGTAGCCTGTCGGGCGCCGTTCGTCCCCTCACAGGCCGGTTCCCGCAGGTTGTTCTGTTTATTTATGTTGGTGAGGGATGAATGAGACATCCGTCACTTTCTTTTCCGCGTCCAGGAGGAGCACCGCTGCATCACCTTTTACCAACGTCCCCAGCCTCTTCTGTATGAGGGGGCGCACCTCGTAGGATTCCTCCTGGCCATTCTCGGTTCGAATGACAATCTTATTGTTCTTCAAAGGCTGTTGAATCACTCCTGAAATCTGCGCAAGATTTCCCTTTATGGGGCTCATCGTTTGCGAAAGGGTTTTTGAATGCTGAGCCGCTTCCTTGCTGCCGAACGTCACATCCACAATCACCCCCACCTCATCAATCAGGAAGAGGAGATCTGCCCCCACCGGCATGGAGCCCGCTTTGCTTCTCGCGACCGGTCGCACGGCATGAGACTGTTCTTTGCCGTCTGGAGTACGAATGACGGCCTTGTCGAGGCCGGTTTCCAGCGCGCTGGCGAGTTGCCCTGCTACGACACGATGGTGGCTGGACTCGCCGGCCATATGCACATCGACCAGCAAATTTTGATCATTCACCGTAATCTCGACCAGGTCTCCTTTTTTGAGTTCCGGCAATCCTTTCGCTTTCCTCACGCCCATGGGAATGAATCGGGGCTGCAACTCTCCCGTACCGATTCGCGCCTGATCGCTCCTCACCTCTTCGACGATGCCGAGCAGCACGCGATGTTCTGACAGCAGTTGAGCTCCGGGAGTTCCAGATTCAGCCATCGCATAGGTCGCGGATGTTGCGCAGAGTGTCCATACCAGGAACCGGGCGAATCGCCATCCTAGCTTGAGTATCATGTCTCCTACCTTTCTCGGTCCGTGTTATGCCATTGGGGACCGATTGATGAAAATCGTGACGGCCGTCGCATCGCGAGCCGGATGTTCGCTGTCGATTCTGTGCAAGAACGGATCCTAATAGCTCCCGGCGTGGATCCTGCGTCAGAAGTAGACACCCGGTTGAGCAATGACTGCTGTGATCGCCATCTGAACGACCCTGGTGTCCATGGGCATCATCACATCGCCAGTAGTTCTCATGGATGATTCGTCTCTCAATCAGGTAGGTGCATTGAGAGAGGGCAGCATATCCGGCTGCACCGCAGTGACTCGGTTTGAAAGGTTCGCACAGTGCGATCTGGGCGGACTCGCACATCTCTGGCACCGTCCCCTGTTGTATCCTGTGCAGGTTTTCGATTTTCGCGCCTCCAACACCAGGCATTCTTATTGCGCTTGTTGTGGCGCATGGACGTCTTCATGCAATGCCTGCCCCGAGCGTAAGAATGCCGGCGCCGCGTATGCGCGGAGACACTCACTCTGAAGGCCACCGCTGATGTTGGTGAAGGATGGGATGCAGTGGCTCAATAGGCGAAGAAGCCATCAAGGATAGGTAATAGGTATGCGCAAAGAGCGTGGGCTGATCAACCGGATCCTGTTTGCAACGGATTTTTCTCTCTGCGCCCGTCATGCGGAGGAGTATGTGGTGCTTGTCAGTCACGCCTACGAAGCCGCCGTCGAGGTGGTCCATGTGTTGGAACTGTATCCGGGGGTCTATGTTGCGGTGCAGGATCATTCGGAAACGGATGGGCGATTGGCCGAAGTTGTCGCACGCCTTCGGGTGCCGGGTCGCTCGGTGACCGGTCATCAGCAGACAGGTATTCCGAGCGTGCAGATTTGTGAGTTCGCATTCGAGCATCAGACTAATCTGATTATGATGGGCACTCATGGTAGGACGGGGCTCGACCATATCTTCTTAGGGAGTACCGCGGAGCGAGTCCTCACCATGGCTCCATGCCCGGTGTTGACGGTCAGAGCGCCGAAAGGTCCTGATGCGCGATACAATAACGCTCCCGTCGTATTGGAGCAGGTGATCGTCCCGGTCGATTTCTCCGACTGTTCACTGGATGCCCTGGAGTATGGAACCCAGCTCGCGAAGGAGTTCGGAGCAGCCTTGACGCTTCTGCATGTCTTGGAGCCGGTCGCGTATGACGATGATCGCATGCTGGCGCAGCAGGATCGTCTCAAGGACGAAATTGACGTGCGACTCAGGTCCTATGCGAGCGCCATTCAGTCTGTGGGTGTCTCTGTTCGAGAGATAATTCGTGGCGGCATCCCCGCCGATACGATTCGTGAATGCGGTCGAGCCTTAGACTGCGACCTGATTGTGATGGGAACGCACGGCAGGCGCGGAATTTCACATCTCATGCGCGGCAGCGTGGCCGAAGCCGTGTTGCGTCGATCACCATGCCCGGTTCTTGTCGTGAAGGATCTCTCATCTGTGCCCGTTCACCAACGGGTCGTGCAGGCGTGAACGTGGTCGGCCGGTTGGAAGGCCCGGCGAGGTTCGTCGTTCGGCTCACAATTGTGTCGGCGAATCCACACCGGTGATCAAACGAGAAGAAAGGACCCGCTTATGCCTCGCGACCTTCCTCTCGGCAACGGGGCCTTGCTGGTCACCTTCGATGGCACCTATCAGCTCCGCGATCTCTACTGGCCTTATGTCGGGTTGGAGAACCACACAGATGGGCATGTGTTTCACGTGGGGGTGTGGGTGGATGGGTTGTTCACGTGGCTGGACGATCCGCGTTGGCGGCGCGAACTCCATTACGCCTCTGACACCCTGATGACACGGGTTGAGCTGTCGCATCCGGATCTCAACCTCACGCTGAATTGGAGCGATACCGTCGATTTTCACGAGCCTCTGTTTCTCCGCCGTGTCGAGGTCACCAATGCTGCAGTGCAGGACCGTGACGTTCGGTTATTTTTCCACCATGACTTTCATATCGCCGGGTACGAACTCGGAGACACGGCCTATTATGAGCCGGAACGCCGGGCACTGTACCATTACAAAGGCCCCCATTGGTTTCTGATCAATGCGGCGGTGCCGGGGAAACGACCCGACGATGCGCAAGATTCCGTCGATGGTTGGCATATCGGGCTCCATCAGTGGGCCTGCGGTCAAAAGGAAATCGCGAATCTACAGGGAACGTGGAAAGATGCGGAAGACGGCGTATTGTCCGGCAACCCGATCGCACAGGGATCGGTGGATTCCACTGCGGCGATCCATCTGACAGTCCCTGCGGGCTCCTCACAATTGGCCTACTATTGGTTGGCGGTCGGTGCAAACTTTGAAGAGGTTACCAGCCTCAATCGCGCCGTCCGCCGCCGGGGTCCATGGACGTTCATCGATCGTACGGCTTCCTACTGGCACCTCTGGGTGGATGTGCATCGACCGACGTTCGCCAACTTGCCGTCTAATGTGTCGGCCCTCTATGCCTCGAGCCTCCTCATCATGCGCACACAGATCGACAACCGGGGCGCCATCGTCGCCGCCAATGACTCCGACATCGCGTCGGAGGTGCGCGATACCTATTCCTACATGTGGCCACGGGACGGCGCGATGGTCGCCTATGCCTTCGACTTGGCGGGTTTCTTGGAGATCGCGCGGCCCTTTTATCCGTTCTGTGAACGAGCGCTCACCAAGGAAGGGTACTTGTTGCACAAGTACAATCCGGATGGCACCTTGGCATCCAGTTGGCATCCATGGATGCGGGACGGCGGAAAGGAACTGCCGATTCAGGAAGACGAGACGGCCCTCGTTCTGTGGGCGCTCTGGAAGCGGTTCGAGATATGGAAAAACGTCGAATACATCAAGCCGTTATACCGATCGCTGATCATTCCCGCTGCGGAGTTCATGGCGAAGTATCGCGATGCGACCACGGGATTGCCGCTTCCCTCTTACGACTTGTGGGAAGAGCGGCGCGGTGTCGCCGCTTTTACCTGCGGGGCGGTCTGGGCCGGCTTGAAGGCTGCCTCACGGTTCGCTGGGGCCTTCGGCGAGCAGGCGTTGGCTGAACAGTATGACACCGCCGCGGCCTGCATCAGAACCGGCGTGGAAGGCCTGTTGTACAGACCGGAACTAAACCGCTTCGTGAGGATGGTTCGGCACAGGTCGGATGGGACATGGAACATCGACGAGACAGTGGATTCATCGCTGTTCGGACTGTGGTATTTCGGCATGTTCTCACCGG
>WBZQ01001087.1_pt1 | contig 11007 bp, 10 predicted proteins | sample 5204251 | NCBI WGS metagenome assembly WBZQ01 (sample SAMN12412402, study PRJNA552823) | activated sludge metagenome | isolation source: activated sludge from nitrification reactor of wastewater treatment plant... | place: USA: Virginia | collected 2017-09 | reverse complement strand
TTATTATGCTCCCCATGCAATAACCCGTCTTTGATACAAGTCAAGACAGGTGTGCGAGGTTTTTCGATCTAAATCGCCTCTCAGAAGCTGGCTGTGTTGTAAACTGTGATTATAGTCTACCAGACTTCAATTTGTTCAGTTTGAGCTTTATTCGCTCATGACAGTTATTTTACGATAGGATGCATTTTATACTGCTAACCCTGATTTGAGGGTGTCCTAGATTTTGTGTAAATGGCAATTAATTAATACCGAAGTATTCTTTTATTAAATTGAATAGTAAACCTGCTTAACGCAGGCTTCCAATCTTTAAGTGGCATAGGTCATTTTTTGGCGATATTTCGGAATCTACACAAACTGGTACATCAACCCGAATAGATGATGGTTATTTTTCTGCAGTACCGGAGATTTCTTACTATGCGATTAAAATAGGAATTTCTGGTGGTGTTGGCAGCTACTTTTAACCATACAGCTGACGTTTCAACCCACAACGATTGAGTATTATGGCACTGATTTCCTCGATTGAAATACGTGTTGTATCGAGATAAGGAATATTGAATTGCTGAAACAAGGATTCCTGCCATAAAACTTCTTTCTGACACTGTGCCAATGACGAATATTGACTGTTTGGACGACGTTCCTCGCGAATGAAGTGCAATTGTGCCGCACTAATTGTTAGTCCAAATATTTTACTTTTAACATTTCCCAATACTTCGGGTAATTGCAAAATGGACATATCTTCTTCGGTTAGTGGATAATTTGCAGCCGCAATACCGTATTGCAATCCCAAATACAAGCAAGTAGGGGTTTTTCCAGAACGCGAAATCCCAATTAAAACAATATCCGCATCGGCAAATTTTTGGGGATTGACCCCATCATCGTGCGCCAATACATAGTTGATGGCAGCAATCCGCTTGAAATACGACAAATGATGTTGCAATCCATGCGAGCGTCCGGCCATACGAGCAAAAGGCTGGCTTAATTCTTGTTCGATGGGGTTGATAAAAGTTTCAAAAAAATCAAATACTCGACAGTTAGTTCGCTTGATGACTTCCAGAATTTCAGGTTTCAATAAAGTACTAAATACCAAAGGGCGATGACCATCACATTCGGTTGCATGATTAATCTGCGCTAGCACGACTTGAGCTTTTTCCAGGTCATCCAGAAAGGGTACATTAATGATTTCCCATTCAATGCCATCAAACTGAGTCAGCAAACTGTGCCCCAGTGTTTCCGCTGTGATACCCGTGCGATCGGATAAATAGAAGACTGTGCGTTTTTGCTTAGTCATGATGCAACTTTGCCAAGTCCATCCATGTTTCGATCACAGAATCGGGATTGAGCGACAGGCTGCTGATCCTTTGTTCAAATAACCAAGCTGCAAAATCTGGATAATCTGAAGGCCCCTGACCACAGATACCGATATATTTTCCCTGTTTATGACATGCTTCAATAGCCATTTTCAGCAGTTTCTTGACGGCTGGATTGCGCTCATCGAACAAATGCGACACCAGGCCGGAATCACGGTCGATACCGAGCGTTAGCTGGGTCATGTCATTCGAACCGATGGAGAAGCCATCGAAATACTGCAAAAACTCTTCAGCCAGCACCGCATTGGAAGGGATTTCACACATCATAATCAAGCGCAACCCGTTCTTTCCACGCAACAATCCTTGCGTTGTCAGTAATGCTGTCACTTGCTTGGCCTCGGTCAATGTGCGGCAGAATGGAATCATGATCTCAACATTGGTCAGGCCCATGTCATTGCGTACAGTCCGCAAAGCCTGACATTCGAGCTCAAAACAATCCCGGAAAGCCGGCGCAAGATAGCGCGATGCGCCCCGAAAACCGATCATCGGATTTTCTTCGCTCGGCTCATAGCGGCTGCCAGCAATCAGATTGGCATACTCATTCGACTTGAAATCGGATGTACGTACAATCACCGGATGCGGATAGAAAGCAGCCGCTAGCGTGGCAATGCCTTCGACCAGTTTATTCACATAAAAGCTGACTGGATTCGCATATCCCGCGATACGGCTGTTAATTTCCGCTTTTAACGCATCGGATAGTTGCTCGAACTCCAGGAGTGCTTTCGGATGAATGCCAATCATATTGTTGATGATGAACTCCAGACGGGCAAGTCCAATCCCTTGATTGGGCATACGGGAGAATGCAAAAGCATGCGACGGATTGCCGACATTCATCATGATTTTCACCGGCAAATTCGGTAATTCTCCGGTATCTGAGGTAGTGTGCTCGAAACGCAACAAGCCAGCATACACATACCCCGCATCTCCCTCCGCACAGGAAACCGTCACCGTGGAACCATCCTGAATGCGCGCTGTTGCGTCGCCACAACCTACTACCGCAGGAATTCCCATTTCACGCGCAATAATGGCTGCATGACAAGTGCGCCCCCCGCGATTGGTCACTATCGCAGAGGCCCGTTTCATAATAGGCTCCCAGTCCGGATCAGTCATATCCGTCACTAACACATCGCCGGGCTGAACTTCATGCATCTGATCAGTGCCCATGATTAAGCGGGCCGTACCCTGGCCAATTTTATGCCCAATCGCTCGCCCTTCAACCAACACGCTTCCATGGTCATTTAGCTTGAATCGTTCGACGGCTTGACTGGCACGGCTTTCAACCGTTTCAGGACGAGCTTGTACGATGTACAACTGCTCGTCCAATCCATCCAAGGCCCATTCAATGTCCATCGGACGACCATAATGCTGCTCGATGATTATGGCTTGGCGCGCCAGTGCTTCAACTTGAGCATCCGACAGAGAAAAACGCATGCGTCGCTCAGCATCCACATTGCGGGTAAGCGTGGATGCATCATTGGTATTTTTTTTATCGCCATAAATCATCTCGATGACTTTGGTCCCTAGGCGACGTGAGAGAATCGCAGGGTAGCCTAGAGTCAAGCCGCGTTTATACACATAGAACTCATCCGGATTGACAGTACCCTGCACAATCGTTTCACCTAAACCATAGGCAGACGTAATAAAAATCGCATCACGAAAACCGGATTCGGTGTCGAGTGTGAACATCACGCCACTGGCACCCAGGTCGCTACGCACCATTTTCTGAATACCAGCAGAAAGATACACCCTATCGTGCGGGAATTGTTGATGTACACGATAAGCAATAGCACGATCGTTATACAGTGAAGCAAATACTATTTTGATCGCAGCAATAATCTGCTCGACCCCATGCACATTCAGCAGTGTCTCTTGCTGGCCAGCAAATGATGCATCTGCCAAATCCTCAGCGGTTGCCGATGAGCGTACCGCAAACGAAATATCCTCGTGGTCAGCGCTACTGGCAACAAGCTGTTCATAAGCTAGCGATATGGCCTGCAAAATGGCATCTGGCAGGGTTGCATCAAGCACCCAGGTACGGATCGTTTTACCTGCAGTCGTCAGCGCATTGATATCGTCAACGTCCAAGGCCTCTAGTACACGATTGATACGATCAGCTAATCCATTAGCAACTAGAAATTCTCGGTAAGCTTGGGTCGTGGTGGCAAAGCCTGTCGGTACATTAACGCCTGCTTGTGAAAGGTGGCTGATCATTTCCCCCAACGAAGCATTTTTACCGCCAACCAAGCCCACATCTTTCATCGTCAACTGATTAAACCAAGCAATGTATTTTGACATAAGAAAGAAAACTCCTATTGATGAATAATCAACAAATAATTCTTTTGTTGTTGGTTACATAGAGACTTAATATTCGCCGTCTTGAATCGTTCCGTATTTTCCGGAGGCTATTTTCTTGAGTCAAGCCCCATGAGCCGATCCCTTTTGTTGGTGATAATACGCCAATTCAAATTTGACTGGGGGATTTGGAATTGATTGCCACTTTGAATTTGCGATTCCTCGTGGTTTTGCCATGAGGAATATTATAGTTTTTGTATTTTTAAAGTCAGCATAATCAGCATAAGCGCACGGAGCAACTTTATTAAGTTTTGCAAGATCTCTATCTATATAAGATGCAGACGTTGTATGGTCATCACTGTTAATTTACAAAAAACTCTCGCATCAAAAAATCTTCGAGTCCTTTGGTATCTTTCTCACGTGCAGACAAAACTACCACGCGATGCAAACGATGAGATTCCCAATTAAAATCCTCCTTATAATATTCCCGGATCAATTGAATCATGCGCCGAATAATGGCACGTTCGACGCTACCGTCAGGGCCGGCATCTACTTGAATGTATTGCAAACGAGGATTGCTTTGTCCCGTTGTCCATGCACGAAATGAGAATTCAGCCGTGCGAGGTCCTATCCGGAGAATCTGAAATATGCCACTCGTGCCAGATGTTTGTAGATTCCGCCTGACATTGGCCATACGCGCTTCACTCGGGGAAGATAATGGAATCGCATTATTCGGCGGCATATGATTAAGATGATCAAAAATCCCAGGTTCACCACGTTTGGCCCGATTTTTATTAATAAAATCCGATAAATCAACTGATTGATCTGGGGTGGTTTTTTCAGGTTTTTTAGTGATGGATTTTTCTTGCGAAGGTTTAGGTTTAACAGTTTTATCAGCAATTTTCGGTTTCGGTAGGCGCGCTGTTGGTGGATTCTGAGCGGAAGGAGCTGGCATTTTTTGTGCTGGTTTAGGCGCCACTTCCATTGGTACAGGTTTTTCTTGAGGTGGTGTTGGAGCACTTGGTGCAGAAGCAGGTAGGGAGTTTGTCGCATCTTCCGTTTCGTTTAGATCAATAAAACTGGCGGCAATGGGTGGAGGTGTTTCGATTTCAACCTCCGGCATTGATAATAAAAAACCTACCCCCCAAATTATCAGCAACCATATCAGAGCCGCTAGTGGTAATGGCCACCACAGACGAATCTCTTGAGATCTGGAGCTCGCCATATGACTTGTATTATTTATGTTTTACAGCAATAAGAAAATGCTGTACGCCAGCTTGCCGGGCTCGAAGCATCGCTTGTACTACAACACCCTGCGGTGCCTCGTTATCTGCCGAAACTATCAGTTTTTGTTTGGAATCCGCAAGCAGCGGTTTGAGTGTTTCGGCTAGTGTATCCAGCGTAACCGTTTTCTGATTGATATAAATTTTGCTATCTTTGGTCAACGAAAGTGTCACAGGCTTTTCGGCACTCAGTTTTTCCGCTTCACCTTCAGGTAAATTGACTTGCAGAGAATCTAGATTCTGCATTGATAACGATGCCAACATGAATGTGGCAAGCAAAAAAAACATGACATCAATCATCGGAATGATTTCGATCTTACCCTTTGAAACAGTGCGTGATTTACGAAGTCTCATGAGAATCTCTCTGCTGATCAAGTCGAATATTGTCGATTAATCGTGTACCCAAGCGCTCCATTTCATCCATTGTTAATGACTGCAAGCGGGAAAAATAATTGAAACCGAACAAAGCCACTAACGCAATGGCCAATCCCACGACAGTTGCAATTAAAGCTTCAGCCACACCGCCTGTCACTGCGGTAGGATTAACAACACCTTCACTGCCGATTACTTGGAAAGCCCGCATCATGCCAACCACAGTTCCTACCAATCCTAATAACGGTGCTGCGGTAACAATCGTTTCCAACGCCCAAAGTCGGCGTGCTAAAGATTCTTCAATAATTTGTGCTTCATCGGCGGCGCGTGATTCAGTCCACCAAGCGGGTTTATGCCGATTGGAAATGACCACTTCGAAGAAGCGTTTGTAATAATGGCGTTTATCCAACCCTGAAAGAATTTTTTCCAAATCATTCCATTTAAATCCATAAGTTTCCACTAGATTTAACAAATCGTTAGACAACCGCGCATAACGCCAATAAATAAAAGCCTTTTCAAGCATAATTGCCACTGCAATTATGGCTAACGCCACCAGCGGTATGATAATAACGCCACCGAGCTTTAACATCACCCAGGCCTGATTTAGTTCTTCCATAATTAACTCCAAGTTGAAGATATATAACGTTGTTAGCAGTTTGTATCAGTTCTGAAGATTTCCAAAATAAGAAACTTTGCAATATGTCTAACTGTGACTGTAAAAAAACACAGCTATTCCAGATATAATAAAACGTGCATGAAGCACGCCGATATGTAATTTCACATTGGTTGAAGAAAAACTTGGCACAGAATAGACCCGTCGCTAAGAATAGACCAAAGTTTCCACAGTGGGAACTTTTTTATTGCAAAATAATACACTTTTACAACATCCTGCATGAATATTGCATTTTCGTCGCAAAATCTAATATATCCATAATTTAAGCTGCTTGAGATAACGCACTAAGAAATCCACTTTTCATCGGGATTGTTAAAAATGACCAATCGATTACTGATACTGTTTTTTCTAACCTGTTTTGCTTTACCTTTACAAGCAAAATGGACTGCAATTGATCAGGGAGTAAAACATGGGGAAAAGCATTTTGTTGATTGGGAAACTATCGACAAGAATGAACATTTCAGAAAAGTTTGGGTATTATCAAGTTACGAGAAACAACAGCCCGGCCAGTTTCACTCATTAAAAACACACTATGAATTCAATTGTACCGATCATAAAGCTAGGATTATTACGTTGCTATTTTATCCTGATGAAAACGCTGCAACTACACCCAATGGTGCACGTCATGCGGAATCTGAGGATTGGTTCGATTTTTCTAATCAATCTATTTTGCACCATATTGAAGCGAGAATTTGTGGCGACACTTGATTAAGACATAGCACAGACATACTTCACTTTAGAAAGTGATATGAAATGATTCGGTAAAACGATAAATCACAAAAAAACACTCGTTTGCCAGTACAATATAGTTTTAGCTTAATTAAATCTACAATAATAAATAATGACTATTAAACATCACAAATTGCTCATTCTTGGCTCTGGACCAGCTGGATATACCGCAGCCGTTTATGCAGCACGCGCCAACCTCAATCCTGTCCTTATTACTGGCTTGGCACAAGGCGGCCAGTTAATGACAACTACCGAAGTGGACAATTGGCCTGCCGATGTAATGGGTGTACAAGGACCCGATTTGATGGAACGTTTTCTGAAACATGCTGAACGCTTCAATACACAAGTTATTTTCGATCATATTCATACGGCTAAGCTATCTGAGAAACCTCTTACACTCACTGGCGACCAAGGAACCTATACCTGTGATGCATTAATTATCGCAACAGGCGCTTCGGCACAGTATCTCGGTTTGCCTTCAGAAGAAGAGTTTATGGGGCGCGGTGTTTCTGGTTGCGCCACTTGTGATGGGTTTTTTTATAAGGAGCAAGATGTTGCAGTGGTTGGCGGTGGAAATACCGCTGTGCAAGAAGCGCTTTATCTCGCAAATATTGCACGTACCGTAACATTGATACATCGCCGTGATCAATTCCGCTCAGAAAAAATTTTGATTGATCAACTCATGGAGAAAGTTCGCAGCGGCAACATTAAGTTGGCGCTCAATCATGTACTTGATGAAGTCTTAGGGGATTCATCCGGTGTCACTGGTATACGTATTAAAAGTATCGAAACCAGTGCTACACAAACAATCGATCTACATGGTGTATTTATAGCGATTGGTCACAAGCCCAATACCGATATCTTTGCTGGGCAATTAAATATGGAGAAAGGTTATATCATTACGCACGGAGGCAATCAAGGCAATGCAACCGCCACCAGCATTCCCGGTGTATTTGCTGCTGGTGATGTGCAAGACCATATTTATCGCCAAGCTGTAACAAGTGCTTCAACCGGCTGTATGGCTGCTTTGGATGCCGAGAAATACCTGGATCATGTGAAACAGTCTTAACCGTAATAGTAACAAGTTGTAAAGTGGCAAATGAATGATTTTGATGGCGATACAAAAAAAACTGCAGCGCTAAGTGGCATTAGCGATAATACTTTATTTCGCGATGCTATGCGGGATGTAGTGCCATTATCCGCTCCCAACCGGATAGCTTCGGATAATCGTCCGGTTACACCGATCCCAAGGAAGCAAAGGCCCGATTCGGTAAATATTTCTTTAGATTTATGTTCTGAACATTCCTTCATTTCATCCATTGAGTCGGGTGATGATTGGTCTTTTGCTCGGCCTGGCGTATCACATCAAACGCTTCGTCGCCTACGTCGAGGTTATTGGCCAATTCAAGATAATTTAGACTTGCATGGCTATACGCGGGATGTAGCTCGTCAGGAATTAATTGCATTTTTGGAGAATTGTATTGAAAGCCAATTTCGGTGTGTCCGTGTTATCCATGGCAAAGGGCTCAGCTCGCCCAATCGCGATCCGATATTAAAAAAACAAGTTGGTCATTGGTTAGCAATGTATCCCAGCGTACTGGCTTTCTATCAGGCAAAACCATCGGATGGCGGCGGCGGTGCTATTCTGGTTTTATTACAAACTAAGAAATAACACCGTCAACCTTATAGAATGTTAACAACAACGATTTAATCTTCCCTTAGCGCCATAACGCGCTTCCTGGCGTTCACGAAAGAATTCTGGATATGACATGACTGGTTGGTCTGGATGAGCTGTTTTCATATGGACCACATAGGCTTCATAATTAGGTACACCCACCATCAGCCGCATACTTTGCTTTATCCGCGTTATTACGGTATTGAATATTTTAAATATCATCTTGTTTCTCCTGTTATTTTTGTGGCATCACATGGGATGGCAGTAACTCAAAAGGCGCCTCCTGCACTGTTGGCTGGTTCATTACACGCGCCTGTAATGCGGTTCTCACGCCAAATATCAGCATGCTGATTAGCACCAGCATAAATAAGACTGCTAATGACGTATTCACGTAATCGTTAAAGACAACCTGTTGCATTTGTTCAATCGATTTAGCTGGAGCCAGTACCATTCCTTGCGCAATGGCTTCTTGGTATTGTTGAGCGTGTGCCAGAAAACCGATACGTGGATTATCATGGAAAATTTTCTGCCACGCTGCAGTCAAAGTACACACACTGACCCACATCAATGGGATGACCGTAACCCAAGCATAGCGATCTTGTTTCATTTTAAACAACACACTCGTGCATAAAATCAGTGCGATACCCGCTAGCATTTGGTTGGAGATACCAAATAATGGCCATAAGGTATTAATACCACCCAATGGATCTATGACGCCTTGATATAAAAAATAGCCCCAGCCTGAAACACAAAGTGCAGTAGCAATCAAGCTGGCTACGAGCGAATCAGTACGCTTCATCGCTGGAATAAACGATCCGAGCAAGTCCTGCAACATAAACCGACCGGCACGAGTGCCCGCATCGACCGCAGTTAAAATAAATAAGGCTTCAAATAAAATGGCAAAATGATACCAAAAGGCCATCATTGCAGTGCCGCCAATCACTTCCGACAAAATTTGTGCCATACCAACCGCTAATGTCGGCGCGCCGCCTGTACGGGAAATGATACTGTGTTCACCGACATTCTGTGCTGTTTGGTTAATCATTTCCGGAGTGACATAGAATCCCCATTGTGAAATGGTTTGCGCTGCTGATTCTGCTGTTGTGCCGATGATCGCGCCCGGGCTATTCATTGCAAAGTAAATTCCCGGTTCCAATGCCGCTGCTGCAACCAACGCCATAATGGCCACGAACGACTCCATCAGCATGGCGCCATAGCCAATGAAGCGTGCATCAGTTTCATTTTGGATCATTTTTGGCGTCGTACCAGAAGCGATCAATGAATGAAAACCGGAAATCGCGCCACACGCAATGGTAACAAATAAGAAAGGAAATAAGTCACCTGACCAAACCGGCCCAGAACCATCGATAAACTGTGTCAATGCCGGCATTTTGAGTTCTGGTGAAACAATCACCACGCCAATCGCTAATCCAACGATCGTGCCAATTTTCAAAAATGTCGACAAGTAATCACGTGGTGCCAACAACAACCAAACCGGTAACACTGATGCGATAAAGCCGTAGCCAATCAATAACCAAGTTAACTGTTCGCCGGTCAGAGTGAAAAACTCACCCCAAACAGGATGTTCCTGTACATACTGTCCCGCAATGATGGATAGCATCAATAGCACAAAGCCAATCAACGAAACTTCACCGATCGCACAAGGGCGTATGAATCGCGAATAAACACCCATGAATAGCGCGATAGGGATTGTTGCTGCAACGGTAAATAAGCCCCAAGGTGATTCAGCTAGTGCTTTGACCACGATCAGAGACAATACCGCTAACAAAATCAGCATAATAAAAAACGCACCAAATAATGCGATCATGCCTGGTATTTGCCCCAGCTCTGATTTGATTAAGTCACCCAACGAACGGGCGTTACGTCGTGTCGAAACAAATAATACAATGAAATCTTGTACTGCTCCTGCAAACACAACGCCAGCTAGCAACCACAGCATACCGGGCAAATATCCCATCTGTGCCGCTAAAATCGGCCCAACCAAAGGTCCCGCTCCGGCAATTGCTGCGAAATGGTGCCCAAATAATACATATTTATTTGTAGGTACATGATCCAAGCCATCGTTATGCTTGTACGCGGGTGTCATGCGCGTTGCATCCAGCCCCAACACACGACTTGCTATGAATAGACTGTAGAAACGATAAGCAATCAAATATATGCACACTGCTGCTATGACAATCCAAATAGCACCAATCGCCTCACCACGATTTAACGCTATGACGCCAAAAGCAAATGCACCAGCAAGAGACAGTGACAACCAGCCCAGTTTTGAGATTAAATTATTCATATACCACCTAGGAAAAGATATAGGATTTTAGATTAGAGAAACCAGATTAACATATTGGAAAGATTTTAAAGAGCAGAAGATTCAGTGACCATGCTTTCAAGAAATAATTAAATACTTGTACACTAACATCTCTAATCTCTACCGACAAAATAGCCTTACCATCATTTTATAGAAATCGTAACATGATTAATTGTTGGCACCGTATAAACCGTAATTTATCGACATACATAAATATGCCTCTAAACTATTCTCAGTTTAATCTGGGTGTGACTCAAACATGCATTGAGGAGTCGAGAAGGCAGTTCTGC
>WBZQ01002671.1_pt2 | contig 11014 bp, 6 predicted proteins | sample 5204251 | NCBI WGS metagenome assembly WBZQ01 (sample SAMN12412402, study PRJNA552823) | activated sludge metagenome | isolation source: activated sludge from nitrification reactor of wastewater treatment plant... | place: USA: Virginia | collected 2017-09 | reverse complement strand
GCACCTGGCACCAAGTGCGCCAATCGTTCGGCACTGGGGATGGCCCGTTCGTTATCATTGGAGGCTTCCACCGTGTGAATGTAGAAGTGGTTGGCCCCTGGATGATTGGGATTGGTGGCCAGCACCCCTTCCAACGTGGCGATGATTTCGTTGGTGTACTCGGTGGGTTTGCCATCCTTGGTAAAGAAGTTCCAGGGCGTCAAGTCCATGAGCGATTCGGCAAAGAGCGTAGCGGCATCCGGGTCATTGGGATAAGCCTTTGCCAATTCGCGCATGGCGTCGGCGTAGGCTTTGTCGAGGGCGGCGCGGTCAGCATTGGGATCATCGCTGTAGCGTTTGCTCAGGGCTTGGATGTATGCCTGCTCCGCGGCACTGGCCTGCGGCGCCAAGGCTAGCGCTTTTTGCAGCGCCTCCCAGGCTTGCGACACAACGGCCGGGTCCATGGGCGCATTGATGTTGGAGCCAAGCGCATAGGCGATGCCCCAGTAGCACATGGCGCAATTGGGATCCAGCCTGATCGCATCTTTGTACGAGCGGATCGCCTCGGCATGGTTGAAGCCATAGGTGAGGATGAAACCTTCATCGAAATACTTTTGCGCCAGTGGTGAACTGGTAGTGATGGGGTGGGTGAGATCGCCCAGGTTGCCTAACAAGGGCGCGACCGCGGCGGCTGGTGCGCTGGCGGCAGGTACAGATGGCGCTTGGATCGGCTGGCAAGCTGTCATCACCAGGACCAGTGGGATCGCCAAGGTGGAAATCCAGCGAAGAGAGGGAAAGCGAAACATAGAAAGTTTTCCTTTGTGGATGAACTGATTAACAGAGTTGAACAGAATTGTTCTCAGTTGGTTTGGGAAACGGACAGGCTAAGGGTCAGATCAACTTGGGCAGTCCGCTAACCTGCAACCGGCTGCATGGACTAGCCTATGGGTTGATGCCTCCGTCCTCGAACAATATCTGCTGATTCGTAAATGCATCAGTGGATACGGCCGGAATGCCGATAGACAAGATTCGAATCCTGCAGCGAATTTCATCATCATCGGCTATAAATGTACCGGGATCCTCATCGAGCGATGCCCTGGACACAGTTAGCGAATGGTTGCGTTGTAGTGGTAGGCCGTCGTTTACAGCCGGTACAGAAAGTTTCTCTGCCGCTAAGACGTGTAGTTGTCTCCCGGTCGTACTCCCCGGGGGATCCACGCCAATTACCTCGACTGCTTCCCGAAAGATCATCCCGAGTTCAGCCAAATTCCTTTCAAACCTGCTGAAAGCGATTTCGTATGTGACATCGATTCTTATTTGATCTGTACCCACTTTGGTTAAAGTAAGGTTGCGCTTATTGACACTTGCCATGATTTACCTCCTATGTTTGGAGCGCTTCATATAAGCAGTTCTTCTATCGCCGCGTCCGTTATAAGCGATAGCTGCCGAACATGCAGTTAGATTTTCTGTAACCCCTCTGCTATTGCTACCCAACCCTGCCCACTGCGCACACTGTCGATGATCCTGTTCGCCAGCCAACCATCGCGAAACGTTGGATAACCGCTATACCCTTCACCACGCACATCGGCGACAAACTCGCGCATGAATTGGTGCCAGGCACTCTGCACCGGATCCTCCGTCCAGGCGAGCAATTGATTCACTTCATCGGGAATCTGGATCTCCTGCCAACGCTGCTGGGTCGGGTGCCCCTTGGGCGCGAAATGCTCGATGGTTTCTGAGAAGAAAGCGCCTGCCAGATGGAGCGAACCTTTGCTGCCGTAAAAGGTCAGTGCATTGGGATAACGCCCCGGCGCCATCTCCGAAGCTTGCCAGAGAACGTCGGCAGTGCCGCCATCGGCCAGTTGCAGGCGAGCCAAGATCGTATAGCCCAGATCAACATCGACAGTTTGCCAGGCACCGGCCTCGGCTTGCTTGGGGTGCAGGGGGACGAACCCCAAGCGCAAGTCGTGGATCGGTGGGCCAACGGGAACCTGATCAACCAATCGCCGCGCCGTACCACTAACCGCTTGCAGCGTACCGCCTGTCATGAAAAGAACCTGTTCCAGGAAATGGGGGAAATCGTTATACAGCGCACCCCCGCCCTGGCTCAGTTGGAAATACCAGGAGTAGGGCGACAACGGTGAAGTGTTGAAATGGTGAATCGACTCAACTTCCTGCACTTGCCCAATCAACCCAGCCGCCAGCAACGTCTGGGCATAGATGGCCGCCGGGGCATACCGACTCGTGGCGCCATAGCCGTGTTTGACACCCGCCTGCTCAACCGCCTGGAGCATCGCACGCGCCTGGGCGGCGTTGAGGCCAAGTGGCTTTTCGCAAAGGATGTGACAGCCAAGCTGCGCCGCCATGAGCGCGATTTCACAATGGACGCTTGCCGGCGTGGCAATCGCAACAATGTCCGGCTGCAAGGTGGTGATTGCTTCTCGCCAATCAAAGCGTACATCGCCAATGCCCAGTTTTTTGGCCAGGATCTGCGTTGGTTCAGGTGTTCGCCCACAGAGTGCGACTACGTCAACCCCCGCACTGCGCAAGGCTTTGCTGTGCCCCTCCCCGGCCCAGCCCGTGCCGACTACGATTGCGCGCAATGCCATCTTCGTCCTCCTGCTGCCAATCAACCTGTTCCATCTAGAGTTGTGCAACTGTCGCTTCTATGGTCTAATCAACTGCACACAGCATCGCGCTGGCGGGCTGCGAAAAGCAAGCCCCTTTTTTGCGAAAAACGTTTACACTTTCCCAGGAGACACCGATGAGCCACCCCTTTGGTGACCTGCTTGCCCAATCTTTACACCGCAAACGTGGTCTGAGCCAATCCAAGCTGGCGGCTGGCATCTTGCAGTCGCCCTCGATCATTACGGAAATGTGTCAAGGTAAGCGGCTGAATGGATCGCAAGCACGCGAGCGGGTCGTGGCCATTATGGGCTGGCTCCAGCAACAGGGCGCGCTGGACAGGCTAGACGAAGCCAATGCCCTGCTCAACGCCGCTGGCATGTCGCCTTTGCAGGAACGGGAACCCGCCGAAGCCAGCATGATCCAAAAACTAGCTGCACAGTCTGCGCCGAATCAACACCAAGCGGCGGACACACCACCAATCCCAGCGCGTTCACCACAGCCCACCCCGCGCCATAACCTTCCGGCACAACTGACCCCTTTCATCGGGCGCGCCAAGCAGATTGCGCAACTGGTGCAACACGCGCAAACGCGTCGCCTGCTGACCTTGACGGGGGCGGGCGGCGTGGGCAAGACGCGCCTGGCTTTACAAGTGGCCATACCGCTGCTTGACGGCTTTGCCGACGGTATATGGTTTGTCGATCTGGCTCCGCTTAGCGATCCAGGTTCGATCGTTCAGCGCATCCTCGATCTCTTTCGCCTGCCGGAACAGCCGGATCGCTCACCGCTAGCCTCCTTGACCACCTATCTGAATTCCAAGCAAATGTTGCTAATTTTGGATAACTGTGAACACCTGATTGCCGCCTGCGCCGAGTTAGCCGAAGCGATTCTGCAGAACTGTCCACAGGTTTCACTGCTGGCGACCAGCCGCGAGGCCCTCAATATCGGCGGGGAGTCGCCCTGGCGCGTGCCTTCGCTTACCCGTCCGTTCGTCAATCCCCATTGGAATGGCTCATCAACAACCCCGCAATCCCAGGTCTTAAGCAAAGAATTGTTAGGCTTTGAAGCAGTAGCTTTGTTTGTGGCACGCGCCCATACCTTTCGGCCAGACTTTGCCTTGACCGCCGACAACGCCCCTGCCATTGCCCACATTTGTAACCGGCTGGATGGCATTCCGCTGGCGTTGGAAATGGCTGCCGCCCGTCTGAATCTCTTCACGGTGGAAGAGTTGGCAACGCGACTCGATGGCGCCTTTGACAAGCGCTTTCAACTGTTGACCAGTGGTGTGCGCACGGCACCGCAGCGCCAGCAAACCCTACGGGCGACGCTGGAATGGAGCTATGAACTGCTGACAGCAAAAGAACAAGGTTTACTTGTATCTTTGTCGGTCTTTAGTGGCGGTTGGACCTTTGCCGCCGCCGAGGAAGTGACAGGCTGCTCGCTTGATCTCATGGCGCAACTGGTCAACAAATCGTTGGTGATTGCCGACCAGCAGGCTGGGCAGACGCGCTATCGGTTGCTGGAAACTGTGCGCCAATTTGCGGCTGTGAAATTGGATGAAGCCAAACAGGCCACAGCGGCGCGTCATCATCACCTACGCTACTATATGGACTTGGCCGCGGGAATTGAACCCCACCTACGAACCGGGCAGCAGGTTGCAGAGCGCTATGCACAACTGGAAGCCGAACAGAATAACCTACGCACGGCAATCAATTGGGCTTTGGATAGCGGCGAATTTTCGTGTGGATTGCGCATTGTGGGAGCACTGTATGACTTTTGGGTCGCGCGTGGCTATCTGCGTGAAGGCCAAACCCAAGCCGAGCGATTGCTGACGCATACGGCCACGATGAAAACAGTCGAGCGTGCGTGCGCACTCCTGACTGCCGGTGGACTGGCCGCCAACCAGCATAACTATCATATTGCCCAATCTTACTTGTCAGAGAGCGAAGCCCTTGCGCGTGAACTTGGTTCCGCTGGGCGTTTGATCCTGTCCAGGGTATGCATCGAATTGAGTTGGACTAAGTTGGCCTTCCTCGACTTTGCCGCAGCACAACGCTACGGCAAAGAGGGTCTTGCATGGGGTCAAGCGTTAGATGATCCCTGGATGTGTGGCCAGGCTTTGATTGTATTGGGTGCGATTGCCAGTGATCAAGGTGACTATGCAACGACACGTCAACACCTCGATTCTGCAATCGCTTGCGTTCAACCGCTCGGTTGCACGCTTGTCTATGGCAGCGCGCTGAGTAATTTGGGCAAGTTACTGGGTAACCTGGGTGATTATCAGAAAGCGCACGCCTATCTCACGCAAAGTGTCGCCATCTTCGACGCACTGGGTGGTCGGTTGGAGATGGCCTGGAGTTTGCTCGGATTGGGCGATATTGCCGCTGCCCAGCTCAATAGAGCCGAAGCCGAACAATATTATGGTCAAAGTTTGACGATCCAACGGGAACTAAACAATCATAGTCAGGCCGGGAATATCCTTGCGTCCCTGGGGCGGCTGGCCCAACGCGAGAGTGACGATGAGCGTTGCCGTGAATTGCGCCAGGAAAGCTTGGCGATGGCGACCAAAGCAGAACAATACTATAATCAAGCCCTGGCTATCCAACAGGAACTAAACGACGATGATCATGCCGGATCTACCTTAGCATCTCTAGGACGACTTGCCCAACGTCAAGGGGATTATGGGCGTTCCCGTGAATTGCTCCAGGAAAGTTTGGCTATCGCTATCAAAATGGCTGATCGGCCACTGTTTGCCGATACGCTCGAAGCAATCGCTTCTTTAACCGCAGCGCAAGGACAAGCAGAACGCGCCGTACGCATCTTTGGTGCTGTAGAAGCGTTGTTGAGAAAGGATAATCTCTTGCTCAAACCAGTTCTCCAACCTTTGCACGACCGCCAGGTGTCTACGCTGCGCGAGCAACTGGGAGAAGCAACATTTATAACAGCCTGGGCGACTGGTACAGCCATGAAAGTGGATGAAGTCACAGCGCTAATCTTGAATGACTAGTACAGGCGGGCGTAAATAGCTATACGCGCATAGGGGCACCCTATGCGCTTTGGTATCTAGTCATTTCCGCCTTGAAAAAAGGCTCCTCGCCCACACCCTCATCGGCAAAGTTGTGCTGCAAGCGGGCGAGATTGACACAGATATGACGCATGGTCTCCAGTGAACCGTAAGCAAACCAAACCTGGTTGCGCGCCAGGGCCTTACGAGAAATTTTCTACAAACCCCAAAAGCGAGAAATTTCTTCGGCAATTTCCTGCGGGCGCGTCATGGTCGGCACATGACCTGCACCGGGCAGCGTAATCAACCTGGCATTGGGCAGTGTTTGGGCGAGCAGCCTGGCGGCATCCACCGGCACGATGACATCTGCTTCGCCGTGGAGAATCAGGGTAGGCTGGGTAATGCGCGGTAGATCACTGCGCAGATCGACCGCGCCCGCGGCAAGATAAAGGGCAATGGCTGCTTCCGGCGCGGCCCGGTCGATGATCCGGCGGCCCCAGCGCTTGATGTGGTCACTGTTGGCTTCCGGCACACAGGCTTCGACAAAATAGTCAAGTGTCGCGGCGTAGGCTTTTTGCAGCCCAATGAGGAACATGTCGGGTTCCGTTGATGATGGGCGATAGAACATACCATCGACAATCACCAACCCGCGGATGCGCTCTGGCCTGGCCAGTGCGGCACTCAACGCCGTGATCGCCCCGGCAGATTCGGCAGCCAGCACGCACTGCGTAACGTCATAGGCATCCAGCACGGCAAAAAGATCTTCGACCAATTGCTCTGCGGTGATCGTCTCCGCTGGCGCCACAGTCGCTCCTGCTCCGCGATGATCATAGGCGATGGTCTGCCACTGGCGGCTGAGGATGGCGAACGGTTCAGCCCACAATTCCCAACTGCCGATCCAGCCACCAATGCCGAGAATGGTGGGCGAGGTCGGTGAGCCAAAGGAGGTAGTATAGATGTTTGCGTTGGCGTGTTTGAGGAACATGAATGAAACTCCAATCGATAATTTTAGATCGGTTCCGAAGTAAACCGTTCAGAACCGGCGCCACGAACCTAGTTTACGCTTGCCATTCGCGGAATGCCAACCACGTAGCAAAGAGTACCACCAGCAAACAGGGCAACAGAAAAAGAAACTTTCCGCTATCGAGTGACCTATCGAAAAAAAGAATGATCAAAAGTGAACTGCCGGCAAGCAGACCCAGCAGCAGCCCGGCGAGCCAGCGCGTCGGCGGAAATAGCCCAAGCGTGGCAAGCACCAGCAGACCAAGTACAAAACCAAGGATGCCCCACGGCATGATCCACACAAATTGGGTGATGAGCGTATCGAAGAAGGCCAATATCGATCCACTGTTGATCGCTTGCCCCAGCAAAAGAAAACCGGTTGCCAAAAGAACGTAGGGCACGACCACAATTGTGGCCAGCACATGGAATACGGCGCGCATAGGTCTCTCGTGTTATTTATTTTTGGGTACAAGGGCTGACTGTTTCACCACGAATTCCTGCAGGGTGGAGATTCCAACTGATAGACAAACCATTTAGTCGTGTACAAAACAAGTCGGAACCTATGCCATTATAGCACAAGTTCCGGCCCTCAAGGGATCTATTTGATAAGGTTATTTGCTTAATTTTATTGATCTTCGTACACTTCTTGGTATGCTTTTCAAACATCTGTCTATAGGATACCACGGTCCGTTTTGCCTTTATTGCCATTTTTTGACAGATGAGTTGACAATCAGCTACGCCTTTTTTGACAGAGGTCGTTTATGTTTGCCGTATCGACAAAAAATGTCACACCGCTGCCCACCATTACCAACTTCGGCGAATTTCTGAAATTTTTACGTCGTCGGGCGCAGATGACCCAGCGCGAACTCTCCATTGCCGTTGGCTACAGCATCAGCCAGATCAGCCGCCTGGAGCAGAACGAGCGTTTACCCGATGAAATCACCCTGCTGGCCGTCTTTGTGCCGGCCCTGGGGTTGGAGAAAGAACCCGAACTGGTTGCGCAGTTGCTGGCGCTCGCCCAAAACGCCCACGCCACCAGCGAACCAACCCGCGAACTGACCACAGCCTTGCCATCTGTGTTGGCTTCAGGTCAAGCCGCTCGGGCCGACGAGCTACCGATCGAACCCACACTGCCGCACAATTTACCGTATCAACTCACCAGCCTGGTTGGTCGCGGCGAGGCGGTCACAGCGATTGTCCAGCAACTTACCACTGCGCGCTTGGTTACCCTAACCGGCGTCGGCGGTGTCGGCAAAACCCGTTTGGCGCTGGCTGTAGCCCACCGGCTCTTAGAGTTTGCTACGGCAGAGTTTCCAGCCGGTCTCTGGTTGGTGGAATTGGCTGCGTTGCATGATGCAACGCTGTTAGCATCCACGATCCTGGCTACTTTTCACTTACCCACCCACCCTGATCGGACGCCCACAGAGGCGCTGTTGCTTTACCTGCAACAAAAAGAATTGTTGCTGCTGTTGGACAACTGCGAACACCTAATCGCCACCTGCGCCGACCTGGTAGAGCGTATTCTCCACACCTGTCCACGGGTAACAATCTTGGCCACCAGTCGGGAAGCGCTCAATGTAGAGGGTGAAGTGGAATGGCCGGTGAAACCATTGACGACACCGCCTTTGTTGTCAGCCCATACGACGCCACCCACCACCACAGCGTTGCAACCGTTTGAAGCGGTGCGGTTGTTTGTGGAGCGGGCGCGCCCTGTGCGCACCGATTGGCAATGGAGTGATTCACAGGCTCCCGCCGTAGCCCAGATCTGCACCCATTTAGATGGCATTCCGCTGGCCATTGAGTTGGCCGCCGCCTGTTTGAAAGGCATGAACGTTGAGGAGATTGCGGCTCATTTGTCAGATCGTTTTACGCTGTTAACTGGCGGTCGCCGGACTGCCTTGTTGCGTCATCAGACGTTGCGCGCGGCGATTGACTGGAGCTATGATCTGCTCAGTGAACCAGAACAGCAGTTACTCCAGCGGTGTGCCGTTTTTGCCGGAGGCTGGACGCTGGCTGCCGCAGAAGCGTTAACCTCGCTGACAAGCTCTCCCGCGCAGACTTTGCCTTTGTTGTTGCAATTGGTGAATAAATCGCTGGTGGTCGTAGATGAAACTGGGGTCGAATCGCGCTATCACCTGTTGGAGACGATCCGCGAGTATGCCAGCGAAAAATTGCGTGAAGCAGGGACAGCCAATCAGGCTCAGCGCGATCATGGTCGTTACTTTTTGTGCCTGGCTGAACAATCCGCCGATGTCACGTTGATTGGCCCTCGTTTGTCCGCCTGGCTCAACTGGGTTCGGCTTGAGTATGATAATCTGCGGGTGGCCTTTGCCTGGGCCGGTCAACAAGCCGATGGCGGCATTCATGCCTTACATCTGGCCGGTGCACTGGGGATATTTTGGTCGGTGCGCGGCGAGTTTAGCGAGGGAATCCACTGGCTGGAAACGGCGCTCACTTACGACCAAGGCGCAGCACCCCTGGCGCGGGCGTTGGTCTTAGCGGATTTGGCTGAGTTAAGCGCAATGGTTGGGCAACCACGACCAGCCCTGCTGGAAGAAGCCTTTGGGCACTTTAGCGCTGCCCAAGCGCGCGGCGGGATGGTACAGTGCCTTCACCTCTTAGGCTCGGCCGCCCTCTACACAGGCGCGCACGAGCGGGCGATTACGTTGTTTGAAGAGGGGTTGCAGATCTGCCGCGACCTGGCCTATCCGCTGGGGGTGGGAATCTTGCTCTGGAAACTGGGCGATGCCTATCGCGCCAGTGGCCAGATAGCCCAGGCAATCTCGGCTTACAAAGAATGTATCGGTATTGGCCGCCAATATGGTGAGCGCCTGCTCATGGCACGCCCGTTGATCATGTTGGTTGCAGTAGATCAACAACAGGCATTGCAAATCTGCCAGGCCGAGTTACAACAGCCCCAGGCTGACCAAGAAACAAAAGCTGCGCTCTTGCATACCTGGGGGACGATTTTGCAAGAGCATGGCCGCTTGACCGAAGCCAAAGCTGCCTTGACCGAAGCACTTGTATTATGGCGTAAGTTGGATATTAAATGGAGTATGAACGGTAGCATCACGCGTGCACTCTTAGATTTGGGTTTGATCTGCTTCTGGACACACGATCATGCTGGGGCGATCCATTATATGACCGAAGCAGCGCAACACTATACCGAGGTCGGTGATTGGCATGGCGTGGCCTGGACACAGGTGATCTTGGGAAATGTAGCCTTGCAAGGCCAACAACTCCCAACAGCGCGCGATTATTTTCAGGCCAGTCTGCGCCATTCGGCTGACAGTAGCATGAATTACCTGCCTTTGGCCCTGTGCGGTATGGCTGCCACGTTGCAAGCATTGGGGGAGCCGCAGCGCGCCTTTCGCCTCTTTGGGGCGGCCACATACTTTGAGGCGGCCCTGTTTGCCCTGAACCCATCGGCGGCTCGTGATTTTTTTACCCAAGCTTTGATCCACGCCCGTGCGCAACTGTCCGATCCAACCCTTGCTACGGCTTGGTCGAATGGTCAGGCAATGAACGTGGAACAAGCAGTGGCCTATGCACTGACAGGGTAGCGTTGGATAGTCAGCCCGATGGTTGGTTTGACGGTTGTCAACATGATATAATCCCAATGTAGTATAATCCAATGTAGCATAAGAAAGTGCTCACGTTATACAAGGGCCTGATGATTCACCAGACAGAACTTTACGATAAACAAACCTGGTTTTAGGCGAGGATTGTGTAACATCAGCAAAGTATTGATATTCCATCTCAGGATGACAAAATCTGGCTATGCAAAGCAAAGACGAATTTTACTATGGCCGCCGCCAGATCACGCGCTATGGCAAAACCGGCCAGCCTAGCTACACTTATCTGCCCCTCGCCCAAGCTGATCTGCTCAACCCGCAACCGGGTGATGAATTTGTTCACGGCGAACGGCACGACCAGGTTGTGCAGGCGATCCTGCTCAACCTGCGCTATCACTATCGCTACAACCCAACGATTGCAGTCCTTAGCCAGATGAAAATGGTTTGGCCGAATCCTGAACTGGCCCAACCGGCGCCGGATATTGTGGTGATCCCGAATGTCAGCGAGCCGGAACGGGCACGCCCCCAGTTTATAGTGGCGGAAGAAGCAACCCAGCCCACCTTTGTGCTGGAAGTTACTTCCCCGCGTTTTGTCGACATCGACCTGGAAGAGAAAATGGCCCTTTATGCCCAGGCTGGCGTTCGTGAGTATTTTATTGTTGACACCGGCGAACGCCTGGCCCAAGCGGCCATGAGCTACCAACTGTTGGGCTATCGCCTGGAGTACGGCGGCACCTTTGGCGGCGCTACCCAACTTTCCATCGGTTATGTGGGTGAAAACCGCGGTTTCAACCCCGGTGCAGGCATCACTACTTCCCGTTTCAGTTAC
>WBZQ01002805.1_pt1 | contig 11021 bp, 7 predicted proteins | sample 5204251 | NCBI WGS metagenome assembly WBZQ01 (sample SAMN12412402, study PRJNA552823) | activated sludge metagenome | isolation source: activated sludge from nitrification reactor of wastewater treatment plant... | place: USA: Virginia | collected 2017-09 | reverse complement strand
CGCGCGGCGTGGGCCTGCTGGGCACTGGTCACCCGTTCGTCCACGAACTCGGCGCGCGCCTGGCGGGCGTGCTGCTTGCGACCGGCGACGCGCGCGGGGCGCTGGCACTCGCCCTGCCCTCCGCCCGCGCCCAGGCCCGCATGGCGCGGCGCACCCTACCCTACCTTCCGGAGAGCGACGGGCTGGCCTTCGCGGCGCGTCTGCGCCGCACGCGCGATCTGGCGCTGCACGCGCTGCTGCGCGCCAGGCCGCGCACGGACGAGCGCCGCCAGGCTCTGGAGCTGCTGGTGGAGAGCCGCGCGCTCGTGGAGGAGGCAGCGGCCCTGCGTGCACGCCGGCAACGCGCCGCACGCGACCCGGACCAAGTCCAGGCCGTGCGCGACCAGGAGCGCCTGCGCGCGCGCTATGCGGCGGCCGCCAGCGCGAGCCTGTCGAGCGCCGCGGGCGACGCCGCGCAACGGCTGGCTGCGCTGGAGGCCGCGCTCGACCAAGCGGAACGCACGCTCGCGCGCCACTTCGGCAGCGTCTCCGCCGCCACGTTCGAACGGCGCGAACTCGACCTGGACGAAGACTTGCCCGCGTCGACCGCGCTGGTGTCGTTCGCGCGCACCGGCGAAGCGTATCTGGCGTTGGTGCTGCGCCACGCGCACGACGTGGCGGTCGTCGACCTCGGACCCGCTCGACGGCTCGACGATGCCGTGGCGGCCTGGCGGGCGGCGCTCGACCCGAGAGAGCGCACACGCGCCCCGCGTGCGCGCGAGCGCCACGAAGCCCAGGCGCGCGAGGCGGGCGCCCAGCTCACGCACAGCCTGTGGCGTCCGCTCGAGCGCCATCTGGGCAACGTGAGCCGGGTGCTGCTCGTGCCCGACGGCGCGCTGGCCCTCATGCCGTTTGCAGCCCTGCCGCTCGCGCACGGCTACCTCGTCGAGCACGGCCCGACGTTGCATCTGCTGACGAGCGAGCGCGAGCTGGCGCCGCGACCGGCGCGGCCGACACGTACGACGCTCGTGGCCGTGGGCGGCGCGGACTACGACCGGCTGCCGAGCGCTTCGCGCGACGGCCTGCGCACGGCCTCCGCGGCCGACTGCGCTCCGCTGACGGCCCTCGACGAACTCCCCGCGAGCGCGAGGGAAGTCGAGGAAGTGGCCGCGCTCCTGGCGCACGCGTGGCCGGACGAACACGCGATCGTGCTGCGGGACGCGCGCGCCAACGAGCTGGAGTTGCGTCGAAGCGCGCCCCAGGCGCGCATCCTGCACCTGGCCACGCACGGCTTCACGCGCAGCGCGGCCTGCCCGACCCTGCGTAATCCGTTCCTGCGCACCGGCCTGGCGTTGTCTGGGGCCAATCGACAGGCCGGCCCCGATGCCGACGACGACGGCCTCCTGACGGCGCTCGAAATCTCCGGGTTGGATCTCGAGGGCTGCGAGTGGGCGGTGCTTTCGGCCTGCGGCAGCGCCCTCGGCCAGGTCGAGAGCGGCGAGGGCGTGCTGGGCCTGCCGCGCGCGTTGTCCATCGCGGGCGCGCGCAGCGTCGTGATGAGCGTGATGCGCGTGGAGGACGACGCTGCCCGCGCGTTCATGGCGCTCCTCTACAAAGCACGCCTGACGCGCCGCCGGGCGACTGACGAGGCGCTGCGCGAGGCGAGCCTGGCACGCCTGCGGGCGCTGCGCGCCGCGCAGCCCGACGGGGCCGCGCCGCCCTACGACTGGGCGGCGTTCGTCGCGGCTGGCGATTGGCGCTGAGCCGTCAGCCCTTCTTCTGCACCTTGGCCCAGGTGTCGCGCAAGGTGACCGTGCGGTTGAACACCGGGCGCTCAGGGCGCGCGTCGACGTCGGCGCAGAAGTAGCCCAGGCGTTCGAACTGCACTGCGTCCCCCGGAGCGCAGGCCGCCAGCGACGACTCCAGACGACAGTCGACGAGCACCTCTTCCGACTTCGGCGACAGGTCGTCGAGCAGGTCGCCGTCGGCGCCGGGATCGGGGCGCGAGAAGAGGTGTTCGTACAGTCGCACCTCGCCGCTGCGCGCATGCGCGGCCGAGACCCAGTGCAGCGTGGCCTTGGGTGAGCGTCCGTCGGGGGCGCTGCCACCGCGCGTCGCGGGGTCGTACGTGCAGCGCAGCTCGACCACCTGCCCCTGCTCGTCCTTGACCACCTCCTGGCAGGTGATGAAGTACGCCGAGCGCAGCCGTACCTCGCGCCCGGGCGCCAGGCGGAAGAACTTCTTGGGTGGGTCTTCCATGAAGTCCTCGCGCTCCAGCCACAGCTCGCGCGAGAAGGGCACGCGGCGCGTGCCGGCGGCCGGGTCCTCCGGGTTGTTCTGCACGTCGAACTCTTCGACCTGCCCGTCGGGGTAGTTGGTCAAGACGACCTTGAGCGGACGCAGCACGGCCATGCGCCGGGGAGCCGTGCGGTTCAGCACCTCGCGCACGCAGTACTCGAGCATGGCGTAATCGACCACGCTGTCGCGGCGCGCCACGCCGATCAGGGCGGCGAAGCGGCGCAGCGCCTCGGGCGGAAACCCGCGCCGGCGGATGCCCGAGAGCGTGGGCATACGCGGGTCGTCCCAGCCGCGCACGCGGCCTTCATTGACCAGCCGCAGCAGGAAGCGCTTGGAGAGCACGGTGTAGGTGAGATTGAGACGCGCGAACTCGTGCTGACGTGGTCGCGCCGGCACCGGCAGGTGCTCGACGAACCAGTCGTAGAGCGGCCGATGGTCCTCGAACTCGAGCGTGCAGATCGAGTGCGTGATGCCCTCGAGCGCGTCGGACTGGCCGTGGGCATAGTCGTAGGTGGGGTAGAGACACCAGGCGTTGCCCGTGCGCGGGTGGGCCGCGTGCAGGATGCGGTACATGACGGGGTCGCGCAGGTTGACGTTGCCCGAGGCCATGTCGATCTTGGCGCGCAGCACGCGCGCTCCGTCGGCGAACTCTCCGGCGCGCATGCGCGCGAAGAGATCGAGGTTCTCCGCGACCGTGCGCTCACGCCAGGGGCTGTTGCGGCCCGGCTCGGTGAGCGTGCCGCGGTGCTCGCGGATCTCGTCGGCCGACAGGTCGTCGACGTAGGCCAGCCCGGCGCGGATCAAGTGGCAGGCCCACTCGTAGAGCTGCTCGAAGTAGTCGGAGGCGTGGTAGAGATGCGCGCCCCAGTCGAAGCCCAGCCAGCGCACGTCCTGCTGAATGGCGTCGATGTACTCCTGCTCTTCCTTGGTGGGATTGGTGTCGTCGAAGCGCAGATGGCAGCGTCCGCCGAATTCCTGCGCCAGGCCGAAGTTCAGACAGATCGACTTGGCGTGGCCCAGGTGCAGGTAGCCGTTGGGCTCGGGCGGAAAGCGGGTCACGACCTGGGCATGGCGTCCGGCCGTCAGGTCGGCCGCCACGAGCTCGCGCAGGAAGTCTCTGTGCTCGGCGGCGCTCTCGGCCGCGTCGTTCTCGGGTTTCAGCTCCATCGTCTCACTCTCGTCCCGCCACGGCGGGCGACTTGAGGCCGCGCAGAACCTCGGCCGCGCGCTTCAGGCGGCGGCGGCAGATCTCCTTGCCGAGCACCACCGCCGTCTCGATCAACGGCGGCGTCGCGGCGCGTCCAGTGAGCGCCACGCGCACGCTCATGAACAGCTCCTTGTGCGCGAGGGCGGCGCCGTCCGCGCAGGCCTCGAGTGCCGCCGTCACGGTCTCGGCGCGCCAGTCGAGTAGCGGCTCCACGTGCTGCTCGACGAGCGTCTGGAGCAGGCGCGCCACTTCGGCGGCCGTGCGCCCTTTGGGCACCAGCGCTTGCAGCGCCGCGGCGTCGTAGTCGACCTCGCCCACGAAGAAGAAGCCGGCGTAGTCGAAGAAGCCCTCGAGCGTCTCGACCCGCTCGAGGCACAGCGGCAGCACGCGCGACAGGTACTCGTCGCTCAACACGTGCTCGCGCAGGCGGGCCAAGGCCCCTGCGGCGCCCAGGCGCCGCAGGGCGCGCCCGTTGAGCCAGCTCAGCTTGGCCACGTCGAACACCGGGCTGCCGAGCGTGATGCGCTCGAGCTCGATGGCCGCCACGAACTCGTCGAGGCTGAACTCCTCGCGCCCGTCCGGCATGGAGAAACCCATCAGGGCGAGGTAGTTGCGCAGCGCCTCGGGCAGAAAACCGGCGCGTCGATAGTGATTGAGGCTGACCGGATTCTTGCGCTTGGAGATCTTGGAACGATCGGCGTTGCGCAGCAGCGGCAGATGGCAGAAGACCGGCATGTCCCAGCCGAAAGCCCTGTACAACGTCACGTGCTTGGGCAGCGACGAGAGCCACTCCTCGGCCCGCACGACGTGCGTGATGCCCATCAGGTGGTCGTCGACGACGTTGGCCAGGTGATAGGTCGGGAAGCCATCGCTCTTCAGCAGCACCTGATCGTCCATCTGCGCGCGCTCGAAGCGCACCTCGCCGCGCAGGAGGTCGTCGACCAGCAACGCGTCCTGCTCGGGCATCGCCAGCCGGACCACGTGCGCGGCGCCCGCCGCGCGACGCGCGGCGGCTTCGTCGGGCGCGATGCGCCGGCAGGCCCCGTCATAGCCCAGGATCGTGGCCTTGCGGGCTTTCTGCTCTTCGCGCAACTGCGCCAGCCGCTCGGCGGTGCAGAAACAAGGATAGGCGGCGCCGCGCTGGACCAGCTCCTCCGCATGCGCGCGGTAGATCTGCGAACGTTCGCTCTGCCGGTAGGGTCCGTGCGGTCCACCGACGTCCGGCCCCTCGTCCCAACGCAGGCCGAGCCAGTGCAGGGCCTCGTAGATCATGCGCTCGCTGGCCAGGCTGCTGCGCTGGCGATCGGTGTCCTCGATGCGCAGCAGAAACTGCCCGCCGTGTCGCTTGGCTAGGGCATAGTTGAACAGCGCCACGTAGGCGGTACCCACGTGCGGGTCGCCCGTCGGGCTGGGCGCGATGCGTGTCCTCACAGTCATGGCTTCGACAAAGCTCCGCAGTGCGAATGAAAAGGCCTCGGCCGCGCATCCGCTGTGGAGGCGTCACCGGCGGCTGGGCGGGATCTTAACAGGCAGGCGACGCCCGCGCTGCGGGCGGTGGTCGCGCGACCGACTCGGCAGGCGAGGAAGTGGGGAGCCCGCGTGAAGAGGGGATCTTGCGCGGGCCCCCGGGTGCCTTGGAAGTGCCGAGATACGGGTACGACGGTGCGACTAGCTGAGAGCGGTCTTGAGGCGCGTCTTGCGCACGCGCTCGCGCGGGATGTTGTAGCGCTGAAGCCGCAAGTAGATCGTCCGGCGCGTCACGCCCATCAGGCGCGCCACGCGGGCGATGTTCCACTCGTTGCGGTTCAGCAGCAGCAGCAGCTTCTCGCGCTCCATGTCTTCGACCGGCGTGCGCTCGAGGTAGGTCTCCCAAGCCTCGGACGGGGCCGGACGCACCGAACGCGCGGGGCTGCCGACGTCGGCCACGGCCTTGGCGACGATGCGCGAGAACTTGCTCAGGCGCTCGATGTCGTGCGGCGCGCAGAAGTGCGGATCGAAGCTGTCGACGTAGAGCAGCGCCACGAGCTGGTTGTCGTCGTCGAAGACGGGCACGACCACGAAGCTCGCCGGCCCGCGGCCCTCGCCCTCTTTGGGCAGACGGCGATCGGAACCGCGATCGGGAACGTAGAACGTCTCACCGGCTTCGAGCGACGAGCGGAAGCGGCTCCACACGGTCTGCACCGCGTCGAGCACGTTCTGGTCGATGCCGCGCGAAGCGAACAGGTTGACGCGGTCTTCTTCGCGCGCAAAAGCCGCTCCGGCGCGGCCGTTGCTCAGCGACATCATGACTTCCAGGGTACGCTCGGCCAGGCGACGCGGATCATCGGCTCCGACAACCAGGTCCGCGAACTGGTCGATCAGATCTACTCGGCGTTTCACAGGCACCTCCTGCGTGCGAATGTTAGACGTTCACAGGCAGGCGGTCAAGGCCCTGCCCTAGCCCATGACTTTGTCCACCCCAAGCTGGGGTACGAAGTCTCCGGCGCTGCGCGCGCTCCTGTAGAATCCGCCGGTGTTTCCTGCTCCCGCCGTCGTCGTGACGTCACGGGCCGAGACGCGTCTGCGCCGCGGCCATCCCTGGATCTTCCGTTCCGACGTGCTGCGCGCGCGTGACGTCACGCCCGGCGCACATGTGCGCGTCGTCGGCCAGCAGGGCCGTTTGCTGGGCACCGCGCTCTACTCCTCGCGTTCCGAGATCAGCCTGCGCCTGCTGACTTTCGGCGAGCGCGAGCCCGAGGCCGACTGGCTGCGCGCACGCCTGCAGGCCGCGCGCGCGTGGCGTGAGCGCGTGGCCGCGGGCGCCACGGCCTGCCGTCTCGTGCACGGCGAAGGCGACGGGCTGCCGGGACTGGTCGTCGATCGCTATGGCGACCACCTGGTCGTGCAGACGCTGACCGAGGCCACGGAAAGGCTGAAGGGCGAACTGGTCGACGCGCTCCGCGAGCTGCTGGCGCCGGCCGGCATCCTCGAACGCAACGACCCGCGCGTGCGCCAGCTCGAAGGGCTCGAGCGCAAAGTCGGCCTGCTGCACGGCACGGTGCCCGAGCGGGTCGAGGTCGACGAGCACGGCCTGCGCTTCGAGGCCGACCTGTGGAAGGGCCAGAAGACGGGCCTGTTCCTCGATCAGCGCGAAAACCACCTGGCGGCGCGCGACTACGCGCGCGGGCGCGTGCTGGACGGGTTCAGTTACAACGGCGGCTTCGCGCTGCACGTCGCCGCCCAGTGCGACGAAGTGCTGGCCGTGGACACCTCGGAGGAGGCCGTCGAGCGCATCGCGGCGAACGCCCGGCGCAACGGCCTCGCCAACGTGAGCGCGCGCAGCGCCAACGTCTTCGACCTGCTGCGCGACTTCGACGACCGCGGCGAGCGCTTCGACACGCTGATCCTCGATCCGCCCGCCTTCGCCAAGACGCGCGACGCGGCCGAGAAGGCCGTGCGCGGTTACAAGGAAATCAACCTGCGCGCGCTCAAGCTGCTCAGGCCTGGGGGCTGCCTGCTCACCTGCTCGTGCTCGTACCACGTGCACGAGGGCACCTTCGAGACGCTGCTGCAGGAGGCCGCCCAGGATGCGGGCGCCACGGTGTCGCTCGTGGAGAAGCGCCGCCAGAGCCGCGACCATCCCGTGCTCCTGGGCATGCCCGAGACGTACTACTTGAAGTGTTTCGTGCTGCGCAAGCTGCGGTGACCAGGGCGCCGCGGGTCGAAGTCCGCGAGAGCGCACGCGGACGCGAGCTGCGCGTCGACGGCCAGCTCGCGTCGGTCCAGCGGCCGGGACGCGCGCTCACCGATCCGGTCTGGTACGCGCTCGCGGCCGCGCTGCTGGCCCTGCCACGCGCGCGTCGTCGGCGCGTGCTGGTGCTGGGCCTGGGCGCGGGCAGCGGCGTGGGCGTGCTGCGCACGCTGGCGCCGCGCGCGAGCGTCGTGGGCGTCGAGCTGGGGGCGGAAGTGGTCGCCGCCGGGCGACGCCATTTCGGCCTCGACGCGCTGGCGGTCGAAGTGGTGATCGACGATGCCCGCGCGTATCTGGCGCGCGAGCGGCGCCTGTTCGATCTCGTGATCGAGGACTTGTTCGTGGGTCCCACGCGCCGCATCCGCAAGCCCCAGGGCTGGCCCGATCCGCATCTGCGCCTGGCGCTGGCGCGCGTGGCGCCCGGCGGCGTGCTGGCGGTCAACACCATCCACGAAGGGCCGCAGGTGGCGCGCGCGTTGGCCGAACTGGCGCCCAGCCGCACGCGCGTCTCGATCGGGGTGCGTGGCTACTACAACCGCGTGCTCGCGGCCGGCCCGCCGGAACTCGCCGCCCCCGAGCTGCGCGCGCGCCTCTCCGCACAGCCGACTTTCGCTCCCGTCCTGCGCCAACTCAGCCTGCGCACTCTCGCCCGCTGAGCCAGGGGGCACCCGCCCCCTCACGCCCTTGCGGTCCAACGACATCGCGGCACAGCTCCGCTGAGAGTCGCACCTGGATGTCGGCCGCCATTCGGGGCTCCTCATTCGATGACTTGATATTTACGAACTAAAACTACTTGACAGTCAAAAACTCAGATACTACATTCTCTGTCGGATGGAGGCGGACCCATGCGACTCGATCAGTTCACGGTCAAGGCCCAGGAAGCCCTCGGGGCAGCGCAGACCCACGCGGAGAAGAGCGACCACCCCGAGGTGACTCCGGAACATCTGCTCGCGGCGCTGCTCCAACAGGAGGGCGGCGTCGTACCGGCCGTGCTCGGCAAGTTGGGGACGAACCAGCCCGCCCTCGGCCAGGAAGTCGAGCGTGCGCTGAGCAGCCTCCCGCGCGCTCAGGGCGCCTCGACGCAGGTCGCGCCGCGCCTCGACGCGCTGCTCAAGCAGGCCCTGCGCGAGGCGGAAGCGCTCAAGGACCAGTACGTCTCCACCGAGCACCTGCTGTTGGCGCTGGTGGCCGCCAAGACGGCCGCGGGCGACCTGCTGCGCGGCGCCGGCGTGGCGCGCGAGGCGGTCCTCAAGGCGCTGCGCGAGGTGCGCGGCAACCAGCGCGTGACGGACCCGCACGCCGAGGAGCGCTATCAGGCGCTCGAACGCTACGGCCGCGACCTGACGGCCCTCGCCCGGAAGGGCAAGCTCGACCCCGTCATCGGCCGTGACGACGAAGTGCGCCGCGTGATCCAGGTGCTGTCACGCCGCACCAAGAACAACCCGGTGCTGATCGGCGAGCCGGGCGTGGGCAAGACGGCCATCGTCGAAGGTCTGGCTCAGCGCGTGACGTCCGGCGACGTGCCCGAATCGCTCGCGGACAAGCGCGTCATCGCGCTCGATCTGGGCGCGCTGATCGCGGGCGCCAAGTACCGCGGCGAATTCGAAGACCGCCTGAAGGCCGTGCTCAAGGAAGTGCAGGACTCGCAGGGCGAGGTGATCCTGTTCATCGACGAGCTGCACACGGTCGTGGGCGCCGGCTCGGCCGAGGGCTCGCTCGACGCCTCGAACATGCTCAAGCCCGCGCTGGCGCGCGGCGAGCTGCGCTGCGTGGGCGCGACCACGCTCAACGAGTACCAGAAGCACGTCGAGAAGGACGCGGCCCTGGAGCGGCGCTTCCAGCCCGTCTACGTGGGCGAGCCCGACGTGCCCGGCGCGCTCGCCATCCTGCGCGGGCTGAAGGAACGCTACGAGGTGCACCACGGCGTGCGCATCCAGGACGCGGCACTGGTGGCGGCGGCCACGCTCTCGAACCGCTACATCGCCGACCGCTTCCTCCCCGACAAGGCCATCGACCTGATGGACGAGGCCGCCAGCCGTCTGCGCATCGCCATCGACTCGCTGCCCGAGCCCATCGACGACCTGGAGCGCAAGATCGTGCAGCTCGAGATCGAACGTCAGGCCTTGACCCGGGAGAGCGACAAGGCCTCGCAGGAGCGCGTGCAACAGGTCGAGCGCGAGCTGGGCGACCTGCGCGAGAAGTCGGCCGGGCTCAAGGCCCGTTGGCAGCAGGAGAAGCAGTCCATCCAGAAGATCCGCGAGTTGAAGGAGCGCCTCGAGCAGGCGCGCTTCGAGGCCGAGCAGGCCACGCAGCGCGGCGACCTGGGCCGCGCGGCCGAGCTGCGCTACGGCACGCTGCCGGCCTACGAGAAGGAACTGGCCGAACACAACACGGCCCTGGCGCGCTCGGGCGAACGCCTGCTCAAGGAGGAAGTGTCGCCCGAGGACGTGGCCGAGGTCGTCGCCAAGTGGACCGGCATCCCGGTCGCACGCATGCTGGAGAGCGAGGTCGAGCGTCTCTTGCAGATGGAGGCGCGCCTGCGCCAGCGCGTCGTGGGCCAGGACGAGGCCTTGTTGCTCGTCTCGAACGCCGTGCGCCGCTCGCGCGCCGGACTCGGCGACCCGCGCCGCCCGCAGGGCACCTTCCTCTTCATGGGCCCGACTGGCGTCGGCAAGACGGAGCTGGCGCGCGCCCTGGCCCAGTTCCTGTTCGACGACGAGCGCGCGCTGGTGCGTCTCGACATGACCGAGTACATGGAGAAGCACGCGGTCGCACGCCTGATCGGCGCGCCGCCGGGGTACGTGGGCTACGACGAGGGCGGCCAACTGACCGAGCAGATCCGGCGCCGGCCCTACGCCGTGGTGCTCTTCGACGAACTCGAGAAGGCCCACCCCGACGTCTTCAACGTGCTGCTGCAGGTGCTCGACGACGGCCGGCTGACCGACGGCAAGGGCCGCACGGTCGACTTCCGCAACACCGTGCTCATCATGACCAGCAACGTGGCCTCCGACCTGATCCAGGAGAGCGCGCGGCGCGAGGGCGACGCGGCACGGCTGCGCGAGCGCGTGGACGACGTGCTGCGCCGCACGTTCCGGCCGGAGTTCCTGAACCGCATCGACGAGGTCGTGACCTTCCACGCGCTCACGCGCGACGACATCCGCCGCATCGTCGACGTGCAGCTCGGCGACCTGCGCGCGCGGCTGCACGAGCGGCGCATCACGCTCGATCTGGGCGACGGAGCGGCCGACCTGTTGGCCGAGCGCGGCTACGATCCGGTCTTCGGCGCGCGGCCGTTGAAGCGCCTGATCCAGCGCATGATCGAGAACCCGCTGGCGGTCGACGTGCTGGCCGGCCGCTTCCGCGAGGGCGATCACGTGACCGTCGAGCTCAACGGCGAGACGCTGCGCTTCGTCAAGCGCGTGGCCGAGCCACAGCCGGCCTGAACGGGGGGGCTCGCGCGCGGCGCCGCGTCCCACGGCCGACGTGGGCGCGGCGCAGGCAGCCCCCGCGCGGCATAATCGGCCCATGAAGCTGCACCTGGTCGACGGCACCTACGAGCTGTTCCGCGCGCACTTCGGCGCGCCGCCCGCGCAGGCGCCCGACGGACGCGAGGTCGGCGCCGTGCGCGGCCTGTTGCGCTCGCTCGGCGCGCTGGTGCGCGAGGACGGCGTCACGCACGTGGCGGTCGCCTTCGACCACGTGATCGAGTCGTTCCGCAATCGCCTGTTCGACGGCTACAAGACCGGCGAGGGCGTGCCCGCCGAGCTGCTGGCTCAGTTCGAGCTGGCCGAACGTGCGACTCACGCC
>WBZQ01002804.1_pt1 | contig 11022 bp, 7 predicted proteins | sample 5204251 | NCBI WGS metagenome assembly WBZQ01 (sample SAMN12412402, study PRJNA552823) | activated sludge metagenome | isolation source: activated sludge from nitrification reactor of wastewater treatment plant... | place: USA: Virginia | collected 2017-09 | reverse complement strand
CAACCCCTTCGGGGATGCGGCCAACCTGGAGGTGAAAGGGTTGAAAAATGCGGCTTCTTTGCGCCTGCGGGTGTTCGACGCCCAGGGAATGCCGGTCCGGGAAATGGAAAGCGCCGGGTCCGTGTTCCGGGTACAGCGCACCGACTGGCCGGCCGGGGTCTACTTCTTCCAGGTGTGGCAGGAAGGGAAGATGGTGGGCACCGGAAAGATGGTCGTGAAATAGGGGTTGATGAGGGTTGATAGGGTTGATAAGGGTTGATAAGGTTGATAAGGGTTGATAGGGTTGATAGGGGTTGATAAAACGCGGCACGCTCTACGTTATCAACCCTTATCAACCCTCATCAACCCTTATCAACCCCTATCAACCCTCATCAACCATTTTCCAGCAACTGCTCCAGCCGCATACCTCGCGAGCCTTTGATCAGGATCAAACTGTTTTCGAATTTTTGCTCGTCGAACCACTTTTTGGCGGCTGCGGTATCGGGAAAATGCAGGGCCCCGAATTTTACAAAACCGGTGCGGCCGAATTCAGGGCCGACCAGCGCCAGTACATCCGGCTTTTGCCGGGCAGCGAAGCGGACAATCGCTTCGTGTTCCTTCAGGCTTTCCTCTCCCAGTTCAAGCATATCACCGAGCACGGCCACCTTACAGGACCCGGCCATGGCGTGCAGGCTTTCCAGGGCAGGCTTCATGCTGGAGGGGTTGGCATTGTAGGCGTCGAGGAAAACCGTATTGGAACCGCGTTGCAGGAGTTGCGAGCGGTTGTTGGCAGGGGTATAATTTTCCAGGGCTGCTTTTATTTTTTTCGACGGCACCTTGAAGTAAATGCCGAGCGCGATGGCGGTCATCGCGTTGTTGAAATTGTGCCGGCCGACCAGGCGGGTTTGCACTTCCACGGCCTGCTCCGCATCGTCGGGCAGAAAAGCGGCTTCGACAAAGGGCGCTTCGCCGGTCAGCATTACCTGGATCGTTTCGCTTTTTTCGTTGACCGCCAGCGTTTCCGTACGGGCATAGGTGATGCGCCGGCGAATGCGCCGGGTCATGGCCGGCAGGTATTTTTCCGACAGGTTGACGAACACCCAGCCCCGATGCCGGGCGAGATACCGGTACAATTCCCCTTCGGCTTTTTTGACGCCTTCGAGGCTGCCGAAGCCTTCCAGGTGTTCCTTACCGATATTGGTCAGCAGGCCGTGAGTGGGCCGGGCAATGGCGCACAGCAGATCGATATCGCCCGGCTGGTTGGTGCCCATTTCGATGACGGCGACTTCGGTATCGGCCGGCATGGCCAGCAGGGTCAGCGGTACGCCGATGTGGTTGTTGAGATTGCCTTTGGTGAAATGACAGGGGTAATGACTGCTCAACACCGCAGCCACCAATTCCTTGGTGGTCGTTTTGCCGTTAGAACCGCCAATGCCGATGACCGGAATATCGAATTGCCGGCGGTGGTGTGCGGCCAGTTGTTGCAGTGCCGCCAGAACATCGGGCACCAGCAGGCAGCGTTCGTCCGAGCGGCAGGCCGGATCATCGATCACAGCATAGGCGGCGCCTTTTTCCAGGGCCTGGCCGGCGAACCGGTTGGCGTTGAAATTTTCCCCTTTGAGGGCAAAGAAAAGGCAGCCCGGCGTGAGTTGCCGGGTGTCCGTGCAAACGGTAGAATGGCGTTGGTAGACGGCGTAAAGTTCCGGGATGGAGACCATAATCATAGGTTTCCGGAGTGCGGCGCCGTTGGGTGCGGGCAAACCGGAACAAGTGCAAAGCAAATCAGGTTTCGCTGGTTTTCAAAAGATTGCGGTCAAACAAAAAACGGGTATGCCGATCTGGCATACCCGTTTTGTATGGCTGGGTTCGCGAAGCGGCCGATCAATAGCGGCGCTTCACTTTTTTCTTCTTCGTTTTGAAGGTGTTGCCCTCCTCGTCGTTGCCGATCGGGTTGCCCGTACGCGTCATGGCGCAACGGAAACCGACGGTACGGCTGGCTTTGTCTTCTTCCAGGAAGCGGCGGGTACCCGGCGACATCCAGAAAGCGCGGTCGGCCCAGGAGCCACCCTTGATCACGCGGGCTTTGTCGCTGATCAGGGTACTGATACCGTAGCGGTATTCCACCTGCGATTCGCGGTCGCCGTCGAGGTAGTTGTACACTTCGGGGCGCTTATAGTTGTCGCGCAGGGCGGTGGCGGTGGTATCCATCAGCTCGTACTGCAGACGGCCAAGGCTGTCTTTCGTGACGGGCTGGCCCGTTTCCGGGTCGAGTTTTTTAGTTGTGAACACGTTACCACGGAAGGAGTTCAGGTCGTGGTTGGCCACGTCTTCCAGGTCGGAGGAGGTCATAGGGCGATACAGGTCGGCCGTCCATTCGTTGACGTTACCGGCCATGTTGTACAGACCGTAGTCGTTCGGCCAGTTGTCGCGCACTTTAGCCGGGAAGAACGATTTATCGTTCAGAGCGCCGGCCATACCACCATAGTCACCGCCGCTGCGCTTGAAGTTGGCGAGCATACGGCCCTGGTATTTGTTACGCTTCTGGTAGCGCACGGTATTGAAGCCGCCACCGTCCCACGGATAGATCCGGCGGTCGGTGATGAGTTCGTCTTTGCTGTTGGCCTGCAGGCCCAAGAGCGAGAGGGCGGCGTATTCCCATTCGGCTTCCGTCGGCAGACGGTAGGCCGGGAGCAGGATACCGTCTTCCAAGCGGACGCGGCGCTCGCCACCGGTACGGCGGTCGGGCAGGTTTTTGCGCACGCTGGGCTCGTACTGGCCCACCAGGTAAGCTTCCGTGTTGAAGTTATTTTCGTTTTTCTGGTCGGGCGTGGGATCGATGATGCCGCGTTCGATCAGGATGGTCTCGTTCACGCGGTCGGTACGCCACTTGGCGTATTCGTTGGCCTGGTTCCAGTTGACGCCCACCACGGGGTAGTCGTCATAAGCCGGGTGGCGGAAGTAGGTTTCCACCATCGGCTCGTTGAAAGCCAGTTCATCACGCCAGACGAGCGTGTCGGGCAGCGCACGTTTCCATACTTCGGGGTAGGTTTCGCCGTAAACGCGGTCCACCCAGTAAAGGTATTCGCGATAGTCGATGTTGGCAATTTCGGTTTCGTCCATGTAGAACGAAGAAACGGTCACCCGGCGCGAGACGTTGTTCCACTCGAAGGTGGCATCCTGGTCGGTAAGACCCATGGTAAACGTACCGCCTTCCACCAGAACGAGGTTGGGGCCGGTGTTCTGACCTTCATAGTCCACTTTTTCGAAGCCACCCCACTTCTGGTCGTTGTACTTCCAACCCGTCGTGGAAGAACGCTCGGTCTTTCTGCCGCAGCTTGCCAGCAGGAAAATAAGCAGGACAAAGTTTAACCCGTGAATGAGAGTTTTTTTCATTATTAAATACAGGTTTAGAAAATTGAGCAGCAAATGTAGACAAACAAAACATTTCGGAATGCCCGCCTCTCAAAATTTAACGAAAGTGATTTTGGCTTACTGGAACATCCGGATGCAATCGTTGATGCCTTCGCGTTGCTTTTTCTTGCGCAGGCTTTCGTTTTGGTCAAACAAAATACCGACGCTGAGTTCGTAAGTACCCCCCGAACGGCCGGCCAAACGCGACACGGTCAGGTCGTAACTCACCCCCATTTTAAAAATTCCCTCCCGAAAACCGGCCATCAGGATAACGGCATCGGAGTTCCGGAAAGTATGCCGATACCAGCCGCCAGCCACAATTGCCCCCAAACCGGCGTACGCACCCACGTTCAACTGCTGGTACGGCCCCTGGGAAACAAAGAGGAAATTCGGGGAGATAAACGAGGGCTGCCGGACTTTATTGCCCTTTTTAACGACGATCTCGGTCCCGCCGTGGAAAGTGTAGCGGAGCGGCAGGCCGCGGGACAGGTTGTTGTTGACGAGCAGGATACTTTCGTTCGGGCTGTTGAGGTGCTTCAGGGCCAGCCCGACATAAAATTTGTCGCTGAGCACCAGCAGGCCGCTGGAAATGTCGAGTTGGGTTTTGGTTGCGGTTTCGGGCGGTATCTCCCCGCTACCCGTGCCGATGCCGCCGATGGGATCTATCTGGTCGGGGAAGATCAGTTTTTGCCAGTCCAGGTTGGTCTGGTGGGCGCCGGCCTCGACGCCGAGTTTCAGGGCCAGGTTGTCGGTCACGTTGAGGCGGTAGGCGTACACGGCCGAGACGCGGGTCGTCTTGTAGATACCGCTGCCGGCGTTGTCGCCCTCCAGATTGAAGCCGATCCCGCTGTGGAGCCGCTCGAGGCTTTGTTCGTAGGACAATGCGTAGGTACGGTAAGCGTTGTCGAAACCCGCCCATTGGCTGCGGTAAGCGGCGCTGATGCGCGGCGCAAAGGCACTGCCGGCAAAGCCCGGATTTAGCTGCAAAGGCATCGCATAGAACTGGGAGAAGATCGGGTCCTGGGCCCGGGCGGCCAGGCCCGCCAGCAGAAGCAGGGCGGTTGCAAGTTTTCTCATAGTCTGTGCGTTTGGCGGCTTACGCATGACTGCGGTTGCCTGTTCGGGCCGGGAAGTTCAGTTCAATTGCCGGAAAAACCAACTGCCCGGCGGTATTTAGCGGAAATTTGTCCGTTTTGTGCAAACCCCACCCCCGACCTCCCACTACTGCCGGACAGGCTTTCCCCCGAGGGGAGAGGTGACTTAAGGCCGGGCTTCTTCGCAAACTACTCTGCTCAATGGATACTTTCAGCAGCTCACGCCACAGTCGCTGCGATCTTCCGGATCGTCTCCGTGTCGCTCATGGTGTAGTAGTGCAGGCAGGGCACGCCGGCATCCTTCAGTTCTTTCGACTGCGCAATGCACCATTCGGTACCGATCTGTTTGACGGCCTCGTCGTCTTTGGCCTTCATAATGGCGTTCACGAGGTCGCCGGGCATGTCGACGAAAAATTTACGCGGAATGGAATTGAGCTGGTAGCGCTTGGTGATGGGCTTGAGGCCCGGCACAATGGGCACGTCGATGCCCGCCTGGCGGCAGGCGTCCACGTATTCGAAGTATTTTTTGTTGTCGAAAAACATCTGGGTCACGATGTAATCGGCCCCGGCCTCCACCTTTTGTTTCGTAAAAAGCAGGTCGGTGGGCAGGTTGGGCGACTCGAAGTGTTTTTCCGGATAGCCGGCCACGCCGATGCAGAACTCCGTTTTTTCGCCGTTGACGATGTTGGCGTCGAGGTAGCGGCCTTCGTTCATGCCGACGATCTGCCGGACCAGGTCGAAGGCGTATTTGTGGCCGTTTTCGTTGGGAATGAACTTGTCCTCAAACTGCCGGGCGTCGCCCCGCAGCGCCAGCACGTTGTTGATGCCCAGGAAATTGAGGTCGATCAGGGCGTTTTCGGTCTCTTCCACCGAGAAACCGCCGCAGATGAGGTGGGGCACGGCATCCACGCCGTAGCGGTGCATGAGGGCGGCACAAATGCCGACCGTACCCGGGCGCTTGCGGATGGCGGTTTTTTCATAATAGCCGGACGGGCGCTGTTTGTACAGGAACTCTTCGCGGTGGTAGGTGACGTCGATGAACGGCGGCTTGAATTCCATCAGCGCGTCGAGCGTATTGAAAATGGCCTGCATACTGCCACCCTTCAGCGGAGGAAGCACTTCGAAGGAGATCAGCGTCTTGTTTTTGGCCCTGGCAAGGTGTTCGGTAACTTTCATGGCTTTTTTACGGCAGCATAGAACGCCGCAACGGATGCAAAGTTTTCAAAAAAATCCCGCTTGGCTGAAGTATTGGCGAAGGATACGGGACGTTGCACGTCAATTACTGCAAATTACCTCAATTCTCTCCGTTCCGCTCGCAGCGCCATTCCCAGATCCGGCCGTCCTCGATGTCGACGTGTTCGCCGATGAAGCGGAAGCCCAGTTTGCGCAGCACGCCGCAGGAGGCATTCTCTTCGGCAAGGGTATGGGCGGTCACGGCCGCAACGGCCTCGAATTCGAAGGCGTTGTCCAGCAGGGCCCGGGCCGCTTCGGAGGCAAAGCCGCGCCCCTGGTAACCGTCAGCGATCTCGTACCCGATCTCCACGGTGCCGTCGGGACCGGGCGCGCCTTTGTAGCCGCAGGTGCCGATGAGGCGGGCGTCGTGACGGTGTATGATGAGGTAATTCCACCAGCTCATGTCGGTGGCATGCTCCCGGGCGAAGTCGCGCATCCAGATCAGGGCCTCGGGGAAATGCGTCCAGTTCTCGGCCAGGTCGACCCCGCCCAGCAGCGTGGAAAGGGCCGGCCAGTCTTCCGCGACGATGGCTTCGAGCATCGGCAGGGAGGTGGGCAATAAAAAAAGTCTTTCCGTGTGGATCATATGCTTTCACCCGTTGCAGGCGCAACTTTCGGGAAGTTTCCGGATTTACACTACCTTTTAATTTTTAATTTTTCACCTTCCTCCTTTCCGCCAAAATTTTAACTGCTGAAAAAAATTTGCACACTCGCGCAAAGTTTCGACTTTAGCGCCGGCTTAGCATCGGTGCCACGCGCGCCGGTCGGCAATTAACCAATCGTACGCAATCCATTCTATTGTATGAACGACGCCGGCTGCGGAATTCCGCAGGCGGCGTTTTTGTTTTGGCCGCGGCGGCGCGGCTATCCGGTGTTGTGTTGCTTACAGTTGGCAAAAACCGCTGCGTTCCGGCGGTTTTAGTGGCCCGCCGGCCTTCTTCAATCCTCATTCAGCATTTTCCACAGCAGGTCTTTTAATTGCTGGAGGTTCTTGTTGGTCATGGCGGAAATAAACAGGACCGGCACGCCCTCGGGCAGGGTCGGACGCAGCATCTTTTCCAGGTCGTCGTCGATCAGGTCGGATTTGCTGATGGCCAGCAGACGCGGCTTGTCCAGCAGATCCGGGTTGAACTCTTCCAGTTCGTTGAGCAGGATGTCGAATTCGTCGCGGATACTGCGTTCGGTATCGGCCGGGATCATGAACAGCAGCACGCTGTTGCGCTCAATGTGGCGCAGGAAGCGGTGGCCCAGCCCCTTGCCCTCGTGTGCGCCTTCGATGATGCCCGGGATGTCGGCCATGATGAAGGTATGGTTTTCGCGCACCCGCACGATGCCGAGCTGGGGCACCAGCGTGGTGAAGGGGTAGTCGCCGATCTTGGGTTTGGCGGCGCTGACAGCGCTGAGCAGGGTGCTTTTGCCGGCATTGGGGAAACCGACCAGACCGACATCGGCCAGCACTTTGAGTTCCAGCACGATCCACTGCTCGATGCCGGGCTCGCCGGGCTGGGCGTAGCGTGGCGTCTGGTGGGTAGAGGTCTTGAAAAAGTTGTTGCCCTTGCCGCCGCGACCGCCGGGCAGCAGGATCTCCTTCTGGCCGGGCTCGGTAATCTCCAGCAGCACTTCGCCGGTTTCGGCGTCTTTGGCCACCGTACCGAGCGGCACCTTCACGATCACATCGTCGCCGTCGGAGCCGGTCTTCAGGCCGCCACGGCCCACGTCGCCGTCTTGGGCATAGATGTGTTTGGTGTACTTCAGGTCGAGCAGTGTCCACTCCTGCGGGTTGGCCTGGAGAATGATGTGCCCCCCCCGGCCGCCGTCGCCGCCGTCGGGGCCGCCCTTGGGCATCGCGGGGCCGCGGAAAAAGTGCACGCTGCCCGCCCCACCCTTGCCGGAGCGGAACAGGATCTTTACGTAGTCGACGAAATTTTCGCTCATGGGGGCAAAGGTATGGAGCAGAACTTCCAGAATGAGCGAATTGCCAGAATCTGTACGATGAACTTGCGGGAATTATGCGTCAACCCGTAGGTTTGGCGCCCAATCGGCACATCGCTTTAAACCGTTTAAAAGTAATGATCCAACAAACACCGCAACAACGAAAAGCTGAAAAAAAGCGCCTGATCGACGGAAACGAACCGGTCTTCCTCGAAGGCCCCCGCAGCCGGAGCTTCGATCTGTGGTTCTCCATCAAGGTCATGTGGGAATTTCTGCGCGGGTTCCGCGCACTGCACTTCATCGGACCCTGTGTGACGGTATTTGGTTCGGCGCGCTTCAAAGAGGGGCATCCGCACTACGAAGCGGCCCGCACGCTCAGCAAACGCATCGTGGACGAACTGGGCTTTACCATCATGACCGGCGGCGGGCCGGGCATCATGGAGGCCGCCAACCGGGGCGCCAAAGAAGCCGGCGGCCGCTCGGTGGGTTGCAACATCGTTCTCCCGCACGAACAGCGGGAGAACCCCTACCTCGACAAGTTTGTCACCATCCGCTATTTTTTCGTGCGCAAGGTGCTGCTGATCAAATACTCCTACGCCTTCGTCATTTTCCCCGGCGGCTTCGGCACCATGGACGAACTGTTCGAAGTTCTGACGCTGATCCAGACCGGCAAGGTGGAGAACTTCCCGGTGGTGATCATGGGCAAATACTTCTACCTGCCCATGCAGGAGTTCATGCAGACCATGGTGGAAAAGGGCACCGTGTCGCCGGAAGACCTGGACCTGCTGCTGTTCACCGACGACCCGGACGAGGCCATTGCCCACATCCGCCGGTACATTTCGCGGAATTACAAGGTGGTGGTGCGGAAACGGCCGGTGTGGTGGCTGTTTGAAAAATCGTGATTAATGGGATAATGAGGGAATGGGATAATTTGATAATGGGATAATGGGATAATGGGATAATGGGATAATGAGGGAATGGGGTAATTTGATAATGGGGTGTCCCTTGCGAATCCGGGGCTAAATACATCAGTAATCTTTGGGCCTCAAACTGACCTCGGGGAGGTCAAATAGTTGTAGATGAATGGTTTGGGATATATCGACGACCTCGGAGAGGTCGCATGTTCGAACTGTGCCACTTGCCCCTCGATTCTCTTAAGCATTCCGGGATGAAGTCGGAATCAGGAATTCTCCCCCTTAAAACTGCACGCGATACACAAAATCCGGCGTAAAACCCAACTGGTACTGCGTACTCGCCGCATCGTTGCCCCGGAAATAGCGGTAGGCGAATACGTTGCGGCGGTTGGTCAGGTTGGTGAAGTCCAGCAGCAGGTGGTGGGTGACCCGGCGCGCGTTGTAGCGCAGGCCCACCTTGGCGTCCCAGCGGAAAAAGGCGGGGTATTGCTCCGAGAAGGGGCGCGTTTCATCATACACTTCCGCCCCCGCGGCGATGCTCTGCACCAGGTCGAAAGGCGTGTACCAGCGCCCGCCGGACAAGCCGACCTTGGTGTCGGCGGTGAACGTCCAGCCGTCGCGCAGCGGGAATTCTTTGCCGACCAGGGCATTGGCGATGTAGCGGCTGTTGAAAGCCGTATTGCGCCAGAGGCCGTCGCTGCCGCGGTATTGCGAGTCGAACAGCGAGGCGGTGAACAGGGCGTAAAACCCGTCGCGGTAAACTTTGGTCAGGGTGAGTTCGAGGCCGTAGTTCCGGCCGGTGCCCTTGCCGGTGAGGTTGGAAAAATCCCAGAGGTCGAAGGAGGAGCCGAAGTTCAGCAGCGAAAACCCGTCGGACTGGCGGCGCACTGGCACCCGGGTCTGCCATTGGTAGTAGGCTTCGGCCCGCAGGCGCCATTCCTTGTCCCATTTCCTTTCCCAGGCGATCACGCCGTGGTGGCTGTACAGAAAACCCAGTTTCCGGTTGGGCGCCGTGCCGTCGGGCAGGGTATAGAACAGCGCGGCCGGGGCCACGGTCTGCGCGTGGTAGCCGTAGGCGAAGATGACGTCGTTGTCGTCGGGCAGTTTTAGTTTCAGGGCGGCGCGGGGCTCCAGCGTGGTCTTGCCCGACAGCGGCAAGTGCTGGCTGTGGAGGCCGAGGTTCACGGAGTACCGTTTTTTCACCTTGTATTGCATCTGGGCGAAGCCTTCCAGCAGCCACAACTGCCCGTCATAGTCGCGCACCGGAAGGTAGTCGGGCGTGTTTTGGCGGGTCAGCAGCCGGGTGTCGATGGCGGCGTTTTGCAGCAGTACCCCGGCGCGCAGGGTGAGGCGTTTGGTGTGCCGGCGCTGCCACAGCGACGACAGGCGCAGGCTTTGGTCGAGGTTGGTCTCGTCGAGCCACTGCACCCGGTCGCCATTGTCCTCCAGGTTCCAGCCCTTGCTGTCGATCCGGTTGGTGCTGAAGGAAAGCACGGTGCGCAGGTACGACGCGGAGTCGAGCATCACCTGGTGGCGGAGGCCGGTTACCAGCAGGGTGCCGCTCAATTCTGAATCCTCGGTGGGCGGATGGAAGGGGTTTTCGGGGTCCACGTCCTTGCCCTGCACCAGGATGTGGCTCTGGCCGACCAGGCCGAAAAAGCCGACCCGGTGCCGCCCTTTGCCGGCGTCGAATTTCCAGTTCAAGTCCTGGTATTGCGGCACGTAACTGCCGCCGAAACGCAGCCCCAGCCCCTGCAGCAGATCGACAAAAGAGTAGCGGTAACCGGCGATAAAGGAGCCGTTCTGATTTTTCCAGACCGGGCCTTCGGCGGTGGCTTCCACGCCGCTCCAGGCGCCCACCTGGCCGGTGAATTCGTATTTTTCCTTGTTGCCGGCCCGGAAATTCATGTCCATTACCCCGGCGATGGTGTTGCCGAATTCGGCGGGAAAGGCTCCGGTCAGGAAATCGGACTGCCCCAGCAGGTTGGGGTTCAGGGCGTTGAAGGAACCGCCGCTGTTGCCGTAGGTGCCCAGGTGGCTGGGATTGGGGATCGGCACGCCTTCGAGCCGCCACAGCAGTCCGGTGGGCGAGTTGCCGCGCACCACCAGGTTGTTCTGGTAGTCGTCGGTGGCGCCGATGCCGGCGAAGTTGCCGGCCATGCGGGCGATGTTGTTGCGGCCGCCGCTGTACCGGGCCACGGTTTCCGGGTTGAGGGCGATGGCACTCACCTTGGCCAGTTTGTTCACCGGCTTGTTTTTTTTGGTACCGGAAATGGTCACGGTCTGGAGGGCCTGGCCACCCTCCTCCAGCAGAATGCGCAGGTCGGCGTCCTTGCCGGTGGTGGCCAATACGTCGGGGAGCATTTCGTCTTCGTAGCCCAGGTAGCGCACCCGCACGGCGTAGCGGCCGGGCGCCAGGTCGCGGATGACAAACCAGCCGCTGGTATCGGTCATGGCGC
>WBZQ01002803.1_pt1 | contig 11023 bp, 5 predicted proteins | sample 5204251 | NCBI WGS metagenome assembly WBZQ01 (sample SAMN12412402, study PRJNA552823) | activated sludge metagenome | isolation source: activated sludge from nitrification reactor of wastewater treatment plant... | place: USA: Virginia | collected 2017-09 | reverse complement strand
GGTACAGGCTGGGCATTTGCTAAAGAGAATAATATAGCGATGGTTGTGATAGTAATTATCAGGTAATACAGAGTAATTTGAAACCTCATGATTAACTTTCCCTTAATAAAAGTACCTCGTTGCAAGCAGTGAGGTATTCATGCCTCTATAAAAAACTATATTAATAGAAGTTAACTCAGCCAGAAATAATCTCCAGTGCCGGCGCGCTTCGTCCAAGTGGGTCGTATAATATCGCACGGAACCGGGTCGCGGATGGGGTGAACCCATCGGGCGCTGAGTCGTTCACCAGTATCGGAATTTCGCGAATCTTGATTGCCGACATCAAGGACCACAGCTCACCGGGAGGCGCACGCATAATTTCCAGTCGCCAACTGCCCGATGTGGTAGGCCGTAGGTCCAGCGAGTGCGAAAAGCCGAGCGTCAGATTTTGCGTCCCGCCGAACACCGAGGTCCCGCCAAAACCGTCAAAGAGCGGCGTAGTCGGGCCGGTCAGTGGCACTGCAACCAGACCCGCGGGATCCGAGGGACGGCTCCAAAGGCCCGGCTCCGTTGACCCAGATTCCGGTGCACCCTGAACCTCGGCCAACCACTGATAGCGGGTGAACGCGGCGAGACGTGCGGATGGGGCAATCTGGGCCGCACCAACATCGCGGAAGATCAGTACTTGTCGCCCAGTCTGCAGATCGGGTTCCGGCAGAGGTAATGTGGTAATGAGTGGTGCCTGCAAGGGATCAGTCAGTCCACCGCGCGTTCGGTAGATCCGAACTATTTCGCCACGAGTCACGCCTGTTTCTTGCGTTACGGTGACCTCAACCACCAATTCCGGCTCACCGGCTAATGGCCGAACCAGCCGTACCGAAATTCTTGGCCGTGGTGGCGGATCAGAATTCGGGATACCGTAGAAGACCATGTCCAGCCCACTCAGATCGGGTCGCGCGCCGCTGGCAGGAGCTTCAACGGCGATCTTGTAGGCATTTAGAATCCGGCTTGCGCCTGATAGCGCGTGTCGGAAGCGACGGCTGCCTGCGGCAGAATCAACGACAGCACTTGGGAGGCGCTCGAATAGAAAATCGGGAAAATCCGACTGAATCGCGCGGAATCGCCCGGCCCTTGCCGCCCGGTTGGTCAGCGCGGCGATCTCGGTTGCCTCGGTCGTGCGACCCTCTGATGTTAGCCAGGATAGAAGCCGGATTTCGTCGGTGTAATAGACCGCGTAATTCGGGGGATTTGTTGTCGGCGCAGGCCAGTACCTTTCAACCCAAGCTAACCCGGTCGCGTCAGGACGCGAAGAATATAGCAGGATATCCGGGATCGGGATCTGCGCGGGCGGACGCGGATCGGTCATTAAGAGGCGCAGAGACTCCGACACCACTGACTGCTGGCCGGCGATGTCGATCCAAACGGCCGTGATCACCATGCGGCGCTGTTCGACCGGCTGCAGGATCGGTCCGGTCAGCGTGACCGGAACCGCGCGGTGTGGGGCTTCGCCGACGGGCGGAGTTTCTATGGTAGTTGCCGTTGTGGCATCTGCATCGAGATTAGGCAGCATCGCCTCGACCGCGGGGTTATCGGTATTGTGGTGACGAAAGCTCAGTCGAACATGTGACAACGGGAAGGATCCCGGTGCCAAACTAGCTATCTCAGGCAGCAGTATACGCAGCAGGAAAGTGCCGCCACTTGTCGCGGCATCAGCCAGCGCCGGCTGGCGATAGCTGCCCTGCACCACCGGCCTCGGCGGTTTCGGACGTGGCCCCGGTGCGGCATCGCGCTGCGCAAAGCCTGACCAGCGCCCAAAGCGATCCTGCTGGGCGATGTGATAGCGCGCTGCATCCGGTCCGACGCTGCGGTCGGCGATAAACCCCTGTCGCCCGTCCTGTCCGATCAGCAGCCGCCCGTCATTGACGGTCGTCAGACCAAGCGTCAGTGGAATGTGCCATGGCTCGTTCCCCGCCTTGCGGTTCAGGGACGCGAAACTGGTTGTAGGCTGTTCACGCTCGGCTGCCAACGTTGCACCGATCAGCACGCCTTTCACTGGACACTCGACCTCGCGCAGTGTGGCAGGTGGTATCGCGGGTAACCAAGAGATATGCTCAGCCGTCAGCATCTGCGGCGGACTAGGCGGTTCGGGAATGGCACGACCGTCCACTGCGGCGACGGCAGCCATCATCATGTAGTCGCTGGCGGCCTCAAGTTCTCCCAACAAGCCTCGTCTTTCGATTTGCAGTACATTGGAAGTCAGCTTAATCACTGTGCGGTATATAGCCGACTCGGTCATCTGCCGGTCACCTTGCGGGATCGCGTTCAGGGGCAAGCCCAGCAGTTGCTCAGATTGTGCTCCGATGGCCAACGGGTTGCGGAAAAAGCCGATAACGCGATAAAAACTCAACCCCTCAATGGCGCCGAATTGCTGATCCAACCCCTTGTAACCCAGCCAACCCGCTACGCCGGGATCCAGCGTGGCTTGCAAAAAGCGAGAAAGATGCCGGATGGTGATGCTGCTGTCCTCGCTGGATAACGGGTTACCCGCGCCATCAGTGATGTTGATTATCTCTGCTGCCTGTAAGGGCAGATCGGGATCGTTGATCAGCATATCTAGATCGCCGTCCAGTGGGTCGGCCAGCGCATGTACTCGATCGCTTTCCTCGGTGGGCGTAAAGTTCGGTGCAGTGCCCGGTATGATTGCCCCCAACGTTTCTTGCAGGGGACGGCGCTTTGGCGCCTGCGCGCGCAACTTGGATTCAGAGCGTTCGCGCGCGTCGGTAACCGATAGATATCGCGCCCCGGCCTTGCTGGGCAGGTTCAGAATGTCGATAGTTTCCCAGTTGAACTCAGCCACGTCCTGTGCGGCGATCCAGGCCATGTCGGTGATGATGCCGCGTCCGGTGACGACCAGTTCGACAATCTGTGGCGCACCAAGCGTATAGGGCGCCGCTCGCCGTTCGCCGACCAACGCCGGACCCTGACCGACCGATGGACCATAGGCGCGCATCCTCAGATTGCCTGTCTCAATTACGGCATCGCTCTGAAGATCCTGCCGGTCGGTCAGCAAGTTGCGCAGCACTCGCGGGTCGATCCGTGGTGGTTTGTCCAGATCGGGGCGGCGTGGGAGAGACAGGGGAATCGAAATCGGGCGCGACACGGGGATGGGCTCACGCAGATTGAGATCGATACTTCGGCTGTTCATGGCGACCCAGATGCAGGACAGACTGGCACCCTGGACGATGCTTGCGCGGACTTCATCGCCCTTTTGCACAGTGATCGGCAAGCTCAGCACGCGGTTCTGCGCATCACGGAAAACGATATCGCGCCGTGAGCCGAAATTGTCGGGCAGTTGGTCGGTCAGCCTTGCACGTTGCAGGATGAAGGGTGCAACCGGTAGACCCAACATTGGATGATGGGCGATGCGTAGATGGTTGCCTGGCTGGATATGTGGCTCGCTTGTTGCTCCCGGAAGGCCCGCTAGGTTCAGAAGTGTCGGTGGAACAATGGTTACCATGGTCAGAATCCTTCTATTTCCAGCATTAGTGGGCGCGCATTTATGATCCGCTGCCCAGTCAATGTGCCTCCCGGCGTCACGTTTAGTTGCAGACGCAGGACTGACTCATCTACGGGAACTACCGGTTCATTAGGAACAAACAGCATCCGGGTCCAATTCAGCGTCGCCCGCACTGGGAGGAAGTCCGTATCGGCAAGTATCATTTTGTCGGGTTCGCAACGGACCGAATCTACCGCCTGCTGTCCCTGCACTACCGCTCGGACATGGCGCATCGGCTCTAGTGCGTCTATCAGCAGTGGAGTTGTCCCCTTTGAACGGACACATTATGTTCTGTTTAAAGGAGAAGAAATATGACGCAAAACTACAAACCTGCCTACCCACCTGAATTTCGTCAGCAAATGGTGGAATTGGTAGCCTTAGGCAAATGCCCTAAGCAATTATCGAAGGAATTTGGTTGTCACTCCACTTCAATACAAACCTGGTGCAGAGCAGCAGGTGTAACGATTAGATCAAGCCAGGCAATTGCTTTGGCTGCAACTTCGAGCGTTCCTTCCTTGAGTGTCAGTGAGCGGCAGGAGCTGCTGGAATTGCGCAAGAAACTCAAGCGTGTAGAGATGGAGCGTGACATATTGGCAAAGGCTACGGCCTGGTTTGCAAACAACAAAGATTGATTGGGAAGGTGTACCAACTCATCAAGGCAAACCGGGCGCAATTTCCGGCTCGTATTTTATGTGAGACACTGGGAGTATCGCACAGCGGTTACTATGACTGGGCAAAACGCCCACCTAGCCGACGTGCCATTGCTAACTGCCGATTGATCGATCAAATCATGACGATATACCGAACAAGCGATTGTACGTATGGCCGTCCCCGCATTACCGTTGAATTAGCCGATCGGGGAGTCAGGGTCAATCACAAGCGCGTAGGCAGGTTGATGCATGAGGCTGGAATTAAAGGGGTGAGCCGCAGGCGAAGCTTTGTAATCACGACTCATCGGAATAAACGTGATCGCCCTGCACCGGATCTGGTGCAACGTCATTTCAAAGCGACCTGCATCAACCAGCTATGGGTTGCGGACATGACTTACATTCCTACCTGGGCAGGATTCTTGTACTTGGCCGTGGTTATTGATGTATTCAGCCGTAAGGTAGTGGGCTGGTCTTTCAGTGAAACCATGACAGCAGACCTGGTGATCAACGCATTGAACATGGCGTTAATCACCAGGAAACCGGGCAAAGTGATTCACCACAGCGATAGGGGTAGTCAATACACCAGCGTTGAATTCGGCAAACGATGTAGGGAAATGGGCGTGCGTCCATCCATGGGCAGTGTGGGCGATGCCTATGATAACGCAATGGCTGAGAGCTTTTTTGCTTCCCTGGAATGTGAGCTGATTGACAGGCGTTCCTGGAAAAACAAAACTGAAGCAAGGCTGGCCATATTCACCTGGATCGAGTCCTGGTACAACCCAACACGCAGGCATTCTGGGCTGGGATACTTATCACCGATCAATTTTGAGAGAAAACTGGATGAGAATAATCAAATCGCAATAAACTTTAACTTGCTTTCACATGTCGAGACCTTCTCGACTCCATGAAAAAATGTCCGTCAAAATGGGACAACTTCAGCAGAGCTGCCACGCCAAAGCTACCGCCGCTGCCCAGATGGCGCCATAACGCAATCACGCGCGGCTCGTCGCCGGGCAAAGGTAATGTATCAGCGTCAATCGCCGCAAGCGCAACACTCATCTCCAGATCGGAAACGGACAGCACCCCTGAGGGCAGGCTCATCGTATCGGCAAGGATGATGTCCTGCGGCGCGAATGGCGTCAGCCCTGAGGTCGCAAAACCAAGCGCGGCGAGCATTTCTGAGGGATTGGCATAACGAGAGGTCTTGAAGCGTGTCGCATTGACGATCACCGGCGCTGGATCGGTCACGCCCTTCCGCCTGGCGATCAGGTTAAAGTCATACATCGCATTCGGCTCCAACCGGAACTGCGCGCCAAGCGAGACGCCGCCCGTCACCGGATCATCGGGCAGACAAGGTGCTTCGGCCACGGCTTCATTGATGCGCTGTTCGGCCACGGATAGAGTCGAGAACGGGCTGATCAGGCGATGTACCTTAATCAGTTCCGGGAAGACCGCGATTTCCATCGCTGCCAGGTCGCGCTGTGGCGGCGGGTCGGTGCGGCGAACCCATAGCTGCAGTTCACGGCCGTAGCGATCCACCAGCGCCTCGACATGACCGGTATTAAAATGCACCCACAGCGGATCATCGGTAAAGACGATATCGCGGCCATCGGCAGGCTCGGTCCTAGACAGATAGCGGACGATGTCGCGCGGGTCGAACTTGTATTCGTTCAGCCCGTCCTGCATCTGATCCGTCGCCACCAAAATATCCGACGCCACGCGGAAGCGTAGGCTTTGCGTGTCGCCCGAATGCCAGTTTGCATCGGGCGGCATTGCGGGTGGACTGTCGGTGCCGTCCTCATTCGAGGTCCAGCTTTGCCAGGACCAGTCCACCTCGACTCGGTAGTCGTGACCGGGATCCAGCAGGATCTCGCGGGCGATAACTTCGACACCACCGCCGCTGCCGGCGTCGTTCACCTGATCGCGCAGATCGTCCTGCGCAGCCTGATCCTCGTCGCGGGCCAAATCGGCGCGGGTATCAATGCCGCAGATCGACAGTAGCGTGACCCGGTTACCCGCAGGGGTCGCAATCAAGAATCCCGGCGCATCTATGATGCTGGCAGGCTGGTCATAGGCGACGATCTGACAGGTGCCGCCATCGGGATCTGGAATGGTCGCGACGACGCGCGGCGTCCAAGCCTGGGGTTGGTCATCCTTGGTTGTGGTAACGCCGGGCAGAGTATCAGGCTGGTCACCGTCCTTGCCTCCGTCGCCGACGCAAACACGGGTGAGAAAGGACATGCCGTCCGCATAGACTTCGATCCGCACGATCCCATCGCCGACCAGTCTGATGCGGTTCAGCGTATTGACCTGCCCACCGACCTGAGCCGTAGAGACTTTGTTGTCATTCGCGTCTAGCGCTACGGCCTCAATCCGTTTACCGCCAAGGGTCGCGACAAACAGCGTCACATGCCCCATGGACGCATCCGGCGTCAGCGCTAGCCCCGCCTCGGGGATCAGCATCTCGAACCGGCCATCGGGATCGGTCTTCAGCGGGTTGCTGTCGGTCAGCACGTCACGCAACTCGATTAACTGACCGTCCTTGACCGCGGTAAATGTGATAGTGCCTACATGCAGCTTTTTGCCCTCGCGCTGGTCGATGTTGCGGAAATCGAAACAGGTTTCACTGGACGAGGTACCGTGACAGATGCGAAAGATCACTGCCTCGTGGCTGCCGCCCGCGACGATCACCCGGGCAATCGAGGGCGCCGCGAGATGCAGATCGACCGGGTCGCGGGCATCGCCTTGAGCCTGCGCGACCAGATTGTCATCGCCATCGAAGGCCAGCGCGCTGACCGGTCCACCGCCACTAAAGATGCCAATGCTGACACGGCTCCATGGCTGCACAGGTTTCAGTTCCACGCCTTTGTTGGGGAAGGCCAGTTCAGGCTTGCCGTCCTGCCCGCGGATCGCGGAGCTGGGATCGGCATCCACCCAGTCACGCAGTTGGAAACCGATGCCTGGATCCAGCACAGTGAAAGAGACGCCGGCATGATCAAAGCTGCCCGACTTAATATGATCGGGCTTCAGACCCGCAAAGTCGAAGCAGGTCTGTCCCTGATCCGATCCGATGGTGCAAATTCGATAGAGGTGCAGCGACTTCGCCCGTGGGGCGATGGTAATTTCGGCGATATCCTCGAAAGATTCCAACCGTAACACGACGCTGCCTTTTTCTCCACTGGGGTCAGTCAGGCTGTTACTGTTGCCGGCCGTGTCGGTCCATTTCACTTCGGTCGGGCGTGCCTCGTTACGGAACAGGTGCAACTCGATGGTCCGTGCGGGCTGGCGAGGGCGGATGATCAGGCCCGGCAGGGTGATGCGGATATCGGGTCGGCTGTCAGCACCAAGTGCGGGATTGCCTTGCGCCAGATCGACCTGATCGGTGACCTGGAAGGTTCGTGCCGGATCTATGGACTGCAACAGATAGCCTGGCACTTCCAATTCGACAAAGTCCTTGCCGATAGAGAGCCCCTCGAAGCCATAGCAGTTGCGCGACTCGGTATCAGAACGGCGGCTTTTGCCGTCACAAACCATCAACAACAAATGACCGCGCCTGATGGTACGGTCGAAATCGGCCAGCCAGGGCAGGGCCGTGCGGCTGACCTGACCGGCGTTGGCCAGTTGCGCTTCGGGTAGGCGATAGCCGCAGGTCAGCGACCCAGTCGGACCGGGTGTCGGCTGTGGCAAATCGTTGACAGCTCCGGGGATCACGACCCCACCCAATTGCGCAATCAGCCCGTTCAGCGCCGCCCCCTCGGCCAGCGTGCCGCCAATACGCGTGGCAGGGCGACCGATCAGGGTAAAGCGGCTGGGATAGGGGCCCGGCGTTAGAGTTTCATGCAACAGCCGGATCCGGTCCACACCTGCACCGCGCGCATCACAGCCATAAAGGCAGGCTCGGGTTGGATTCGGGATCGGCTGGCAGAGGTTGCCGATGGTATCGGCCGGATCGCCGGATGCCGAGACGCCGCCATCGGCCATTGGCAACGCCCAACCCCAGGGCTGCCAGTCCAGCAGCCGCAGGCTTTGAACCTCGATCCCCGAAGGCTGCTGCGGCCCGCCGCTGCCCGGCTGCCGGGCGGGGGAAGTTTCCCAGACGCTTTTCAGCGGATTGGTTCCTTCAATCGGTTTTCCATCAGACACCCGAATCAGCCGCACTCCATCCAGCCGATAAGTATATTTCAATCGGTTCGAGCCGAACCAATGCTCGCCTGAAGGCTGCCCAGCCGGGTTGAACTGCTGTCCGTCCGGGATCGCGTCCTTGATGTAATGGCGGAAATTGATCACGGGCGAGGTATCGGCCCAGACGGTGTGATTGTCCTTCGGATCGGCGCCTGTATTCTGCATTATGCCATTGACCTCGGTCATCTGGAAGATCGGCAGTCCGCGTAGCACGCTGCCACCCGCCAATGCCTCGCCCATGATGCGGTTGCCGCGGTCGGTCAGTACCACCGAGACGACGGGAGGTTCCGGTGCAGGCGGAATTAGCGCCGGTGGTGCGCCGATACGGAACTTCACACAACCCTCGATCGAGAAGAAGAACAGATCAACCTTTCCGCAGAATTCTCCGTCCAGCGAAATGTTGTCGTTCAGATAGGTCAGCACGATCTCGCCGCGCGCCGAGATTGAGATGACGACCAGATCCAGTTCGCCCTTCACGAAGATACCGGCCTTGATGAAGACCGGATCGGTACCGAAGCCCGCTAGCAGCAGAATCGAGGCCGACAGCTTGATTGGCCCGGCTTTCCATTCCAGCCCGGCTCCGGCGCCAAAGCCGACCGAGAAGCCGTCAAAGGAAAAGGCAGGATTGCCGCCAAGGTTGTGTAATCCATCCTGTTCGATCATTAGGTAGGAAAATGCTTGCAGGTTGATGGTCGAGGGCAACAGTGTCAAAGTTATCGGCTCACCCGTCCGGCCCATCTGACCGTCGGAGCCGATGCGAACATAGACACCATGCAGGGAATAGGGAAAATAGGCCGCGAAGGGCGCCTTGACCTCCAGCACCTTGGGGATGGTGTAGCGGGCCGAAACCGCCATCGACACGGCAGTATCGTCGATCACGATCAGCCCGGTAATCGAGGCGCTTTGTCCATCCTTCTTGTCCTTGGCGGTCTTGTCGGGAACCGACAGGATATTGACCTCGACGCCAAGAATCACCTCGGGATCGGGAAATGCGACAACCAGCATGCCTGTGGCGGACAGGCAGAAGGACGCATCCGGCAGAGTGCCCACGACCACGCCCACCCCCAGTGCATGCTGGTTCTTCTGCGGCTTGTACTTGTTCTCGGGCACTTTGCGCCACCAGCCGATCTCGCGGGTGACGATATCGGTCGAGTCGATCACATCGCGAGTGCCGTTGATGACGGTCTGGCCGAGAAATCCGTGGATCGCCGCGCCCGAGGCTCCCAGGGGAATGCCGACCGGAAACTGCACCTTGGCGAAGAGGCTGACGAAGGTATAGGGCTCTGGTGTGGTGATATTGGCCATCGCGAAGGCGGCCGAGGCCTTCAGCTTCAGCGGGATCAGTTCCAGATCAATGCCGGCCTTGATGACGCCCCGATCCTCGATCCGCAACCGGCCCTCGCCCTTGACAGTCTTGGGAATATCGATCTTCGCCACCAACCCGCGCAGCGAAAAGTCGATATCGGGAGGGGGAGGGGTCTTCGGAGTGAAGGTAACGCGGATGACCGCTTCGCTGATCTCGACGACGCCGATAGTCAGAGCGAAGGCAAAACGTGTCTCGATCCACAGGCTGCCAGTGCCAAGCGCCGTCTCGACCGCGCGCAAAAGTTGGCCCAGGACGCCGTCAATCTTCCACTTGCCGGGATCCTCGATCGAGATCGCATCGGTCGGATAGCCGAGCCCGACTTTGTCCCAGAAATCAGTTTTGTTGGAATCGAAATGGATGGTGACATCCTTGTAGCGGAACTTGACCGGGTGGTCAGGATCGGTCGATAGGCCAAGCATACGAGTATCGACATGCAGCACGGTAGAATAGTCGCTGGTCAGCATGATCTTGTAGGCATCGCCCGGCTGAGTTAGATTGCCAATCTCAGCGGCCGCCTCAATTTTCTTGAACATCGCCTGCGAGCCATCTTTCAGCAGCACCGAAGCAAAACCAGCACCTGCCGCCAATGCTGTGATGCGACCCGCCTTTTCGATCGTGTCTGTCTGCGAATTCACGCCTGACAACAAAACCGGTCCCAATGCCAGCGTGGCGACTAGATTCTTCTGCTCTAGCGGTGGAAATAGTCCGTTCGGATCACCATCCGAACGAATGCCCAACTGGCTGCGGGTAAATCCTGTTACGTCATTATGGCTCCAGCTGCCATAGAAGGTCAGCACTTCGGTTCCCATATTGACTGGCTCGCCAGACAAGGCTGGCAGGGGTTCGTCCTGCGGACTCCAGGCGAATTCGAACTCGGCCTTGGAGGGGATCAGGTCAGACCAACCCTCGCCGGTAGGCTTGTCCCAGCCCACCAGCAGTTTGACGCGATAGTCCATTTCGGGCGTTGAGGTGACGGCCGGAATCGGGTCGGCGGTTTCGCCGGGCATCATCATCCGCCGCAGATCGGGGGCGCGGCCGGGATTCAGAACCTTACGCTCCGCCGCGGCGGTAGGTGTGCCACCGATCGCATAGATATCCGCGCGGCGGAACTGGATGCGTGTCGTCTCGGCGATGTTGCTAGGATCATGACTGGTGGACCAGCCGCTGCGCGGCGTTCTCTTCATCGGTCTCATGATCGACGACCTCGGGGCACCTCGCGTGCTCGAGTACAACGTGCGATTCGGTGACCCCGAGTGCGCGGTGCTGCTCGAGAGGCTCGACGGCGACATC
>WBZQ01002802.1_pt1 | contig 11025 bp, 7 predicted proteins | sample 5204251 | NCBI WGS metagenome assembly WBZQ01 (sample SAMN12412402, study PRJNA552823) | activated sludge metagenome | isolation source: activated sludge from nitrification reactor of wastewater treatment plant... | place: USA: Virginia | collected 2017-09 | reverse complement strand
GAAACGCCTGGCCCGCGCCGCGCGTCAGAAACGCACGCGCACGCCGAAGCTGGGCAGCAGCGGGATGCCGCCCACGGGCTCCTCGACCAGACGCGGCTGCGCGCCCTCCGGGTCGTGCTCCAGGCGTGCGTCGAGCTGGCCGGCGTTGTCGCGATTGAGCGCGTTGATCACGTCCAGGTAGAGCGTCCAGCGGCCCGCGCGTCCGCCCGGGAAGAACGTGGCGCGCAGGTCGACGCGCGCGAAGGTCGGAAGCCTCGCCGCGTTGAGGTTCGCGACGCCGCCCAGGTCGGTCGTGTAGACCGGCTGGCCGAACGGATCGAGCCAGGGCACGAGCTCGCTGCGGTTGCCGTCGCCGTCGGCGTCCGCGAGGTCTTCGCGCGCAGCCACGCGCAGACCCACGACGGGCGTGCGCGGGAAGCCGGAAGCCAGACGCGCGGTCACGGCCACGTCGAGCCGCCGTCGCGCGCGCCAGTTCGCGACCAGGCTCAGCGCATGGCGCCGGTCGTATTCGAACGGGTAGCGCCGGCCGTAGGCGCGGCGTTCCGCGCGACCCCAGGTGTAAGCGAGCCAGCCCGACAAGCGGCGCTGCCCGTCGTCTCGACGCATGAGGAGCAGGTCGGCGCCGTAGGCCTGACCGCGTCCCTCACTGACGGGGAAGGAGGTGATGCGCGCTTCGTGCGGCAGCTCGCTCGCGAGCGCGGCGGGGAAGTCGTACTCCGCCAGGCGCAGGGCGACTTCGGAGGGGCTCTCGAGGCGCCCGAGCGTGAGGCGCGCGAAACTCTTGAAGTACGTCTCGGTGCGCACGGACAGCCCGTCGCCCAACTCGCGCTCGAAGCCCAAGAGCGCCTGCCAGGAGCGCTCATGGCGCAGGTCCAGGCGCCCGTCCGCGTCGCTCAGGTCGAAGAAGTAGTCGGACTGGATCAGCTTCTCGTAGCCAGGACTCTGGGTGTAGAGCCCGCCTGCGGCCCGCAGCCGCGTGCGCGGCGACAGGCTGAGGCTGGCCGCGACGCGCGGGGCCAGCGTCGCTTCACCGTTGATCGTGCTGCGGTCGAAGCGCAGCCCCGGCTCCAGGGTCAGGCGCGTGCCGAGCGACGCGCGCGCCTGCACGAAGGCGCCCGTGCGCGTCGCGCCACGCGTCGAGTCGAGCCGTTCGGGCAGGCCCGTGCCGCCGCGCACGCTGGCGCCGTTGGCCTCGCTGGGGTTGCGGTCGCCGTCGATGCGCCAGGCCACGCGCGTGCGCAGGGCATGCCATTCGGCGCCGGTCTCCAGGAGCAGGCGCGGCGTGGCCTGCCAGCTCAGTTGCTGGCGCAAGGCGACGTCGCGCACCACCAAGTCACGCGCGAAGACGACGTCCGCCAGGGTGAAACCTTCGTCCCCCGGCGCGTTCGAGCGTCGTGCCTCGTTGCGTGCCGCCGCGGCCACGTCGAGCAGCTCGCTGTTGCGGTACCACGAGGCCACGCTGCGCAGCGCCATGCGCGTGCCCAGACTGGCGTCGTAGGAGAGCGCCGCCACGTCGTTGCGCGCGCCGGTGACGAAGGTGCCGCCCTCGCCCGGCCGCTCGAACTCGAAGACCGCGTCGGTCGTCTCGCGGCTGCGCAGGCCCACGAGCGCCAGACGTTGGCCCGGGCGCGGCTGCCAGGCGAGCTTGGCCTGCAGGTCGGCGAACGAGGGCAGGTCGTCGCCCGTGAAGCGCTCCGCGACCAGGTCGTAGTACGTGCGCCGGCCCGTCACCAGCCACGAACCGGGCTGCGCCCCGGGCAGCTTGCCCTCGAAGAGCGCGTTGCCGTCGGTCAGGCTCAGCGAGGACGAGCCCGCCAGGCGCCGGTCCTCGCGGCCGGCACGGTTCTCGACCACGAGCAGCGACGAGAGCCGATCGCCGTGACGCGCGTCGAAAGCGCCCGCGGTTAACTCGAAACGTTGCACCGTCTCGGGATTGAAGGCGCTCACCAGGCCGAAGAGCCGGTAGGGGTTGTGGATCTCGACCCCGTCCATGACCGTCAGGTTCTGGTCGGGCGTGCCGCCGCGCACGGCCAGACGGCTGCCGAATTCCTCCGTCGCGGCCACGCCGGGCAGGGTGTGCAGCGTGCGGAAGACGTTCTCGGCGCCGCCCGCGAGCGTCGCGACCTCGACCGGGCGCACGCTCAGCAGCGCTGCCGCGTCGCCCGTGGCGTCGGCCGAGCGCGCGCTGACGTCGACGCGCTCGGAGAAAGCCGCGCGCGCGAGCGTCACGTCGAGGCGCGCCGCGCCCGTCGCCGCGACCGTCAGCGGGGCATACCCGGACGCCGTGATCACGAGCGCCGCGTCGCCCTCGTCGAGCTCGACTTCGAAACAGCCGTCCGGTCCGCTGCGCGCGCGTTCGGTGGCGCCGACGCCGATGCGCGCCCCCACGATCGGCGCGCCGTCGGGCTGCGTGACGCAACCCGGCAGGCGTCGCGGCTCGGCCCACGCGTTCAGGCCGACCACGCACGCGCTCAACACGGCCAGGGCGCGCGCTCGACCGGCGCGGCCCGCCCACCTGGGCTCCGACGACGTCATGTGCATGCGCCAGAATAGCGCAGCGGACGCTACTTCTTGGCGACGGTCTCTTCCTTCAGCACCAGCTTGGCGAACACGAAGACCAGCAGCGCCACGACCAGGAAGTCGAGGCCGGCGCCCAGCACCTTGCCGTACAGGATGCCGCCGGCACTGAGCTTGCGAATGTCGTCCACGTTGGCCGCGCGCAGCGCGGGCTGCAGCGCGAGCGGCAGCAACAGGTCGTTGACCAGCGCGCTCACGAAGTCGTTGAGCTTGCCGCCGATGATCACGGCGATGGCCAGCCCGACCACGCCGTACTCCTTCAGGAAAGCGACGAATTGTCTCAGCATGGCCTGCCCCTCTCGAAAGGCTATTGAATGTATCCGAGACTGCGCAACTCCTCGACCATGCGCGTGTCGAAGGCGCTGGCGGCCGGCGGCGCAGGCGGCCGGCCCCCGTAGCGTTCGACCTGGCGCGGCGGGTGGGCCGCGCGAAAGCCGGGCGCCAGCGCCTCCGTCAACGCCCGACCGTCGAGCTCGCGGCTGAGTGGCAGGCCCACCAGATGCAGCACGGTCGGGGCCACGTCGCGAGCGCCCACGCGGCCCAGGTCGAGCGTCGTGATCGGCGCTCCTGCCAGCAGCAGCACGCCTTCCGCGGCCGCGCCGCCGCCGCGTGCCACGCGGCCCGGATCGCCCACCAGCACCAGCACGTCGCGCGGGCCGAGCTCGTCCACGGCCTGTCCGATCCAGGCGTCGATCTGGAGATAGTAGGAACGCACGGCTTCCAGGCGCCGATCGAGCGACGCGACGTCGGAGAGTGGCGCCTCGCCCAACTCCTGCATGGTGACGATGTCGAGCCCCGGCAGGTACACCGCTTCGAGATCCGGCGGCTGCGCGCCGCGCAGGCGCCGTGCAGCCGCCAGGGCGAACTCGTCCAGGCGCCTGGCGCGCTCGGCCGCGGACGCGGCCGCCGTCGGCACGGCCGGAAGCACGGCGCGCAGTCCCTCGAAGGCCTCGAGCGGGTACACCTCGTGTTCCGGCGGCGCGCCGCTCTCGAGCTTGAAGACGGCTCGGTCGGTGACCACGTACCCGTTGACGGGATCGGCGGGCCAGGTCGCCCACCAGTTGACGATGCCCACGCGCAAGCCCTTGTCGGAAGCCACGTTCCAGAAGGTCTTGGCGCTGCGCAGCACCGCGCTCAACGGCTGAGCGCGCGTCAGGCGCAGCAGATCGGCGGTGGCCCCCAGCGCGGCCACGAGCGGGCTCTCGGCCTGCAACACCGGGGTGCGCATGCCGGCCAGACGGCGCACGCCCGCCGCGCGGATGCCGTGCGCCTCGGGCCCGCGGCCGGTGGCGATCGTGGTCCAGACGATGGCGGGCACCTGTTCCGGCTCGGCCGTCAGGCGCGCCCAGGCGCCACGCGCGCGCAGCGCGGCCAGACGCGGCAGCAGGCCGCGCGTCAGGAGCTGCTCGGTGAGACGTGCCTCGAGGCCGTCGATCGCCAGCACGCGCACGCGCAGTCCGGTGGGGAGCACGGCGAAGTCCGGCGCGCTGGGCGTGCGCGCCGAGAAGCGAGAGGTCAACGCGACGCCCACGCCCAGCGCCAGGGCGACTCCGGCGAGCAGCGGCAGCATGTGGCGGCGCGACAGTCCGGCTTGGGGCAGCTCGGGTGCCGCCCCTCCGGCCGAGAGCACGGCCACCGCCGCCAGCGAAGCGAAACGGCCCAGCAGCACGCTCAGCATGAGGCCCAAGCCCAGCGCGCCAGCTTGCATGGCGAGCGACGTGCCGGCGCCGTGCGAACGCCACCACAGGCTCGACCAGACCAGGATCGCGAATCCGACGGCGAGGCCCAGGTCGCGTGGCAGACGTGGCCCAGGCGCGCGCCCGTGACGTCGCAGCCAGACCGCGGCCAGCCCGGCCAGCCAAGCCAGCGCGGCGCAGGCCGAGCCGAGCGCCACGAACAGGTAGACCGCCAAGAGCAATAGGTCGCGCGGCTCGACCAGCAGGCTCCGGTCCAGTCCCAGGGCCACGAGCAGCAGCGCTCCGGTCGCCAGGGCGCCGCCCAGCAGGCCCACACGCAGCGCCACGCGCCGGCAGGCCGAGAAGGGGGACTCGCCCTCGGCCGGAGCGAGCACGAAGCGATCGAGCCCGCTCTCGAAATAACCCAGCCGGCGCAGCTCGGCGCGCACCTCGTCGACCGACGACAAGGGCGCGCGCCGGGCCGGCGTGGGCGGCGTGTCGCGCGGATCGCTCACGAGAGGGTAGTCAGCGGCAGGCCGCCCCGCGGCACGCTCGCAGCTCCTGAAGGCGCCGTGCCAGCGGGCCCAGAAGGCTCGCGTCGGCCCGGCCAGCCAGATTCTCTTCCTGCCCGGGGTCGTCGCGCAGGTCGTAGAGCTCGCGGGCGCCGTCGGCGTATTCCACGTACGTGAAGTCGCGCGTGCGCAGCCCGACATAGGTGGGGATGGCGCCTTCGTCGTCGGCCCAGTGTTCGAGCAGCACCTCGCTGCGTCCCGAGCCGCCGCTGCCGCGCAGCACCGGCACCAGCGAGCGGCCCTCGGCCGTGCTCGGGACGCGCGCTCCGGCCAGCTCGGCGAAGGTCACGGGCAGGTCGACGTTGGCCGCCAGCTCGGTCGTCACGCCGGGGCGGACGCCCGGGCCGCGCACCACGAGCGGCACGCGGATCGATTCTTCGTAGGGCGTGTCCTTGCCCTGTGGGAAGCGGTGCTGGCCGAGCATGAAGCCGTTGTCGGAGGAGTACACGACGTAGGTGTTGGCCAGCAGGCCGCGCGCGTCGAGCCGGCGCACCAGCGCCTCGACCAGCTCGTCGACCGCCTGCAGCGTCTCCTGACGCGCCTGGTGCAAAGCGTCGAGGCGTTCGAGCGCGCGGCCGTCGAGCAGCGGCAGACTCTGGTAGTAGGCGGGCTTGTCGCTCAGGTCACCTTCGTTGAAGGCGCCCACGCGCGGCGCGCGCAGGCCCGCGAGCGAGCCCAGATGGCGGTCGGCCGGCACCGGCGGACTGTGCGGGGCGTTGGGCGTCACGAGCAGGAAGAACGGCGCGCCGCTCGTCGACAACGCATCGAGCGCCAGGAGCGCCTGACGGGCGATATGGTCGGTCACGTAGTCGTCGCTGCGGCGCGGGAAGAACGTCGGGTCGCCCTGCAGGTTGACGTAGAAGTCGTAGTACGCGCCCGAGGTGCGGTCGGGCGCGAAGTAGGCGTTGAAGACGTCCCAGCCGGGCGGCACGTAGGCCAGATCGGCGTCGCGCGCGTCGCCCGGATAGCGGTTCATGTACTTGCCCACGAGCCCGGTGCGATAGCCGGCGGCGCGCAGCCAGGTGGCCACGCTGACGGCTTCGAGGCCGTTGTCGCGGAAGCGTTCGAAGGCCCCGTCCGGCGCGCGGTTCGTGATCACGCCGTGGCTGTGCGAGTGCAGGCCAGTGAGCAACGACGCGCGCGACGGCGCGCACAGCGGGTTGTTGACGAAGTAGCGCTCGAAGGTCAGACCTTGATCGGCGACCAGCGCGCGCAGCCGCGGCATCTCGGCGAGCGAGGCGTCCTGATCGTCGCTCAGCACGAACACCACGTTCGGCGCCGCGAGCGCCTGCGTCGCGCGCGTGGCGTCGAGAGGCGCGGCGCTCGAGCCCGTGAGCGCGTTGGTCGCCTGCCTGCCGACGTCGCGCGTCGCGTCCTGGCCGGCGCAGCCGATCAGGAGCGCGACGAGCGCTGCGACGCCGCCGCGAGCGATTCGGGGCCTGCTCATGGAACTCTAACGATAAGCGACAAGTAGACTTTTTCGGACACAGAGCTGACGCGCCGCTGGTCTTCCTCGGCCACGGCCCGGTTGCCGTAGGCCAGCACCTCGCGCACGTAGGCCGCGTCGAACAGCACCGGCCCCAGCACGAGGCCCAGCCCGGCCGTGAAACCCACGCTGCGCGGGGGCGTGCGGTCGGCGCGCAGGAAATACTGCCGGTCGCTGAAGAAGCCCGCCCGCAACGGGAGCTTGGCGCGCTCGAACAGCAACACGCGCTCGAGGCCCAGACGGATCTCCTCGGTGTCGCTCTGGCGTGGATCGGCCAGGGCCGGGTAGGTGAGCGACGGGAACAGGTCGTTGGTGCTCTCGGGCGAGCGCGCGGGAGGACAGGTCTGCCCCGGTTGGCAGGCCGCCAGCGTGAAGTAGTCGCGCGCGTAGGCCTCCGACCACAGCGAGCGCGTGTAGTCGGCCGAGATCGTGAGCGTGCTGTGCGGCCGCCACGAGATGCCGGCGCCGAGCGCGCCTGGCAGATACAGGCGCACGCGGTCGGAGGAATACGCGTTGGACGTCAGGAACTCCTGACCGGAATCGTCGTCGACCACGTCCCGGCGCCGGCGCGCCATGTCCACGCGCGCCGTGAACGGCGACTTGGCCACGAGGCCCACGTTGACGCTGTCGGTCGGGCTCCAGATCAGCCCGATGTTGACGTTCCAGGCGCGCACGTCGAAGTTCAGCTCCTGCTGGCTGCTGACGGCCGTCTGCCGGTCGAGGGCCTGCTCGTAGCCGTTGAACCAGCGGTTGAGCGTGGCGCCCACGCGCCAGTGACGCGAGACCTGCAGACCGCTGGCCACGGCCAGCAGGTCGAAACCGCCGTGCGACTCGATCGTCACCGTGCCGTTGGAGCGCTCGATGGTGCGGCGCGAGTCGAAGGCCAGCACGCGTTGGTAGCTGACCTGTACGGCGCCGGAGAGGCCCCCGAGGCTCACCGGGTGAGTGCCCGCGAAGAAGTCGAAGCCCGAACCGTTGCGCTCGTCGAGCAACGTCGGCGCGGTGCTCTGCCAACTGGTTTCGCGGTTGGCGAGCGCGTTGCGGGCCAGGCGCACGAGCGACAACTCGGGTCGCCGCAGGTAGCTCAGGCCGGCTGGATTCCAGGAGGCCGCCGTGGCGTCGTCGGGGCGCGCCAGAAAGGCGCCACCCATGCCGAACGCGCGCGCTCCCGAGCCCTGCACGACGCTGCTGCGGCCCTGCAGGTCGAGTTCGTCCTGGCCCAGGCGTCCCTCGGAGCTCTGGGCCGCCGCCTGCAGGCCGAGCGCGAACCAGATCCCCAACAGACCCGTCCGGCGGGCGCGCAGACGCGCCAGAAACGGAGCAGACGGCACAGGCGTGGACACGCGGGGCATAGATGAGGGCCGTGGCGAAAAAGTCTAACACGCACGGCGGCTTGGGCCTGCGTCGGGCGCGGCGGGCGAAATGCGCGTATGATGCCAGGTCCGCTCCGGGGGCCGGTGCGCCCGGGCGCGGCGCGCGCCGGCATGCCGCCGGCGGCCGGCTGCGGCCTCCAGCCGCAGCCATCACGGAGCCTAGTCCGGCATGATCCAGCGCAACGTCCTTTCGAACGGTCTCACCGTCGTCACCGAGCGCATGCCCGACGTGCGCAGCGTGGCCGTCGGGGTCTGGCTGCGCCGCGGCAGCCGTCACGAGGTGCCCGAGCAGGGCGGCATCTCGCATTTCATCGAGCACATGGTGTTCAAGGGCACCGAATCGCGCTCCGCCGCGCGCATCGCCGAGGAAGTCGACAGCATCGGCGGGCACATGGACGCCTTCACGTCCAAGGAGTACGCCGCCTTCCACCTCAAGGTGCTCGACGAGAACCTGCCTCTGGCCGTCGACATCCTGGGCGACGTCGTGCTGCATCCGCTCTTCGCCGCGGACGACGTGGCCAAGGAGAAGAAGGTCGTCTTCGAAGAGATGGGCATGGTCGAAGACACGCCCGACGACCTGGTGATGGAGCTGTTCAGCGAGGTCTTCTGGCCCGATCACCCGCTCGGCCGGCCGATCCTGGGCACGCGCAAGGTGGTGAGCGGCTTCGAGCGCTCCGAGCTGTTGTCGTTCTTCCGGCGCGTCTACCACCCCGGCAACATCGTCGTCGCCGCCGCCGGGCGTCTCGATCACGACGACGTCTGTCGTCTGGTCGAGCGTGACTTCGCGGGCCTGCGTCCGGGCCGGCCCGGGGCCAGCACGCGCCCTCCGGCGCCCTCCGGCCGCGTGGTGACGCGCGACAAGAAGCAGCTCGAACAGGTGCACCTGTGCCTCGGCCTGCCGGCCTACTCGCAGGTGCATCCGGGCCGTCACGCCTCGTACGTGCTCAACACCATCCTGGGCGGCAGCATGTCGTCGCGCCTGTTCCAGAACGTGCGCGAGAAGCGCGGGCTCGTGTATTCGATCTCCTCGGGCATCGCGGCCTACGCCGACGCGGGCAACTTGACCATCTATGCCGGCACCAGCCGCGCCGCGCTCGACGAGGTGCTGAGTCTGATCCTGGCCGAGCTGCGCGTGCTGCGCGATGCGCTCGTGCCCGAGGCCGAGCTGCGCCGCGCCAAGGACCACCTGAAGGGCAGCCTGATGTTGGGCCTGGAGAGCACAGGCAGCCGCATGAGCCACCTGGCGCGCCACGAGATCTACCACGGCCGCACGGTGACGCTCGACGAGACGCTGGAGGCGGTCGAGGCGGTCGACGCGGCCCAGGTGCAGCGCGTGGCGCAGGCGCTCTTCGGCGGCCCGCTCGCGCTCAGCGTGCTGGGTCGGCTCGAGGGCTGGCGGCCGCGGCGCTCGCATCTGCGCCTGTAGGGCGCGGGAGGACGCGTGTGACGCTTTCGTATCGCGGCGCCGGGGTCGACATCGACGCGGCCGAGCGCGCCAAACAGAGCATGTCGGCCTGGGTGGCGCAGGGCGACGAGCGCGTGCTCAATCGCCTGGGAGCCTTCGCCTCGCTGTTCGAGGCGCGCTTCCCGGGCTACCGCGAGCCGGTGCTGGTGCTGAAGACCGAGGAGCCGGGCAGCAAGCAGAAGCTGGCCCTGCAGCACGGCCGCGTGCGCTCGCTGTGTCAGGACTTGATCCATCACCTGATCAACGACGTGGCGGTGATGGGCGGCACGCCGCTCTCCGTTCAGGACGCGATCATCTGCGGCCGGCTCGACCCCGACGTCGTCGCCTCGATGGTGCAGGCCATGGCCGAGACCTGCCGCGAGCAGGACTGCACGCTCACCGGCGGCGAGACGTCCGAACAGCCGGGCGTGCTCGAAGCCGGCACGTACGTCTTGACCGCCAGCGTCGTGGCCGTCGCCGAGAAGTCGGAGGTCATCGACGGCTCGCGTCTCGCGCCGGGCGACCGCGTGCTGGCGCTGCCGTCGAGCGGCCTGCACACGAACGGCTATTCGCTGGTGCGCAAGCTGCTCGAGCGCGATCCCGGCCTGGCCGCGCGCGACGTGGCCGGCGAGAGCTTCCTCGACGCGGTCCTGCGCCCGCACCGCTGCTACTTCCAGGCGCTGCGCGGGCTGTTTCCTGGCGGGCGACTGCACGGCCTGGCGCACGTCACGGGCGGCGGCCTGGAAGGCAACGTGCGCCGCATCGTGCCGGCCGGCGTGCAGGTGCGGCTCGACCTCGACCGGCTGCTGATCCCGCCCGTGTTCCGCGCGCTGCGCGATGCCGCGGGCGCCGACGACGCCGAGATGCTGCGCGCGTTCAACCTGGGAGCGGGGCTCGTGGCCGTCAGCGCCGCGGAACACGTGAGCGCGGTGCGCGCGCACCTGGCCGCGCACGGCTGCGAGGCGTACGAGTTCGGCGAGGTGCTGCCGCGCGTCTCCGCCGACGCGCCGCCGGTGATCTTCACGGGCCGTCTGGCGTGGTGAGGCCGCGCGGCTGAGCCCGCGCGTCGTCGGCGCACGTCGCGCCGATGGACGCCGGCCCGACCGACCTTTATCCTTCTCGGTTCCGGCGCGTCGCGCGCCGCCGCGGCCTGGAGTGAGCATGTTCGAAGCCGTCGATCCGAAGGTCAGCTTCCCGGCGCTGGAGCAGCAGATCCTGCGCTTCTGGCGCGAGCACGACGTGCCGCGCCAGGCGCTCACCAAGCCCGGGCCGAAGGGCGAGTACGTGTTCTTCGAGGGGCCGCCGACGGCCAACGGCAAGCCGGGCATCCACCACGTCGGCTCGCGCGCCTACAAGGATCTCTACCCGCGCTATCACTCCATGCGCGGCTACCACTGCGGCCGCCGCGGGGGCTGGGACACGCACGGCCTGCCGGTGGAGGTGCAGATCGAGAAGGAGATCGGCTCGACCGGCAAGCGCGACGTGGAGAAATACGGCATCGCGCGCTTCAACCAACGCTGCCGCGAGTCGGTCTTCCGCTACATCCAGGACTGGAACAACCTGACCGAGCGCATCGGCTTCTGGGTCGATCTCGACGACGCCTACGTCACCTACCACAACGCCTACATCGAGTCGTGCTGGTGGATCCTGAAGTCGCTCTTCGAGCGCGGGCTGCTGTTCGAGGACTACAAGGTCACGATGCACTGCCCGCGCTGCAACTCCACCCTGGCCGACCACGAGGTCTCGCAGGGCATGCGCGAGGACGTGGACGACCCGTCGGTGTGGCCCAAGTTCGAGGCCCACGTCGCGCCGCTCGTGGCCGCGGGCGTGCTGACGTCCGACGAGGTCCGCCCGGTGCATTTCCTGGCCTGGACCACGACGCCCTGGACGCTGCCCG
>WBZQ01000556.1_pt1 | contig 11027 bp, 10 predicted proteins | sample 5204251 | NCBI WGS metagenome assembly WBZQ01 (sample SAMN12412402, study PRJNA552823) | activated sludge metagenome | isolation source: activated sludge from nitrification reactor of wastewater treatment plant... | place: USA: Virginia | collected 2017-09 | reverse complement strand
ATAGGCTTTTGCTTGTCAATTTGAATAGTTGCAGTTTTATACTACTTATTCACGTAATTCCAAAAGGTAAAAAATGGCATGATGAGAATCGCATCTTTTCACAATTAACGGCGTACCCGGAATTACGTATATAATTGCGAATACAGTAAATTTATCAAAAAATAGAATCCTGTAAACTCAGTATCGTTATGACATTTTTGTAACTTTCTACCATGCGCCCAATTTTAAAATCCAGCAAGCTTACCAATGTATGCTATGACATCCGTGGCCCAGTGATGGAACGTGCCAAGCAAATGGAGGAAGAAGGTCATCACATTATCAAACTTAATATTGGTAATCCGGCGACATTTGGCTTTGATGTACCTGAGGAAATATTGCAGGATGTCATTCGCAATTTGTCGGATGCTTCAGGCTACTGCGATTCCAGAGGTTTATTTGCGGCGCGTAAAGCCATCATGCATTACACGCAGGAAAAACACATCAGTAATGTGCAATTAGATGACATCTTTATTGGTAATGGCGTTTCTGAATTGGTTGTTTTGACCATGCAGGCATTGCTCGATAATGGCGATGAGGTGTTGATTCCGATGCCGGATTATCCGTTATGGACCGCTGCGGTTGTGCTATCAGGCGGCATCGCTAGGCATTATGTGTGTGACGAAGCTTCCGGCTGGTTTCCCGATTTGGATGATATCCGCGCCAAAATTAATCCACGAACACGGGCGATTGTCATTATTAATCCGAATAATCCGACCGGTGCATTGTACCCAAAAGAAATTTTATTAGAGATTATTGAAATTGCGCGTCAGCATCAATTGATCATTTATGCTGATGAGATTTATGACAAAATTCTTTACGATGACGCGGTGCATACGTCAATTGCCTCGTTGGCTGATGATGTATTGTTTGTAACTTTTAATGGCTTATCCAAAAATTACCGTGCAGCCGGTTTTCGTTCAGGCTGGGCCGTCGTATCGGGGGAAAAAAATCATGCGCGTGACTATATTGCCGGATTAAATATGCTCGCTTCTATGCGGTTGTGTGCCAATGTGCCGTCGCAATTTGGCATTCAGACAGCACTGGGAGGGTATCAGAGTATTTATGATTTGACCTTGCCAACCGGCCGCTTAATGCGTCAGCGCGATACTGCGTGGAAACTATTGACTGATATTCCTGGCGTGAGTTGTTTTAAGCCACAAGCCGCCTTGTATCTATTCCCATGCTTGGATCCGGAAATTTATCCGATTGAGGATGATCAGAAATTTGTGTTGGATTTGCTTCTGGAAGAAAAAGTATTACTGGTACAAGGCAGTGGTTTCAACTGGAAGCATCCGGACCATTTCCGCGTGGTGTTTTTACCGAATGTCGATGATTTAACCGAAGCCATCGGGCGCATTGCACATTTTCTGCAGCGTTATCGCAAACGGCATGGCACGAATTGAGGGTTATTTGAATTGACATTGTACGGCCAATCGAACACTAATTCGTAGCTTGTACTGTGGATCATTTATTGCGCCAATTGTCGATAAATTCTAGGCAGCACATGAGAGAGCCGGTCTGGCCGGGCGACAATAGCATAGCCGCCTCTACCGAATAAATAGGGAAAATAATCTTGCGCTTGGCGATCTATTGTGATGCCAAATACTGATAAACCCGCATGGCGGGCTTCAACGATAGCTTGACGGGTATCTTCGATACCGTAACGGCCCTCATAATAATCCAGATCGTTCGGTTTACCGTCGGTTAGCAACAAGATCAAGCGATGGCGCTCCGTGCGATGATTCAAAAGCTTGCCGGTATGACGTAATGCTGCGCCCATGCGCGTGTAGTACCCAGGACGTAATGATGCGATACGCCGAAGTATGCGGGCATCAAAAGCATCATTAAAGTCTTTTACTTCGGAGATGCGCACATAATCCCGCATGCGTGACGTAAACGTGTAAATGGCGAATGTGTCTCGGCATGTGGCGAGACCTGTGGCAAGCGTGATCAACGCTTCTTTTTCGATATCAAGAATGCGTTTCCCGCCTATCCAGCTGTCTGTAGACAATGAAACATCTATCAGAATCGCTACGCTTAAATCCCGGGATTGTTGCTGTGTATCGAGGTAGACCCGGTCCGAACACGTGCCGGTTGCATGCAAATCGCATCGTGCGCGCACGAAGGCATCCATATCGAGTTCATTTCCATCCAGTTGACGACGCAGCTTTTCGTGTTTTGGCCGCAGCGCTTCAAATTGCCTGTGAATTTTGCGAAAACGTTTTCTCGCGTGAGAATCCGGTTCCCAGCGTTCGTTATCTTCAAGCGCGTTCTGGAAAATAATCCGGCATTGCCGGGCGTGATATTTTTTGCGCTTGAAATCCCATTCCGGATAAGCCAGTTCGGCAATCAATATCTGCGGATTGACATCATCCGGAGAAAGATCCAGGTCAAACTTCAATCGAGTGGCAGCGCTTTGTTCATGCGGACTCAACGTAATTTCCTCGAGTGCCTCGGCAGCATCTTTGGCGGCATCCTCTTCGTCGTCTTGCACTGCCCGATTGACATTGACCATTTCTGACCAACTCATCAATTTTTCGAAACGGTTCAATAGCAACGGATCATCCCGTGTGCTTTGATCTTGTTTTTCCCGCCGGCTTTTCTTTTTGTGCCGTTTTTCACCGGCTTCAGAACTCTTGCCGGCACTGTCATCCAGAACATCCGGCTTGGCATTTGCGGATTCTGGATTTAAATTTACTCTGCCCCACAGCGGTACCGGCAAAAAGGGTCGATAATTTTTGGCTGCTCGCCATTGCGCGAAATCGGGTGCCGGTTGCAGGATGGTTTGCAATAAAGCTTCTTCCGTAGTATTTGCACACGATTGACCGCCCAACATTACCTGAATGACACTTTCGATAGCCTGCTCTTGCGCCGTCAGTGAACGGCGCGGCCGTTGTTCCCGGAGGGCTGCGCAAAGCTTGCGGTAGCTCTGCGCCAAGCCTGGGTAGCGCTCAGTGATATATCTACTTATCCAATAAGCCTGATGCAAAAATGCAAGATCGGTTTGTAAAGGATCCTGGAATTTCAGTGACGGCGAAGAATCGGAATTACCCGCCACGGCGAAGAAAGCCGCGAGCCAGAAATAATGTTGCCGGTTCATACTGTTATCGGGAAAATAACCCAGTGACTGCGGCAGCAATACGCGTTCTGCATTGCATTCGATCTGCGCCAGCGACTCTTGCATTAGACCGAGACGCTGACGCAGTGTGAGGCGATGTTCCGAGGATTGCGGCGTTCCTGCAATGATATCCACACCCGGTGCACCGCCCAGTCCGCGAAAAAAAATACCGAGTGCAGCGCGCACGTCATCCAGTGATACCGCTGCTTCCGGGTAATACTGATAACTGGAAGGTGTGCCGATCATCCGATGCCATAAACGGCCGGTTTGTTCCTCCAATTCGGTCAATTCAAGCCAATTCATGACCGGCCAAAAGTTGCGGTGATGAGTTCGAGCAATCCTTGCTTGACCTCCGGGTCGTCACACAAAGGTTCGACGAGTGCCGCTTCGGCGGCTTGATGGGGATCGAGCCCATTCTTCAGTAGCGTGGCACAGTAAATCAGTAAACGCGTAGATACTACCTCTTCTAAATCAATATCTTTCAAAGCACGCAACCGTTGCGCCAGAGTAACGAGAGGGATGCATTGCGGTTCTGGCAGACCGCTTTCGGCGGCAACGATTTGAGCTTCGATAGCGGGTGGCGGAAAATCGAAACTGATGGAAACGAAGCGCTGGCGTGTGCTGGGTTTCAGGGATTTCAAAATATTCTGATAACCCGGATTGTAGGACACGACCAGCATGAATTGCCGTGGAGCCTCCAGCAATTCGCCGGAGCGTTCCAATGGCAAAATCCGCCGGTCATCTGTCAAGGGATGCAGCACCACTGTCACATCTTTGCGTGCTTCCACAATTTCATCCAGATAACAAATACCACCTTCACGCACCGCGCGCGTCAACGGTCCATCCATCCACTTAGTTTCACCGCCTTGCAGCAAATAACGTCCGGTCAAATCCGCCGCTGTCAAATCATCGTGGCAGGAGACCGTGTGCAACGGTCGCCCGAGGCGGGCGGCCATGTGCATGACAAAACGGGTTTTGCCGCAACCGGTCGGACCTTTGATGAGCAGCGGCAGACCTTCACGATAGGCGGTCTCGAACAATGCGCATTCATTCCCAGTTGGCTGGTAAAATGGAATGAGCGCCGTTTCAGAAGATTGTTGAACGGTACTGTGATCGATCATCAAGCGTTAATGCGCGTAGCTTGATGATAAAGCTTTCTCGCGCGCAGGCCCTAATGCCGAATAGATGAATAGTAATGCACCAATGATGAAAAATACTCCAGAACCGAGGCGCAACCAATAAAACAATTCAATTTGCGACTGCACTTGCATGTATCCCATTTCCAGCACGCGCTGCAAGTGTGTTTGCAAGATACCCGCAAATACCAGTGCAAACGTAATGCCGATCATGGCCGCGTTCATGAGCCAGAAACTCCATATATTCAAGGTTTGGTTATACGGCTGCAACTTACGCAATGCCGGTAACGCGTAAGTGAAAAATGCCAGGTTCAGCATCACATAAGCGCCGTAAAAAGCCAGGTGACCATGCGCAGCGGTCAATTGCGTGCCATGCGTATAGAAGTTTATCGACGGGAAGCTGTGCATCAAGCCGAGCAATCCGGCACCGATGAAAGCCATCACCGGGCAACCCAGGCTCCAGAGAATCGCGGCTTTATTCGGGTGGTCCCGGCCGCTTTTTTTGATCAGGTAAAAAGCCCAGAGCATCATGGCAAAAAATGGAACAACTTCGAGAAAAGAAAATATGATTCCGATCCAGTGCCAATATTCCGGCGCACCTATCCAGTAGTAATGATGGCCGGTGCCAAGCAAACCGCTGAATAGCGAAAAACCGACAATCACATACAACCATTTCTCAATCACTTCGCGATCAACACCGGTCAGCTTAATTAGCAGAAATGCCAGCATGGCTGCCATAATCAATTCCCACACGCCTTCCACCCATACATGCACCACCCACCACCAATACAATTTATCGACAGCCAGATTGTCGGGATTGTAAAAAGCGAACATGAAGAAAATGGCTGCGCCCCATAAACCCAGCAGCAACACGATCGATACCACCGTTTTGCGCCCTTTGAGCACAGTCATGGTGATATTGTAAATAAATATCAGGAAAGCGATGACCATCAAGATTTTGACCCAAAAAGGTTGTTCCAAAAATTCTCGTCCTTCGTGTACGCCTGACAGGTAACTGCCAACCGCAGCCAGTGCAGCAAAGACAAAAATGCCCAGTTGCAACCATGCGAGGTTGGGGCTATGAATTTCCCTTTCGCTTTCTTCGGGAATCAGAAAATAACTGGCGCCGAAATATCCTAGCAACAACCAAACCAGCAACGCATTGGTGTGTATCATCCGGATAATATGGAAAGGCGCTGTTTCAGAAAGAAAGTTCGGAAACACATAAACAGTGCCAGCCAATACACCGGCCAAAACTTGAATCAGAAATAGTGCTAAAGCAGCGACAAAATAGGGAAAAGCAAGTCCCTGCGTATGATATTTCATTGCTATGCCTCCATGAAGACGTTTTGATAAATAAATTTGCCTGAAAGATCGGCGAGGATTAACCGGAAATGCCGGGAGGCCAGCCAAGGGTATTGATACGGCTTGTCCATTCCAGGAAATCGATCAGATCATCCAGTTCCTGCTCGGTTAAATTGAATTGAGGCATCTGCCGCCGCCCTTCGATACGGGTCGGCTGCGCGCGCATCCATGCTTTAAGGCCTAAACGTGCGCCTTCCGGACTTTGTTTGCCGCCGTAACGAATCCAGACATTGCCTAGCTCAGGAGCAAAATAAGCCCCTTCCCCAAGCAGTGAGTGGCAGTTGATGCAAGAATGGCGTTCCCACACATGCTTACCCCGCGCAACCGATTCTGTCAGCGTGGATTCATCGGTGGCGATGGTTTTCATGTAATAGTGACTATGAATGGTTAAAACCGTAAAAGCTGCCAAAAAGAAAATGGAGCCACCATAGAAAATATTGCGTGCGGCTGATTTGGTTAAATGCTCGGACATATACGTTGCTCTCCTCGACGGGCAGTTAAAAACCTTTTCGCTGGGTAGGTATTTTATCCATAATTATCAAATGGATATAGCGCTTTTCGACGTTAAATTCGATTCTAGCTTAAAAAAAGTGAGATTAAAAGCTGAGTGTTTCATCGTAGTAGTAATAAAAGGTTTTGTGACTGTGCTATGCAAATTTTCCACTTTGGGTGCTGTGCGCAATTTTAGTGTTGTACTCAGTGAGAAGACACTAATAGCGGGGATTCACCTTAACGCCGTATTCCTTAACGTTCTGCTCGTATATAATCTGTTTAATTTAATTTATTTTTAACTTTAATTTATGAAACCCATTCATATTGGCTTATTAGGTATTGGCACCGTTGGTGGTGGTACATACACTGTTCTCAAACGCAACCATGAGGAAATTGCCCGTCGTGCTGGACGCGATATTGTTATCACCATGATTGCCGATAAGGATTTGGAAAAAGCGCGAAAATTGGCGGATCCGGGAGTAATGGTCACGGATAATGCGCATGAAATCACCACCCATCCGGATATTGATATCGTGGTTGAGTTAATTGGTGGCCAAACCATAGCCAAAGACCTGATACTGGAAGCAATCGCGCATGGTAAGCATGTTGTGACAGCGAACAAGGCTTTGCTGGCTAATCATGGTACGGAAATATTTGCAGTGGCTCGTGCCAAAGGTGCGATCGTGGCATTTGAAGCCGCGGTTGCCGGCGGTATTCCAATCATCAAAGCATTACGCGAAGGATTGACAGCTAATCGCATCACTTGGATCGCCGGCATTATCAATGGTACGGCGAATTTTATTTTATCGGAAATGCGCGAAAAGGGGTTGTCGTTTGCCCAAGTTCTGGAACAAGCTCAAAAACTTGGCTACGCTGAAGCCGATCCGACCTATGATATCGAAGGGATTGATGCTGCGCATAAAATCACACTGATGTCCGCAATCGCGTTCGGCATTCCGGTGCAATTTAGCAAGGTGTATACCGAAGGTATTACCCAATTGACCGGCGAAGACATCCGCTATGCCGAAGAACTGGGTTATCGTATTAAACTGCTGGGAATTACAAAACGCGTGGAGAAAGGTATCGAGCTACGCGTGCATCCTACACTCATTCCAGAGCGGCGGTTAATTGCCAATGTCGAGGGCGTGATGAATGCGGTGGTCGTCAGAGGCGATGCAGTGGGTGCAACGCTATATTACGGTGCGGGTGCGGGTGCTGAACCGACGGCCAGTTCTGTGATTGCGGATTTGGTGGACGTCACACGTATGCAAACGGCTGATCCGATGCATCGCGTGCCAACCTTGTCATTTCAACCGGATTTATTATCCGATACGCCAGTGATCCCGATGGAAGAAGTCGAAACGGCATATTATCTAAGAATGCAGGTGATCGATAAACCGGGTGTAATGGCCGAAATTACCCGTATTGTGGCGGAAAATAATATTTCTATCAGTGCATTGATTCAAAAAGAAGCCAGTCCTAATTCGGATAGGGTAAGTATTATTATGCTGACGCATTTGACAGTTGAGAAAAATATCAATGCGGCCATTGCACGTATAGAAGCCTTGCCAGTAGTGGCTGGAAAGGTAATTCGTATTCGCATCGAAGAACTTAATAATTAGGGAAACCCTGGATAACTGTCATTTCGAGCAAGGCGAGAGATCTATGTTGCTGGTCGTACAAGATTCTTCGCAGTTGTCCAGAATGACAAATGCGGTTTATTCAGAGACTTCTTGGCATCGAGCTATTTCTTTAACTCATTAAAATCAAGCATGCGTTATATTTCTACTCGCGGTGGAATGCCGCCGAAAACTTTTTCTGAAATTCTGTTGAGCGGTTTATCGCCGGATGGTGGATTGGCAATTCCTGAAGTTTATCCCCGCGTTACTGCAGTTGAGCTGCATGCGTGGCGCGACTTAAGTTACCAAGCGCTCGCTTTTGAAATCTTGTCACGTTTTATTGATGATATTCCTGCACAGGATTTGCGCAAAATCATCAACAAAACCTATACCGCGGAAATTTTTGGCAGTGCCGATATTACGCCGCTGAAAACACTGGAACCGGGGCTTCATGTCCTGGGATTGTCCAACGGTCCGACATTGGCATTCAAGGATATTGCCATGCAATTGCTCGGTAATTTGTTTGAATATCAGCTTACTAAAACCGGCGGCGAATTGAATATTCTCGGCGCAACTTCGGGCGATACCGGTTCCAGCGCCGAATACGCGATGCGCGGCAAGCATGGTATCCGCGTGTTCATGCTGTCGCCGCTTGGCAAAATGAGCCGTTTTCAAACCGCGCAAATGTTTTCGCTGCAGGACAAAAATATTTTCAACATCGCCATCCGCGGCGTATTCGACGATTGCCAGGATATCGTCAAGGCGGTCAGTAACGACCATGCGTTCAAGGAGTCGCGCCACATCGGTACGGTCAATTCGATCAATTGGGCACGTATCGTTGCGCAAGTTGTGTATTACTTCAAAGGCTATTTCGCCGCAACCAAAACTAACGACGAACAAGTGTCGTTTGCCGTGCCATCCGGCAATTTCGGTAACATCTGCGCCGGTCATGTCGCGCGTATGATGGGATTGCCGATTAAGCGTTTGATTTTGGCGACCAACGAAAACGACGTGCTCGACGAATTTTTCCGCACCGGCGTTTATCGTCCGCGGACGACCTTTGAGACCCAGCACACCAGCAGCCCGTCGATGGATATCTCCAAAGCTTCCAATTTCGAGCGCTTTATTTTTGATTTAACTGGACGCAATGCGCAACAAGTCAAGGAACTGTGGTCAGCGGTCGATCAGGGCAAACCCTTCGATTTATTGCAAACCCCGTTGTTCGCCAAAATCCAGGACTTCGGTTTTGTCTCAGGTAGCAGCAACCACGCCGCCCGTATTGAAACCATCCGCGACATCCACCAGCGCTACCGCGTGCTGGTCGACACCCACACCGCCGACGGCCTCAAAGTCGGACAAGCGCACCGCGAAACCGGCGTGCCGCTGATTTGCCTGGAAACCGCATTACCGGTGAAATTCGCTGAGAGTATCCAAGAAGCTATTGGGCGCGAACCGGAACGCCCGGCGGATTTCGAGAATCTGGAAGACTTACCGCAGCGATTCGTGGTCAAGGATGCGGATGTGGAGGCAGTGAAAGCGTATATTGATGAGTTTGGTAGGGCGCAGTAGCATTGTACCGAACGACTGATGGTGCAATGCACTAAATTTTCAAGCTCTTTAATCGCTGATGAAGAAGAAGTAGCTTAATGAGCACATTAATTTTCATTTTATTCTTTTTTATAATATTACTTTTAAGTGGTCTCATAGCGGTTGCAATATCGGGATTGATTATAAGAAGTTTTAAAATAGAAAACGAAAAGTTTATAGATAACGTTCTGGTACCAATATCCTTAATGCTGATCTTCGGTATGTTATGGGGAGGATTTATTCTAATTACTAAGTAACGAATAAAAAGCATTACAAATGACGCTATTGGGTTTAAGCAATTCTGATTAGAGCTTGAGACCTTATTATCAATACACTTTCTTCTTAATTTCTTCATTTAAAAGACTCCTGCATCACTGTATTTTTGGGCTTTTTCAATCATTTTCAGCAAAGGCAAATCGAATACTTATAAATCTTTAAGAGCAAAACGATTATTTAAAGGACTCACCCATGATTGTCTACCACTTCACGTCTTCAGAATTCGCGCTAAGAGCCTTGCGCGACCGCCGTTTGAAAATTGCGCGCATCAATGAATTGAACGATCCATTTGAATTTTGTGCGGCGGGTTCAACTAATGCGGATACCCGGATCAGGCTGGAAACGTTCATGAATCAAGTAAATGAGCAACACGGCGTCATTTGTTTTTGTAAAAATTATCATGATCCGGTGCTGTGGAGTCATTACGCCGACGGTCATCGCGGTGTTGCCTTAGTGTTTGATATTCCCGACGATATCGCCATAACCATCGATTATCGGCCCGAACGCTTTAAGTTGGATGCCGATGCCGCCATTCAGCCTGGCAGCTTTGAAGAATCCGACTTGAATCAATTAATCTCGGCAAAATTCTCAAGCTGGGAATACGAAAAAGAGATTCGAATGATGTGTCGCCTAAACGATCACTTTTGCCAAATCGACTCCTTAGGTAAAAGAGTCTATTTCGAATCGTTAAGTCTCGAATCGTTTGGTGGTGATTCGAGTACCGATGCGTTGAAACTAATTGGATTGATTCGTGGTGTCAGATGCGATTTGACTCCTATGGATATCATGGGAGAATTACTGGCAGTGGATGTGCTATCGGTTCAAGATACTCAATTAGATTTATCATCATTCCAGGTAATTTCCGGTAAAATTTACCCGGTTAATGGAGTGCGGTCATTTTCCGCGTGTTGCTTTAGAGTTTGATGGGGAATTGAAATAATCAAACGCATATGGACAACAAAACGGGAGTAACTTCTGATGGAATTGAGATAAATATTCAACCGCGGAATTACCGGCATTTGTCGGTGAGATTGCCAATACCGATGGGATTTGACGAACAATCATCCAAGTTATTGGATTTTAAACATCCTAATAGTGAAAAAACACTCATCCCCAGTTTTTAAATTTTTAGAAATTCTACTGGGGATGCGATACGAATGATTTTTCGTATAATTTAATTACTTTTGTTGATTTCAGTGCATTTATCGATAAATGCTTGTCGCGCGGCTTCATCACCTTTAAAAGCGGTCAGCGACTTTTCCATTCCTCTTCCCGAACAATTCACTGAATCTGCTTCTGGAAGTCCGCCGTCACAACCAATTAAAGCGATACTAAAGCCAATGATAAAAACAGCGCTATATTTAAAATTCATCAAAAATCTTCCTTTATAAAATA
>WBZQ01002800.1_pt1 | contig 11029 bp, 21 predicted proteins | sample 5204251 | NCBI WGS metagenome assembly WBZQ01 (sample SAMN12412402, study PRJNA552823) | activated sludge metagenome | isolation source: activated sludge from nitrification reactor of wastewater treatment plant... | place: USA: Virginia | collected 2017-09 | reverse complement strand
CTCACGCGGATCGCGCCGCTTCGCGCGCGCGAGCGTGACGCGATTCGATCCGCCCTGGAGATCGACCGTCAACACGAGCACCGGGCAGCCGGCGGCCTCGGCACGCCGGACCAGCGCTTGCGCCAGAGGCCACTGGTCAGTCGGGTAGAGCTGGTACCAGACCGGTTCGCCGCGTGCGGCGTTGACGTCCTCGACGCCGGTGGACGACACCGTCGAGAGGATCTGCAGGTGCTTGCGGGAACGGGCCGCCTTCGCGCTTGCCCGCTCGCCATCCGCGTGGAACGCGCGTTGGCTGCCCACCGGATCGAGAAAGACAGGCGACGGCCAGGTCGTGCCGAAGAGACGTACCGAGGTGTCGATTCGCGAGATGTCCACCAGGCGCCGCACGCGCAGGCTGTAGTTCGCGAATCCCGATTCATTGGCGCGCAGCGTCGCGTCGCCGTCGACCCCCGTCTTGAGATAGCCCCAGTGGGCCGGCGGCAGCTTCGCGCGCGCAGCCCGCTCGAAATCGAAGACATCCAGCGCTTCGGCGGCGGATTCTATGATCGCATCGTCATCGCCGGATGCGCGGAGTGCCGGCGCGAGGCCGGCGAGTACCGGCGCGGCGAGCAGGGTCCCCATGAAGCGCCGGCGCGTGGTGTCGTCCATGAACTCCCCCTTCGCACGGAACGCCGCAGGCTTCGGGCCTGCGGCCTGCGCCCATGATCGTCCCGGACGACGACCGGGACAACTACCGGTCAGGCCGCATCCGCGCTGCCTTCCGCCAGGTGCAACAGGGGAAACGGCAACCCTTGCGAATCAGTCGGCGAGCGGCCGGCCACCACGAAGCCATTCGACAGGTAGAACGCCACGGCTCGCGGATTCTGCTCGTTTACGTCCACCTTCAGCGCACCCTTCAGGCGCCTCGCGTGATCGAGCAGGGCCCTCCCGGCGCCTTGCCGGAAACTGGACGGCGACACGAACAACGCCTCGAGCTTGTTGTCGTCGAGCCCCATGAAGCCGATGGGATCCCGCGCCTCGCCGCACAGCACCCACACTTCCAGGTGGGGAAGCGCCTGATCGCGCACGACGGGCAGCAGGGCCTGAATGTCCTGCTCAGACAGAAAGCCATGCGTGGCACGAACGGATCGCTCCCAGATGTCGAGAAGCGCCGGGTGATCTGCTGCGGCTGCCTTGCGGATGCTCATGTGCGGCTGAAGACGAGGTGGGTGGCACGCGACGTTGCCACATGCTGGGTGCAGGCATAACCCAGGGCCGGAAGGTTGACGCCCTCGAAGAGGCGCTCGCCGGCGCCAAGCACGACCGGGGATATCGCGATGTGCATCTCATCGATCAGGCGACTGCGGAGATACTGCTGGATGGCATGGACGCCGCCGCCCACGCGAACATCCTTGCCCCTGGCGGCGTCGCGTGCGCGGGCGAGCGCGGCATCGGGGCCCTCCGTGACAAAGTGGAAAGTCGTGCCGCCCTCCATGACGAGGGGCGCGCGCGCATGGTGGGTCAGCACGAAGACGGGGGCGCGGTAGACGGGGTTCTCCCCCCACCAACCCCGCCAGCTCTCGTCCGGCCAGGGACCGCGCACGGGCCCGAACATGTTCCTGCCGAGGATCCATGCGCCCACGTTGGAAAAGCCGCGTGCGGCGAACTCGTCGTCGACTCCCGATTCCCCGCTGTCGCTGCCGAACAGGTGCCTCTGGAAGGTTCGCGTCGCGATGGCCCAGCCATGCAGCGACTCGCCCCGTTCACCGAGCGGGTGGTCGATGTCCTGGTTCGGGCCGGCGCCGAAGCCGTCTGCCGAAATCGTGAAGCTCTCGACGCGGACTCTGGACATGGTGGCATTTCCCAATCAAGCGGCTGCGCGCGCAAGGAGTATGACCGTGACAGGCAAGATGAAGGCAAGCGTGCGAAAAAGATTGGAGAGCAAGGGGTGGATCGTAGGAGGCGTTGAGGAGTTTCTGGGACTCACCGCCGAGGAGGAAGCCCAAATCGAATTGCGCCTGAAGCTGGCAGAGGGCCTGAAGACTCGGCGAAAGCGTCGGGGGCTGTCGCTAACGGCATTGGCAGAGTCCCTCAAGTCCAGCCAGTTCGCGACTTGGCATCCATCATTGCGGGGCGCTGATAGAGCCATTTAACGGCTGAGCTGAGCAGCGCGCACGCAGCCCTGTTGTGTTCCTGGCACTCTATCGTTCACGCGCCCGCTCCAGCGCTCCTGTGATTGTTAGGCGCCTGCCTCGTGGAGCGCCGAGCCATGACTCAGGTAGTGGTTGATGCGTGACTCCCACTCTTGCATGAAATTTTGATAATAGCTCTCAGTGAAGGAGGCAACAAACGCGTCACCTTCTGCACTGAGACTGGTGTGACAGTAGGTAATGTCTGCTTCTGATCCGCCGGGAGCTGCGCGAAGCTGTATGGAGAGCCGGCAGGCCGTTACATTTGGCGTGATCTTGAGCATCTCGACAAAGCCATTGCTCGGCTCATGTCGTGTGATGTACCAAACGGCATCCATTGGGGTTGATTCGGTGGTGAAAACGCAGTCTGGCTCGGCAACCCCGGACAAAGATACAACCAGCGGCGGATCCCAGCCGTCGATCCAGTCAGTCTCTCGCACGGGACAAAGCAAAGGAAAGACGGCTTCGGGCGGACCGACGAGGTGCTGAGTGTAGGTACGAGTAGCTCGATTTGGCCTGATGATCTTCATGTGTCGACGAGAGTTGGTAAGGCGCCTAACGTTTGAGCTGAGCGCGCTGCGCGCTACGTTGTGGGCTTGGCACTTTATCTTCCACGCGCCCGCTCCAGTGATGGGATGGACTCCTCCCGCTCTGTTGAGGGCATCATCGTGCCAGCTGGCCTCATGTGGTGTGGGTGTCAGCGCAACCAAACGGAAGGAGTCCGCCATGGATGCTACGACCGTCGCCGTCGATTTGGCAAAGAACGTCTTCGAGCTCGCGGTGGCCGACGGGCACTGGCGGATCATCCAACGACACCGCCTCAGCCGCGGCCAGTTCGAGCGCTGGTTCGCCAACCACACCCTTCGAGAGAACGCGGCTCGGCCACAAGCTCGAACGTCAGGCCTTTGCGATGCCCCTCTGAGCCCGTCCTTCCCACCGCCGCTTGCCCTGGAGACCGATCGCCCATCATGGCCAACCGGGATCACCCCACCTCGTGCGATGCCGATAACAACTCCGGCGGAGCCCGCTCCGTCGCTTGCAGCGATTGGCGCCACGATGACGCAGATTCCATCTCGGCACGGGACACCACATTCCCACCTCAGATGCCGGATATACGACTGCAGGTACTTCCCCAACAGCCATCAAACCCGATCCGATCTCCTACTTGCGGGAGGAGTCCATATACGAACTGTTAAGCCACGCCAAGCGAGACCTCTGTGACTGGATTGCCGTCGTCGATGAATAGCCTACCGTCCTTGGCGAGAGCTTGCCGAAGCCGGTCGAAGGCAATACGGCCCGCCTTGGGGTGCCGCCCATCAAGTGCCCCGACCCGCACCGCGAACGCAAGATCATAGGGTCGCTCGCCCTTTGAGAGAACGAAGTCCTCGATGGCAACGCAACGGAACTCCAGCAGGCCAGAAGCCAACTCGGCAGTAGAGCAAGCAGTAGCCTGAGCGATGGCCTTCGCGGACCGGTCGATTGCTAGAACGTAGCCTTTGCCCATCCGTTGAACGGCTGCACGCGCGGCAACTCCAGGGCCGCAGCCAATCTCAAGAACACGCATGCCTGGGCGAAGCGGGAGCGCATCAACAATCTCAGCGAGTCGTGGCGAGATCTTTGTTGTCATGACTCTGGAGGACCATGTTGCGTGACCTAAGTGGTCGAGCTGAGCGCGCCGACTGCCAGCGCATGGTGTTTACACTTGATCCGTCACGGCCGCGTTCCAGCCAGGTGCTAGGTTCCCGCGATTCGGACCGCGAGGAGTTTTGTGAATGCTTCCTCAATCAGATCTTGCATCTTCGCCTCGTCACTGGAGCGGCGTAGGAATATGACCTGACCATCTGCAGAAACGTGCGACGTCCCTTGAGACTCTGAGGCGAGTGGCACGATCTGGATAGTGTTCGGATTGTCGTCCGGCACGAAGTCCTGAGCCTGCCCTGAATAGCCCTCAACATAGATCATTTGTGTCGGCTGGTGAATCGGCAGCGTGAAATGCGGAAGTTGAGAGGGCAGCGAAGAGGAGGAAGTGCAATCGCATTGGTGGAGTCTCCAGGGCGGGAACCTAACGACAGAGTTGAGCGGCCTTTCGCTCCATTGCCGTAGATACACATTCACGGGCAGTGGAACTGTCGTCCTGAAGCGGCACCAGGCCACACGCCTCCGCATCTTCGGGACGCAGTTCATCGATGTGCCTCATGAGCTCGGCACGCATCTCGACTCCCGTACGCGTTTGCACAGACCTAACGCTTGAGTTCACTTGCAGTCGCCAGACGGCGAAGTCGACAGGCGAACGCCAGGTGCGACGAAGGGTTAGGCCTCACCCCCGCTCCTGGACTTCTGGAACCTGCAGTTGCTCCCACGTATTCCACTCCTCCACGAGCTTGCCGTCCACGACGCGTGCGATGTTGATGCCGATTAGCGTGACCGGTTCGCCGGTTGCGCGCATTTTCACGTGTGCCGTCATCCGTGTAGCGACCTTCTCGCCCTCAACGAACTGGTCGTTGACCTCGAACGAGTCCTCGCCATAGACGAAGAGATTGTGGAAGTACTTGATGCTCTCACGAAAACCTTCCAGGTCGCGGTCGCCTGCAGCGACATGCCCGATGTAGTTCGGGGCGATGAGCTGGTCGAGCGCCGAAAGATCGCCCACTGCGTATATCTCCACCAATCGGCGAAAGACCGCTTTCTTGGACTCGGGACTGTCGTTCACTGCTACGTCACTCACAGATCACTCCTTAGATAGCGCGTGAGCGTGTGGTTGCGGCATGGGCTGTCAGAGTGGCGGACATCGCGAGTGCCGCCCTGCGAGGCCCAACGCTCCGGTTCAGCGGCGGCGCGCATCGCAGTCCGCGGCAGCCGGTTGTCGGGCGGCAAGAACGATAGCCTGGCCCGGTTGGCAACTGCGACTCCGACGACGGCCCAGTCCGCCGTTACTCATTCCTACTCGAGGCGGCATGCAGCCGCGAAGCTCGCGAACATCGCGCTGCAGGTTAGCAGATCCAGTGGCAGCCGCAGAAGGCTGCGGTGTGTCCAGGCGCGAGCCGCCGCTTCCGCTATTGCGACAGGATCCGTGGACTCGAAGGCCAACGCCTTGGGAATGAGGTCGAGCGCTGACCATATCCTCATCGCCACATGGCTGGCGAGAGCGATGAGCGACCACAAGCGGACGACTGGACGAGACCAGGCCGCGATCAGCAATGCGAGCAAGAGGACTTCAAACGCAACATGAGCCGGAATCCAGAATCGCTTGCGCGAGATGCCGCCCCGGGCGGGTTGGATGATGTCAGGCCTGCGTGGCCAGAAGGGATCCACTACCGTGAACTCGTACAAGGCTCCGCCAAGACTCATCGATGCCAAGGCGGTCGCGAGTGCGGCACAGGGAACCAGGAGTTCCGACACGTGCTTACCTCAGATCTCTGATTGATGATCAGGAACCGACTAGCGAGGACACCAGCGTTTCAGACAGCCAGCTCTGATACTGGTCGGGCGTCCAGCCGCTCTCGTGAACCAGCATGCGGTAGACATCTCGGCTCGTATACATCCAGAGGATCCGCCGTGCCTCATCAAGTCCGAGGCCCTTCTTCTGCCTGGATTGGGCGAAGAGGAGCCTGACGCGCTCCTCCTGCATATCGAAACGAATCTTCTCGAATTCCCGTTCCAACTTCCGAAGAGGAGGGGAAAAGGCCGACGCGCCCCGCATGAGGCCCAGCTCCGAGCTTTCGGCATTGTAGATGGCCCGTGCCACGTGCGCCGTAAGCGCAATGAGCTTGATCGGGTCGGATATGCCTTTCAGCTTCGCGTGCGCCGCTTGAAACCCTTGGCCGAACAGAGCCGCGCTCATCAGCTCGCGCAGGATGCCTTCCTTGGACTTGTACAGCGCATAGACCGTGGGCACGGAAACTCTAGCTCTCGCCGCAACCCGCGCGACGGTAGTCCGGTCGATGCCATGGCGCACAAATAGCGCCCTGGCCGCGCGCAGGACACGGGCTTTCGTCGCGTCGGCTGCTTGGCTGCGTGTCTTCGAGACGTATTGCCTTTTCTGCTGCGTTGACATAATGAATATAGGTTACTATAGTGAATATATCAGCTCGCGCTGTCGCCCTCCATTGTGATCTACGAGAGAGTCCCTTTCCTAAACCTCACTGCGGGAGTGCTTATGGAGTCGATTTCAGTAGCGCAACTCTGGGCCGGACGTGTATTGAGCGGAATCGCAGTTGTGTTCCTGTTCGTCGATGCAATGGGGAAGCTATTCAAGGTCACCCCAGTGGTTGAGGGGACGGTGAAACTCGGCTACCCAGAAGGCGTGGTTTTTCCGCTGGGCGTGCTGTTGCTGGCAGGCGTGGTGCTATACGCGATCCCCAAGACCTCGGCTCTCGGGGCGATTTACCTCACCGCATTTCTCGGCGGTGCGGTGGCAACGCACATTCGCGTCGGCAGTCCGCTAGCTACGCATGTCCTGTTCGGCGTCTACGTCGCCGCATTCGTGTGGGGTGGTCTTGCCCTGCGCAATCCGCGGCTTCTGGCGCTCCTGACGGGTGGTCATTAGGCAGGGCTGAAGAACCGTTGTTGTTTCGCTGGCGCTCACCTACGCGTGGCAGATCTGCCGCCCAACGTTTGCGCTCGGGCGCGCTTGCATCTTCGCACGTCGCCTGCAGGGCATTGTTGGGCACTCACCGCTTCGCATAATGGTCGGCGCCGAGAAAGTGCAGCGAAACATACGGAGCATTGCCGACCACCCAACTATCGTGGGGAGTGGGTGGGATATAGAAAATGTCACCTGCCTTCATTTCAATGACTGTGCCGTCATCGAAGGCGGCTGTCGCGGCGCCCGATAGAACCATTCCGACGTGTTCGACGGAGCAACGTGCTGCGCCAACATTTGGCCCGACATGTGCACTCCACTTCCAGCCCGGGTCGTAGGTGGCCCGCCCGATCGTCATGCCGCCAAGCTTGATGATCTCGAACTTTCCCTTGTCGAGTATGCGGGTCTCGTCGGGTGACTCGAAGCGCTTCAGAATGACGTCCACGGATGTCATAGCATGGTCCTATGGTGAAGCCCAACGAATGAGCTGAGTGCGCCGCGTGTAGACACGTACTATTTGCACTTCATGCGTCACGGCAGCGCTCCGGCGATTTGTTGGGTGGCTCATCGATAGACATCTCGGCGATGACCGATCTTGTAGATAGTCACTGAACTGGCTTCATCGTCGATGAGATAGACAATTCGGTAGTTGCCCTGCCGAAGTCGGTAACGGTCAGTGTAGCCGGCGAGCTTCTCCGAGCCGCGAGGCCGAGGATCGGCTGCAAGGGCCTGTATCTTCGCCACGATGCGCTGGCGATCTACCTTGGACCCAACAGACGTCAACTCCTTCCCTGCGGAAGGCTTGATGGAGAGGCTATAAGAGGCCACGGCGCTTCATGCCCTGCACGAAGCTATCGAAGGAACCGCTGCGCTCCCGCTTGCGCTTGTCAAATGCCGCCAGGTCCGCCGCGTCCTCGGCTAATGACGCCCGAACCGCCTCATTCACCATGTCCGAGATGGACTGATCATTTGCTGCGGCGCGCAAACGCAGCGCCCTATGGATCTCCGGGTCAAAGTAAACGGTAGCGCGCTTGGGTGTGCTCATAGCGCGATGTTGGCGCCATGACGTTATGACGTCAAGGCGATTGCACGAGCCACCTAACGTTTGAGTTGAGCGCGCCGCGCGCCAGCCTGTTGTTTTGGCACTTTATCGGTCACGGCTGCGCTCCAGCGAGGAGTTAGGTGGCTCTTGAGAGTTCCTTCGCAAGAGTGGACACCCTGTGGTTAGTGGACACTGTTCTCGAACTCGATGGGTGAACGATACCCGAGAGCTGAGTGCAGGCGGTAGCGGTTGTAGAAGCTGATGTAGCTGTGGATCGCGGCCCGTAGCTGCTCGTCCCTCTGGAAGCTGTGCCGGTGATACATGTCCGACTTCAGGGTCTTATTCCACGACTCCATGTGCGCGTTGTCGGTCATCCGGCGCGGACGGTTCACCGATTGAACCAGTCCCGCTTTGTCCAGCTGCTCGCGCAACGCATAAGCCAGGAACTCCGAACCGCGGTCGCTGTGGAAAACCGTCCCGCGTTGCGGCCTTCGGGTTCGCAGCGCGGCGGCCAGTGCCCGGCGTACCACCGCAGCGGACTTCTCGGCCGAGAGTGCCCAGCCCAGCAGGCGTCGCGAGCAGCGATCCATCACCGTGGCCAGATATCGCCACTGGCCCGCGACCTTCAGGTAGGTCACATCGGCAACCCAGACCTGGTCGGGAGCGGTCACTGCCGACTCATGAGCCTGGCTGCCGATCGTGCCGTAGAAGCGACCCAAACCGGGCAGGCGCCGATACAGGCTCGCCGAACAAGCGCGGATTCCGCTCTGGCGCATGATCCGCTCGATGCGGCGCTTGCCTGTCACCTCACCCTGCCTGCGCAGCGCAGCGTGCACTCGGGGGCTGCCGTAGGTCTCGCGGCTGTCCCGATGCACACGCTGGATCTGCTCGACCAAGCGTTCATCCTCCGCCACTCGGGCGCTGGGCGGCCGGTGCTTCCACGCGTAGAAGCCGGCCGGGCTCACTGCGTACAGGCGGCACATCAATCGGACCGGGTACGCGCCTTCACAACTGCCGATGAAGGCGAAGACTTCGCCCTTCGAGCTGAAGTGAAGGCGATGGCTTTTTTAAAAGGCCGTGCTCCATCTTCAGGCGCTCGTGCGCCTGCTTGAGCTTGCGAAGTTCCTTCAACTCGGCGGCCACTTCCTTATCCAGCTCTACACCCTTGCTCACAACCAGCCCCTCGCGCAATTGCTTGCGCCAACGAGACAACATGAACGGGTGGATGTAAAGGGACTCGGCAACGTCCTTCACCTGCACACCGGCCAACTGGCTCAGCCGCACGGCGGTCGCCTTGAAGTGCTCGGTGTATCGAGGCGTCGTTCTCGGACCGGGTCTTGGCATCTGACACTCCTGATCGTTAGATCAGAGTGTCCACTGAACCGAAGGAACTATCCGGCCCGCTGCATCGCATAGTTAGGCCGCAGAGACCGTGAGTTTGACGCCCAGGCTCTGCAGCACCTTGAGTACCGTGTCGTATCGAGGCTTTGCGCCCGGGCTCAGCGCTTTGTAGAGGCTTTCGCGACCCAGACCAGACTCCTCGGCGATACTGCTCATGCCCCGCGCCTTTGCAACATTACCAACCGCCGCGAGAAAAACGTCCGGGTTGGAATCCTCGAGCGCAGCGGTGAGATACTCCGCGACCACCTCGTCATTAGTGAGGTAAACGCTAGGATCAAACTCTTTCAGCTTGGCCATGGTTGTCACTCCAACTCCGCGAGCAGACGCTTGGCCCGCGCAATGTCTCGTTGCTGAGATGATTTGCCGCCACCACACAGCAAGACAATCACAATCCCTCCGCGCTGCGCGAAGTAGAGGCGGTAACCGGGACCGGTAAATATTCGCATCTCATGAAGCCCGCCACCGAGGCTCCTGCTGTCGCCCAAATTTCCGAGCCGAACCGAATCCAGCCGCGCCAGGATTCGGGCCGTACCCTTTGCGTCCCGCAGCCCAGCCAACCACCTGGAAAAGACCTCGGTTCGCTGGATCTGATACACATATCGAATGTATCCGTGCGGATACAGTTCCGCAAGGACGGGTACCCGGCCCTCTGCGGCCTAACGCCGGCCGTCAGCCGCGTACGTTTTCGCACGTCGGCTGCACGGCCTTGTTCGGCCCCGCGAGTGCCAGGCGAATTGAAGCAGCCCATGGATCATAAGAGAACCCCTTGGAAGAAGGATGCGGAATCTTGACCACTGCGATCGCAGCGGGAATCGTTGGCAGCCAATTAGCAAGCTCATTCCCAAGAACCAAGAGAACTTGAGGGCGCAGTTCTGAGAGTACTTCAAGAAAGGGAATTTGGGCTGCAGCCCAGAGTTGTTGGGATGGTCGAAACCTAGCGCCACCAAGCCACCACTGTACGTAATTGTAAAAGGCCACGCGCTCCCAAAAGTCAGCGCGTGCGTCCGAGGGCAGCCATTGCCCTGCGGGCAACCCGAGGACGAGCTTGGCGACCTTTGTGAAGAAGCGGTTCCGATTTTCGATGGCCAGATCGCGAACAATTTCTTGTGTCGAGGAGCGACAGGAAGGTGTTGGTGCACCACTGGGGTAATGATGAACGTACTCAGTTCCGGGATATTGCGACTCTCCGAGAACCAGGAGCTTGGTACCACCGAGACCCTCCGTCTCATAATGGCGACCAATCCATGGATCAAATGCACGCATTGGTTTCGGTCGAACGACCGCGCTCACGCGTGCCGCCTATCTGACAAAGAATAGCCACATGGCTACCAACGATGCGCCACCTATGCCTTCGATGCTTCGTTTGACATCGTCGATCGATCCGATCTTCGACCCACGAGCGTCTCGAATGTCACGACCATCAAACTCACCAACTTTCGCACCATGGCTATCTCGGAAGTTATTCCCATCGATCTGGCCGACTTTGCTTCCGCGATCGTCGCGTACAGATTGCCCTTCAAGAACGCCACACTTGCGTCCGGAACGATCTCGAAGTTCTTTCCCATCAAACTTGTAATCTGCCATGTCTATATTCTCCCGATGACCGTTGTCTCGCAAACTGGTAAACCACCGCAACCCTGAGAAAAGCCGTGAAATGAGGCCGAACGTTTGAGCTGAGCGCGCCGCGCGCAGACACGTACTACGGGCACTTTATCTGTCCTAACTACGACTCGATCTGACGGACGTGCCGCTCAGGCGGCGACTCGATTCTCGTTGACTGCTAGGGCTGTCCGATCCAGCTGCTTTTCGTCCGAGAGTTTCTTGCTATCGAGGAAG
>WBZQ01002799.1_pt1 | contig 11032 bp, 8 predicted proteins | sample 5204251 | NCBI WGS metagenome assembly WBZQ01 (sample SAMN12412402, study PRJNA552823) | activated sludge metagenome | isolation source: activated sludge from nitrification reactor of wastewater treatment plant... | place: USA: Virginia | collected 2017-09 | reverse complement strand
CTCTGGGCAGGTCAGCAAGGAGCAGAAGCCGACGTACGGCCGGATGTATCAAACTCCGTTCGCCGACCAAATCCGCCAACTCGTGGGCATCCCCACGATGGCTGTGGGTGCGATCTCTGAGGCCGACCACGTCAACAGCATCATCGCCGCTGGGCGAGCCGACCTCTGCGCCGTCGCCCGACCCCACCTAGCCAACCCCGCGTGGACCCTGACCGAGGCCGCCAAGATCGGATACACCGACGTCACCTGGCCGCGCCAATACCTCGCTGGGAAGCCCCAAATGGAGGCCTTGTTCGCGCGCGAGCGCGCTGCAGGAATCCCAGGTTAGGTACCCGGGCGTCAGCCCGGGATCACCGCAAACCCCTGCACCTCAACAAGCGCCTCGATGTCCCACAAACGGGACACTCCGATGCCGGCCATGGCGGGGTAGTTGCGACCAATCAGGCGCTTCCACACTTCCCCGATCTCGCGGGCGTGGGCTTTGTAGTCATCCATGTCGACGATGTAGATCGTGAGGCTGGCCAGGTGCTCGGGAGCGCCGCCAGCAGCCTCTAAAGCGGTCAACACAGAAGTCAGTGCCTTCTCGAACTGCTCGACAACCGTCTCCCCGACGATCACACCGTTGCTGTCCAGAGCAGTTTGGCCAGCCAAGAACACCACTCGCCCGGAGCCGACTACCGCGTGAGAGAACCCGCTGGGTTTGCCCAAAGTGGGCGGGTTGATGAATTCGATGCTCATACGACTGCTCCCCCGTCGATGTTGAGGCCTTGGCCGTTGATGGCCCCGTTGGTGACGCATTGCATCACGGCTGAGGCGACCTCTTCGGGGGTGATCAGGCGGCCGATGGGTTGCTTAGCCTCGAGTGCCGACCGCGCCTCTGCGAGGGATCGTCCGGTCTTGGCGACGATGCCGGCGATGGTGGCGTCGGTCATGGGTGTGTCGACGTACCCAGGACACACCGCATTGACTGTCACACCCTTGGTCGCGACTTCGGCGGCGGCCGATCGAACCAGTCCGAGCACGCCGTGCTTGCTGGCGGTGTAGGCAGAGATGTAGGGCTCCCCGATCTTGGCGGCCACCGATGCCACCACGACAACGCGACCAAAACCAGCCTCGATCATCGAGGGCAGCACCCGACGGATGCAGCGAAACGGCGCGGTGAGGTTCAAGTCGAGCATCCGCTGCCAGTCCTCATCGGTGGTGCGTACGACGGACGCCGAAACTCCCGCACCCGCATTGGCCACCAGCACCGAGACCGGACCCCACTGCTTTTCGATGTCAGCAAAAAGCGACTCCACGAACGCTGGATCAGTGATGTCGCCAGTGATCACCATGGAAACACCTGGGCACGCAGCTGCAGATTCGTCTAATTCGGCGCGGTTGCGAGCGGTCAAAACCACCCGGTAGCCAGCTTGACTCAAGGCCAAAGCAACGGCTCGGCCGATGCCCCGACCTGCTCCGGAAACGCATGCAACAGGTTGGTAGGCCACGTTTGGGAGTTTGCCAACGTCTATAACGACCGTCAACACTACGACATATGAGTGCGGTCAAAGATGCCTTCGTGATTGATGCGGTGCGCACCGCATTTGGCAAGAACCGAGGCGCACTTTCGGGGATCCGCACCGACGATCTGGCCGCGCTGCCGTTAGCCGAGTTGGTCGCACGCCACCCGAATCTCGATCCCGCCCGAATTGATGACATTTACTACGGCAACACCAACGGGGCCGGCGAAGAGAACCGAAACGTCGCCCGCATGGCGGCACTCATCGCAAAGCTGCCTGTGAGCGTCCCGGGCGCCACAGTTAACCGTCTGTGCGCTTCAGGGGCGGAGGCCTTTATCCAAGCCCAGCGGGCAGTCGCGGTTGGCGAAGCCGATCTGGTGGTTGCCGGCGGAGTCGAGGGGATGAGCCGGGCACCATTCGTGCTGCAGCGCCCGACCGACGGGTTCCCGGCCACGATGGAGCTGCACCAAACCGCACTGGGCTGGCGCATGATCAACCCTCAGTTCCCCGATGACTGGACCCGCTCTTTGGGAGAGTGCGCCCAACGTATTGGTGAAGAGGTCGGGGTCACTCGCGATGAGATGGATGCCTTCGCAGCCCGATCGCACGACCGAGTTGCCGCAGCCTATGAGGCGGGATATCACGACGGGTTCGTGATGCCGGTTGGATCGTTGACTCGTGATGAGTCACTGCGGCCCACCACCACAATCGAATCACTGCGCACCCTCAAACCGGCCTTCACTCCCGATGGCTCGGTCACGGCTGGCAACTCCTCGCCCGTCAACGACGGCGCCCTCGCCGCCTTCATCGGCACTGCTGAGATCGCCGCCGAGATGGGGGTGGAGCCACTGGGTCGCCTCGTCAGTTCGGCGACCATCGCGGTTTCGCCCGAGCGATTTGCGGTCGCTCCGGTGCCGGCGATCAACAAACTGCTGACCCGGGCTGGGCTCGCTCACGCTGATATCGACCTGTGGGAGATCAACGAGGCGTTCGCGGCCGTCGTACTCAGTTGCCTGCGGCAACTGCCCATCGATCCCGAGCGAGTCAACGTCAATGGCGGCGCCATCGCCATCGGCCACCCCCTGGGGGCCTCGGCGCCACGAGTAATTGTGGATTTGTGTCGCGAATTGCGTCGCCGTGGCGGCGGATGGGGCGTTGCCGCGGCCTGCATCGGCGTCGGACTCGGTCAAGCGGTCTTAGTGCACGTCTAACCCAAGAAGGAGCAGTTCCCATGATCAAGGTCGAGGACTTCACCGACGTCACCTACGTGGTCGAAGAGGACTCCTTCGCGGTCATCACCATCAACCGCCCCGAGCGATACAACGCATTCCGCGGCCGCACCGTCGATGAGTTGATCGCCGCATTCAAGATGGCGTGGGCAGACGGCCGCGTGGCCGCAGTGATCTTGACCGGCACTGGCGAGAAGGCTTTCTGCAGCGGCGGTGATGTGAAGGAGCGCGCCGAGACCGGCGGGTACGGCGAAACCGAAACCGGCCTATTTGAGATCCAGATGCTCCATGAGGTGATGCGCGCGATCCCCAAGCCGGTGATCGCGGCGGTCAACGGGGTCGCTGTGGGCGGAGGGCACGTGCTGCACGTGATCTGCGACCTCTCCGTGGCCGCCAGCACAGCCCGCTTCGGCCAAACCGGACCTCGAGTTGGGTCCTTCGATGCTGGCTACGGCTCTGGCTATCTTGCTCGGGTCGTCGGGGAAAAGCGGGCCCGCCAAATCTGGTTCCTCCTCGACTTGTACGACGCCGAAACCGCTGAGCGCTGGGGGCTCGTGAACGATGTGGTCGCGCCTGAGGACCTGATGGACAAGGCCCGTGAGTACGCCCGCAAGATTGCGTCGTACTCCCCCACCGCATTGCGATTCCTCAAGCACGCGTTCAACGCCGACACCGATCACCTGGGCGGCATCGGCAACGTCGCCTTTGCTGGGCTCGACATGTTCGTGCATTCACCTGAGGGGCAAGAGGGTGCCGCAGCGTTCGCCGAAAAGCGGCCGCCGGACTTCTCGCAGTACCGCTAAGCCATATGTCGATCCGTTGACCACCGTCACGAAGGGGGCATACGCTGCCGGTCACTCACAGCTACTACGCAGGGAGTGAAATGCATCTGGCACCGTCTGCTCACGTTGACACCTTTTGTCGCGACAACTTGCCTCCACAGGACCAGTGGCCGCAGTTCTTGTTTGACCTGCCCGAGTTGCACTACCCCGAGCGCCTCAACTGCGCCGTGGAGTTGCTCGACAAGACCATCGCCGCTCATGGCGGGGATCGTCCGTGCCTGCTCTCGCCCGCCGGAGAGCGCTGGACCTACGACGACTTGCTGCGGGTTTCTAACCAAGTCGCTCACGTGCTTGTTGATGATTACGGCGTAGTGCCTGGCAACCGGGTGCTGTTGCGCGGACCAAACAACCCGTGGCTAGTTGCTTGCTGGTTTGGAGTAGTCAGGGCAGGTGCCGTGGCGGTCACGACCATGCCCATGCTTCGTGGTGGAGAAATCGCGACCATCGCCGAGATCGCTGAGCTCGACCTGGCCATGTGCGATGAGCGCTTCCTCGATGACCTGGCCGCGGCCAACATCCCCAACCTCCGCACCATTGCGTACGGCGGGACCGACGGCCTCACCACCATGGTCACCGACAAAAGCGACGACTTCACGCCAGTCGACACCGCTGCCGATGACGTCGTGCTGCTCGCCTTCACCTCCGGCACGACCGGGCGACCCAAGGCCACTATGCACTTCCATCGCGATGTGCTCGCCAACGCCGACACCTTCTCCAAGCACGTGCTGCAACCAGTCGCCGACGACGTCTTTGCAGGCACCCCACCACTCGCATTTACATTCGGTCTGGGGGGACTCGTGGTGTTCCCGATGCGGGTGGGCGCCTCGACTCTGTTGATCGAGATGGCAAGTCCAGACACCTTGGCGAACCTCATCGCCGAACACCACGTCACCATCTGTTTCACCGCACCAACCGCCTATCGGGCCATGATCGCCTCGGGGAGTGTTGAAAGACTCGCGAGCCTGCGCCGCGCAGTGTCAGCCGGAGAGCACCTGCCCAAAGCCACCTGGCAGGGCTTCTTTGATGCCACCGGGGTGAAGTTGATTGATGGCATCGGTGCCACCGAGTTGCTGCACATCTTTATCTCTGCAGCCGACGATGACATCCGCCCGGGCTCCACAGGCAAAGCAGTGCCAGGCTTCATTGCCACGGTCGTCGACGGCGAAGGAGTGCCCCTTCCTCCCGGCCAGGCTGGCCGCCTGGCGGTACGCGGACCAACGGGGTGCCGTTACCTTGCCGACCCACGGCAATCGGTCTACGTCCACAACGGCTGGAACATCACCGGCGACACCTTCATCCAAGACGATGAGGGCTACTTCTGGTACCAAGCCAGGTCCGACGACATGATCATCTCCTCGGGCTACAACATCGCTGGACCCGAGGTCGAGGGCGCGCTGCTGGCTCACGAAGACGTCAGCGAGTGCGCCGTGGTCGGCCTCCCCGATGAGCAGCGTGGTCAGATCGTCGCTGCCTTCGTCGTACTGCGAGAAGGCGCGAGCGCAGACGACTCAAAGGCCGAGGAACTCCAAGCCTTCGTGAAACAACAGATCGCGCCGTACAAATACCCACGCCGCATCGAGTTCCGCACTGCTTTGCCCAAGACGGCGACCGGGAAGTTGCAGCGGTTTAGGTTGCGCGAGGACCTCTCACCCGCATAAAGGCCAAAGGGGGCCACCACAGTCGCGTGGCAGCCCCCTTTGGCCGTGTGCTACTTCTTCTGCACTGTGCTGATGACGCCCAAGGCGTACTGCTCAGCGATGCCCGGCTTGCCACGAGTGTCAGTGGACACAACTAGCAAGGTGGTGCCGTCGGGTCGCTTCAAGATGTAGTAAGCCTGGATCCAATCTGCCGCCCCCCACTGTTTGCCATTGGCATCGGTGTAGGGATCACATGGGCCAAGCCCGACTCGCACCCCGGTGAAACCGCTCAAGGTCACGGGCTGCTCAGTCGCGTGACACTCCTTCGCAGGGAAGGCCGCGACATCCCCTTGAGCCTTTTGCAATTGCTCCTCATACGAGCGCCGACCAGTGATGTCCCGGATGACGAGCCCCAGGGATGAGGTGCCCGCGATATAGCTATCGACATTGGGGGCGAAATTCATTTCCGGCGACCCGGTGTCCTTGTGGGTGCTCGCCTTGGACTGCCAAGGAACGCTGGGGTTGGTGAAGGTGATCGTCCACTTGGGGTCAGTCGTGCTTGCCGTGGTCGGCGGCGCGGTGTTCCCGTTGTTCTTCACGTCAGTCAGCCCAGTGCCACCAGCAGGTCGGTTGATGAGTTGACCCGTCTTCGGGTCAGTCAAGATGAACGTGCTGATCACTACGGTGGAGGTCTGCACCACCGTGATCTTGCCCGGGTCAAAGTCGGCCCACTTGCCGCCTTTGTACTTCGGGGTGGTCTTCTGCGCCACCGGCGGAACCAGCGGATTGCCGCAGAAGCAACGGGCACGCATCACGCCCTTGTTGTCCACCAACACCGCAGTGCCCTTCTGCAGCACCGCCTGGAACGGAATGGCCTTGCCGTTCTTGAACAGGTGATTCGTCACACGGGTGTCGTCACGCAAGACAACTGAGGTGAGTGAGGCGACGTACTCCCCGATCCTGGCGGTGGTGAGCGCAGTGCCGTCGGCCATCTTCACCATCGGATCCGCATTCAGCGCGGCCACCCACGCGGCGCCCTTATCGGGATTCGCAGCCAAGAAGTCAACCAACTTCTTTGGCTGACACACCTCGATCTTCATCGACCCGCCATAGAGACCAACCTTGCTGCCACTGTTGGCTGCAACCTGACTCGATCCAGTTGCCGTGACCGTGGCATTTGGATCGGTCACCGCTTGCGCCAAGGTCGGATCAGGTGGTGTCTGCAACGGATCGGTGCTAAACGGGTCGGGGCCAACATCAGCAGCCGCGGCCAAGAAAATCTCACCCGGTTCCTGGAAAGACTCCCCGCCGGTTGACGACTTATCACCTCCACCGCCGGTGAATTCACAAGCAGTCAAACTCAACGCCACAAGCACCGCGCCAGCGATGGCACGAACGCGTTTTCCACGCATTAAAAGGTCCTTCCCCCCGGTTATCACTGCCGCACGCCTCAAAGGCCGCGCAACTATCCGGCTAAGAACACTCTGAGAATTGGCCTGTGTCAATGACTGGTGGGCGAACACTTTGATAACGAGATTGCTATCAAAGCCGCGCCTTTGCCTGCCACACTCACGTGATGGATGGGCCTACTGCGCGCTTTGGTCGACAGGAGAACCGATGACACTGGTGACGACATACCTGGCAGTCACTCTCGCGGCCGGATTTGGGGCTCGACTACTGCGGCTGCCGCCTCTGGGTGGGTTCCTCGCCGCAGGTTTCGTCCTCTCCGCTCTGGGCACTCAGCGGGTTCCCGAGTTGGCCACCCTCGCCGACCTGGGCGTCACGCTGTTGCTTTTCGCAGTAGGACTCAAACTCGACGTACGCCAACTGCTGCGCCGGGAAGTGTGGGGCACCGCAATCCTGCACACGAGTTTCATGGTGATCATCGGGGTTGGACTGCTCGGAGTGCTGACCGTTCTTGGGGTAGGGCTGCTAGCGGGGCTGGCGTGGTCGACCATCGCCCTGCTCGCCTTCGCCTTGTCGTTTTCGAGCACTGTGTTCGTCGTCAAGGCGCTCGCGGAACGCAGCGACACCCGGGCTCGGTACGGCCAGGTGGCCGTGGGCGTGCTGGTCATTCAAGACTTGTTCGCCGTCGTGTTTGTCGCTCTTTCGCGCGGCACGCCGCCCAGCCCGTGGGCACAACGCTGCTCCTGCTCATCCCCGGCCGCCGCCTGGCCTACGCCATCATCACGCGCCTGGGCCACGGAGAGTTACTCATCCTTTTCGGAGTGTTCGTCGCCCTCGTGCCCGGTTATGCGCTCTTCGAGGCCGTCGGGCTCAAGGGCGACCTCGGGGCACTTCTACTCGGCGCACTTCTAGCCCCGCACTCCCGCTCGGGCGAGATCGCCAAAGCAATCCTGTCAGTCAAGGAACTGCTCCTAGTCGCCTTCTTCGTCAGCATCGGTCTTTACGGATTGCCCACCTTGGCTCAACTCGGGCTTGGCTTGGTGTTACTGGTTCTCATCCCGATCCAGACCATCGGGTACGTCGTCATTTTGTCGTGGCTGCGGATGCGGCGGAGGACCGCCACTCTTGCCGGTTTGGCATTGGCGAACAACTCCGAGTTCGGGCTCATCGTTGCGGCGACGGCCGTATCGTCCGGGCTCATCGACGATGGCTGGCTGGCCACCATGTCGGTGGCCGTCGCTGCAGGTCTTGTCTTGGCTGCCATGGTCAACACTCAGGCCGAACCGATCGCCGACTGGGTCGAATCGCGCTGGCCGGATGCCAATCTGGAGCGCCTCGACCCACACGAGCGCCCCATACCACTGCATGAGGTCGACGCACTGGTTCTCGGACTGGGCAGGGTGGGGCAGGCGGCCTACAACCATCTGCGACACCCGGGCGACTTGCAGGTGCTCGGCATCGAACACGACGAGGAACGAGTCGCTCACCTTAAGAATCTGGGCTATGACGTGGTCGCGGGGGACGCGAGCGACGCCGAACTCTGGCGACGACTCGTTGCGGTGCGCAGCTTGCGGGTGGTCTGTCTGGCCATGCCCTTCCACGAGGAAAACCTGGTGGCACTTCGAGTGGTCCGCGCCCGCGGCTTCACCGGCCGCGTTGTCGCGGTGGCGTTACACGATGATTCCGCCGACTTGCTGCGCCAAGCAGGAGCCGATGAGGTGCTACACCTTTACAGCGGCGCTGGCGCGGGTCTCGCCGAGGCCGCGCTGCTCCCCACCCAACGAAAATGACACCTGAAGCCTGCTGTTAGACCCTCTGCTTTCGAGAGCGCGACTTTCACTCCTCAGCCGGAGGTGCCTGGCACACTCATCGCCATGAAGGGTTTCTCTGTCCGCACGGTCGACTACCACACCGGAGGCGAGCCATTCCGGATCGTGACTGAGGTGCCGCCCTTAAAGGCAGCGACCGTGGCCAACAAACGCGTTGAGGCGATGAACTCATCCGAGGTTGATGGCCTGCGCGCCCTGCTGTGTTCAGAGCCTCGCGGCCACGCCGATATGTACGGCGGCTTTGTCACCGAGCCCGACGATCCAGGAGCCCATTTCGGTGTGCTCTTTTGGCACAAGGACGGGTTTTCCACCGCGTGCGGTCACGGCACCATCGCATTGGGAGCCTGGGCGATCCGCAGCGGCAAGGTGGCAGTTGATCCGAGTGGGCAGACCGATGTTGTCATCGACGTACCGTCTGGCCGCGTCACAGCACGGGTGACCACAGATCAGTCAGGCGAAGTCACCTCGGTCGACTTTCTTAACGTCGCCAGCTACGTGCTGCACGAGCAAGTCACTGTGCCGACAAGCCGGGGGCCCATCAACACTCTGATTGCTTTCGGAGGCGCGATCTACGCCCACGTTGACGCCGCCACTGTTGGGCTCAGGGTCGAGCCGAGCGATCTAACGGCGTTGATCGCATTGGCCCGCGAGATCAAAGCCGCCCTAGCCGACACCCCTGAGGCCGAGCACCCCAGCGACCCTCGACTCAGCGGCATCTACGGAGTCATCTTCTATGAAGACCACGGCACCGACGCCACTGGCAATCTCCTTCAACGCAACGTGACGGTCTTTGCTGACGGAGAGGTCGATCGTTCGCCTTGTGGCTCGGGCACTTGCTCGCGACTAGCCGCACTGGCGCCGCAAGTGGGCGAGGGGAAGGTTCTGATCCACACCTCGATCGTCGGCTCGCAGTTCATCGGGCGGATCGTTGGTCGGGAAACCACCGAAGGCCGCGACTGCATCATTCCCGTCGTCACTGGCAATGCCTTTCAAACTGGCTCGCATACCTTCGTAGTGGACCCAGCAGACGCACTCACTCCGGGGTTTATTTTGCGCTGAGCCAAAGCCAAGGATGTTGTGAATCCATCATTAGCCTCATATGCAGTTGCGTAAAACGCGATCGCCGCGCACCAATTAGTTGCAGTTCACAAGTAAATGTGGACAAACCCCCACAGATGCATTTCCGCAGGTCGAAGGCCTATTTTGAGCCTCTATCCATCAAAACTATGTTCTGCCATGCTCCAACAATGTCTAAGCGCTTTGTGCGGCCATGTGGCTCGGCCACTCTCGCATCATCCCTGTCTTTCATCATTGGGATCCTCTCGGTGCTCGTCGCAACCGCGACGCCCGCAAGTGCCGCGTCTCCGACTACCGGTCTCGACTGCGCCGGACCTTTGGAGTGCATCGTGCTTGCCGCCGATCGCCCCGATGGGAGTCGCGACGCAACCACCAAGGCGCTGCAATTTGTGCCACTGACTTCCGCACTGTCGGGGAGCAACTGGTTCACCCGTGGTCTCTATCGGCTAGAGGTGCAGGGCACCAACAATTGTGTGACCCGCGAGTTCGCTTACTTCAACGCCACCGCCATGCTCTCTTGTGATCTTGCGCCGTTAGCTAACTCGGCGATGTTTTGGTACATCGAGCCAATCGGAGACCCCTCCGGGCGCAACGTTGATCCAGCAAACTGGAACCCCTGGTCACCCGACGCCAGCGCCGCCGACGCCTTCACGATCCGCAACGCTGGCGATCCAGGCATCTGTGTGAAGATTCCCGCCGACGCCTCTCAGCCGTTCAGCACGGGGCCTTGCTACCCGCAGTACGCCGTCAGCCAAGCCGCCAGCTTGACGCTGCACGCCATCACAGACACCAGCGACCCTGGCTTCAAGTCCGACTCCCGGATGGCTGCCACCAAGTCAATGCTCCTGGGTGCCGCTTTCTCGCGTTCGGCCGATGTCTGCATGGCCAAGATCGATGACAACTGGTGCAAGGTGCGGATCAACGACGAAACCACCGGCAACCCGGTGACCGACTGGAGCCGACTTGGCCAAGTCACCCTGACCGCTGCTCCTAAGCAGGTCGTGGCTGGCACCTCATGCGCGAGCGGGGCCGGCGCTCAGTCGATCTTTAACGGCAGCGATCGTGACGTGAACACCAGCATTGGTGCTAGTGCCACTAACGAAACCTCTCAATCACTGACAACGGGCATCAGCTTTAGCTCCCAATTCAGTTTCGGCACAGCGGCAAGTTTCTTCAACGCATCGTTGACAATTGAGGTGTCACAGGAGTTTGGCCGGACCTGGACCGATAGCAAGACTGTCTCTCAAGACACCTCGTGGACGATTCCGTCCCAGCGCTACGCCACCGCCGTACTCGCCACCAAAGGTGCACGTCTGCGGGCCTCTTGGCAGTTCGGCCCCGATGACCAAAACCCGTGGCGAGCCAACAATGTGGTCAACCTTGAGGTGCCCTACTCCACTAACGCTGGCGCCAGCGTTCCCGACTCGACACTGGCTGTCTTTAACAGTTGGGCTCCCAAGAACTGTGATGCGATCTCACCAACCTGGCTGGCCGACGGACGCCAGGTGG
>WBZQ01002798.1_pt1 | contig 11034 bp, 11 predicted proteins | sample 5204251 | NCBI WGS metagenome assembly WBZQ01 (sample SAMN12412402, study PRJNA552823) | activated sludge metagenome | isolation source: activated sludge from nitrification reactor of wastewater treatment plant... | place: USA: Virginia | collected 2017-09 | reverse complement strand
ACTTGGGTACTGGGGGCGGCATCGATGTACACCCCATGGTTACCATTGGCGCGAGCGGCGCTGACCGCTGAGTTCACGCCAATTTTGTTGCCGGTGAGCGCGTTACCGCTGGCCGTAGCCCCCGATATATAAACACCCGCGTAAGTGTTGGCGCCAATCACATTGGCCCGCACGGTGTTACTGCTGGAGCTTTCAATGGAAATACCGCTTCGATAGTTATTGAGTGAGGTTGACCCATCCACCCCCAAACCAATGAGGTTGTATTCAATGACGTTGCTGTTTGCGCTGGTATCTAAGCGCACCCCATTGCGATCTGTAGCGGCCGTTGAGCCATTGCCCGCAATGACGTTGCCCTGATTGGCCCCCGACCCGCCAATTTGGTTGCCGGTAGCGCCCGTGATGCGCACGCCGTTGAGGGTGTTGCCTTGGTCAGCCAGACCGGTATTGCTGGTGCCAATGTAGTTGCCGTGCAGGGTGTTGTTGTTGGATCCCGAATTAATCAGCACGCCGTTTTGCGCAAAACGGTTGATGGTGAGGCCGCGAATCGTGTGACCCCCGGTGCCGCCCAAGGTCAGTCCGCTGGCGTTCAGACTGTTGCCGTTCAGTTCAATGAGCGGGGCTGCGCTCCAGCCGGGTTGGCTCCAACCGTCCAGAATGACGGGGGTGGCGAGGGTGGGTAGAGCGACAGTGACGGTGATGGTGCACACCCCCCCACAGCCGCCAATGTTGAAGTTGATGGTGTGCGGGCCACCCCCATTGTTGTTGACGGCAGTGATGGCCTCACGCAGTGAGATCACCCCATCAACCCCTGGGGTGGCGATGAGGTTGGCAATAGAACTGGTGTCCCCATCTACGGTGTTGCTGGTGGTGGTCACGGTCAGGCTCGCGCTGAACGCATAGCGCCAGGTGGCCAGGCTGATACCTATGAGCAGCACGGTCAGCGCGAATGCACGCACAGCGCGCAACCGCCGCGTGGGTGTGCGTGCCGGTCTGTGGTCGTGTGCAGGGCCGCGGTGTGATTCCATAGAAAACGGGCGGCAACGTGGTTCCCAACGTGGGGCATGGACGGTGCGCGCTCTGACATGCTGCCCACCGTGGGGGAGGCCTATCTTGTGATTAGCGCTGTGAATGAGGGGTATCTTGCGGCGCTGTTTTTATGGATTTGGCGCTGGCCGATTTGTAGCTTTGTGGGTGGGGCAGAAAATGATTTTGATCACGGGTGGCGCTGGGTTTATTGGCGCAAATTTTGTGGTGGACTGGCTGAGTGTGCAGGGTGAGTCCATAGTTAATTTGGACAAACTTACCTATGCTGGTAACCGAGCTCACCTTGCACCGGTGGCTCACGATCCGCGGCATGTATTTGTGCAGGGCGATATCGGTGATACGGCCTTAGTCAGTGCGTTGTTATCGACGTATCAGCCCCGCGCCGTGGTGCATTGCGCGGCTGAGTCGCATGTTGATCGTTCCATTGCGGGTGCCGAGGCGTTTGTGCAAACCAATGTTGTGGGTACCTATCGGTTGATGGAGGCCGTTCGTACCTATTGGCAAACGTTGGGTAGGCAAACGTTGGGTAGCGAGGCCCGTGCGCGATTTCGTTTTTTGCATGTTTCTACGGATGAGGTGTATGGCTCGCTCGAACCGGGCGCGCCCGCCTTTGACGAGCACCATCCCTACGCACCCAACAGCCCCTATGCAGCGAGCAAGGCCGCCAGCGATCACCTGGTGCGGGCCTGGCATCACACCTATGGGTTGCCCGTACTCACCACGCATTGTTCTAACAACTATGGCCCTTACCAATATCCGGAAAAACTCATTCCGCTGTGCCTGCGCAACGCGCTGGCCGGTAAGCCCTTGCCCATCTATGGCGATGGACAGCAGGTACGTGACTGGTTGTACGTGGGCGACCATTGCGCAGCGATGCGACGTGTGTTGGAGGCGGGGGTGCCGGGTCAGACCTACAACGTAGGGGGGCGCAGTGAAAAAACCAACCTTCAAGTCGTGCATGCCTTGTGCGCCGTGCTCGACGAATACCAACCCCGCGCCGACGGCAAGTCTTATGCGGTGCAGATCACTCATGTGGCCGATCGCCCCGGACATGACCGTCGTTATGCCATCGACGCCACCAAGCTAGAACGCACGTTGGGGTGGAAACCTACCGAGACTTTTGAAGCCGGTTTGCGCAAGACCGTGCGTTGGTATCTCGATCATCCCGAGGTGGTGGTGCAGGACGGGGGTGGGGCGGGTGTCACGGAAGTCGTTGTATGACGTTGCTGTTGCTTGGGGCCAGTGGCCAGTTGGGTTTTGAGCTGCGCCGTGCCCTCGCACCCCTGGGGCCATTGGTGTGGGCAGATCGGGCGCGTTGTGATCTTGCGCACGCTCAATCCATTCGTGCACTGGTGCGCCAGGTGCAGCCTGAAATCATTGTCAATGCTGCGGCGTACACGGCGGTGGATCGTGCGCAGTCGGAGCCCGAACAAGCCCATGCCATCAATGCCGTGGCCCCCGGCGTGTTGGCGCATGAGGCGCAGCGCCTGGGCGCTGTGCTCGTGCACTACTCCACTGATTACGTTTTTGATGGTCGCAAGCCCACGCCCTATGTTGAGACCGATGTGGCGGCCCCACTCAATGTTTATGGCGCAAGCAAACGGGCGGGTGAGTGCGCCGTGCTCGATAGCGCAGCGCGTGCACTCATTTTTCGGACCAGTTGGCTCTTTGGGGTGCATGGCCATAACTTCCCCAAAACCATCCTGCGTTTGGCTGCGCAGCGTGATGTCCTGGACGTGGTGAGCGAGCCCTGTGGCGCACCCACCTCGGCGGCATGGGTGGCCGATGTCAGCGCGCAAATCTTGGGCCAATACCTGCGTGCAGAGGCTGCAACATTTCCCTATGGGCTCTATCACCTGAGCGCAAGCGGTGCCACCCATTGGCCCGACTACGCGCGCTACGTGGTGCAGGCCGCATGGCGCGCTGGGCGGTCGCTGCGCTTGCGTCCGGAGCACATACGGCCCGTGCCCTCGGCGCAGTATGTTCAGGCCGCGCCGCGGCCATTCAATTCACAACTGGACACCCGCAAGTTGCGTGACACCTTTGGGCTGACCTTGCCCGATTGGCGCAGCGGGCTCGATCACGTGCTGGAGCAATGGTGATGTATCGGGCCACACCCACCGATTTGCCCGAAGTGCTCATCCTGGAGCCGCAGGTGTTTGAAGACGAGCGCGGCTTTTTTTTGGAAAGTTTTAACCAGCGTGAATTTGCGCGGGTGACGGGTTTGGATGTTCAGTTTGTTCAGGACAACCACAGCCGCTCCAAACGCCATGTGCTGCGCGGGCTGCACTACCAAGTGGGGCGCCCCCAGGGCAAGTTGGTGCGCGTGGTGACGGGTGAAGTGTTTGATGTGGCGGTCGATTTGCGCCGCGCATCCGCGCACTTTGGACGCTGGGTGGGGGTCACACTCTCGGCACTGAACTATCGGCAACTATGGATACCCCCCGGTTTTGCACACGGGTTTTTGGTGCTCAGTGAAGTGGCCGAGGTGCTCTACAAAACCACCGACTATTGGGTGCCCGAACAAGAGCGCAGCCTGGCGTGGAATGACCCCGATGTGGCCGTGCACTGGCCTTTGCAAGGTGGGGCGCCCCAGCTGGCACCCAAAGACGCGCAGGCTCCGCGTTGGGCCGATGCGCAGGTGTTTGTGACTTAAGCCCAATACTGTTCAGCTCACACGTTGGCGATGCCTTGATGTTGTCGCCCTGGTGTAGGCCCTGTCTCTTGATGGTTTTTTTTCTTCGTTGCGACTTCGGTCCCTCACCCTCAATCCCTCTCCGGGGGGAGAGGGAAGTTAAAGCCCCTCTCCTTAAAGCCCCTCTCCCTGCGGGAGAGGGGTTGGGGTGAGGGACGGTGGCGCCACAGCGTGGTGCGGAAAGATGTTTGGGGAACGCAACATGTTTATGCAACGCCGCGCCAGAGGCAATCTAGAAATAAAGCGTAGGCCGGAGCGGTGACGTCATGGCGTCGCCAAAACGCGAGATGAACAGTATTGGACTTAAGCCGCTCACTTAAGCCGCTCAGCTAACCCGGACATTTCATCCAGGATCAGGGGCACGTATAGCTGGGCCCAGGGGAGTCTGGGTCTTTGCATTTTTCTATGCGTGCTTCCAGTTTGCGTTCAATGCTGTCGGCGGCCCCGGCGGGGCCAAAGGTGGCTGTGGCCGTGATCAGGTAATTGACCACCCGCTTGCGGCCTTCTTCGTGAAACTCAGGGCTGGCGCCGCTGGCCGGATACCGCTGGCAGGTGACGCTCACCTGAAAATCACCCAGGCTGGCGGGCAAGGTGAGCGCGGTGGGTGAAGCAAAACAACTGGGCTGGTTGAGCGTGCCGGCCGTGCCGCCGCTCGGTTCACGGTTGATTTGGTAGCTGGCCCACTCCAGCCCAGCGCGGGCCGCCTGCACACCGCGCGCGCCCTGCAGCGCCAACACCGAGGTGGCGTTGGCGTTGGCCAGAATGCCCACCAGAAACGCCGCAAACGCAGCCAGGATCAGCAGCAGGAAAAGCGCCGTAACAAAGGCAAACCCCGAGGCAAACCCCGCGCAGCTTGATGGGCATGACATCGATGTTTTGGTCATGGCGAATTGGTCATGAGGTCATGGGGTCATGGGGTCATGGCGCATTGGGGATCTGTACCTGGTTGAGCAGGGTGATGGTTTCACCGCCCGAAGACAACTGCAGGCGCATCAACACCTGATCGAGCGTGGTCGCGGTGTTACCCAATTCAAAGTTGCATGCGGTGACCTGATCGACCATCAAATGGGTCGTGGCCGTTAGCAGTGGTGCGCCATTCAGATCGGCGGGCTGCGCGTTTTGCAGGGCATAGCCCGAGAGACGCAACAGTTGGCCGCCGCTGGACGCGGGTGTGCAGGCGTAGGTGACCGCCGTGTTCACCAGATAAGTGCGGTGGTCGGGGCCGTCGGCCGGCAGGGGGTTGCCCGTGGCGCTAAACGACAGCGCGCTGGCGCTGCCCGCTGGGGTGGTCACGGCGCGTCGATTGCTGCCGCTGTAGGCATCAAAAGCACCACTGCCCAGGTTGAACACCACCATTTGGGCATCGTCAGGCACCGTGACAGGGCGCCCCAGAATCTGCGTGGTGGCATCGAGGCCATTGGAAAAATCCAGCGAATCGGTACCTGCGGACTCCAGACTTTCCGAAGTCTGCGTGCGGTACCGCCCCATATCGCGCACGGGTATGAATTCCAAAAACACCGTGCTGCCATTGGCGGTCACGCGCACCGAATTAGGTAGCGCCTCGTGCAACTCGCGTGACAGGCGGCGCATCGCGGTATCGGCCGCATCCACCAACTGCGCCCGACCAATCGAAGCAAAGTAAGTGCGCACCGGGTTCTCGATAAACACCGCCACCGTCGCACCCAAGATGCCAATGAGCACGATGACGATGATCAGCTCCACCAACGTAAAGCCCGCCTGCCGCAAAGAAAAAATCGGGGTCAGACCACAATTATTGATGCGTCGCACCAATAATTGGGATCTGACCCCGATTTTTTTCATGGCGAGACCTTGGCGCGGTAGCCGGACAGGGTGACGGGGATGGCGTCGGGGCCGGTGACGGTGACGTGTACGAGCAGGCCGTCGCTGGAGGCGATGTTGTCCAGGGCTGCGGACTGAACGGTGACGCTGGCGTTGTATTTCTCGAGTCCGCTGATGGCGGTGCCGTCGGGCATGGAAATGCCGGTGAGGGTTAGGCCGTGGTAGTCGTTCACATGATCAAACGGTGTGGTGGCCGAGTCCCGTGTTTCGCCGGTCTCGGGCCCGATGGCGTCGCTGACGCCATCGAGGTCTTGTGTGGTGTAGGGCTGCGCCATGATTTCTTCGAGTAACGATTCGGCCACGGCAATGGATTGGCGTAGCACCACGGGGTCACCCGAGCGGCCCGCCACGTGGGCCATGAGATTGAGGATGGCGCCCAGTGCCACGGACAGAATCACGATAAACAGCACCACTTCAATGAGGGTGGCGCCGCGCTGTGTGTGGCATCGATGGCGCTTAGAGTCGTTGCACATAGCCACTGTCTGGTTCGATGCGCACGGTGAAGTTGGCGCTGGCGCTGGTGACCTGCAGTTGTACGGCGCTAGAAAACGAGGGGCGCCCCATGGCGTCGAAGCTCATTTGCGCAGCGCCGCTGGTGGACAGCGCAACGCCTTGAGGGGCTGTTACGTCGAGGGCACCTCCGGCCGGTGCCATTAAAGGTTGTGCGCAGGCGGTTGCGGCGTCTAGGCATGCCCAGGCGCGGCCCGTTCCGCTGTCGATGTTGACGTAAATGGTGCGTCGCTGGGCCACAGCGGCTTTTTGCGCGTAGCGCATCACGGAGGCAAGTTGCTCGGCATAGCCGTGTGCGTCGGAGTCACTGCGCTGCGACATGCGTGCCACGGCATAGAACGAAAGAATGCCAATGACCACAATCACCATGACCAATTCGACCAGGGTGAACCCGCCCGAGAAACGAACGTGGCGCCAACCTTGGGGGTGGGCGCCACGCATGAGGCCGTGCTTTCAGTGTGGCGCCGAGCCGGCACCGGGCATTAGCAACCGCTCTTGGACAGCACAATCACCGGCGCCGTGATGGCGGGTGATGCTGTCAGATCAGGTGACTGGTAGGTAATTTGGCAGTTGCTTGCTGTGGTGGCCCCGTCAATCTGAATGGTCAGCGTGCTGCCCGCGGCGGCGTTACCGCCGGAGACGGTGACTTTGTCACTTGTGGCCGACAGCGAGGCAGCGGCCAGGATGCCGGCGGACAAGGCTTGCGGATAGCCGTAGTTGGTGGGGACGGTTGCACCGTCGAGCGAAATGGAGCCCGTTGCAGCAGTTTCGCCTTTGACCAGCGCTGCGGCGCGCACGATCTGCGCTGCAGAGCGTATGGAACCGTGGATGGCCTCAGCCTTGGCGGCTCGGGCGTCGGCGCCCAAGTCGAAGAAGCGGGGCAGCGCTACGGCGGACAAGATGCCCAGAATCAGAATGACGATGACCAGTTCCACAAGCGTGAAACCGGTTTGGCGTTGCATCCGGTGTGACATCAGCAAGGCGGAATGAGACATGGCAGTTTCCTAAGGGTGGGAGCGGCGCCGTTGAGTTGGCGCACCGCCGTGATGACCAAGCAGGCTCATTGTCCTGCATAGTGATATGGGTTTTTAAGAGGAAAAGCGCAAGGATTGCCGCCTATCTCTATTTGACGGCCACCCGGGACAGATCCCACAGCGGCAAGAACACCCCTAGCGCAAACACCAAGATGATGCCGCCGAGCACCAGGATGAGCAGGGGTTCAATTTGTGAGGCCAGGCCCTTGATGGCGTAGTCCACTTCCTTTTGGTAGTAATCGGCCACCTCGTTCATCATTTCGCCCAGTGCGCCGGTTTCTTCGCCCACGGCAATCATTTGGTTAATGGTGGGCGTGAAGATGCCGGTGGCGCGCGCGGAACGGGCCAGTGATTCACCTCGTTCGGCCGACACGCGCATGGCTGTGATGCGCTCGGCAATGATGAGGTTGTCCGCGGTTTCCAGTGCGGCAGACAGTGCTTCCACCACGGGCACACCCGCTTCCAGCGCCAGGCCAAAACTTTTGGTGAACCGTGCCAGTGCGGCCCGATGCACCATGCTGCCCACAATGGGAATGCGCAGCATGAGTGTGTCGCGCACCCGCTGTCCGGCCTGTGTGCGCGAGAACGACCACAGGGCTGCACCGCCTAGCGCGGCCAGTGTCAACAGCGCTGGCCAGTACGCCAAGGCAAATTCAGAAATGTTGATCAAAACCCGCGTCAGAACCGGCAATTCAGCCTTCAGCCCACGGTAGACCTTGGCAAAAGCGGGAATGACAAAAATGTTGACGGCCACCAGTGCGGCCAGGGCGGTGGCCAGCACAAAGATTGGATAACGCAAGGCCTGCGAGACGCGCTCGCGGTTCTCGCGTTCAAAGCTCATTTGTATGGCCAGGCCGTTGAAAATTTCTGGCAACCGTCCGGTGAGCTCACCCACGCGCACCATGTTGACCATGTAGCTGGAAAAAACTCGGCCTTGGTTTTTCATGGAAAGAGAGAGCTCGCGGCCCCCTTCCAGTTCGTGTTGCAGTCCGGTCAACACCTGCGCAAAAGCGCGTTTTTCGGTGGATTCCTCGAGCCCTTTGAGGGAGCGCAGCAGGGGCACACCGGCCTTGAGCAGGGTGCACATTTGGCGACAAAACAGCAGCAAATCGACCACGCCTACAGGCTTATCGAACCAGCGCGCTTTGAGGGCATCGAGCGGACTGGATTCGCGTTCGCGTTGCTCCTGGGCGTGCACCAGCAACAGGCCTTGTGCAGACAGCGCTGCGGCCAGGGTGCTGGGGTCGGTGGCTTCGAGCACCCCTTCGATGCGGGTGCCGGCTTCGTCACGGGCGGCGTAGGTGAAGAGGGCCATAGGCCGGCTTTCAGCTTTCCAGGCTGCGGCCCACCACACGCATGGCTTCACTGGCGGTGGTTTGTCCGGTCAAGACCAACTCGCACGCGTGTCGGGCCAGCGAGTTGTCGCCAATGGCGCGGCGGGCTGCTCGCAAATACACCTGGGGGTCGTCGCCGTTGAACGCGGTGACGACTTCTTGCGTCATGTCCAGCAGTTCGTACACGCCCAATCGCCCCAGGTAGCCGCTGCCGTTGCAGTTGCCGCAACCTGTGCCGTGGGCCAATCCGTCCAGCGAATCACCGGGGTTCATCATGGCGCGCAAAAAAACAGTTTCCTGTGCACTGGCTTGGTACGGCTGGCGGCATTCGGTGCACACCGCACGCACCAGGCGCTGCGCCAACACCAACTGCAGCGAGGTGGCCACCAAGTAGCGGGCTGCACCCATGTCTAGGAGTCGTAGTGGTGTGGAAATGGCGTCATTGGTGTGCAAGGTGGACAGCACCATGTGACCGGTCATGGCTGCACGCAGGCCGGTTTCAGCGGTGTCGCGGTCGCGCATCTCGCCCACCAGCACGATGTCGGGGTCTTGGCGCAAGGTGGAGCGCAAGACTGTGGCAAAGGACAGCCCAATTTTTTCGTTGACCTGCACCTGATTGATGCCTGGCAATCGGTACTCCACCGGATCTTCGACGGTGATGATCTTGGCCTCGGGTGAATTGATCTCGGCCAGCGCTGCGTACAGCGTGGTGGTTTTGCCCGAACCTGTTGGACCGGTCACCAACAGCATGCCGTGGGCCTGCGACAGCGCCTGGCGCACCCGTGCCAGTACTGCGGTGGGCATACCAATCTTGTCAATCGAGAGCACGCCACCTTGTTGTGGCAGCAGACGCAACACGGCGGATTCACCGTACTGCGTGGGCATGGTGGAAATGCGCATGTCCACGGTTTGGTTGCGCACGCGCGCCACAAAGCGCCCGTCCTGCGGCAGGCGGCGCTCGGCAATGTCTAGACCCGACATGAGCTTGAGGCGCTGCACCACCGCAGGGGCGATGCGGCTGTCCGCCTCGGTGTGGATGGTCAGTGCACCGTCAACGCGAAAGCGGATGAGCAACTTGCGCTCTTGCGGCTCCACATGAATGTCCGAAGCGCGTGAGCGCAGGGCGTCTTCAAACAGGGTTTGCAGCAGCTTGGCCACGGGCGCGTCATCGACCGCGCCCAGTTGTGCGGCCGCCAGATCGTCCACGGGCTGGCCCATCTCCATGCCCAACTCTTTAGCCAGGCCCGTGATCTCTTCACTCTTGCTGTAGAGCCGGTCGAGCACGGCATTTAAGCGCGTGTCGGTGACCACCACGAGGTCGAGCTCGCGGCCGATGGTGCGCTGGGCATCATCGAACGCTTGATAGTCGGTGGGGTCGGCCATGCCCACGCGGATGATGGGGCCGCGCTCATCGAGCGGCAGCACACGCAGCTTGCGGGCCGACGCTTCCGGCAACAGCTTGACCACGCGCGGATTGACCATGTCAAAGGTCAGCTCGATGTAGTCGAGCTTGAGTTGCTGTGAAAGCGCTTGGGCAATGCTGTCCTCGCTCACGCCCAGGTCTTCGATCAGCACCAATCCAAGACGGCGGCCGCTGCGTTTTTGTTCGGCCAGTGCACCGCTGAGTTGGGCGGCGGAGATCACGCCCTGCGTCACCAGCATGTCACCCAGGCGCAGCTTGCCCCGGCCGCGCGAGGCCGATAGAACCGCTGAGGCCGCTGAGGTTGCGGTCGTTGAAGTCGCGGCCGCTGCAAGCGCGGCAAGTTCGTTGGCGTCGTCAAATTTCATGAGGGTGCCCATGGAGCCACTGAGCCACTGCAGTCACGGAAGCGACTGACACAGCGCGGCCCATGCCCGGCCCATGCCGATGATGGGGTGTGCAAGGAGTCTGCGGTCAGCGAAATAGCGCGCAAAAGTGCGGGTAAATTTCCGCTCCCTTCTGCTCCCCCCCCACCCTCTCTTTCCTCCCTCTCTCTCCTCCCCCCTCATTGGAGACGCTTATGGATAAAAAAACGATTGCCACGACCCGCGCGCCGGCTGCCATCGGGCCCTATTCCCAGGCGGTGCAGGTCGGTCGGTGGGTGTTTTTGTCAGGACAGATCGGATTAGATCCCGCCACGGGCGAGCTGGTCAGCGGTGGTTTTGAGGCCCAAGTCCAGCAAGCTTTTGCCAACTTGGCCGAGGTGGCTACCGCTGCGGGTGGCAGCCTGGCCGATGGGGTCAAGTTCACCTTGTTTCTGACCGACTTGTCTGAGTTTTCCAAAGCCAACCAAATCATGGCCTCGCTCGTGCCGCAACCCTTTCCGGCGCGCTCGACCGTGGGTGTGGCCAGCCTGCCGCGTGGTGCGTTGTTTGAAGTTGAGGCCATCCTTGCGCTTGCGGGGTAAAAAACCAGCCCAAGACGCCGCCGATGTGCGCAAGGCCCGCCTGGCGCGGCTGGGGCTGTGCGCAGATTGGGACTTCTTGCTGCACTTGCCACTGCGATACATCGATGAGACGCGCATCACGGCAATTGCCGATCTGGTGGTGGGCCACGACGCGCAGGTCGAGGGTCAGG
>WBZQ01001776.1_pt2 | contig 11034 bp, 10 predicted proteins | sample 5204251 | NCBI WGS metagenome assembly WBZQ01 (sample SAMN12412402, study PRJNA552823) | activated sludge metagenome | isolation source: activated sludge from nitrification reactor of wastewater treatment plant... | place: USA: Virginia | collected 2017-09 | reverse complement strand
ATGCGTCGGTAGACGTAGCGTTGCAAGTCCATGATGCCCGGGGTGGGACATTTGGCGCAGATCAGATCCCCGCCAGGGGCGTTCGGGTCGGCGATATGGGCGCGCGCGGTGCGGAAGGCATCGTTGTTGGTGATGGTGGCGTGCGTGTGCTCGCCTTTGCGGCCCAGCGTGCCGAAATCGTGTTCCCTGCGGAATGTGGTGCAGCAGGGGGATACCGCGCCGTCCCAGTTCACGGTGGCCATGCTGTAGTGCCAGCCGCAGCGTTTGCCGACCGATGGGGGATCGACATGGCGGCCATAGGCCGGGTTGGCCGGGGTCCAGCCGGCGATCTCGGCCCGGTCCTCCGGCGTGATGTCGTAGCGGTCGGTCTGCAGGAAGGGCGATCGAAAGATGATGCTGTCGACGCCGATGTCCTGGTGCAATGCACGCGCGGCGTCGAGTTCGTGTTCGTTGAAGCGGAAGACGATGAACTGCCAGGTAATCAGCGGCATGGTCCGGCCCAGGCGGCGGCGGGTTTCCACGAGGCGGCGCATGTTGTCGATGATCAGTGCGAAATCGGCGTTGCGGCGATAGCGCTGATGCGTGGCGGCCGAGGCGCCGTCGAGCGAGATGGCGATTTCCCCCACGCCGCTGGTGACCAGCCGTTCGATGCGCTCGTCGCTGAGTTTGAGGCTGAGATTGGTGTTGATCGTGCTGACGATCCCGCGGCCATGCGCCATGGCCAGCAGGTCTTCCAGGCGCGGGTTCAGCAGTGGCTCCCCCCAATTGAAGAAATCGACGAGGAACAGATCGTCGCCCATCTGGTCCAGGAGACTCGCGAACAGTGCGACATCGGCGTGGCCCTTGCGGCGATCGACCATGCCGAGACCGGTCGGGCAAAGTGGGCAGGCGAGTTGGCAGGCATTGGTGGCGTCGAAGACCAGCTTGACCGGGCGGGCGCGCACATCGGTGGCGCCGCGACGATGTTCGTGCCAGCCGCGCAGCAGATTGGCATAGGCAGACCAGGAGCGCAGGCGAGGATCGATGCGGGTTGTGTTGACATACCGGGCACGCAGCCGCGTGAGCCATCCGCCGGGTCGGGGGCGAGCGTCGGGTACCAGAGGAGTGGGTCGCTGAGGTTGGTGGGGCTGTAGCGCGGATTGGATCGTCTGGGCTGGTAGCACGCTGTCATTCGGCATTGGTCTCACCTCGTCGGGGCGCGGTCGCTTGATGGTGGTCCGAGTCAGCCGACCGTGAGGCCGATTTGTCGTTGCGCTACCCCACAGGTAGCGCTGTCAATCGTCGCAGGATGGTCGAGCGCCGTTTCCTGACCGAGACTATCGTCATGGGCGCAAAGCGTGTTGGCATCAGCGAGGCACTGTCCAACATTTTCGACGTCAGGGGAAGTGCCAAACCGTTGCAGCTCCCGCGGCGGGGGCCCGCGATGATCGAATGGTCCTGGCGGGAACCCGATCGGTCGGTATCAACGCGCCGCCCGATGATACTCCCGGTTCGGCATCATGTCGGTGGCCGACGCCATGCGGTTGGACAGGTTGAAGAAGGCGATCGTTTCGGCCAGGTCAAAGACGTCATCGTTGCTCAGCCCGACCGCGCGCAGCCCGTCACGATCGGCGTCATCGACCAAATAGGGCGTCGTCGTCATCTTCCAGGTGAAATCAAGCATCGCGCGCTGGCGGGCATCGAGCTTCGCGACCCGGTAGTTCAGGGCCATCATCTCCCCGAGTTCCGGATCACCCGACAGTTGCCGCACTGCGGCCCCATGCGCGACCAGGCAGTAATAGCACCGGTTTGCCGACGACACGACGACGGCGACCATCTCCCGTTCCAGCTTCGACAGGCCAGAGGGGGCCAGCATGATGTCGTTGTACATCGCCATGAAGTTACGCAGGCGTTGGGGCTTCAGGCTGTAGGTGCTGAAAACGTTGGGCACGAAGCCCAGTTTTTCCACGCATTTGGCCCAGATGGTCTTCAGATCGTCGTCAAGCCCCGCCGGGTCGGGCACGCCCAGGGCGGAGATATGATCGGGCTGCGGCATCGTCTGGCTCCTTGTCTCAGTGGGAGGCGCCCGAGGGCGCAATGCAAAGGCCATCCCTGCGGTCAGCAAACCGTCATCCTCAGGCTTGACCCGAGGATCGCCACGCATCCCGCGGCTAGCGTTTGGCGTCAGACCAAACCCGCCGCGGAATCCTTGGCTGCCCTCGGGTCAAGCCCGAGGATGACGGCGCATCATCACGGCCGAGGTCTGGTCGCCACGCGCTCGGCGGCGTGGCGTTGGATCAGCCGTAAACCTCGGGGTTGATCGTGTTGCCCTTGTTCGGCGTACCGTCGATCACGCTCAGGATGTTTTCCGCCGTCACGCGGCCCATCGCGTCCATCGCTTCCACCGTCACGCCAGCCATGTGCGGGGACGAAATGACGTTCGGCAGGGTCAGCAACGGATGGGTCGGCGGGGCGGGCTCGACGTCGAACACATCGAGGCCGGCGCCGGCGATGTGGCCCGACTTCAGCGCGTCATACAGCGCGGGTTCGTTGATGATGCCGCCGCGGGCGGTGTTCACCACGAAGGCGCCCTTCTTCAGGGCACCCAGCCGCTTGGCGCCGAACAGATCGATGGTTTCCGGGTTCTTCGGGCAGTGGATGCACAGGAAATCCACGCCGCCGAGAACCGCGTCCAGATCGGCGACCGGCGTGTAGCCGGCGGCCTTGATCGTCGCGGTGTCGACATAGGGGTCGAAGATCAGCACGTTCATCTCGAACGCGGCGCAGCGGCGGGCGGTGCGGGTGCCGATGCGGCCGAAGCCCGCGATCAGCACGGTCTTGCCGGCCAGTTCCATCGGCGGGGCGTGGTGGCGGTCGTTCCACTTCCCCTGGCGCACCAAGTCATCCATGTGCCGGTTCAGCTTCGCCAGCGCGATGATCAGGTGGAAGGCCTGTTCGGCAACCGATGTGGAGTTGGCGGTGCCGGCCACCATCAGCGGTACGCGGCGGGCGGTCAGCGCCGGCACCTCCACCGCGTCATAGCCGACGCCGATGCGCGCCACGACCTGCATGGCGGGCGATGCGTCCATCTCGGTTTGCTTATAGGGCGTGCCAGACAGCGCGATGCCGACGCAATCGCTCAACTGCGGCAGCAGTTCCGCCTGTGGGATGCCGGCGGGGTAGATCACCATCTCGATATCCTCGCGCGCCTGAATCAGGGCGATACCGGATTTCGACATGGTGTGCGGCAGCATCACCTTGCGCTTGTTCGTGGCCATGGGCGGTTCCTTACAGCTTGCGTTCCAGGGCGGCGACGTAGCCCCGATTCCAGGTCGGCGCCAGATGCACCTCGTTCATCACGACATGCTTTGGCAGGCAGGCGACATATCGGATCAGATCGCCGCAATCGGCGGGCTGCACCATGCGCGCGCGCACCTCGGGTCCCACCGGGTTCGGCCGCAAGTCGAGGATCGGCGTCGCCACCTCCCCCGGCAGGAACACGGTGGAGCGGATTCCATTCACGCATTCCTGCATGTTCAACCCATGGCTCATGGCGACGATACCGTGCTTGGCCGAAACGTAGATCGGCCCCGACACGCCGCCGATGAAGCGCCCGGCCATCGACGCGGTGTGGATCAGGACGCCGTCCTTCTGCGCCCGCATGAAGGGCAGGGCGACAGTGACACAGTACATCGGCGCGATCAGGTTACCGCTGACCATGTAGTGAATGCTCTCGGGCGTCAGCTTGTCCCAGTGGCGGTCGACGATGTTCACGCCGGCGTTGTTGACCAGGATGTCGAGCCGGCCGATCTCGGTGCGGATGAAGTCGCCGACGCCCTTGACCTGCTCGATCACGGTCAGATCGGCCGGCTGCACATGCGCGGTACCCGCTTGGCGGATGCGGGCGGCGACGGATTCCAAGGGGTCGCGTCGCCGGCCGGTCAGGATGATCGTCGCCCCTTCCTCGGCCAGCGCCAGCGCCGCCGCTTCCCCGATCCCCGTGCCCGCGCCGGTGACCCAGGCGACTTTTCCATCCAGCTTGCCCACGTGATGCCCTCCATTCGCTGGCGCGCATCAAAGGCCGATGGTCCGGCAGCGGCAAGACGGGGCTATCGACGGACTGGTGTCCCGAATCCGAAGTTCGCTAGACCGAAATCCGGTCGGCTCCAGGACACTAGCCCGTTGTTTTCAGTGGCCTGCTTGTCCCTTTCGTTCGCCATGAAGGATGGCGAACTTCAGGGGCAGGACACTAGGCCATCTTCAGACCGGGCTTGATCCGCCCGCCGCGACCAAGGAAAACCGGCTGGAAAGGACAAGGTCCATGCCCGACGGAACGCTTTATATCGGCAATCGGCGCTATTCGTCCTGGTCGATGCGCGGCTGGCTGGCGGTGCGGCTGGCTGGTTTGGATGTAGATGAGGTCGTGATCCGCTTCACCCGCCCCGGCCCGACCCCGGCAATCGCGCGCTACTCCCCATCCGGGCTGGTGCCCTGCCTGGACTACCAGGGCGCGCGCGTCTGGGAATCGCTCGCCATCTGCGACTATTGCGCGGACTTCGAACCCGCGCTGTGGCCGGCCGATCGCATCGCCCGCGCCCATGCCAGGTCCATCGCCGCCGAAATGCATGCCGGGTTTCGCGGATTGCGCATGGCGATGTGGATGAATCTGGGGCGGGACTTCGCGGGCCTCGGCCGCACGCCGGACGCGCTGGCCGATATCGCGCGGATCGAGGCGCTATGGGCGGACACACGCCAGCGCTTCGGCGGGGATGGCCCGTTCTTGTTCGGGGCGCGGTTCACCGCGGCGGATGCGATGTTCGCGCCCGTCGTGGCGCGGTTCCTGGGCTGGAAACCCGTGCTGACCCCGGCCACGCAAACCTATTGCGCCGCCATCCGCGCCCACCCCCTCGTCGCGGCCTGGTATGACGCGGCCGCGGCCGAACCGGCTACCTGGCTGATTGACAGCTACGAAGCCTCGCCATGAATGGACAGGCGCTGTGCGTCGACCATGTCGGGATCGTGGGCGCCGATCTCGACACGCTGTCGGCGGCGTATCGGCGCCTGGGTTTTCAGGTCACACCACCGGCGCATCACGAAGGTGGCCGTACCGGCAATCACTGCGTCATGCTGGACGGCGCCTATCTGGAGCTGATCGCGACGCTTCCCGGCGGCACCAGCACCACATTGGCGCGGTTCCTGGCGCGATATGCCGGCGCGCATGTATTGGCGTTCCGCATCCAAGACGAGCAGGCGGCGCTGCGGCGGCTGGCGGCGGCCGGCTTCCCCGACCTGGTCGCGCACGCGACGCAACGCGCGCGCGATTCGGTCGACCCCGCCAGCCCCATGGTCGGCTTCACGCTGGTCACGCCGCCCGATCCGCCGGAAGGTCGGATCCACCTGATCCGCCACCGAACACCGGACGTGATGTGGCAGCCAGCGCTGATGACGCACGACAACCACGTCGTTCGCCTCGCCGCGGTCGATCTTGTCGTCGAGCAGCCAGAGGTCACTGCCGCCTGGTTCTCCCGCATCACCGGGCGCCCGGTCACGCCGGACTCGAACAGGGGTCTCGCGCTGGAACTGGCAACCGGCGCCGTGCGGTTCCTGCCCCCGGGAGCCATCCCGACCAACCTGTCCCCGCCCCTCATCGCGCGCCTCACGCTGCAGACCGACGATCGCAACCATGCGCTGCGCACAATCCTGTCGCGCCATTTGGTGGCGCACCATATAGAGGCTGACACGGTGACCCTTCGCCAGGACGACCTGATGCTGCGCTTCGAACCCATACAAGACGCCTCATGAGCCGAAGCCCCACGCCGCCGGACCGATCCGCCGCCACGCCCTACGCCCTGATCGGCATCGCGCTGGCCGCATTGCTGCTGGCCACCGGTGCCTTCCTCTGGTTCACCGGTGCCAACCCCGCCAAGTCCATCATCGGCGGGCCATTCACCCTGGTGAGCGGCGACGGCAAGCCAGTGTCGGACACGGATTTCCGTGGCCGCTACATGTTGATCTATTTTGGCTATAGCTTCTGTCCCGATGTCTGCCCGACATCGCTGAACACGGTGGCCGAGGCGCTGGACCGTATCGGGCCGCTGGCCGAGAAGGTGCAGCCGATCTTCATCACCATCGATCCGAAGCGGGACAACCAGGAAGCCGTCAAGCAATACGCCGCCGCCTTCGGCACCAGGATGATCGGCCTGACCGGCACCGAGGAGCAGATCGGCGCCGTCGCCCGCGCCTTTCGCGTCTATTACCGCGAGCATCGCACCGGGCCGGGACCCAACGACTATTCGATGGATCACAGCTCCATTCTGTATCTGATGGGGCCCGATGGGCGCTTCATCACCCCGATCCGCGCCGAACAGCCGCCCGAGGACCTCGCCGCCGTGCTGCGCCGCCTGGTGTCTTGATCAGGCCAACACGGGATCAAGGCACCAGCGGATCGATCGCGCGCAGCAACAGCGCGGTCTGCCGCTTCCAGTCCATGCCGGCCATGAACGCGGCCGCCCTGTCACCCATCGCGCGCGCCGCCTGGCGGTCGCGCCACACGGTTTCCAGCGCCTCCACCGCTTCCTCGACATCGCTTTCGCCCCAGTCGGTGGTGTCGACACCGGCATGGCCGAGCGATGCCTGACGGGTGAGCGGGATGGCGAGGCCCGGGTTGCGCAGCAGGTCGAGATGACCGGTATTCGCCGACAGGATGGTCGGGATGCCGCAGGCCATGCATTCCATGGCGACCAGGTTGGTGCCACCCTCGGCGCGGTTGGGAAACAGCGCGACATCGGCTTCGCGGATCACATGCGGCATGGCGATATTGGGCGTGGCGCCGACCGCGACCACCGCGTCCGCCGGGATGCCGTTCGCAACCGCCCAGCCCACCACGTCGGGATGCCCATCCGGCGTCTTGCGCGGACGTGCGATCCCGGGATGCGCCACGGCGGTTTCCATCAGGTCGGACCAGGGGGAAAACCAGGCGGTCAGCAGCAGCGCCTCCGGATGGCGCCGGTGGAAGTCGCGGAAGGCGGCGATCACCAGATCCTGGCCCTTGCGCAGTTCAAGCTTGCCGCCCGAGAAGACGACGAAACGATCCTGCCCCAGCATCCCGGCGCGCGGGGCGGGGTGGAACAACCCGGTATCGATCCCCTGCAGCACGGTCGTGACCCCGTGGATGCCGTTGGCGCGCAGCAGATCCTCGTTCCAGGTCGAACCGGCGATGATCAGCGCGAAGGCGGCGGCGCGCAGACGAGCGTCCTGGCTGAGCGTGGCTTCCTCCAGGAAGGCGACACCGACATGGGGGTTGCCATAGAGCGTCTTGCCGCCCACCACCGCGGCGGCGTCGGCGAAATCCCGGGCGATCGCCGCCAACACGGGTGCGTCGATCGCCAGCGCTGGTTCGGCGGTGTTGGACAGGGTGGACCAGACATCGCGCGACCGGGTCAGCGCCGCCTGCACGCGCAGGGCACGCAGCGGGTCCACAACCACCTCACCCATGGAAAAGGGCTGCGCGGCGACCGGGGCGAAGACCGGATGGTCTTCCAGCGACAGTACCAGATTGAGCCCGTTCACACCCCAGCCGAAAAAACTGGACACACCCCAGTTGAACACCAGGGGCGTGCGCCCGTCGGGCGGCGTGATCCCCAGGACCGGCAGGCTGTCCAGCACACTCACGATGCAGGGCGTACGCCCAGAAGATGTGCGATCGCGTAGGTGAGGTCGGCGCGGTTCAGCGTGTAGAAGTGGAATTCATCCACGCCATTGGCTTGCAGCAGCCGGACCTGTTCGGCAGCGACGACCATGCCGATCATGCGCCTGGTTTCCGGATCGTCGTCGGTACCCTCGAACACATGGCCCATCCAGGCCGGGACCGAGGCGCCGCACATCGCGGAAAACCGCGCCGCCTGGGCAAAGTTCGACACCGGCATGATGCCCGGCACGATGGGCGCGGTGATGCCGGCCCCAAGACAGCGATCGAGGAAGCGCAGATACGTGTCCGTATCGAAGAAATACTGCGTGATCGCCCGCGTCGCCCCGGCATCGAGTTTGCGCTTGAGATTATCGAGATCGGCCTCGGCGCTGAGCGCGGTGGGATGGGTTTCCGGATAGGCCGCCACCGAAATCTCGAAATCCGCGACCTTGCGAAGCCCCGCCACCAGATCGGCCGCGAAGGGATAGCCGCCCGGATGCGGCGCATAGGCGGTGCCGGGCGGCGGGTCGCCGCGAAGGGCGACGATATGGCGCACCCCGGCCGCCCAGTATTGGCGGGCGACGTCGTCAACCTCCGCCTGCGTGGCACCGACGCAGGTCAGGTGGGCAGCTGGCGTCAGGCGCGTCTCGCGCACGATGCGGGCGACGGTCGCGTGGGTGCGCGCCTGGGTGGAGCCGCCAGCCCCGTAGGTGACCGAGACGAAGCGCGGCGCCATCGGCGCCAGACGCTCGATACAGGCCCAGAGCTGCTGTTCCAGCGTCTCGGTCCGAGGGGGGAAGAATTCAAATGACAGCTTGGGCGGCGGCTGTTCGGCGTCGCGCGTGGGCAGGGAGCGGAAGCGCGGGCCGGTGAGCCAGCGTTGCAGGGTCGGGATGGCGGTCATGGTGTTGAAATCCAGGTTTTCGCCGCGAAGCGCAAGCATTTCCCGCGCTGTGGCGCGGTGCCAATGGCGTGTGCGCAGCGGTCGCAAGTGTTGGACGCCGCCTGCCCGGATCGTCGCCCTTGGATCAAGGCCTGTCGGTGCGCATATCCCGAAGTCGGTGTAGCTTCGGCTTGTATTTCCGCCACCGAGCCCGTCAGCGGATCGCATGAGCCGCGGCAGAGACGTCAGCGTCGCGGCTTGCGGACCCGCGGGAGCGACCTGGAACCAGGCACGGCCGGTTCGGCTGGCATGGATCCTGCTGGTTAAGCGCGGAATGCCCCGGCGCGCCGCCATCGCTGGAAATGTCAGTACGTCGTGTGATCAACGATGGCGGCGGGGAGCACCGTTCGTGCAGCCAAGCCACGTGATCGTTCATAGGGTGTAGACTTATGCGGCGGCCTTCAGCCGTGTCACGGACCACTGTCATGCGTTGTCGGCACCGATCGCTGCGCACCGGTGATCGCGGCCTCGAGGGTCCGCAGCGCCTCCGCCAGCCCATTGGGATCGCCGTTCGTTCGGGTTTCAGCCGGCAGACGCTTCATCCAGCCAGAGCGCGGCCGAGGCTCGCTGCCCTCATGGCCACCATCCTCGGCACGCGCGACCTGGGGCAGCAGCAGACACACACCCGTGGAAAGCGCGATCAACAGGTTGGTCAGCGTTCGCATGGCCCGCTCTCCCGGTGACACGCGCGCACCCTACGGCCGAGAGGTGGCAGCATCGCGCGGCAACGGTGACGGTTTCATGGCGCGGCCGGCCATGACCCCGTCACCCCCAGCGATCGCGCCTATCTACCGCCCGACGAAGACCGGGCGGCGCTTTTCCATGAACGCGGTGCGGCCTTCCTTGTAGTCGGCGCTGTTGAAACACAACTCCCCGATTTCCCGGATCGCGTCCATGTTCCGCTTGTCCGCGTCCTTCAGCAGCTCGTTGATCGTCAGCTTGGACGCGCGGATCGACAACGGCGCGTTCTCGGCGATCGTCTGCGCGAGCTCCATCACCACCGCGTCCAGTTCCTCGACCGGGACGCACTGGTTGATCAGCCCGACCCGCTCCGCCTCGGCCGCGGTCAGGCGGCGCGCGGTGAACAGGATCATCTTGGCCTGCGCGGGACCCACCAGGTTGATCAGCCGCTTCACCGAGTCCGGCGCATAGGCGATCGACAGGCGCGCGGCGGGGATGCCGAACTGCCCGTCGGCAGCGGATACGCGCAGATCAGCGGCCATCGCGATCGCGAGGCCACCGCCCATGCAGAAGCCGCGGATCTTGGCGATCAACGGCTTCGGGAACTCCGCCAGCTTGGTCCGCCCACCGCCGGTGCGCCGTTCGTACTCCTTCTGCGCCTCGGCGTTGGAACGGTTCTTGGCGAACTGGCTGATATCCGCGCCCGACACGAACGCCTTGTCGCCGGCGCCCTGCATGACCACGCAGGTGATCGTGTCATCGGCGGCGAAGGTGTCGAGGATGTCCGAAAGCCCTTCCCACATCTCGATGGACATGGCGTTGCGCTTTTCGGGCTGGTTGAACGTGATGATCCCGACGCCACCATCCCGTTCGGCCAGCATCCGCCCGCTGGCGAATTCCCCGACCGACGTCCTGTCCAGCATCAGATCACCCCTTTCTTCCGCAGCGCCTCGATCTCCTCATCCGTGTAGCCGACGGACTTCATGATCTCGTCCTGATGCTCGCCAGGGTCAGGGGTGTACAGCCGGATGCCCTTATCGTAGCCGGAGATGTTGATGGCCGACGCCACGACCTCGGCTTCGCCGACATAGGGGCTGGTCATCTTCGTCGCCATGCCCAGGTGCTTGACCTGCGGATCGGCGAAGACCTGGTCAATCGTGTAGATCGGGCCGCAGGGGATGCCGTTCGCCTCAAACAGCTCGATCCAGTGGTTCGATGGCTTGGCCTTTGTGATCTCGCCGATCGCCTCGTTGATCGCCTTGCGGTCCTTGCTGCGGCCGACCTGAGTCTTCCAGTCGGGCCGTTCCAGCCAGTCCTTGCGCTCGATCGCCTCGCAGAAGCGGGTGAACACGCGCGACGAGCTGGCGGCGATGTTGATGTGACCGTCGCTGGTGGGGAACACGCCGGTTGGGATGCCGGTCGGGTGGTCGTTGCCGGCCTGGCCCGCGACTTCCTGTTCCATCAGCCAGCGACTGCCCTGGAAATCCAGCATGAAGATCTGCGCTTCCAGCAACGATGTCGTGACCCAGCGGCCGACGCCGGTCGTCTGCCGGTCCCACAGCGCCATCATGCAGCCCAGCGCCAGCAGGTTGCCGGCGGTCAGGTCGTCGATCGGGATGCCGACGCGCATCGGGCCGCGGCCCGGTTCCCCGGTAATCGTCATCAGCCCGCCCATGCCCTGGGCGATCTGGTCGACGCCCGCGCGCGGGCCATAAGGCCCGGTCTGGCCGAAGCCGGAAATCGA
>WBZQ01002794.1_pt1 | contig 11045 bp, 13 predicted proteins | sample 5204251 | NCBI WGS metagenome assembly WBZQ01 (sample SAMN12412402, study PRJNA552823) | activated sludge metagenome | isolation source: activated sludge from nitrification reactor of wastewater treatment plant... | place: USA: Virginia | collected 2017-09 | reverse complement strand
CCGATTTGCTTGAAACTGATCTGCCACCATGCTTGGCGACTCGAGCTCCCGCGGCTGCAGCAACAAATGCTGCGGCAGTGGAAATATTGAATGTGTGCGCGGAATCTCCACCCGTGCCACAGGTATCAACCAAATGCGTGTCATCGGGAATAGCAACTTTGGTTGCCAGCTCACGCATGACCTTGGCCGCTGCTGCTATTTCTTCGATGGTTTCTTTTTTTACCCGTAGACCGGTGATAATTGCAGCGATGAGCACGGGCGAAATTTCCCCTTGCATGATTTGCCGCATTAAAGAAATCATTTCATCCTGCGCGATTTCTTGATGAGCAATGATACGAGATAGAGCTTCTTTTGGGGTCATTAGGTTATTTATTCAACTTGTGATTATCGGTTAAGAAAGTTTTCTAACATTTGGTGACCATATTCACTCAAAATGGACTCGGGGTGAAATTGAATGCCTTCAATTGCAAGTGTTTTATGGCGTAGCCCCATAATTTCACCATCTTCAGTCCATGCAGTAATTTCAAGGCAATCAGGTAATGTTGAACGCTCTACGACAAGCGAATGGTAACGGGTTGCGATAAAAGGGTTTGGCAAGTTATGGAAAATACCCGCACCATGATGAAAAATAGGCGATGTTTTGCCATGCATGAGTTGTTTCGCATGAATAATCCGCCCCCCGAATGCTTGACCAATACTCTGATGGCCTAAGCAAACACCTAAAACTGGAATACTTTTGCTGAATTGATTAATAACAGCAAGTGATACGCCTGCTTCGTTGGGTGTACAGGGGCCGGGAGAAATGACAATCCGTTCCGGATTGAGCTGTGAAATTGTGTCTACCGATATCTCATCATTTCGGTATACAACGACTTTTTCACCCAGTTCAGAAAAATATTGCACCAAGTTATAGGTGAAAGAGTCATAGTTATCGATCATTAGTAACATATTTTTGTTAACGCTTTATTCGTGTATTCTGCCGTTCAAATCCATTGAAGAGGATTTATTTAACCCAAATGAGCGAATCTCTTTATTGAGTTCAAAAAATGAGATTTTACCAGCTCAGTCGATGCGAGTGTTATCTTGACTAATCAGTGAGAGGTGTTTCTGTTAGCGATTTGATATTGCTTTATTAATTCAGTAAAATATACCGTTTTTTAAACCTTGCCTCACCCGATAATTAAAGGGAGGCTTTATCCATAAGGAATCTATGCGACATTACGAAATAGTTTTTATTGTTCATCCTGATCAAAGTGAACAAGTACCTGCAATGATCGAGCGTTATCGTGGCATTGTTACTGCAAAAAATGGCAAAATCCATCGAGTAGAAGATTGGGGGCGCCGTCAACTGGCCTATCCTATCCAAAAAATTCATAAAGCACATTATGTGCTGATGAATATTGAATGTGATCAAGAAACTTTAAATGACTTAGATCATGCTTTCAAATTCAGTGATGCTATTCTTCGACATCTTACTATCCGATTAAATGGTCCAGTTACAGAGCCTTCCTGTATGATGAGCCAGGAGGAGAAAGCCAGTACTTCTGATTTAATTGTTGCCGATAGTAATTTAGAAGACTCCGAAGCAGATGATTTATTAGATGAATCTGGTGTTTCCGCGTAGTAGTTGTAATGGTATTTGCAATTGGATTGTAATGAAACGATTATTTGTGGAAAAATCATTAAATTAGGAATCTTACGTTATACACCTGCAGGTATTGCTGTTATCGAATTTACAGTGAATCATGTCTCGCACCAAGTCGAAGCTGGGGTTGTACGGCAAATCAAGTGTGAAATACTTGCAATAGCATTAGGGCAGATAGCTCTGACAGTGGCAGAGTTAAAAGTTGACAATAAAGTAAAATTAATGGGATTCCTGAATAGAAAGAGCCATATGAATCAACAATTGGTATTGCATACAAATCAAGTTGTACTCATTTAATCAGTATAAATAGGAATTAAAATGACACGGTTTACAAGACGTAAGGACAGTAAAGATAAAGAAAAAGAGAAAAAAGCCAATCGTCCGCTATTTAAGCGCAAAAAATTTTGTCGTTTCACGGTAGAGGGTATAAAGCAAGTCGATTATAAGAATATTGAAATCTTGAAAGACTTTATTAGCGAGAATGGCAAAATAATCCCGGCGCGCATTACTGGTACAACTGCTTTTTATCAGCGTCAATTGAGTACCGCGGTCGAACGTGCCCGTTTTCTGGCTTTATTACCTTATACTGACCAGCACTAAGGAGTTTTGATATGCAAATCATTTTGATGGAAAAAATTACTAATCTAGGGCAATTGGGTGACATTGTTAATGTTAAAAGTGGTTTTGCGCGTAATTATCTTATCCCGCAAGGAAAAGCCAAACGTGCAACCGAACAGGCCGTTGCAGAGTTTCAGTTAAAACGTGCTGAGTTGGAGAAAATTCAAGCGACATCGCTAGCGGCTGCACAGGCTGTTGCGGACAAATTAGAAGGACTTTTGCTGCAAATTATCCAGAAAGCAGGTAATGATGGAAAGTTATTTGGCTCCGTTACTAATGCAAATATTGCTGAGGCGCTTGTAGCACAAGGTTTCAATATTGAACGATCAATGATTCGCATGCCTCACGGTCAATTAAAACAAGTCGGCGATTATCCGCTTACGATTTCACTGCATGGTGATGTTACAGCACAGATCACGGTTTCTGTATTGGGCGAAGCAGCGATTTAGCTCTGTTTGTTTCTGGAAAAAATCTAAGGACTATGCACATAGTCCTTTTTTATTTGCAGTGCAGCGATGATAGAATTATGTTTTAAACGTTTGTCGCTCCTGGATGAAAATCAATGGCATACTCACCAGCTAGTATTAATCAGGATCAGCTTTTAGATTCCTATAAGACCCCGCCACACTCTATTGAAAGTGAACAATCCGTTCTGGGCGGACTTATGTTGGATAATAATGCGTGGGAGAAAGTCGCCGATATTATTACGGATAGTGATTTTTACCGCCAAGATCATCGTCTGATTTATTATCATATTTGTAAATTAATAGAACAGAATAAGCCGGCTGACGTTGTCACAATTGCTGAATCTTTAGAAATTTCTGCAGAACTTCAGACTGTTGGGGGGCTCGCTTATATTGGTGCTATTGTGCAAAATACGCCATCAGCTGCTAATATCAAACGCTATGCCGAAATTGTCCGGGAGCGTTCAATTATGCGTAACCTCGCACAAATCGGTGTAGAAATAGCTGATTCAGCCTATAACCCGGCTGGTCGTTCAGCGGCTAATTTGTTAGATGAAGCAGAAGCAAAGGTTTTTGAAATTGCTGAAGAAGGTGCGCGAGGAAAGGAAGGCTTTGTCGATATTCAGCCGCTCTTAAAACAGGTTGTCGAGAGAATTGAGCTCCTGTACAGTCAGGATAATCCCAGTAATGTAACGGGCACTGCTTCAGGTTTTCATGATCTTGATCAAAAAACCTCCGGATTTCAGCCAGGGGATTTGATTATCGTGGCAGGAAGACCGTCCATGGGAAAAACGGCTTTTTCGCTTAATATTGCCGAACATGTTGCTCTGGAATTAAATAAACCGGTTGCTGTATTTAGTATGGAAATGGGTGGAGCGCAACTGGCAATGCGTATGCTGGGTTCCGTGGGCAAACTAGATCAGCATAAGGTTCGTACGGGACGCCTGGATGATCAAGATTGGCCTAAATTGACCCATGCGCTAGGGAAGCTGAATGAAGCGCCTATTTTTATTGATGAGAGTGCAGCATTGAATGCTTTAGAACTTAGAGCACGGGCCAGACGATTGTATCGCCAACATGGTGAATTGGGTTTGATCGTTGTAGATTATTTACAATTGATGTCTTCTACCAGCCAGGGAGAAAATCGTGCCACCGAAATTTCCGAAATTTCACGGGCATTAAAGGGATTAGCAAAAGAATTGAAGGTGCCTGTTATTGCATTATCACAGCTGAATAGAAGTCTTGAGCAACGTCCTAATAAGCGACCGGTCATGTCCGATTTGCGTGAATCGGGGGCTATTGAACAAGATGCAGATGTCATTCTCTTTATTTATAGAGATGAAGTCTATAATCCAGACTCACCTGATAAAGGTATTGCGGAAATTATTATCGGTAAACAAAGAAATGGTCCAATAGGAAAAGTTGACCTGACTTTCCTGGGAGAATATACCCGTTTTGAAAGTTATGCGAAATCGCAATATTATTAAAGACGATATCTCGTAACCCATGAGCTTCTTATCGTTCGTAACGGCATCAGCATCATGCTTGTTTTGACCAGCCTGGGATCAGGTGATTAACGCCGATGTGTTCCACGCATAAAGAACAGTACGCCTGTGTCTGTCGTTATTGGGCGGTAATCTGAGCCGGTTGGAGCAAATTGCCAATCGCCAGGACGTAATAACGTATCACCAAAAAAGGCATCGCCTTCGAGTAATAGGCATTCCTCATCATGTGACAGTAGTTGCTGTTGCGTTGTCCAACGAGTATCGGCAGAAATGCGAACAAGCGATGAGCAAGTATGACCGTCATCGTATAAAGGTTTACTGGCCACACCCGGTGCAAGATCCAACCATTGACCTTCATGTGCGCGAATAGTGATTAATTCATCGCCCTCGCCCGGTAAAAAAGCGGTAAGCAAATCGCGAGCAACTTCGGTGCTATGTCCAACAGGGATGCCGCGTAGGTAAAGGAGGGCACCTGTTTGCGAAGATATTTGACCATGCCGGCTACCTGAGCGTGCCAAATGATAGTCTCCGGTATTTACTGTAAGTATTCCTAAGCTTGCCGATCCTCGTAATACCACGCATTCTTCATCCGCATGATGGCGATGCATAGGGAGGCTTGCACCGGGCTCGATATCCAATAAAAAAGCGCGATTGCTTTTGTCTAATATTTTTGCGCGGATACCTGAACGAATCTTGCGCCAATGACCCTGCTCGCTGCGTATTGTGATGCGTTGAGATTCTGTGGTGACGCTGGCATGAATACGTTGAAAAAGTTGGGCACGTATTTTAGAACGCTGCTGTGTACTGGGTTGCACAGGCTCCAGCGCTTCTAGCAAGGCTGCTTCAATTTTTTGTGTGAGGGCAGGATCTTCTGGATCCAATGGATAGCGTTTTTTCATCATTCAAAGCCTTTGATCAAATCCTTTTCAAGAGTATCGTGCAAGTGCTTCAGTGCGCGTCTAATATGCGATTTTACTGTTCCTAGCGCGATTCCCGTCGATGAGGTAATTTCTTCATGCGTTAAACCACGAAAGAATGCCATCGCGATTAGCTGCCGCTGAATGGGTTCAAGTTGCAGGAGTGCTTGATTTAACAGTAAGTTTTTTTGTGTGGTTAGCAGCAAATCTTGTGGATTACTGTTACGAGCCGGTTCATCAATCAAAAGCAGCTCCGGTTCTTTACATAGCTCGACATTATCTGCTTTACGCAAGTAATCGAGCGCTCGGCTGCGTGCGATAGTGAGTAACCATGCCATGACATTGCCTCGCTCCGAATCAAAGCGTGGTGCTTCTCGCCAAACTTGCCAATAAACATCTTCAGTGACCTCTTCTGCAGCCTGTGTATTTCGCGTGATACGCAGGGTCAGTCCATAGACTCGCGCTAGTGTGGCTTCATACAATTCTGCCAGTGCTTGCTCATCATGATTCGCAATTGCAGTGATCCAGGTTTGCATTTGCGCTTCTTTAATGGCGGTATCGCTACATGTCCTGTTGTTATCGATCACCAGCTCATGCAGCCTTGCAGATTACTTGTCCTTACGATTGTTAATGTGCAGTTTGTCATATTCGATTGTCCTATGTGCACTTTTTTCTATGGTATTTTTCATTCATTCAACAACTTCCTATCGTGTTATATAAGTGAATTGTATTTCTTTATAGGGAGTGTTGTTACTCGTAACGATGTTATTTTTATCAAAGCTTGTTGTATATGAAGTGTTGCAAAATGTGATTCGATTATTTTTTCGCGGGTAATAGTGCCAGCGGCCTGCTTCGAGTCGAGTAAATGCAACAATTTCTTGTAAGATGGTTTGTAGTTCTGCGATTTTATCAGTATGAGTCATTCCACGCGTAATAACTCTAATAGATGGGTTAGTCATAGCCATACTCCATTCCTTAAATGAATCGGATCGACTTCAACATCACAATTGAATCCTTAATTTATACGCATGAAACACCAACTTGGATGCAGAATGATGTTTTAAAGCATAAGAATCCTTTGGTTTTCGAAAATCTCAGTGACATATCAAAAATATTCAGTTTTTTTGCATCCGAATTTTAGGTATTTACGTATTAAGTAATGAAGTGACCCGGATTGCTTTTTTTCCGGGAAATTTCTGCGATTCCCAGTGACGCACTATTGATAGCTGGGTAAATAAAGACTAATTGATGATAGGAGAGGAAATCATGATTTTTGTACAAATAAAACAACATTCATTGGAATGGATTAAATATCTTGCGGTTGCTTTAATTTGCGCACTTGTGGCAATTGATGGTATGAGTTTTGCCTTTGCTGATCCGGGTAAATCAGGAGGGCAATATGCCATCGCTGATAATAAAGGGGATAGTGAGGAAGATTTCACTATCACTATGGTTATGAAGAGTGAATCTGTTGCTGCGAGACTCGGTGGATATCATGGAATATTGGGTTTTTTACATAATTTTGCAGTGCCCGCCTTGCTTGCTGATGCCGAGGTTGCCTCGTTCTTCGGCAATTTGACCACAACACCGGATGATATTGAACAGTGCCTGGCTATGCTACTCGATCACGACTTAGGGGGATCCTCGAAGAAAAATGGTGCGATACTTGAATCAGGACATCGCTGTCGTAGCTCTATGTCTAAAATTCACCGTGGCCGCAATATACCCGATGAAACAGTCACGAAATTCATCAGTATTGTAGGTGAGCAAGCGGTACTGGTCGGAGTCAGTGCTGCCGATGTTGCTGCGATTGCTAAAGTATTGGAACGCTACCGCGGTGGAACTCGCAACAAATAGTCTGGGTTGCATGTATTCCCCGCTGCTCGCGACGGGGGTTAAGTTGTTGTTAATAGCGCACAACGACCTGATTGCCGCCATTTGATTGGGCTTGGCGAGCAGTGTCTCTGGCAGTATTGAGCAGTTGAGAAAAATGTTCGGTTGAATCTTGGCTTATTCCGGTAATGCCAATACTTACCGTTACATTCAGATCGGATGGGTGGGAAGATTCGATCGATTTGCATATCTTTTCCGCGATGATTGCTGCATTGGATATGTTGCAATGAGAAAGCATAAGTATAAATTCTTCATCATCATAGTGAACAGCGATATCTTCCTGTCGAATTGATTTGGACAATAAAGTAGCTATTTCTTTAAGTACATTGTCAGCCGTTACATGGCCATAGTTTTCATCGATTGTTTTGAATCTATCTATTTTTATAATAATGAGGCTGTAGGAAATACTATGCCGTGATGCTTCGCGCATTCTTGAGGGAGCAATTTCCATCAGGAAATAACGATTATATAAACCGGTCAATGCATCTTTTATAGTTAATTCTTGCAGAAGATTTTGTTGTTTGGTGATTTTGTCTTGCGATTTTTTACAAATAATCAGATTGTTGATTCTTGCGAGTAATTCTTCCTCTATTAATGGTTTTGTAACATAATCACTGGCTCCTTGGCGTAGCAATTCGATTTTATGTGCAGCATCGTTAACAACTGAAAATACCAATAAAGGAATATGTTTTTTTCTTTCGTCATTAACCTGTCGAATCGCTTTGACAGTTCCATAACCGTTCAATTTGCCTTTTAGCAATATATCGGTAAGAACCAGATCATAAGTATTGCGCTTAAATGCTTCAAACCCCTCTTCTCCGGTCGCGTAATGGTCAACTTTATAACCATTCTGCCTTAATACTGATGATGTCATATGGGCTATGGATGAGCTATCTTCAATATATAAGATATGTCCTGACATTGTTTTTTTGCTTTTTTTTCTGGAATATTGTGCAGCATAGCTGGTAATTTTATCGAGTTCATGTTTGGCGAATATTTCTGTTACACCGGCAGAAAATGCTTCATCTATTAATTGCTTATCTTCGTTAGAAGTCACTATGACGACAGGAATTTTCCGGGTACTTGAATTAGCTCGTAATTGAGCCGAAAATTTTGGTGCATTCATATCTTGCAAATGCATGGCGACAAAGACCAGATCAAAAGATTGTCGTTGTAATAGTGCCAGGGCTTCATTGCCGGTCGATACCTGTTTAGTTTCAAATCCACTAGATTCAATCGCAAATGATAGAAGTTTTTGAAAGGTTCTGGATGGTTCAACAATAAGTCCTTCCATATTTTGCAGCTCCTTTATGCATGAATTGGGTTGTTAGGGCTATCGAATGCGATGCAGTTCGAGATTAAAAGGTTATAGCGACATCAACAATGAATTTTTTAGATAAATTCTTGCATGAATCAGAATAAAAATAGCGCAGGGATGATTTGCATTCATCGCATGGCGGTGCAAACCGGGCAGTTTATGTAAAAACGATGCCGGTTATTTGATGAATTTTGTTATTGCCGACGCAGTGAGTGAGCCATGAGCGACAAGCTAAATATTAAAGTGCTGAATAATACGATTGTGGTACCAGATGCAACATTGAAAATGTAACTTAAATACATACCTACGATCCCGGTTACCGAACCTATAAGGATCGCGAGCATGATCATGCGGCTGAAGCTATCCGTCAGCATTCTCGCCGTTATCGCCGGTGCTATCAGCGTGGCGGCAACCATGGTAACACCGACAACATTGAACGAAACAATTACCGATAGTGTCAGTAGGAGTGAAAACAGAAATTCCACCGTATTTGTTTTGACGCCAAAAATGTGCGCGGCTTCATGATCGAATGTGGAAAACAGCAGTGTGCGATAGCAAAAAAACATCGTGATCATTGTAATGACAGTCACCCCTGCAATCATCATCAAATCCTGGTTGGTAATTCCTAGAATATTGCCAAACAATACGGCTTCGAAGTTTTGCTTAAAATTTCGCAACTTACTGACAATAGCAACACCCAAAGCAAAAATTGCCGTGGTAACAATTCCAATGGCGGCATCCAGTTTGATGTGGCTGTTTTTTGTGATCTGATTGATGGCTAATGCGGCAAGCAGGCCCATGATCAGTGCGCCAGCATAGAAATCCAGGTTAAAAGTGATCCCTATAATCGCGCCGCCAATGGCGGCATGAGATAAGCCGTGGCCGACATAACTCATGCCGCGTAAAACCACGTATACCCCAACGGCACCGCATAAGGCCCCGACCATCACTGCTGCCAGCAGGCCGCGCATAAAAAAATCATACGCGAATGGTTCGAGAAGGAATTCCATTATTTCGTATCATCCATAAAATTCAGCGGCGTGCTGTTGGCGATCAATAGATGGCCTTCGTGTTTAACGATGACGATGTCGCCGCCATAGGTTTGCGTCAATATTTCATTGGTGAAAATATCGTTGGGACGGCCTTGAGCTATCATGCCGCGATTAAAGCAAATCACCCACGGTAAGTGAGAAGCCACTGCGTTGAGGTCATGCGTAGTCAACAAAATGGTGATGCCTTCACGGTTGATATCTCCGAGTAAGTGCAGCACTTCATGCTGGGTCTTAATATCGACTCCGGAGGTGGGTTCATCCAGTATCAGCAATTTAGGGCGATTGATCAATGCGCGCGCTAGAAAAGTCCGTTGCCGCTGCCCTCCCGAAATGTTGACGATATGTTGATGCAAACAGTCGTATACACCTAACCGGTCAGCCATTGCATGGATACTTATTCTTTCCGTTTTACTCAGCCATGGCCAATACCGTCCGTTGGTATACAATCCCATCATGATGACTTCTTCAACCGTGACCGGGAAGGTCCAGTCAACGCTTCCGAGCTGTGGCACGTAACCCAACCCGCCGGGTTTTACCGAATCGGTGCAGTGATTGTGTAAGCGCACGGTTCCTGTGATCGCTGGATGAACCCCTAAAATGATTTTCAGTAATGTGGTTTTACCGCAGGCAGTAGGCCCCACAATGCCGGTAAATTGGCCGCTAGCGATTTCCAACGAAAGGTCGCTGAAAACGATATGTTTGCCGTAACCGGCCGTAACGCCGGTTAATTCGATCGCGGCATGCGATTGCGCATCAGAAGGCATTATTGCTTGCATCAATACCTGCCATACACGCCGCATCGCCTCCAAGCGCTTCGGTCATGATCGTCAGATTGCTTGCCATCATGCCTATGAAAGAATTATTGGGAGGGGGTGGCAATTCGTCGTCGGACAACTGATCAATAAATTTGACCTTGGCTTCGCGCGCAATTTGCTCCATCACTTTGCTGGGAAAAACTTCGGAGCCAAAGATTGCCGGCACGCCGGTGTGATTGATTTGCTTGATGATATGAATGACTTCCTGGGGGCCCGGTTCGGAAAAATTGGAGGGCTGGACTGCTGCGATTACTGTCATGCCGTAACGGGGCGCGAAATAGGCAAAAGAATCATGATAGGTCACCAGTTTACGGTTTTTTTGCGGAATTGTCTCAACACATTTAAAAATTGCCTGATCCAATTTTTGTAATTTGTCGCGATAGATTGCCGCATTGGCCTGATAAGCCGATTTATTGGGTGGATCTAGCGCAATCAGATTATCTCTGATGATGTCTGTGTAACCCATTACCAATTCGATATTGAGCCATAAATGCGGATTGGGATGTCCTTGTTCGCGCGGAAAACTGAAATCATACTGCCAATCTTCTTCTTTCAGAACGTTGTTTCCCAATTGTAGTATGGCGGTTTGCGGTTTTTTTACTTTTTTAGCCAAGTTGATCGTGGGTAATTCCAAATCGAGGCCATTGGCAATAATCAAATCGGCCGCCTGTATTGTTTTGATATCGGAAGGTAGCGGTTCAAAGGTATGAGAGTCAGTGCCATCTGGAACGATACCTATGACCTGAACGTGAATTCCGCCAATATTTTGCACAATATTAGTAATGGGTGAAACGGTAGTGATGATTTTGGGTCTTTCT
>WBZQ01002793.1_pt1 | contig 11048 bp, 3 predicted proteins | sample 5204251 | NCBI WGS metagenome assembly WBZQ01 (sample SAMN12412402, study PRJNA552823) | activated sludge metagenome | isolation source: activated sludge from nitrification reactor of wastewater treatment plant... | place: USA: Virginia | collected 2017-09 | reverse complement strand
CAGGCGCGAGATCTTCACCGGGTCGCCCAGCGGCACGAAGACCTGCAGGTCGAGGGCGATCCGGTGCGACGTGTGCTCGAAGCGGCTGAACCCCTGTCCGTGACGGACGACGTAGGTCGAGCCCTCCTCGCGGATCGGCAGCGGCGTCGCCGTCCACAGGTGGCCGCTCTCGTCGTCGCGCACGTAGAGGGCCTCGCCGGGCGGGTCGGAGACGGGATCGTTGGACCATGGGGTGAGCTGGTTCTCGCGGCTGTTGAGCGACCAGGTGCACCCCCCGCCGGATTCGGAGACCAGGCAGCCGAACCGCGGGTTGGCGATGACGTTGACCCACGGGGCCGGCGTCCACTGCCCTTCGCCCAGCACCATGACGTACTCCCTCCCGTCCCGGGCGAAGCCGCCGAGGCCGTTCCAAACCTCCAGAGGCGGCAGCTCCGGCGGCGCCTGCCGGGCCGTCTCGGGAGGAGGCGAGCGGCGCGGCTTGAGGGGCCGCTTCGGGGCGCGCTCGCCCCGCACCAGCTGGTCGGTGAGGGTGCCGTTGCGGGCCACCAGCACCATCTTGGCCGCGGCCAACAGGACGTCCCGGGTGTCGGCGGCCAGAAGGTCGGCGCGCAGGACGTACACCCGGCCGTGCGCCTCGTGCCCCTCGTGCTGGGCGCGCGAGACGGCGGTGCGGACCAGGGCTTCGAGGGCGTCTTGCAGGTCCTGCACGTAGGAGGGAGCACGCTCGTTCAAGATCACGAGGTCGACGGCCAGCCGCTTGGTGCGGAAGTACTCGTACGCCTTGAGCAGCTGGCGGACGATGCCGAGGTCTTCCATCTCGTCGATGGTGACGAGGACGATGGGCAGGTCGCCCGAGATCCCCTGCGCCCAGAGCGCCGGCGGACCGCTGCGGTTGCGCTGCAGGACCTCGGACGAGGGGCGGAGGGTGGGGTCGGAGAAGACGATGCGGTTCGCCACGCGCTGGAAGAGGCCGGCCTCCTCCGGCTCGATACCGAGGTGGCGGAGCTGGACCTGGGCCTTGGTCCACGCCAGCACCGCCGCCCGTTCGAAGGCGGCCGGGTCGCGGTAGCGGTCGGCGAGGTCGAGCGCCTCTTCGCGCGAGCCGGCGACCAGGGTCGAGAACGTCACGTCGACGGTGCCGCCGGCCGGGATCCGCACCCGCTGGCGGAGGCTGAAGATCGGGTCGAGGACGGCCCCCGCCGAGTTCGAGAGCGGGCGCCCGTCGAGGACGGCCACCGGCGTCCGTACCCCCTGGCCGCGGCCGAGGAAGCGGAGGCGGTCGGTCTCGAACTGCAGCTCGCCGAGGCTCCCGGTCCCGGCGGCCACCACGTGGGCGGCCCAGACCCTGGGCTCGCCGGCCGAGCGCGGCCGGCGGGTGGCCAAGAGCGCCCCCGGGCGGGCCACCCACTCGGTCTCGACGAAGAGGTTGGAGAAGGCCGGATGGGCGAGGTCGGCGGCGGGCGGGGCGAGTGCTATCTCGGCGTAGGAGGTGACCTCGACGTCGAGCGGGCGCTCGCCGTCGTTGCTCAGCGAGACCCGGCGGAGCTCGACGTCCGCCTCGGACGAGACCACGACCTCCAGCCGGCAGGTGACGAGGCCGTCGCGCCGGAGATAGATGGCGCGGTCCTCGCCGAAGGTGACCTCGAAGCGGTCCGGCTCGACGCCGGTGGGCTGGTAGCCGGCCGACCAGACCTTGCCGTTGTCGAGCTGGCGGAGGTAGAGGTACGAGCCCCAGCAATCCCGCGTCGAGTCCTCGCGGAAGCGGGTCACCGCCAGGTCGCGCAGGCGGCTGTAGCCGGAGCCGGCGGCGGTCAGCATGACGGTGTAGCTCCCGTTGCCGAGCAGGTGGCTGCGCGGGAAGGTCTTGTGCGGCGAGGTGTAGCGCCGCGCCGGCGGTCCCGCCAGCTCCTCCGGGCGGGCCGCTTCCCGAACTTCCTCGGCCCGTGGTCGGGCGACCGCGACCCCCTGGGGCGTCCGCTCCTGGAGCAGCAGCTCGGTCGCCTGCACCAGGGGGAGAGAGTGGAAGCGGTCCGGCATGGCGCCGTCGCCGCGCACGTCCAGGGCGTTGGCCAGTGCCACCAGCGTCATCCCCTGGTGGTGGGCCATATAGGCCCGCACCACGGCGTGGTCCTCCCCTTCTGGAAGCCGCTCGCGGGTGTAGTCGACCGCCTCATAGAAGCCGAAGCGGCCGCGCGCTCCGGCCCGTTCCAGGCGGGCGAAGTTGAGGCACGCCGCCCGCGGCTCGTAGATCGCCGCCAGCGCGGTGGCGTAGGGCGCGATCACCAGGTCCTCGGAGAGGCCGCGCCGCAGCCCGAGGCCGGGGACGCCGAAGTTGGAATATTGGTAGGTGAGCTCGAGGTCGCGGGCGTTGAATGCCGACTCCGAGCTCCCCCAGGGGACGTTGCGCTCGGCGCCGTAGCGGATCTGGCGCCGGACGACGAGGCGGCAGGTCTGGTCGAGCAGGCTTAGCGGGTGCGAGCGGAGGACCAGCTGCGGCATCAGGTACTCGAACATCGAGCCCGACCAGGAGATCAGGGCGGCGCCGCGCGAGACGGGGGTCAGCGGGCGGCCGAGTTGGAACCAGTGGGCCAGCGGCACCTCCCCCTTGGCGATGGCGACGAAGCTGGCCAGCCGGGCCTCGGAGGCGAGCAGGTCGTAGTAGTTGGGGTCGAGGGTGTGCTCGGGGATGCGGTAGCCGATCGCCAGGAGCTTGCGCTGCCGGTCGTAGAGGAAGCTCATGTCCATCGCGTCGAACATTGCATAGGCCTGTTCGGCGAGACGGGCCAAGCGGCGCTGCGCTCCTTCCGGCGGCGCCGGCCAGCCGTCCTGCGTTTCGAGGTCGCGCCGATGGCTCGCCGCGCTCCGCCGGGCCAGCTCGGCCCAGTCCTCGACCTCGCTCCAGGCCGCCGCGTCGGCGCCCGCCCGCTGCTCGCCGGCCAGGGCGCGCGCCACGTCGAGCAGCGCCAGCAGCTCCAGCTCGAGGCGGTCGAGCCGCTCCACCCAAGCCTCGCGGCTGGCGGGAGGAGTGGCGACCAGCGGCGCCAGCGCGGCCAGCGCCTCGTCGAGGTGCCGCCGGGTCACCGTCTGGGTCCGCCGGCCGGCGCTCGGCGGCGCGGCCCGGCGCAGGTGCTCCAGTGCATCGGCGATGCCGGCCAGGGCCGGCGCCGGGAGGAGCGGCTCCTCCGCCATCCGCTGCAGGGTGCCGGCGAGGGCCAGCAGGTGCCCGGCCAGGTTGCCGCTGTCGACGCTGGACACGTAGCGCGGGTCGAGCGGCCTCAGGTTGCGGGTGTCGTACCAGTTCAAGAGGTGGCCGCGGAACCGTTCGAGCTTCCCCAGCGTCCCGCAAGCCGCTTCCAGCCGCTCCACGGTTTCGTGCAGCCCGATCCAGCCGAAGTCGCGCGCCGCCGAGACGGCCAGCAGGTAGAGGCCGATGTTGGTCGGGGAGGTGCGGTGGGCCACCACCGGGTATGGATCTTCCTGGAAGTTGTCGGGCGGCAGGTGGTTGTCCTCGGCGGTGACGAAGGTCTCGAACCAGCGCCAGGTCGAGCGGGCGATGAGGCGGAGCTCGCGCTCCTGCTCCGGCGAGGGGGGCGCCTCCAGCGTGGCCGCGAACGGCTCGCTGATCCAGCGCGCGGCGACCGGTGCCAGCAGCCAGGCGAGAAGGGGGGCGGCGGCCCAGGCCCACGAGCCGGGGTGGGAGCCGGCCACCAGGACGAGGGCGAGGACGGCCAAGGCCAGGCCGCCCGCCATCGCGCGCAGGAACGACGGCAGGGCGAGCGTCAGCCCGGCCTGCGCCTGCGCCGCCGGCACCCATTGCAGCAGGCGGCGCCGGCTCCGGAGGCGCGCCAAGGTGCGGGCGGCGGCATCGCCCATCGACCAGGCCTGGTGCGCGAGGAAGGTGGCGTTGAGGGCGAGCTGCGCCAGCCCGAGGGCGAGCGAGTTGGCCAGGTTGCGCAGGTGGCTCCGCTTCGAGATCCCGCTCCGGGGCGGTGGGATGGCGCGCAGGAACGGCGTGAGGGGAGGGAGGGCCAGGGTCGCCAGCACGAAGGCGGTCCAGATCGCGGGGTTGGCCCCGGGGAGAGTCCAGGCCGCCAGCAGGGAGAGGAAGGCGGCCGGCGCGGAGAGGGTCCGCCGCAGGTTGTCGAGCATCTTGAAGCGGCCGATGGCCGGCAGCGGCGTGCGAAGAGTGGCGGCGCGGGGCCCGCGCCCGAAGATCCACGGCAGGAGCTGCCAATCGCCGCGCGCCCAGCGGTGCTGGCGCCCGGAGTAGGCGGCGAAGTGGTTGGGGAACTCGTCGAACAGCTCGACGTCGGTCACCAGCCCGGCGCGCGCGAAGAGCCCTTCGAGCAGGTCGTGGCTGAGCACCGCCCCTTCGGGCACCCGGCCGTCGAGCGCGGCCCTGAAGGCGTCGACGTCGTAGAGCCCTTTGCCGACGAACGACCCTTCGCCGAAGAGGTCCTGGTAGACGTCGGAGACGGCGGAGGCGTACGGGTCGATCCCGGCGGCGCCGGCAAAGACGGTCTGGAGGAGCGATCCCTCGTGCTCCTCGGCCAGGAGGGGCACCACTCGCGGCTGGAGAACGCCGTAGCCGGCCACCACCCGCCCTGCAGCGGAGCTCCAGCGCGGGCGGTTGAGCGGGTGCGCCAGGGTGCCGATCAGGCGCCGCGCCGACTCGCGGGGGAGGCGGGTGTCGGCGTCGAGGGTCAGCACGTAACGGACGTCCGGCGGCAGGGCGGCGGCCCGGGCGGCCTCGTCGAGGTACGTGGTCCCCGTCCCGCCGCGCAGCAGGCGGTTCAGCTCCTCCAGCTTTCCCCGCTTCCGCTCCCAGCCGATCCAGCTCTGCTCCCCTTCGTTCCACAGACGGCGGCGGTGAAGGAGGTGGAAGCGGGCGAAGCCGGAGGGAGCCGGTCCGTGCCGCTCGTTGAGGGCGGCGATCCCGGCCCCGGCCCGCGCCAGCAGCGCCTCGTCGCCCGGCATCGTCTCGGCCGGGGCATCGGTCCAGTCCGAGAGGAGGGCGAAGGCGAGCTCCGGCTCCGGGTTGGCGAGGAAGTGGACCTCCAGGCGGTTGAGCTGCTCGTCGATCTGGGCCTCCGAACCGAGCATCATCGGCACGGCGACCAGCGTGCGGTGCTGCGGAGGGACCCCCTCGCGCAGCTCCAGGCGGGGGAGGAGGCGCGGTCCGAGGAGGTCCATCACCCAGTCGTTGACCAAGTGGAGCGCCAGGTCGGTGGCGGGGAGGAGGGCCAGGAGGCCAAGCCCCCAGAGCGCCCAGCCTGCCGTACCCGCTCCGCCGGTGGCGGCCTGCAGGGCCAACGGGAGGGCCAGAAGCACGGCCGTGACGGTGGCCAGCGAACCTAGGTAGAACCCGGTTGGGCGCCGGAGTATGGCGCGCCGCAGGGCGCCGCGGAACGGGGCCTTGTAGCCCAGCTCGCTCTCGAGCGCGCTGCGCCCGCCGGCGAGGAGGTAGAAGCCGGGATCGGCCTCGGCCGCATCACCGCCGTGAGCCGCACCCCCGGCGGCGGCCAGGGCGAGGGACAGGCGGGCCACCTCCGTTTCGGCCCGCCCCGAGCCGCGGCTCAGGTCTTCGATGGCGTGGCGGTAGCTGTCGCGGGTGGCGAAGTCGAGGGCGCGGTAGCCGGCGTGGACGGCGAGCAGCTCGTCGGTGCGGCTGACCTTCTCGACGAACGCCTTCCAGTCGAAGATCGAGATCTCGCGGATCGCGGTGATGATGTTGCGGACCGTGGCGTTGGTCGCCGTCTGCCGCTGGTGCTCGACGGCGATCAGGTCCTCCACGGTCTGCCCCCGCTCGGCGAGGCGCCGGTCGAGCCAGGCGAGGACCGGGCTCACGGCCGGGTCCTGGTCGCGCAGCCGGCTCAGCAGCACCGCCACGAAGGCGCCGTCGATCGCCCGCGCGTCGTAGCGCTCGAGGCGGGCGGCGATCTCGCCCGACTTCCCCGATTCGAGCAGCGGATCGGCCAGCTCCTTCGCCCGCTCGCGCGAGCGGCGCGACCCCACCATCCGCTCGGCCAGGCGGCGTAGGTTCTCGACCAGCACCACGCGCAGAGAGATCGGCACCGCCCACAGCTCGCCGAGGGTGAGGGGTTGCGTTCTCTGGTAGGCCCGGATGAAGCGGCGCAGGGCCTCCGCGTCGAAGCGGCTGTCGGTGTGAGCGACGAATTCGAAGGCCAGGGAATAGACGCGGGGAAAGCCGGCGAACGTCCCCCCTGCAAGCTTCGGGAGCAGCCGGTAGTAGCCGCGCGGGAAGTCCTCTCGGATCTCGCGCAACTGCTCCTCGACCAGGTGGAAGTTGTCGACCAGCCACTCCGCCGCCGGGGTCATGGCCTGCTCGTTGCGGACGCTGGCCGCGATTGTGCGGTAGCAGGCGAGCAGCACCCGGCCGTTCTCCCAGACGCGCGGCGTGAGCGGGCGGTCCCAACGGCGCCCGGGCCGGGTGCCCTGCGTCGCGGCCAGGGTGGCGGCGTACTCTTCCAGCCGTTCGACGCTCCAAATTTCCGACCGGATGGGATCGAGCATGGCCGATCCGGGGGGTTTGAGCGAGAGTGCTACCGAAGCCGCTGTCATTTCCGAGTTGAGTCCCTTCTTCCCGTGAGCACACCAAAGGCCCAGGGCCCTCAGGAGCAGGATCTGTGCCGCCTTCAGAGATGAGGCGGAGACCCCTTCTTCGCCTTTCACGGGTCTCGCCCCTGAGGCGAGACCGCAGATCAAGCGCCCAGATTTTCAACGACTTGTAGATTGGTACAGGAACCTGCCGGACATCTTGGCCGGCGCCAGGCCCGGTCTGGCTGAACGAGGTGGCCCAAGGAATGGAGCAACTCCACGCACAGTACCATGACGGGCCTTCTATCCAGGGGCCAGGTTTGCGAGGAAGGAAGGCCCTTGCGCCCTGTAAGGCTCGATTCAGCCCCAGATCTGCCCGGCGTCTCGCAGGTTCAGGTAGACCATCAGCGCGACCAGCAGCAGAGCCGATGCGAGGGTCACCGGGACCTGGATGCGCCGGCTGCGGGGTACGGCCTTTTCGAGCAGGGCGAGGAGGATCTTGCCGCCGTCGAGGACCGGGATGGGGAGGAGGTTCAGCAGCGCGAGCGAAAGGGTGAAGCCAATGGCGACCCAGACGGTGTCGACCGCACCCTTGGCGGCGACTTCGCCCCCCATCTTGACCATGCCGACGACGCCCTTGAGCTCGTCGAAGCCGGCCAGCTGCGCCGGCAGGGCGACCAGCATCTCCCCGGCCAGGCGAGCGGTCTGAACCCAGGGCTCAAGGAGCAGCCAGCGAAAGGTCCGAGCCCCTTGCACCGCGTTGTAGAGGCTGAAGAGCGGCACGGCGGCCGCCACATTCGCCAAGGGGCCGCCGAGGTAGAAGGCGAGCCGGCGGCCGAGCGGGATCTCCTGGAATTCCTCATAAGTCTCTGCCTCCGGCAGCACGTAGCCGCCGAGCGGCAGAGCGCGGAGGGCGTACTCGGTCCCGCCACGCCGGACGGTCCACAGCTTGGGGCCGAAGCCGACCGAGAAGCCGGCGACCGGGATGCCCATCCACCGGGCGGCCCAGAAGTGCCCCAGCTCGTGGATCAGCACCAGCAGGCTCAGCAGCGCGAGGGTTTCGAGGTAGCGCATCTCCGTCTCCTCTCCGGCAAGCCTTTTAGTATAACCGCCTCAGGCGGCCGGCGACCGCTCCAGGTTCACCTCCGCCTTCAGGCTGGCGAGGTCGCGGCGGACGGTGACGACGGCCACGGTCCTCCCCTCGGTCGGGCTCCAGCCACCCTTCGATCTCGGTCTGGTCCCAGGTCTCGGCGTGGCCCACGTAGTTGAAGGTGACGTCGTAGTGCTCGCTCCAGAAGAAGGGGACGGCGTCGAAGGGCTCGCCCATCCCCAGGATGTTGCGCGCCGCCGTCTGCCCCTGGCGCTCGGCCACCACCCAGTGCTCGACCCGGATGCGCTGTCCGCTGTGCGGGTCGGGCCAGCGGGCGATGTCGCCGGCCGCGAAGATACCGGGCACCGTGGTCTGGAGGCTCTCGTCCACCGTCACCCCGTGGTCGACGGCGCACCCCGCCTGCTCGGCGAGGGCGGTCGCCGGCCGCACGCCGATCCCGACCACCACGAGGTCGGACTCGAGGACCACGCCGTTCTTGAGCATCACGGTGAGCGGATCGATGGCGGCGACCGTGGTCCCGAGATGGAAGGTCACTCCGTGCCGCTCGTGCAGGCCGCGGACGAAGGCGCCGACCTCCGGCCCCAGGACCTTGGCCATCGGGATGGCGTCCGGCGCCACGACGTCGACCTCGACGCCGCGGGCGCGGAGGGAGGCCGCGGCCTCCAGGCCGATGAAGCTGGCACCGATCACGACGGCCCGTTTGGCCTTCTGGGCCTTCGCGACCAGGGTGCGGGCGTCGGCGAAGGTCCGCAGGGTATGGACGTGCGGGAGGTCGCTCCCCTGGATCTCCAGCCGCACCGGCTCGGCGCCGGTGGCCAGGAGGAGGGCGTCGTACGGGATGCGCGACCGGTCTTCCAGCTCCACCTCGCGGCTCGCCACGTCGATTCGCGCCACGCGGGTGCCGAGCTGCAGGTCGATCCGCTGCCCGCGGTAGAAGTCCATGGGGCGGAGGAGGGCGTACTCCTCGGGCGCCGTCCCCGCCAGGTAGGCCTTCGACAGGTTGGGGCGGTCGGCGGGGACGGTGTCGTCGGCGCTCAGCATCGTGATCTCGCCCTGGTAGCCCTGCCGCCGCAGCTCCTCGGCCGCGGCGTTCCCGGCCGCGCCGCCGCCGACGATGACGACGGCGCCGGGCGGCGTCATGGGCAGGGCGGGCGGCTCCGGCAAGGCGAGCTTCCCGCCGACGAAGACGTGGCCGCCCCGCACCTCGACCTGCCAGCGGGGGAGGGGGTCGAGGGCCGGGGCGCGGAGCGGGGCTCCGGTCCGCAGGCTGAAGCAGGCGTGGTGCCAGGGGCAGCGAAGGGTGTCGCCGACCAGGAGGCCGTCGGCCAGCGGCGCGCCGTAGTGAGTGCAGTGGGCGCCGACGGCGAATAGATCCTCGCCGCTCCGGATCAGGAGGACGGCCTCTCCGTGCGCCTGCCCCAGGAGGAGGGCGCCGCCGGCGAGGTCGGACAGCGGGATGCCCTGGGTGAGGTCGGGACCTTCGAGGTTCGCTCCATTCTCGTTCACTCGCCCTTCTCCTCCGCCGATCCCTCGGCGCTCGCGTGGGAGCTCGTGCAAGGCGCCGGCCATCGCTTCTCGCAAGCCGGCACCGTAGGTCTTGCATCCTATTGCGCCGGCCGGTCCCTGGGAACCGCCGGCCTCGGCCCGCGGGAGAGGCGAGCGCGGATGGGCGGCCCGGGGTGGCCTCGCAGTCCGGCGGGATCGCTCAGTCCAGCGGGATCGGATTCCCGGGAGGATCCTGATCGAAGTCCACGTCCTTCCGGCGGTCGAGGCGTCCCGGACGGAAGGCCCCCTCGCGCACGATCCGGGGCAGCACGATGTCGACGAGCGTGGTCTGGTTCGGCTTGACGACGCCGTCGAGGATCCTGGACTGGGCCTCCAATTGGGCGCCGGCGTAGTGCGCCAGGCCGGCGTCCAGGAACGGCTCGATGAGGAAGCCGAGGGTCTCGGCGCCTTCGGTCGGCTTGCGATGGACCTCGCCCTTGACCGTCAGCTCCTGGAAGCCGTGCATTGCGTCGGCGTTGAGGAAGTAAGTGAGGGTGCCCGGGTGGCGGCGGTTCCGCTGGCGGTCGCCGAAGAAGCCCTGAGGCAGCAGGTCGGGGGAGGGATTCCTCGCCGGCTTGCCGGGCTCGCCGGCCGGTGCGGCAAGGAGCTTGAGGTCGAAGTCGCCGATCAACCCCCCCTGGTCGTCCTGGACCCGGAAGATCACCATCGAGTAGCGGTCGGTGACGTAGACGGTATCGCGCAGCACGATCCAGCGCGCGACCTCGACCCTTTCGTCGTCCTGCGTCTTCTCGTTCTCGCGCGCGAAGTCGGCGGCCAGGCCGTCATAGGCGGCCGGCGTCTCGACCTGGAGGCAACGCAGGACCGCCTCGATCGTCGGATGTCCTTCGCTGTCGCGATTGACGCTGCGCAGGATGCCGAAGTCCTCGCCTGAATGCGATCGCCCCGGGACGACCTTGAAGGCCGTGACCGGAGCGACGCTCAGCTTGGCCTCCATGGCCAGGGTGGACACCTTCTTGGCGGCGGAGGGGATGGGGTCGTCCGGCTTCAGCCGGACATAGGTCGCGTTCAGGTTGGCGGCGGCCACCCGCACGACGCCGTCCGAGCCGGCCTCGCCGGTGTACGGATTGAGGTGGTCGTAGAGCTTGCGGTCGATCTTCTGCCCGGTCAGGACGAACGGAAAGACGCCGCTGGTCTCGATAACCTTCTTGGGCTGAAAGATCCATCGCCGGTTGAGGTCCCACGATTCCGGGCTCCCCAGCTCCAGCCAGTCGAGCACGCCGGCACCGGGCTCCACCCCCTGGAACAGGGCCTTGATCCGGCTCAGGCGGCTCTTGCCGAGTTGGGCCAGGGAGGAGCCGAAGTTGGCGGGAGCCAACATCACCAGATGGCTCATCGGACAGGGCGGGGCGTCCTTGCGGTCGAGGTAGAAGCGGTGCCACCACTCCCGCACGACCGGCGCTCCGGTCGAATGGGTGATGCAGGCGAAGCGGCCGCCGGACTCAAGGAGCGGGCCCAGGTCGCGGCGGAGGGCGGCCTGGAACGCCCGCGCCAGGTCGGCCACCCTCACCTCGTCGCGGAAGCTCACGTACTTCCCCAGCCAGACGTTCTTCACGTCCAGCGTAAACCCCGCCTCGGCTGCGGCGCGGGTCAACCGCTCCGGCAGCCCGCCGTAGGTGTCGGTATTGCGCACGCTCCAGCCGTGGACGAAGACCAGCGTAGAAGGCAGGGGCATGAAAGGCTCCGCAGGAAAATATTGAATATTGTAGCGCGGGCTGGGTCCTGGAGCCCCACTCGACTCCCGGCCAGGGGGTGCGACGGGCGGCCCCCTGCGGAAGAAGTTTCCCTCCCGTGTAGATCCTTCCCTTTTCTTGCC
>WBZQ01002791.1_pt1 | contig 11052 bp, 9 predicted proteins | sample 5204251 | NCBI WGS metagenome assembly WBZQ01 (sample SAMN12412402, study PRJNA552823) | activated sludge metagenome | isolation source: activated sludge from nitrification reactor of wastewater treatment plant... | place: USA: Virginia | collected 2017-09 | reverse complement strand
GTGTGGAATCGCAACAGCAACTGGCATTTTTGCAGCAGCACGGTTGCGATTATTATCAAGGTTATCTGTTTCACAAGCCTGCGCCCGCATCCGAACTGGAAAACTGGTTGCGCGGTGGTGCAACCAGAAGCTGAAAGAAATCATGCCAGAGAATAATCGTCTGCTTTATATACACGACCCGATGTGCAGTTGGTGTTATGCCTTCAGCCGGAGCTGGGCCGCGTTATGCCAGGAATTACCGGCACAGGTCGAAGTGGTGTATGTCGTTGGGGGACTGGCACCGGACACGACCGAACCGATGCCGCAGGCGGTGCGCAATATGGTGCAACAAGCCTGGCAACGTATCGAGCAAACCGTGCCCGGGGTTCGTTTCAACTGGGATTTCTGGTCCAGCGCTACTCCGATGCGTTCGACCTATCCGGCCTGCCGGGCCGTATTGGCAGCAAAGCAGCAGCGTGCAACCTGTGAAGCCGCAATGATCGAGGCGATTCAAATGGGCTACTACCAGCAGGCCATGAATCCCTCCCTACCAGAGACCCTGTGTGCCTGCGCACATGAAGTGGGTTTAAATGTGGAACAATTTCGTACCGATCTGGCCAGTGCGGAAATCGAACAGGCTTTGCAACGAGACCTGCATCTGACGCGCGAACTGGGTGTGAATTCTTATCCCTCATTGCGGTTGGTGCAGGGACAAACCATCGTACCCATCAAGATCGATTATCTAGATCATCGATCCATGCTCGATGCGATCAATGCGTGTTTGCACGCGGATCGCTGACGGAGGAGCGGTTAAAGAGTAATGGCAGTCTTGCTTTTAATGATGGGGCGTGCGGGCGAGCGCGTGCAGATCATTTTCCCAGTTCTTCAACTTATCCCGGGCGTGATGGCGCTGTAAAGCGGTGGTGCTGTTGTGCACGTCGGCGATGAAAGCACAATTGTATTCCGCCAGTTGTATCTGGTAGGCGCGATATTGCGGATGACTGGATCGTTCGAGGTGTTCGATCAGAGTGCGCAAAATCGCCACGATATCGTCGGTGCTGCTGGATTCCGTTGTGAGCTGGCGCAGCGATTGCAGCGTTTCCTGCTGACGCCGCTGACGTTCGTTCAACCAGGCTTCGGGGTCGTACGGTGAATCCTGGATGCGAGTGGCAATGAGTGTATGTTGTGATTCATTGATGGGGCCATAGATGTTTTCGACACGTTTGACGGTGCGCTGAATCGAGGCTTGCAGGCGTTCTGCCGGTTGCGGTTGCAGGAAGTCCTGGCGAAACTCCTCGTTGACCTTGGCGTACCGTCGTTCAAGGTGATCGAGCTGCGCGGGTTCGAGCGTTGCAATTAATGGTGCGCCCAGTGTCAACATGCGATCCAGAGCCGGGGCAATGGTCTGACGAAACGATTCGACTGTCGTGCAGATCTGCTGCGCAGTGACCGGTCCATCGAGGTTGTTGCGCAAGTCGGCCAGCCATGTTGCATAGCCTGTCAGTTGGGTGCCGCGATGCCAACGGAACCATTGCTGGATCGCTTCCTTGACCTGCGGCGTCTGCTGCGAATTGAAATCCACATAATTATCGAGCCACCACCAGAACAGATGGGGTCCCTGACCATAACCCATGCGCAGCATGCTGCAACTGTTGAGCAGTAGAACCAGGAAGATGAGTACAAGCCTAGTGCGCCATGTGGGCTGGCAGTCCGGTGAAGTGCTGCGCGCCAACGATCGATGGTCGGCAGCGCTTCTCGCCATCAGGGTAGAAATGCCAGGAAACACGTGTCAGGTGCCGGAAAAGAACCGTTTGATCGCTGCCATGAAACCGTCTGCCTCGGTTGCTGTTTCGGTTGCTTTGCTGTGTAGTAATCGTTCCAGCGTGCGCTGATAGATTGTCGACAATTGCTCTAGATCGCTGACTTCGACATGCTCGTTGAGCTTGTGGATGGTGGCATTGCGTGGTCCGAATTCGATGACTTGCGGGCAGATGTCGGCAATGAAGCGTCCATCCGACGTGCCGCCTGAGGTGGACAATTGCGGTTCTAACGTGGTGACTTCGGTGATCGCGGTGCACAAGGCATCGGCCAGTTCGGCCTTGGGTGTCAGGAATGGTTTGCCAGACAATTCCCAATCCAGATCGTACTGCAAGCCGTGCCGGTCGAGGATCTCATGTACCCGGCTTTGCAGCGATTCCACCGTGCTGGCAGTGGAGAAGCGGAAGTTGAACAGCAGGTTCAACGTACCCGGAATGACATTGGTGGCCCCAGTGCCGGCATTGATGTTGGAAATGTGCCACGTGGTCGGCGGAAAATATTCATTGCCTTGATCCCATTCGGTCTGCGCCAATTCGGCGATGACCGGTGCCGTCAGGTGAATGGGGTTTTTGGCCAGATGCGGATAGGCGATGTGGCCCTGGATGCCGTGCACGGTCAGGTTACCCGACAGTGAACCGCGGCGACCGTTCTTGATCGTGTCACCCAATTTGTCGGAACAGGTTGGTTCGCCAACGATGCAATAATCCAGTAATTCGTTGCGTGCTTGCAGTGTTTCTACCACCTTGACCGTGCCATCGACCGCAACTCCTTCTTCATCGGAAGTGACCAGCAAGGCGATCGAGCCCAGATGGTTGGGATGCTGCTCCAGAAATGCCTCAATGGCGGTAATGAAGGCTGCCAGCGACGATTTCATGTCGGCTGCACCGCGACCATACAAACGCCCGTCGCAAATGGTGGGGGTAAACGGATCGCTGTCCCATTGTTCCAGCGGACCTGCCGGCACGACATCGGTATGTCCGGCAAAGCACAGCACCGGTGCTATATCACCGCGTCTGGCCCAAAAATTGTCGACTTCACCGCAACGCATGCGTTCGATCCGAAATCCCAGTGCTTCCAGGCGGCTGATCAGGATTTCCTGGCATCCGCCATCGGCGGGAGTCAGCGAACGGCATGAAATCAAGGTTTGAGCAAGTTCTAACGTGTCATTGGACATGGTATTTTCCTTTATGCGTGAAGGCGAGTAACGGTAGTCACCATCTGGATTGCATGGCAGGCAAATCACCCAACCTCGGGATTGATGAAGGATATCAACGTACTCGCAAGTACATTTGAAACTTTCGGTTTGTCGAGCAGATGATGGATTGTACACATCTGATCGAAGTCTTGCACTGTGGGTGCAGACTATGTTTAACTTGATCCGGTTCAACTCATTACGAGGAAAGTGATCATGCTTGAGTTTCTCTTTTATGTCATCCTGTTTTTGGTTGTAATCGCCGGCGTGGTTCTGGGCATACCCATGATTCGTCGGTTTCTGGTTTCCAATCAGATTCTGAAAATGTTCCGGAACATGCTTCCGCAAATCTCGCAGACCGAGCAGGAAGCGCTGGATGCGGGGACGGTCTGGTGGGAAGGTGATTTGTTCAGCGGCAAGCCCGACTGGAAGAAATTGCATGCCTATCCCAAGCCGCAATTGACCGCTGAGGAACAGGCCTTTCTCGATGGTCCGGTGGAGCAGTTATGCGCCATGCTGGATGAATGGAAAATTACGCATGAGCTGAAGGATCTGCCGCCGGAAGTCTGGCAATTCATCAAGGACAAAGGATTTTTTAGTCTGATCATTCCCAAGGAATATGGCGGCTACGGTTTTTCCGCGCTGGCGCATTCCGAAGTCGTGATGAAGATTGGTTCGCGCAGCGGCACCGCTGCCGTGACCGTGATGGTGCCCAATTCGCTCGGACCGGCCGAACTGTTACTGCACTATGGTACCGAACAACAGAAAAATCATTATCTGCCACGACTGGCCAAAGGGCTGGAGGTGCCCTGTTTTGCGCTGACCTCCCCCGAAGCCGGTTCGGATGCGGGCGCGATGCCGGATTTTGCGGTGGTGTGTCGGGGTGAATTCGAAGGACAATCCGATGTGCTAGGCATGAAGGTGACCTGGGATAAACGCTATATCACGCTCGGACCGGTAGCCACTCTGCTCGGATTAGCGTTCCGGTTACACGATCCGGATCGCCTGCTGGGCAAGGAGCAGGACCTCGGTATCACACTGGCGCTGATTCCGACCCATACTCCCGGTGTCAACATCGGGCGGCGGCATTATCCCCTGAATGGCGCATTCCAGAACGGACCCAACTGGGGCAAGGAAGTGTTCATTCCGATGGACTGGGTCATCGGTGGGCAAGAAGGCGTTGGGCAGGGGTGGCGCATGCTGATGAACTGTCTGGCAGCCGGGCGTGCCATTTCGCTGCCGGCTACCAGTGTGGGTGCAGCCAAGCTGGCGGCGCGTACGAGTGGAGCTTATGGCCGGGTGCGGACACAATTCAAGACACCGATCGGTTATTTCGAAGGCGTCGAGGAAGCATTGGCACGGATTGCCGGCAATACCTACATGATGGATGCCGCGCGTGTGATGACGGCGGGTGCGGTCGATCTGGGCGAAAAGCCGTCGGTGGTTTCGGCAATCGTCAAATATCATTTGACCGAGCGCGGTCGCCAGGCTGTCAATGACGCCATGGACGTGCATGGTGGCAAGGGGATCTGCATCGGTCCGAGAAATTATCTGGGGCGTACTTATCAACAGATTCCGGTCAGTATCACTGTTGAAGGTGCCAACATACTGACACGCAACATGATCATTTTCGGTCAGGGTGCGATACGCTGCCATCCTTTCCTGCTCAAGGAAGTCAATGCGGCGCACGATCAAAACGCAGATCGCGCATCGCTGGCTTTTGACGAAGCCTTGGTCGGTCATGTCAAATTTTCGCTGCGCAATACGTTCAACAGTGTGTTTTATGCCCTGTTCGGAAACTATCTGAAAGATAACGCACCGGAGAACTGTCACCCTGAAACGGCTGGGTACTACCGTCAGCTTGTGCGGTTTTCCGCCAGTTTTGCGTGCATTGCCGATATCGCGCTGATGATCCTGGGTGGATCGCTGAAACGCCGGGAGAGATTGTCGGCCCGATTGGGTGACATTCTCAGCATGATGTATCTTTGCTCGGCAACGCTGAAACGTTTCGATGACGACGGTCGCCCGGTCAGTGATCTGCCGTTGCTGCACTGGTCCATGCAGGATGCTTTGTATCGCCTGCAGCAGGCCTTTGACGAATTTCTGGTTAATTTCCCCGGGCATATGGTGTTCAAATGTGCGCTTAAGGCACTGGTATTTCCGCTGGGTAAACGCTGCCAGCCACCGACAGACAAATTGTCGCATGACGTGGCTAGGATTCTGCTGGAACCCGGTGTCGTGCGCGATCGTTTGACGTCCGGCATTTTTGTTCCTACGGCTGATGGAGAGCCACTGGCCGATTTGGAACAGGCGCTGCAGTGTGTCATCGAATGTGCTGCCATCGAAGCCAGGTTGCGTGAGGCCGTCAAATTGCGGCGCATTACTTCCCAAGGCGATGAACAGATTGCGCAGGCACAGCAACAAGGCATCATCTCGGCTGCCGAAGCCGAGCAGCTGCACAAACTCAGGGATCTGCGCTCACGTGTCATCAAAGTGGATGATTTTCCTGCGGATTTGAGCAGTGATGCACAGCATCGTCCGGGTACCCATTCCGCCGTTGAGTCAACGGGATCCCGCTCAGGCGATGCTGGCAAACGGCCCGAGCAGGAAATGACCAAAAAGGATGAGGAGGTTGACGTTACGCATCTCAGCCGGGAAGACGTATCCGAATACATCACGGCGCAACCGTGATATCCATTTCTGCAACGTAAGGGATAACCTTCATGACACACACCGAATCGCAAGCATTACCCAATGTCATATCGGTTGAAGCCGCACAGACGCTAGACGGACTGTTTCGCGAGCGCGTCAGGCGATCGCCGCACAAGGAAGCCTACCGCTATTTCAACTGGATCAGCGAGCAGTGGAGCAGCTACACCTGGGAACAGATGTATCAGCACATTGCACGCTGGCAGGTGGCGCTGCAGAAGGAATCGCTGGTGGCAGGTGATCGTGTGGCGGTGATGATGAAGAGCAGCCCGGAATGGGTCATGTTCGAGCAGGCGGCGCTGGGACTGGGGTTGGTTGTGATTCCGTTGTACACCGATGACCGGGTCGAGAATGCGGCCTATATCCTCGGCGATGCCAATGTCAAACTGCTGTTGCTGGAAAATGCGCGGCAGTGGCAGGAATTCTTGGCTATTCGTGAACAAGTCAGCACATTGCAACGCGTGGTGATTCTGCGGTCTTTCGAAGTCAGCCATGACGCAGCGCACGACCATTCCTGCGTGATGGCTGTGCGCGACTGGCTGCCGGCACATGGCGGTACGGTCAGGCATGACAATACCGATTCCAATGCGCTGGCCACGATCATTTACACTTCCGGTACTTCCGGTCGACCCAAGGGCGTGATGCTGAGTCATCACAACATATTGAGCAACGCCTATGCGTGCTTGCAGGTCATCCCCGTGCAGGACGACGATCTGTTTCTGTCTTTTCTGCCGCTATCGCACACGTTCGAGCGAACATCGGGTTATTACGTACCGATGATGGCGGGCGCCACCATCGCGTATGCGCGTTCGATCCAGCAATTACAGGAAGATTTGCTGCACATCCGTCCCACGCTGCTGATTTCGGTGCCGCGCATTTACGAGCGGGTGTATGCCGGGATACGTTCCAAGCTGGCCGATGGTTCGGGGTTTGCACGCTGGCTATTCCATTTTGCAGTGGAGGTCGGGTACAGCCAGTTTGAATGCCAGCAGGGAAGGGGATACCGACGCCTGTCGCATGTGCTGTGGCCAGTGCTCGAAAAGATGGTGGCTGACAAGGTCATGGCGAAACTGGGTGGTCGGTTGCGTTTCGTCATGAGCGGCGGAGCCGCGCTGTCGGCTGAAATCTCGCGCATTTTCATCGGTCTGGGTTTGCCCATCCTGCAGGGATACGGCATGACCGAAAGCAGTCCGGTGGTCTGCGCCAATCGCCCGACGGATAATGTTCCGGCGAGCGTGGGACGACCGATTCCCGGGGTGCAGGTCAAGTTGGGCGAGAACAATGCGCTGCTGATCAAGGGTCCCAATGTCATGCTCGGTTACTGGAACAATCCCGAAGCCACGCGGGCGGTGATCGATGCCGAAGGCTGGCTGAATTCGGGGGATGTGGCCTCGATCGACGAGCAGGGGCATGTCACCATCACCGGAAGACTGAAGGAAATCATCGTGCTGTCCACCGGTGAAAAAGTACCTCCGGCAGACATGGAAGCCGCGATCCTGCGTGACCCGTTATTCGAGCAGGTCATGCTGATAGGCGAGGCACGACCTTACCTGAGCGTTCTGGCCGTGCTCAATCCAGCGCGGTGGCAGGGGTTCTGCGACCAGTACGGACTGGATGGAAGTCTGGACGCCGACCAGCAAAAACAGCAGATCGAGGAAGTGTTACTGGACAAGATTACTGCACAGACCACAGAGTTTCCCGGCTATGCCAAGATACGCCGTGTAGCCTTCATTCAGGAACCCTGGACGGTGGAAAACGGTTTGCTGACTCCGACACTGAAACTCAAGCGTGCCAAGGTGGTTGAAAAACACCAGACGGAAATCGACAGGCTTTATGCCGGACACTGAGTATGCAGTTAACGGATTGAATCGGGATGAATGGTTAGGAGGCGAATGAATGGCAAAAGACACCAACAAACTGGATAAAATCGTTCTGGAAGCGCGCCGCAATGCGGAAAAGCGCGCTCAGGGCTATCGCGAACAAGCGCTTAAACTGTTTCCGTGGGTTTGTGGCCGTTGTGCACGCACCTTTGATCACAAAAATCTGCAATTGCTGGAAGTGCATCACAAAAACAGCAATCACGATGACAATCCACCCGATGGCAGTAACTGGGAACTGCTGTGCACGTACTGCCATGAAAATGAGCATGCCAAACTGAGGGATGCGATGGGGCGAACGGATACGGGTCAATCGGCCCAGAGCGCTACATTCAATCCCTTCGCCGATTTGCGGGACAGGCTCAAGAACAAATCCTGATTAAAAGAGCATCCTGACGCCCGCCGGTGCGGAAGGGATTGTTTATGCATTGTATTTGGTCCGCAGGGGAATATAATCGAGCTTTCACGTCAACAGGAGTCTGGTCATGGTCAAGTTAACGGATGTCACTGGAATCGGTCCCGCTACATTAAAAATCCTCGCCGAACACAAGATCAGAACGGTTGAAGCCCTGGCCGCGCTGAGTATCGACGATTTGCTCAAGATGCATGGTTTCAGCGATGTCCGTGCACGCGCGGTCAAAAAATCGGCGATGGAATGCTTACGTCAGGCCAGCTCACCTCCCACAGCATTAAAAAAAACTGCGACTACTGCCAGTAAAGCCCCTGTCAAAAAACAAACGGAAATCAAGACCGTCACACCCGCCAAGACTGAATCCAAGCCAGCGGTGATGGAAGAGGAAGACAAAGCGAAAGGCAAGAAGAAAGCAGGGAAAGACGAGAAAGAAAACAAGAAAAAGAAAAAACTGAAAGAGCCGGACGATAAGAAGAAAAAGAAAGATAAATCAAAGGAAAAAAAGAAAGCGGGGAAGAAGAAGGGGAAAAACAAAAAACTGAACTGAGGATTACACGATAACGGTGCATGAATGAAAAAACTGGTATGCAGTAAGTTTAAGAATCCTCGCATCGTTTCTAACCAGCCATTTTGCAGCCGTTTAACTCCCGCACTGGAGCTTTCTTGTTGTCATGCATTTACTTGATTCAATGACAAATACTGATTGGTTTACATTGACACTCGTGCTCATTACGGCGTTTTATGCATACGCTACTTTCAAGATTCTCCGCGCCAATGAAGCAATGGTTCTGGCCATGCGTGATCAGCAAAATGCGGCCATGCGCCCATATATTCTCATTTCTACAAATATAAGAATGGGAACCCAACTTTTTTATCTATCGATTAAGAATGTTGGGAAGACTGCGGCTCTTGATCTGGAGCTCTCTATGGATAAGGATTTTTATCAGCTTGGAGAAAAACGAGAAGAGCGCAACATAGCAGTTAGTACTGCTTTCTCGCAAACTATTGATAGCTTGCCACCCGATGGTCAATTGCTATTTCTGCTAGGCAATGGCTCATCCTTATATAGCGAAACCAATCGCGATGAACTGTCTCCACTCTTGTTCACGGTCAAGGCAAAATACAGATCAATCACGGATTCATACACAGAAACTTCTATTGTGGATCTTCATCCATATGTCAACACCGACATTCCGCATGATCCAGTCGTAGAGGAATTAGGGAAGCTTCGTCAGGAAATTAATAAACTTAACAAGTTATTGGAAAATCAAATTTAGCATGGTGTTTGATCTGAATTATCATGCTTTCTATTTCTTCAATTCGCATAACCTGAAATTAATACTCGTCAAATAGCTCCCGTGGTCTAACCAAACACTCAAGCCGTGCCTGTCGTGGAGCAGAAATGTCATTGCAATTATCGTCATAGCCAAGCACCGCAATGGCGGCAGTGGTCATTAGCTTGCCGCTGTAGTTAGTGGGTGGTTTTTCTGTACACAGATAACACAGCAACTGGTCCAGTCCAGGGTTGTGTCCGATCAGCAGCAGAGTTTGGACGGGGTGGCTGTTTTTCCGCAGAACGGCCAGCAGCTCGTCGAGCGATGCCTCATACAGACTGTCTTCCATCGTCATGTCATGTCGGGTCAGGCCGATCTGGTCTGCGACGCTTTGAGCGGTTTGCTTGGTTCGCAACGCGGGTGAGCATATAATGCGGTCAACGCGATAGCGATGGTGTGCAAGCCATTTTCCCATACGTTTTGCAGCTTTTCTGCCACGCGCAGCCAGCGGGCGCTCAAAATCGGGCAGGTTGTCGTCCGACCAGTCAGATTTGGCATGGCGCATCAGGATGAGTTGTCGTTTTGGCATGAATCTTTAATTGAACAGGGTCACCTTTTAATGCTTATCGTATCACTGCAATGACACCCACCGTAGATGAATCGTATGCTGCCGTAGATCTGGGCTCCAACAGTTTTCACATGATCGTGGCGAACTGGATGGATGGCCGCCTGCAGATCATCGATCGCATGAAAGAGATGGTGCGCCTCGCTTCTGGACTGAACGACAAACAGGAGTTGTCGGAGGAATCGATGCAGCAGGCGCTGGAATGCTTGCAACGTTTTGGTCAGCGCATTCGGGAGATTCCTCACAGCCATGTGCGAGCGGTGGGAACCAATACTTTGCGGCAGGCGCGCAACGGCGCTGCTTTTCTGACACAGGCGCAGCAGGCTCTGGGGCATCCGATCGAAGTCATTGCGGGGCGCGAAGAAGCCCGGTTGATTTACTCGGGGGTGGCGCACAGCCTCTACGATGAGGTCAATAAAAGGCTGGTGGTGGATATCGGCGGTGGAAGCACCGAGCTGATCATCGGCCGGGGATACGACACCTATTGCACGGAAAGTTTGTACATGGGGTGTGTCAACATGGGGCAGCGCTTTTTCGAGGATGGCAAGATCAAGGCCAAGAAAATGCGCAAGGCCGTGTTGTTTGCCATGCAGGAGCTGGAATCCATCGAATCGGCATACAAACGGCTGGGCTGGGATCAGGCACTGGGTTCATCGGGCACCATCCTGACCATTCGCGATGTGGTGCAGGGGCAGGGGTGGTGCGATACCGAAATCAGTCTTTCGGCTCTGACCCGATTGACGGAAACGCTGATTGCGGTGGGCGATAGTGCATTGCTCGATTTTCCCGGATTGTCGGAGCGCAGAAAGCCAGTATTCGCCAGTGGTGTGGCCATTCTGCAGGGGGTGTTTGAGATTCTGGGTATCGAGACCATGTCGGTATCCGATGGCGCCCTGCGGGAGGGGTTGCTCTATGACCTGATCGGTCGCATGCACAATGAAGATATCCGCGAAAAAACCATTGCTGCACTGGCGCAACAATACAATGTCGATATGGAGCAAGCGAACCGTATTCGCCAAACTGCAGAAAACTTGTTTCAGCAGGTTAGTCATGAATGGGGAATGGACCAAAAGAATGACCTCAAATTATTGGCATGGGGGGCGTTGATACATGAAATCGGCTTGTCGGTTGCACACAACCAGTATCATCGACACGGTGCTTATCTG
>WBZQ01002790.1_pt1 | contig 11052 bp, 9 predicted proteins | sample 5204251 | NCBI WGS metagenome assembly WBZQ01 (sample SAMN12412402, study PRJNA552823) | activated sludge metagenome | isolation source: activated sludge from nitrification reactor of wastewater treatment plant... | place: USA: Virginia | collected 2017-09 | reverse complement strand
AGTCATGAATCCATCCATCTGAAGGCAGGCTGCAGTCGAGGCCGGAGGAGGGAAGTATGAAGGAATTTTTTGAAAAGGGGCTCCTCGATCCACTGGAGCTGATGGCGCGGCAGGTACTCGCGGTATTGCCGAGCCTCTTGGCCATGTCCATCATCTTCTTTGCGGGCTTGGTGGTCGCATGGACGGCGAGCCAGGCGCTTGAGCGTCTGCTACGCGTGGTCGGGTTGGATCGATTGTTTGATCGACTGGGCGTGACCGGCGCGCTCTTGCGCGGCGGGGTGAAAACGGATCCATCTCGATTGGTGGGGCAGGCGGCCTATTGGTTAGTCATGATTTTTGCGACCGTCGCCGCATTGGGTGCACTGAATCTTCAGCCGATTAATGATTTCGCCAAGTCGTTTTTGGCCTATGTGCCGCATTTGGTCACGGCAGGCCTGATTTTGGTGGCCGGCTGGTTGTTATCCAACTTTGTGTCTCAAGCGGTGCTGATCGCTGCGGTCAATGCGGGATTACCTCCGGCACGATTGGTGGCGACGTGCTCGCGGTGGGGGATTCAATTGCTGGCAATCGCCATGGCGCTGGAACAGCTTGGTATTGCGCAGAATATCGTAGTCGTCGGCTTTGGGATTACCCTGGGAGGGATCGTCATGGCCGGGGCGATTGCCTTCGGGTTGGGTGCGAAAGATTTGGCGAAAGATTATCTCGAGCGCGGGCTGTCGGTCCGAACGCGAGATGGCGCACCGGATGACTTACGACATCTCTAACGGCGGAGCGGTCTTCGCTGGTCATTGATAAAGGACATGGTATGACGAATAAGATTCCGGAGATCGACGGTGAAGCCAAGGCGCGCCGCTGGCTTGGTGGAGAAGCAGCCGTGCCGCGTTATCCACACCGTCGCCCGAGCCGGTTTGTGTTCAATCGGTCACTGCTTGGGCTCGTGGCATGCGCCATCGGTGCCGGATTTGCCGGAGGGTTGGTGGTCGGCCTGCTGAGCCGCCGAACCACGACGTCCCAACGAGGGCAGTGATGGGCCGTCCGTCCCTGCGCTGAACCTCCTGAAATGAATGTCCTTTGCCCGAGCGTCAGAGAGTCGGCAGGAGATCGATCAGACTACGATTCCATCCAACCGGTCCCACGCCATTGGCACGAATGAGGCGGGGGAGGTGCACCTCCGGATCGTAGGAGCCGTCGGGCTTCTGAGCAAGAATCGGGTAATCCACGACGTTCAGCATAGGAAGATCGTTGAGGCTGTCTCCAAGGCCGACCGTCACGAGAGTCTGCCCATCCTGCTGTCCTAGCCGTCGATACCAGTCAATGAGCCGCCGGCTCGCGATTCCCTTATCATTCGCCCCCATCAAATGGTAAAAGCGCCCCCCGCGCGTGCAGCAGAGGCTGTGTTTGTTCGCCGCAGCGAGCAGATCCTGCCAGGCGACAACCGCTCCATCCATCACAAAGGGCTCATCGTATTCCCGCTGCATGGCCAGCTGAGCATCTTGGGCTGACATTCCCGTCAACTGAACCACCTCGGCCAGGGTCAGATCGCCAAATCCCCGTAATCGACACCCCGTTTCTTGACGGATCTCCTTCAGCGCCGCTCGCAGTGTGGCATAGGGAGTTCCAAGCTCGAGAACCCGATAGGCCTCGCGGTCGAGTGCCCCCTCAAGGGAGAAGGAAAACGTGCCGTGAGGAATATAGATCGCGCCCCCATTTTCGACGATAAACGGGTGCTGATTGCCCAGGCAATGGCGGAGCGGCTCCATTTCCGCGCGGGTTTTGCTTGAGACGAGGATGAGCGTTGCGCCGCGCTGCGTGAGGGCGGTCAGGGCTTCGGAGGCGTCCTCGTACGAGTATGTGGTGGCGTCCAGCAGACTCCCGTCCAAGTCAGAAAAAATGAGGATGCGTCGCATGTCGGTCCAATTCTCCTGGCCGCAGTATACGGAACTCCTTCCGACGGGTAAAACAGGGTTCCTCAGGTCGTAGTATCTCGCCTCTGTGTCAAAACCGGCACAGGACAATCCCTCATCAAGATCGCACTGGAGAATGCCGAAAAGGTAAGACACATGGCTGTGGCAGGTCCCGAAGAGAGCAGCCAGGCGCAGCGCAGGCCAAGATCGTTCAAGGACCTTTGTAAACTCATAGGGTTACACCGTGCGATCCGACAAAAAACCTCCCCTGAAGTCCGATAAAAAAGCTCCTTCCAAAATCCAGAAGAAGGGCAGCCTCGGCTACAACAAGAAGTCGGCGCTGCTCGAAGACGCAATTACGCAAATGAACGCCGGCAAGTACGTCCGTGCGTCCTCTGCGCTCAAAGACCTCCTCGCGCTCGATCCCCTGAACGCCGAAGCCAGACGTCTTTTCGCCACCCTCCATCTGCGCCTCGGAAGCCTCATGAGCGCCAGGACGGCGTTCGAATCGCTGGCCCGGGAAGCCATGGAACGGCAGGATTACTGGTTGGCGGAGTCGCTGTTGCGAGAATATCTGACCGCAGGGCCAAGGTATGTGCCCTTCCTGGAAATGCTGGGACGCGTCTACGAGGAAAAAGGCGACGTCATGGCGGCGGCGGCCGAGTATGGCAAGGCGGTTGAAGTCTTGCTGGAGGATCCGGACTCGGAGAAACCCAACCACCCCAGCGAGCTGTTCGCACGGATTCGGTCGATCGCTCCCGGGAGCCCGGTCTCGTTCCGCCTTGCCGCGATGTTCGATACGGTGACGGGGGAAGTCCTGCAGGCGACCCCTCAACCTCCGATTCCTGCCCCGGAAAGCGAATCTCCTCAAGCCGCAGCCGCGGAGGCTCCTCCCGATGGTGTCGCACCTATGCCCTGGGAGCAGATGGAGCCCCTGCAGACCGATGGGCCCGTTGCCGAAGCCCCATCCACTTCGACGGTAGCGCCGCCAACGGATATCATCGAGCCGGTGATGCCTCCTGCCGTGCCGGTCGAAGCTGTGGCAGTGGTTGAGTCACTGAAACCCGAGGTTGACCAAAGCCCGACGCTTGAAACAGCGGAACTGCGGATGACTCTGGCATCGGCGGATCCTGTTGTCCCTTCCTTGCCCCCGGTTGGCTCATCCGAAGAGCCGATGAAGGCCGTAGCTGAAAGCGAACCGTCCGTCACCGATCCACTTGCGGCTTTGACCAGCGAGACGGAACTGGCTCCTCCCACGGTCTCTCTGGAGTCTCCTCCGGTGAGCGTTGCGTTGGTTCAGGTCGACGCAGATCCAATTGCTCACGCGCCTTCGAGTCCGGCACCGATGCCGTGGGACCAGGTTGAGGACGTTGCCGTCGTCATACCGCCCGCATCTGCAAGCCAGGGATCGACGGTATCCGACGAGGGGCCTCCGGTTTCTTCTGAGCCGGAGGTGGCATCAACCCCAGAGGGTGAAGCCGTACGGCCCTCCATGGAGTTGCTGGCAGAGACCGACAGTCATCCGATTGCTCCGACGCCGTTCAGCCCAGCTCCGATGCCCTGGGACCAGGCTGCAGAGGAGGCCGTCGCGATACCGCCGCCTACGAGCCAGGTGCCGGCTGCCGATGAGTCTTTGGCGGCGACTCGTGAAACCGAATTGCCACCGGCTCCTCCCAGTGATCCCGCTCCTCACGCAATCGAAGTCCTGTCGCAATCAGGGAGTCACCCGATCGTCGCCACGCCGACCACTCCGGTGTCCATGCCCTGGGATCAGGTCGAAGAACGGACCATTTCCATTCCACCGGCGGTCGCGTCCTCCACATCGAGCGTGGCGGAAGGTGTCCCGGAATCAGGTGAAGAAACGCCCTTGGCACCAGTGATTGAGGCGCTGAGCTCCGCGGTAGAGATTCCCACGCAGCAGGCTGAGGCACCCCTAGCGGCACCATCCACCTCGAGTGCTTCAGAATTGACTTCGTCCGGGCTTTCCTGGGACGAAATTCTCGCAGCGGTTGCGGCCATGCAATCTTCTCCTGCACCGGCCCAGTCGCGGCCAAGCGTGGAACCGAACCCGGTATCAGATCGCACGGTGACGGAGGAGCCGACTTCAGCAGTCACGGCGACCGGTGATGCTGTCGGGGCGGAAACGATCTCCTTAGCGCCCCCGTCCGAACTCTCCTCCGATCCTGGCAGTGCTTCATCGACTTTGTCCGCCCCCATGCCCTGGGAACAGATCGAAGTTGAAGACGTCACTATTCCACGCCAAGAGCCAGAACCGGAATTTGGCTCAGCAGTTGTCCCCGTCGAAGCAGCAGGGGAATCCGTCGGAGTGGCGCAGGATGCCACCCTCCTCTTACCTGCGGTGCCGGAGCCGCCAGAAGCGGTCGGGGAAGTGGAGTCACCGACTGTCATTGCTGAGCCTTCGGTGGGGACTGTCGAAGAATCGGCGCGCGGGTTCCGCACGTTATCCCCGGACGAGCAACTGGAGCCGCACAATTCTCTGCTCCATACTCCGGCGGAATCATCTGAGGCGACGGTTGCGGAGGAGCCCAGCACGCCATCCGACGCTGTACCGTTTGTGGAGGTTGCGAAGGACGAATCCCCAGCCATTCCCTTGCGTCTGGTCGAAAACGACGCCGTGCCCCTGCAAGCCGCGGCTGAACTTGTTCCCGTCAACGTGGAGCCGATCACGGAATTTACTCTCGCCGGAACGAGCGTTGACACGGGTATGGCAGAGGCCTCTGAGCCTGTTCCTCAGGGAGAGTATCCATTGGAGGAAATCGTTGCGCCGGAGGTGATGACGCCTCCAGAACCTGCGCCGATGGATGAGAGTGTCGTCGCCCCCGTCTCATTGTCTCCCGTTGAAGCTCAAACCATTTCCCTGGACGAAGCGGTTGCCCCCGAGGCACAGGCTGAAGTGTCGGCGGATCTTCCGGCCGTCGAGATTGAGTCTGCTCCGGTCCTGTCGCGTGAGCCTGAGTTGAAGCCGGACGAGCACGAGGTTGGTGACTCTGCGCCGCCTGCCGCTGAAGTCGCATCCGTAGAGTTGACGGATGTTCAGCCAGTTCCTGTCGAGGAATCCCTGCCTGTGGTACCGGCGGAGATGTCGATTGTTGTCCCGACGGAAGATCAGAGCGAACTTCATGTCCCAGTACCCCAGGCGCTTGAGCCCATACAGGCAGAACAGCCTGTCGACATCCCTGCTGAGCCTGCCGCTGTTGTGGAGGCAAAAGTGCCTGCCTCGGCCGCATCCGTTCCGTCGGACGCCCCGGCAAGTGATGGATTACATATTCTCTGGGAAGACGCCTCGTCCGCACCGACTCCGAAACCTTCGACCGGCAATATGCTGACCCGCTGGCTCAAAAAACCCGCGGAGCCAGTAGCCCCTGAAGTCAGTGCCGTTCCCCCAACGACTCCCGTTCCCGCTGAGCCTGTGGTCGCTGTCGCCTCACTACCAGTTGAGGAAGCGGTGCCTGCTGCAGTGGTGCCGGAACAGCCGTCTGAACAGCTCGAGCAGGCTCCGGCGGTGGTTGCAGAAGAGCCAGCACATCGTCCCACACGTATCCAACCTGCCGGTCCCGGCCTCTGGAGCCGGGTGGGTGAGGCGGCAGCGTCATTGGTCGGGGCAGGGGTGTCGACGACCCGATCACTCATGGTTCTGATTCTGGCATTGATCGGCCTCGTCCTGTTCGCGGTTGGGGGCACCATCGCTGCAGTGGCCCTGACGTGGCTGATACTCGAGGAGCAGCCGAACGCGGCCTACCGCACGATGACCTCGGTGCCGCAACAGACACTCCAAGACTCCAATAAAAATGGCTATCTCCTCTTACTCGGTCTCGGGGCTGCCGCGAATCAGGATCCTGTACAGGTTGGAATAGATCGAAGGGTGGAAGGTGCCGACCGGGCATTCACACATACCTGCCTGACCGGAGAAGGCTATTCGCCGGATGCCGGGCTCAGTGCATCGGCAGACGCGGCGGGCAAGTGGATGAAGGCGGCCGACCCGGCGTTGCAGATGCAGATGGATGCGAGCGGCGTCAAAACATGGCTGTCGCAAGCGGAGGTCGGTCTGAGCCGGTACCGCCAATGGCTGAACAAGCCGTTCGAAGACGTGGGGTACGGCCAGTCGATCAGCCCGAACTGCGGTCTGATCCTCCAGACTCATCGGTTGTACCTTGCCGATGGATTTGCGCAGGATGTGGACACGGGAATCGGGCGGCTGGAAACCGATCTCACGGCCTGGCGGACGGTCTTGGGACAGGCGAAGTCATTGCCGGTGAAAATGCTGGCGAGTGCCGCGATGAATGACGACGTTGCAGTCATGGGCGGGCTGTTACAGCGGTCGGACCTCGATGAACGCTACGTCAGCCGAATGGCCAAATTGGCGCGGCCGTTAGAGTCATCCGAACAGTCACTTCGTTGGCCGATGCAGAGTCAGTTTGTGCTCGCCACCAAGACGCTGGATGAAGCGGTCAGCCAGAACCGGGCCGACACGCGTCCGTTCTATGGCGCCATCGCTGCGGCGTTGCCATTGCCGAAGCAACGCCGGTTCAATGCGTACGCCGACTATTATGAAGCGGCGGGAAAAGCGTCTGCGGACGGACGGTATGCCGACCTGCCGAAGCTCTCACAGTTTGTCCGTGTGGCTCCGTACAGCGTGAGCGCCATGGTGGTGAACCCCATCGAGAGTGTGGTCGGGGTAGACCCGATGCCCACATGGGAAACCTACGCCGGTCGAGTCTTGGAAACCGATGCGCGGTTGCGGTTGGCCTCGTTGCAGGCCTGGTTACGCCGGACGCCGCCGGAGCAGGACTTGCTGACCCGTTTAGCCAAGGCTGGCCAGGGGCTCTACGACCCCTTCACCGGACTCCCCATGCTCGTCAATATGAAAAAGGGCGTCCTGTATAGTGTCGGACCGGACCTCAAAGATAATGAAGCGCACGAGCGCCTTGATCTCGTGGCTCAGATCCCCTCGGTTGCCTGGGCCGGCGGGAAGAAGTCGGCCGATGGAGGCAAGACCAAGTAATTCCTCCGCATTTCCTCTCTGCCCCTCTAGTCGAAGCCTTCTCGCGTTGCTCCCATGACCGTCCCACATGTGTGTCTGCACCCTGTCAACCGGGCGTGTCCTCCTGCGTTGTAGCCTGAGAGAAGCAGCCATCTTCGCCTTACAAATTGGCCGGCGGTGAGTGCGAGTCGGCTCTTTTACTTCGGGACCGCTTAGGCATGGCGACTGGAGATGCTCCCGTGGTTTTTCTTGATTTCACCATGATTCGAGACGAGAATCGGGCCGATCTCGGCCGAGACCAGGTCCATGCGGCTGCCGCCTATGGGTCCTCATCGGTCGATGACTGGGCAGATAGAAGATGAATATGGGAATGAGCGGCTGCCATTCCCCCATCGCCGTTCAGGGGCAGCCAGGCCATCTGTGCCTGGGTGAGAGGGTGGGATCACTGGATCGAACCCAGGCATTGGATCGGTTTCTCGCCGGGATTGAGCGGCGCGCATTCCGTATGGCGCATATTGCCACAGGGAATGAGGACGAGGCGCTGGATCTTGTGCAGGATGCCATGCTGAAACTGGCCCAGAAGTATGCCCGGCGGCCCGAGGAGGAATGGGGCGCGCTGTTTCACTGCATTCTGCAGAGCCGCATACGTGATTGGTATCGGCGGGAGCGGGTGCGAAACCGTCTGCGGGAATTTTTTCGTGGGGCTCAGGATGATGAGGAGGGGGAAGATCCGCTGGAGCAGATTCCCGATTCAACCACTCCCGCGCCGGATGGCGAGGTGCAGCGTAAGCGGGCCTGTGCTGAACTGGAAGTAGCCCTTCGCGCCCTGCCGCTTCGTCAGCAACAGGCGTTTCTTCTCCGCATCTGGGAAGAGATGGATGTGGCGCAAACCGCTCACGCCATGGGCTGTTCCCAGGGCAGCGTCAAAACCCATTTGTTCCGGGCATTGCAGGTGCTGCGCCAGCGATTGGGAGAACATTGGCCATGAACAAACGATCGGACGAACAGCCGGATCCGTTGGCCGCGGCGGCGAAGCGTCTTCTCGATCACAGTGTGCAAGAGCTCGATCGAAAGACGGTGCTGGCCGTCCAGCGCGCGCGGGTGAATGCCGTCAGCCGCTCCTCTACACGTCGGCCTTGGCTTCAATGGGCCGGTGGATTGGCCTTGGCCTCGATGGCCGCTCTGGCGGTGACGATGTGGCTGTGGCAGGCGAATGGCGCCAACCATTCGCATCTGTTGTTGGAAGATCTCGAACTGATGCAATCGCCGGAAAATCTCGAATTGTCTGAGGATCTCGACTTTTACGATTGGCTGGCCGATGGTACCGCCACGACCGGGTAGTGCAGGACTGATGCTCCTGTTCTGCCTCGCTGTCGGGATTTCAGCGGCAGAAGCAGCGCCGGCGCCACAGGCAGAGGAGCCGGACCTCGAGTTCCTCGATTTCCTCGGTAGCTGGCAGGATGAGGATGGACGGTGGGTCGATCCATTTACCGTCACGCATGATGATGCCCCGCAGACCCCTGTGGAACGACCACCGAATCGCAACGGGATGCCTCCAGACACTCACAAGCCCGCGCAAGAGACACCGTCAACGTTTGCAAAAGATCACCCGCGCAACCCCCTAAGGATGCAAACCAGCCCATGAACGTCGTGGTGATAGGGATCATGGTCCTGTTCCTCGTGTGGTCGCCTGCGTGGGCACAAGGCGACCAGGCCGGAGTCCCCTGGAGCCAACTCAGTCCAGGCGAGCAACAACTATTGCAGCGGTTCAGCGACAACTGGGATCAGTTCCCGCCACGCAAACAGCAACGCTTGCGGAACGGGGCGCAGCAGTGGGGCACGATGACGCCGGAAGAGCGTCAGGAAGCCAAGCAGCGGTTTAAAGAATGGCGGTCGCTTCCTCCGGAGCAACGACAGCAATTGCGTGAGCGGTATCAGCAGTTCCGCCAATTGCCGCCTGAACAGCGCGAATCGGTGCGAAATGCCCGGCGATGGTTTCGATCTCTCCCCCCCGAGCAGCGGAAGGAGTTACGGGACAAGTTTCAGACGATGTCGCCGGAGGAGCGTCGTGCCTATCGGAGAGAGCTGCGCCGCCAGTATGGCGGGAATGGTGGTAGTGGTGCTGGGCAGGTGCCTGGCGCGGGAGCCGGTCAGTAACCTTCCGGTGAGCCCCTACGCGTGATGCGTCAGGTGTGACGAACGTCAGTCCCCTCGGTTTTTCGCTGATCCTTCACATACACGCTGCCGGGCTGGCTCTTGGCGATTTTTTTCAGCTCTGAGGCGATCTTGCTGACATCGCCCGGATGCGTAATGACTCGCTGTTCGTTGGTGACCACCGCAATGGACAGGCTCATGAGGGGAAACCGTTCGTGGTTGCCGCGCCGATCGACGGAGTCGATAAACCCCTTGCCGCGATCGTCGGGATCGTAGAAATCCGGAATGACTAAATCGAACCGTTTAATCAACGTCTGACAAATCGCCTCGATGGTGGAAGGCGCACTCATAAACACAAAATCGTCTCCCCCCACATGACCGACGAATCCGTCGGTGCCCGCCAGCTCGCTGACGACGGTGGTGAGGATCCGGCAGGTCACCACGAGGACTTCATCGCCTCGCGCATACCCATAGCGGTCATTGAACGATTTAAAGTTGTCGAGATCCAGATAGGCGAGGGCGAAGGGGGCGCCGCTTTCAATACGCGCGGTGGTTTCGTGGAGAATCGTGCTGTTCCCCGGCAGTCGCGTGAGGGGGTTGGCATCAAGCGACCGTTCAAGCCGGCTGAGGCACAGGCGGACCCGTTGGGGCACTTCCTCGGGTCGATAGGGCACGGCAATATAGTCGTCGACGCCGAGCGCCGCCCAATCCACATCATTGACCCGGCTATCCCGAATCAGAATAATCACCGGCAGTCGACCGAGGAAGGGATCCGCGCGCAACTCCCTTGCCAGCGTGTCTGCCGAGCGTCCATTCGTCCCTTCCGCGGCTAGTACCAGGCAGGGAGGATCATGCACCAATTCATGGAGCGCGAGTCGTCCGGCATCCACTGCGACGACACTGAAGCCTGAACGGTTGAGTCCTGCGGTCAACCGCTCGATTTCGACGGGGTCATTGTGCAGCAGGAGAATACGCCGGTTGGAAGGGGAGCCGCTCATAGATAGTCGTCGATGGTTTGAAATTCTTCCGTGGCTTGAGCGAGGCATTGCGTGAGGCTCTGTGCATCGAGGCCGACGAGATCCCAGGCCTGACGGGAGAGCGGAGGGACCAGGTCGTCGCCCGGGTTGCCGCAGGCCATGCCCTTCACCAGCACATCGGCCACATGCACGATGGCGGTTTGCAGTGTCGCCTCTTGGGCGGCCGACGGCATATGATGATGGAGAATCGGTTCGCGCAAACTGGTCGGCAGATGCCAGGCGGTGGCGAGCCATCCCCCGACGTCGGCGTGGGTGACGTCGAATAGTTCTCGTTCCGTGTCCATGAGTGATCGGGAGCTGTCTTTGGTGGCGGTGGTGATCTGCTGGCCGACGTCCGGCCATTTCACGTAGAGCACGACTTTCCCGATATCGTGGAGCAGTCCGCCGACAAACACCTCTTCAGGATTCTTCATCCCGGCCTTCGCGCCCAGGATATGCGCCGTCATGGCGACACCCAGCGAGTGGCGCCAGAGGTCGTTCATGCCGGCGTTTTTCATCATGTCGAACGCGGTGGCGCAGAGTGTGAGGCCTTTGACCACACTCAGCCCGAGGACGACGACGGCATGGGCGACTGAGGCGATACGTGAGGGAAAGCCGTAGAAGGGCGAATTGGCCAACCGCAACACCTTGGCGGACAGGACCTGGTCTTTTTCGATCAGGGCGCCGATTTCCTCCGCCGAGATATTGGGGCGGCCGATCATTGATGCCAGTTTCTGCACGACGTGGGGCAGGGTCGGCAGCTCGCCGACCTGCTCAATGCGTCGCCGGAGATCTACGTTGGGCGAAGACTTCATAGGGTTGGAGGCGCCTCCTGATTGTCGGCCACCCCATGTGTCGTCCGGAGCTGCAGACGAATCGCTTCGCGAATCTGGCATTGAATCGGATCGTCGTTCACACGGCGAAAGCGATGGTCCAGCTCGGCTTCTAATTCGGCAAGGGTTTTCCCACTGGCGTC
>WBZQ01002788.1_pt1 | contig 11056 bp, 8 predicted proteins | sample 5204251 | NCBI WGS metagenome assembly WBZQ01 (sample SAMN12412402, study PRJNA552823) | activated sludge metagenome | isolation source: activated sludge from nitrification reactor of wastewater treatment plant... | place: USA: Virginia | collected 2017-09 | reverse complement strand
GGCGGTAGATCCACTGTGAAATTCAATTTACCCAAAGGAGAATCCAGTTTACCTAATGGGTTTTTGGCTGGATCTACTAGGAAATTCAATCTACCCAACGGATTCCCACCCGGACCTACTGGAAAATGGTCCAGATCTACTGGGTTCCGCGTTCGGTTCCACCCGCTTTTGGGCCGGAACGACGGGCGCGGGAGCCGATTGCAGCGCCGGTTCCCCTTCTTCCGCTCCCGGCTCTCGAGATTGGGTAGGCTTCGCCAGCCATGAACGCCCCCTCCCCCTCCCTCAACCTCCGCCGTGCCACCCTGGACGACGCCACGCTCCTCTGCGAGCTGGGGACTCGCACCTTCCGCGACACCTTCGCCTCCAGCAACACGCCGGAAGACATGGCGGCCTACCTCGCGGCCTCCTTCAGCCCGGAGAAGCAGGGGGCCGAGCTGAGCCGGCCGGACACGACCTTCCTGATCGCCGAGATCGAGGGGCAGCCGGCCGGCTACTCCCAGATGCGGGTCCAGCCAGACCCGGAGGGGGGGACCCAGCTGGAGCTGGTGCGGATCTACTCGACCCGCGAGTGGCTGGGGCGCGGGGTCGGGCCGGCGCTGATGCAGGCCTTCGTCGACGCCGGCCAGGCCGGAGGGCACCGCCGCCTCCTCCTCGCCGTCTGGGAGCACAACCCCCGGGCCATCGCCTTCTACAGCAAATGGGGGTTCGCGGCGACCGGGGAGGTGGCCTTCCTCCTGGGGTCGGACCACCAGACCGATCTGGTGATGGAACGGAGGTTGGTGGTCCCATGACCTTCCACGACGACTGCCTGGTCTTCGACGGCCATACCGACGTTCCGACCCGCCAGTGGGAGGACCCGGTCGATCTCTCCCTGCGGCATTCGGACCGGCATGTCGATCTCCCCCGCCTGCGGGAGGGCGGCGTCGACGGCCTGGTCTTCGCCCTCTACGTTCCGGGAGGGCTTGACCCCGCGCGCGGGCTGGCGCATGCCCGGGCCTTGCGAGAGGCGACGGAGGCGGGGCTCTGCGAGGGGATGGTCCGCGTCTCCTCCGCGGACGAGGTCGAGCGCTGCGACCGGCGCGGCGAGGTGGCGGTCGTGCTGGGGCTGGAGAATGGCCGCTGCCTGACCGCCGACGGAGCGCTGGACGAGGTCGCCTCCTGGGGCGTCCGCTACGTGACCCTCACCCACATGGCAACGCACGAGTGGTGCGACGCCTCGACCGACGCGCCGGCGCACGGCGGCCTCTCGCGGCAGGGGGAGGAGATCGTGCGGGCCCTCAACCGGCGCGGTATCCTGCCCGACCTGTCCCACGTCTCGGACGACGCCGTCCTCCATGCGATCGACGTCAGCCGCGCTCCGGTGCTGGCCAGCCACAGCTCGGCGCGGGCGCTCTGCGACCATCCGCGCAACCTGCCGGACGACCTCATCCGCGCCATCGCCAAGGCCGGTGGCCTGGTGATGGCCAACAGCTTCCCGGTCTTCGTCGGCCCTCAGGCCGCCGCGGCCGACAAGGAGCGCTCGCCCCTCCTCCGCCCCCACCTCGAAGCCGCCCAGGCGGAGTACTACGAGCACCCGCGCGAGGTCTCGCGCCGGAATGCCCGCCTCTTCGCCGAGCATCCGATCCCGCCGGTCCCCCTCTCCCTCTATGTCGATCACCTGCTGCGCATCGTCGAGTTGGCCGGGGAGGAGCACACGGGCATCGGCACCGACTTCGACGGCATCCCGGAGGTCCTCGAAGGGCTCGAAGACGTCTCCCGCTTCCCCGCCCTCACCGAGGCCCTCCTGGCCCGCGGGATCGACCGCGCCGGCCTGCGCCGGATCCTGGGCGGGAACTTCGTCCGCCTCCTGGCCGAAGCCGAGCGCCGGGCCGGATAGCGGGGCCGGCCTCCCGTTCGAAAATCCGCCTGGAACGGGGCCGAAGATGCGGCTCCGTCGGAGGTCCATGCGCGTTTCGCGCGCGTTTTCCGTCACTGCAACCTTTCTCCATCGGCTTGCGTTTGCATACTGCGAAACGGGGCGGTGCGGTGCGATTCGTGCACGCCGATCCCCGCTGAAACGGAGGCGCGCCTCCGCCTGCGAAAGGATGGACAGGCCGTGGATCTCCCCGCCGAAGACCGATCGATCACCCTCCTCCTCCAGAGCTGGAGCACCGGCGACCGGGAGGCCGCCGCCCGCGTGCTCCCCCTGGTCTACGACGAGCTGCGCCTCATCGCCGCCGACCAGTTCCGCGGCGAGCGGAGCGGCCACACCCTGCAGGCGACCGCCATCGTGCACGAGGCCTACGTCCGCCTCGCGGGGCAGCGCGGCCTGGTCTGGCCGAGCCGCTCGCACTTCTTCGCCTTCGCCGCCCACCTGATGCGCCGGATCCTGGTCGACCACGCCCGGCACCACAACCGCGACAAGCGGGGCGGTCGCTGGGAGCGGCTGACGCTGAGCGACCTCGGCCCCTCCCAGGGCGCCTACGGGCAGCCTCCGAGCGCCGACGTGGAGGCGCTCGACGAGGCCCTCTCGCGGCTGGAGAAGATCGACCCGCAGAAGGCGTCGGTCGTCGAGCTCCGCTACTTCGGCGGCCTCACGCTCGACGAGACGGCCGAGCAGCTGGGGGTCTCGCCGGAGACCGTGAGCCGCCAGTGGCGGCGCGCCAAGGCCTGGCTCGCCACGCAACTGCAGCCGGCGGAGGGGGCCGGTGGACGAGACCGCTCGGTGGCGTGAGGTCGATCGGCTCTTCGAGGCCGCCCTCGACCTCGCCGCGGCCGAGCGCGCCGCCTTCCTGGGCGGCACGTGCGGCGCCGACGCCGCGCTGCGGGCGGAGGTGGAGCGCCTCCTGGCGGCCGACGAGGCGGGGAGCGGCGACTTCCTGGAGCGCCCGGCCCTGGCCTCCCTGGCGCTGCCTCCCACGCCGACCGGGGGCGGGCCGGAAGGCACGGAGGGAGCAGCCGCCGGCTCCCACCTGGGACCCTACCGCCTGCTGGCGCCGCTGCAATCGGGCGGGATGGGGACGGTCTACCGCGCCGTCCGCGACGACGAGCAGTACCAGCGGCAGGTGGCGGTCAAGATCCTGCGCGCCGGCCTGCGGGGCGAGGAGGTGCTGCACCGCTTCCGCGCCGAGCGCCAGATCCTGGCCCGCCTGGAGCACCCGCACATCGCCCGCCTCTACGAGGGGGGCGAGAGCGACTCGGGCCGCCCCTACCTGGTGATGGAGCTGGTGGAGGGGGAGCCGCTCGACACCTACTGCGACCGCCGGAGCCTGCCGATCGAGGAGCGGCTGGCCCTCTTCCGCAAGGTCTGCGGCGCCGTCCAGTACGCGCACCAGAGCCTGCTGGTGCACCGCGACCTCAAGCCGTCCAACATCCTGGTCACACCGGAGGGGGAGCCCAAGCTGCTGGACTTCGGCATCGCCAAGCAGCTCGAAGGGCCGGCGGAGGACGCCGGCCTCACCCGCCCCGGCGTGCGCCTCCTGACCCCGGCCTATGCCAGCCCGGAGCAGGCGCGGGGGGAGCCGATCTCGACCGCCAGCGACGTCTACTCGCTCGGCGTCCTCCTCTACGAGCTGCTGTGCGGCAAGAGCCCGTACCGGCTGGAGGGGCTGGCGCCGCACGAGGTGGAGCGGGAGATCGGCGAGCGCGAGCCGTCGCGGCCGAGCCGCGCCTTCGATCCGGCGTCGCCGGAGGCGGAGGCGGCGGCCCGGGCGCGCGGCCTCACCGCCAAGGCGCTGCGGCGCCGGCTGCACGGAGACCTCGACAACGTGGTGGCGCGGGCGATGCGCAAGGAGCCGCGCCTCCGCTACCCCTCCGCCTCCGCCCTCGCGGCCGACCTCCGCGCGCACGTCCTCGACCTGCCGCTGGTGGCGCAGCCCGACTCCTGGGCCTACCGCCTGCGCAAGCTCGCGCGCCGCCGGCGGCTGAGCCTGGCCGCGGCGGGGCTGCTGCTCTCCCTCCTCGCCGGCTACGTCCTCCATCTCCGGGCGCAGGAGAAGGGGCTGCGGGAGGAGCGGGACAAGGGGGAGCAGGCGCTCCTGTTCCTCCTCGAGACCGCCGTCGCCGCCGACCCCTACCACACCGGCGAGGGGTTTCCGACCGCCCAGGGCCTGGTCGACGCCGGAGCCGCGCGGGCCCAGGCCGAGCTGGCGCAAGCCCCCGAGGTCCAAGCGACCCTGCTCGACGCCCTGGGCCAGATCGACGCCAGCTTCGCGCGCTTCACCGAGGCGGAGGCGCTCCTGCGACAGGCCCTCGCCCTGCGCGAGCGGCACCTCGGCCCACGCTCGCAGGAGGCGGCGGCGACCCGCTCCCACCTGCAGGCCGTTCTCCGTGTCCGCGCGGCGCAGCCCCGGCGCGGCGCGCCCTCCGCCCCATGAGCGCCCCGGTCCTTCCCGGACCCTATGAGGTCGGCGAGCTCCTTGCGGAGGGGGGGACGAGCACCGTCTACGCCGCGCTGCGCCGGGAAGGGAGCTACCGCCGGCCGGTGGCGGTCAAGGTCCTGCGGCAGGAGCTGGCGGGGACCGAGGCCGCCTTCCGCTTCCGCGCCGAGCGCCAGATCCTGGCCCGGCTGGAGCACCCGAACATCGCCCGGCTCTACGACGGCGGCGAGACGGCGGACGGACGCCCGTTCCTGGTCCTGGAGCGGATCGACGGGCTGCCGCTGGACGTCTACTGCGACGCGCAGCGCCTGGGGGTCGAGGAGCGGCTGCGCCTCTTCCTCAAGGTCTGCGGCGCGGTGCAGCACGCGCACCGCAACCTCCTGGTGCATCGCGACCTCAAGCCCTCGAACGTCCTGGTCAACGGGGCCGGCGAGCCCAAGCTCCTCGACTTCGGCATCGCCAAGCCGGTGGTACGGATCGAGGATGAGGCGGAGGGGGCGCCCTCGTCCACCCGCTACGATTCGCGGACCTGGACACCCGGCTACGCCAGCCCCGAGCAGATCCGGGGGCAGGCGATCACGACCGCCAGCGACGTCTACAGCCTGGGCGTGGCGCTCTATCGCCTGCTCACCGGGCGGGGCCCGTACGGCCCGGTCCCGGTCCGGGAGCTGGAGCGGGCGATCTGCGAAACGGCGCCCCCGCGGCCGAGCGCCGTCGCCGCCACGCCCAAGCGAGCCCGCCGCCTGCGCGGCGACCTCGACACGATCCTGCTCAAGGCGCTGGCCAAGGAGCCGGAGCGCCGCTACCGCTCGGCCGCCGAGCTGGCGGAGGACCTGGAGCGACACCTGGAGAGCCGGCCCATCGCCGCCCACCCCGACACCGCCACCTACCTGGCCTGGAAGTTCGCGCGCCGGCACCGCGCCGGCGTGACCTTCGCCCTCCTCCTCGGCGTCCTCTTCGCCGGCTGGATCGTCGACCTCCAGCTGCGCCGCCACCGGCTGGCGCGCGAGAAGGAGCGGACCGAGCGCGCCTTCGCCTTCCTCGTCTCCGCCTTCCAGCAGGCAGCGCCCCGGGTCCCTGGGACCACCGTCTCCGCCCTTGCCGTGGTCGACAGCGTGGCCCGATCGATCGGCCGGGAGCTCCAGGCCGAACCCGAGATGCAGGCCCGGCTGCTGGACCGGGTCGGCTCGGCCTACTGGAACCAGCGGCGCCTCCCCGCCGCCTGCCGGATCTTCGAGCGGGCCCTCACCCTGCGCGAGCGCCCGCCCGCGGCGGAATCGCCCGAGCTGGCCTGGAGCCACCTGCAACAGGCCATCTGCCGCGACGCCGAAAAGCGGCCGCAGCCGGCCCTCCGCTCCGCCCTCCGCTCGGTGGCGATGTTCCGGCGGTTCGCGGGCTCCGAGCGCTTGGGGTTGGCCGGCGCCCTCAGCGTGCTGGGCGACATCCAGGCGAACCAGCGGCGCTTCGCCGAGGCCAAGGCCGCGCAGCAGGAGGCGGTCGCCCTGGCGCGCGGAACGGGCGAGGCCGGCCGCGACATGCTCGCCCACCACCTACTGAGCCTCGCCCGCGCGCAGATCGGCCTGGGCGAGGACGAGGAGGCCGAGCGGTCGGCCCGCGAAGCCTTCTCGCTCCAGGCCCGGGCCTTGAAGCGGGACAACCGGCTGCTCCTCTACAACGAATGGCGGCTGGCCAAGACCCTGGCCGAGGTCGGACGATCGCCCGAGGCCGAGTCCCGCCTCCGGCACGTGATCGCCCGGGCGCCGGGGCAGCAGATGCCGGACGTCGACCGCTACAACGCCCTCATCCAGCTCTCCGAGGTCCTGGCCGCCGCCGGGAGGACCGAGGAGGCCCTCGCCGTGGGACGCGAAGCCCTGCCCCTCCGCCTCGCCGCGATGGGCGGCGGGGATCCGCAGGGGGCCCTGATCCGGCTCCACCTGGCGCGGCTCCTGGCGGAGCTGGGGCGCGTCGCCGAGGCGGAGCCGCTGGCCCGGGAGGGCTTCGCCACCCTGGTCCGGACCTTCGGCGAAAGCTCCGTCGAGGTGAGCCGGGCCTACCTCACCCTCGCCCAGGTGGAGCGCCGGGCCGGACGGCTCGACGAAGCCCTCGCCCAGGCGCGCACGGCCCTCGCGATCCTCGAGCGCCTGCCGCCGCCGGACGCCCGCAACCTCGCCAGGGCCCAGACGGAGATCGCCCGGGTCCACCTCGACCGCGGGCAGGACCGCGAAGCGCTCCCCCACCTCGAACGGGCGCACGGCATCCTGGCGCGGAACAACTCCCGCGATAGCGCGCGGCGCGCCGAGGTCGACCTGCCGCTGGGCGAGCTGCTCCTCCGCCTGGGACGGAAGGAGGAGGCCGGAGAGGTGCTGCGCGGAGCCGCGGCCCTGCTCGTCGCCGAATACGGGCCCGGCGACGCCCGCGCCCAGCGGTGCCGCGAGGGGTTAAGGCTCGCGGCGGTCCCCTAGTACCCCTCCCCCTCCGCCGGCGCGGCGACCTTGCCGCGATGGAGGCGGAAGAGGAGGACGAAGTAGCTGAGGGCGAGCGGGAAGGCCAGGACCCACCAGGTGATCCCCGCCCGCAGGCTCCCCTCGCCGGCCGCGGAGTTGTAGGCGGTCAGGGAGAAGGCGGGGGCGAGGGTCGACTTCAGCATCACCGGGTAGACGCAGGTGGCGGTGACGGCGAGGAGGCCGAGGAGGAAGGCGGCCGAGCCGAGGAAGGCCTTCCGCTCGCGCCCCTGGAGCCGGGCGACGACGCTGGTCCCGAAGCCGCCGAGCACCAGCGCCAGGGCCAGCCAGGCGAGCGGGCGACCGGGCAGGGCGGCGAAGATCTCGGGGCGCACCCGGATCGTCGCGACGGTCGCCAGCAGCCAGAGGAGGGCCAGGACCGGCAGCAGCCGGCCGGCCGCGCGGACGCTCCGCTCCCGCACCGGCCCCTCCGTCTTCCAGGCGAGGAAGAGGGCGCCGTGATGGGCCAGCGCCGCCAGGGCGAAGAGGCCGATCAGGACCGTGTACCAATCCAGCACCCCCGGCTGCGCGGAGACCCGGAAATCGGTGAACAGCGGCAGCGCGAACCAGCCGCTCCGGTCGAGCGGCACGCCGCGCACCACGTTGCCGAGGGCGGCGCCGAAGAGGACCGGCGCCAGGGTGCTGGCGAACGCCAGCACCGCGTCCCAGAAGCGGCGCCACATCGGATCGCCGACGTGCGAGCGGAGCTCGATCCCCAGCGCCCGCAGGATCAGGACCCAGACCACCATGAAGATCGCCAGGTAGAAGCCGGAGAGGGCCGAGCCGAGGACCCGCGGGAAGGCGAGGAAGAGCGAGGTGCCGGTGGCGAGCAGCCAGACCTCGTTGCCGTCCCACAGCGGTCCGATGGCCGCCAGCACCTCGCGCCGCTCGCGGTCGCCGCGGGCCACCCAGAGGTGCAGGGCGCCGGCCCCGAAGTCGAAGCCGTCGAGCACCACGAAGATGGCGGCCGTGACGGCGATGACGCCGAACCAGATCGTTTCCAGGTCCATCGTTCCTCTCCTCCCTCGATCCCTTCAAGAGACCCGCGCCGGCTCCGCCTGCCCGGCGGGGCCGTGTCCGGCCGGACCGTGACCGATCTCGCGCCCGACCAGGTAGAGGAAGACGAGACCGAGCACGAAGTAGAGGCCGGCGAAGCCGAGGCTGGTGAACACGGCCTGCCCTCCGTGCACGGTCGGCGAAGCGCCGTCGACCGTCCGCATCAGGCCGTAGATCAGCCAGGGCTGCCGACCCAGCTCGGCCGTCATCCAGCCGGCGGTGTTGGCGATGTAAGGGAAGGGGAAGGCCAGCATCAGGACCCAGAGCACAGCCCGGTTCCGCTCCAACCGCTTGAGCAGCAGGAGGAGGAGGGAGACCCCTGACAGCGCCAGCAGCAGCGTGCCGAGCCCCACCATGATGTGGAAGGAGTAGTAGAGCATCTCGATGTTGGCCGGCCACTGGTCGGCGGGGAAGCTCTCCAGCCCCTGTACGTTGGAGGAGAAGTCGCCGTAGGCGATGTAGCTCAGCACGCCGGGGACGCGGATCGGGTTGTCGAGCTTCCGACCCTCGACGTCCGGCTGGCCGATGAGGTTCATCTCGGCGTAGGCGCCGTCTTTGAACCGCCCCTCCATCGCCGCCAGGGTCGGCTTCTGGTGCTCGGCGACCAGGCGCCCCTGGTGGTGGCCGGTCGGCATCGCCACCAACAGGGAGGCGGCGAAGGCGGCGCTCACGCCCAGCCGGAGGCTGACCCCCGCCACCTCGGCGTGCCTGCCGCGAAGGGTCCAGAAGGCGCCGGTGGCGGCCATGACGAAGGAGGCGGTGACGACGGCCGCCATCTGGTTGTGGGCGAACTGCGCCAGCGCCCAGGGGTTGAGGACGAGCTCCCGGAAGCTGGCCAGCTGGAGGGTGCCGTCCGGCCCCATGACGTGCCCGGCCGGGTGCTGGAGGAAGGCGTTGGCGACGATGACGAAGTAGGCGGAGGCCCAGCTGCCGGCGAACAGGGCGAGGGAGGCCAGGAAGTGGCGGCGCCGGCCCAACCGCCTCTCGCCGAACACCAGGAGGCCGAGGAAGGCCGATTCGAGGAAGAAGGCGACCATCCCTTCGAGGGCCAGGGTCTGCCCCACCACGCCCCCCGAGAACTGGGTGAAGCGGGCCCAGTTGGTGCCGAACTGGAACTCCATCGGCAGGCCGGTCACCACGCCGAGGGCGAAGTTGAGGCCGAAGAGGCGGATCCAGAAGCGCGCGGCGTCGTCGTAGGCCGCGCGGCCGGTACGCAGGCCGAGGGCCTTGAGGGCCACGATGAGGAGGGCCAGCCCCATCGTCAGCTGCGGGAACAGATAGTGGTAGACCGCCGTGAAGGCGAACTGGAGCCGATGCCAGAAGACTGGGTCGTCCAAACGAATCCCTCCTACCCCGTGGAAGGGATTCTACGGCTCGCCGGCCCAAACCTCCGACCCGGCGGCCGGCAGGGAGGAGGCTGGGGAGGACGCCGCGCCCGCCTGATGGGGGTTGAGGTCCGCCAGGAGGCCGGTTCCGGCCGGCGTGCCGTCCGAGCGCCAGAGCTCGAGGCCCACCGCGGGACTGAATCCGGGAAAGACCGCGCCGGCGCCGGCCGCCACGATCCGCAAGGTCGAGGTGACCGACCTCGAATCGAGGGCGGAGAGGGCGATCGTGCCCCGCGTCGATCCGTCCGACCGCCAGAGAAGGGAGTCGCTCTGCTGGCGGTCCTGCACGAACAGGACGCTCGAGCCGACCCGATAGGTCGGGTTGACCGAGTCCGAGCCGCTGCAGGCGCCGCTGCACAGGTCCCGGGTCAGGTGCGTTCCCGCTTCCGTCCCGTCGCTGAACCAGATCTCCCGGCCCCGCACCCCGTCGGTGCCCCGGAAGAAGAATCCACGATCGAGCACGTCGCCCGTGTAGCCCTGCCAACCCGCGCACGATCCCGGACAGACGTCCTTCACCAAGTGCGTGCCGGCCTGCGTTCCGTCGGTGACCCAGGGCTCGAAGCCGTGCACCCCATCGTCGACCGCCAGGTAGAGCTTCCCGCCCACCCCGGTCGAAGCGAGGGTTATGCCCGTGACCTCAAAGGCGAACTGGAAGTGGACGCCTTCCCCAAAGCGGGTCAACAGCCGCGTCGAGGCGGCCGTACCGTTCGTGATCCGGAGCTGCGCCTGGAGCCCGGGACCCTCCGCCAGGAACAGCAGCCGGTCGCCGAGCGCCCGGCTGTTGAAGCGGGTCAGCCCGGAGGCTCCCCGCACCAGGTCAGCCACATTGACCGTGCCTCCGGCCGTGCCGTCGGTGCGCCAGAGCTCGCGGCCGAGCCGCCCGGACGTGGCCGCGAAATAGACGTACCGGCCGGCCCGCACCAGATTCGTCGGCGCCAGGTTGAAGGACGACCCGGGGTCCGGATCGAAGATCATGCGGGTTCCGGCCGGCGTGCCGTCGGCCACCCAGAGGGCGGGTCCCCGCCCGTCGTCGGCGACGAAGACCAGCCTGCCGTCGAAGGCCGTGAACTCTCCGATCTCGGTCTGGCCCGAAGAGGGCTGGATGCTCGAGATCCGGAAAGTCCCCGCAACCGTGCCGTCGGTGCGCCAGACCTCGGGACCGTGCGCCGGTTCGGAGGCGAGGAAATAGAGGAGGCTGCCGGAGAGCTGCGCGAGGCTCCGTGAGGAGGTGCCTCCGGCGGGGAAGAGCGGCGAGCGGCTGAGGACGAAAGTCCCCGCCCGCGTGCCGTCGGTCGTCCAGACCTCGGCCAGGCCGGAGCCGGTGAAGCCGCCGAAATACAGGCGCCGTCCGTCGGTGGCGATGAGCCTTGGAGAGCTGCTGCAAGGCCCGGGGCAGAGGTCGACCAGCTGGAACGTGCCCGCGACCGTGCCGTCGCTGACCCAGGGCTCGCGCCCCGTGTCCCCGTCGTCGGCCTCCAGGAACGCTCGCCCGGCGACCGTGCCGAGAGGGCGGGGGAAGGAACTCTCGGGAGTGGCCTTGAGACCGCCGCCCTCCACCCCGTAGGGCTCACCGGCGCCGGCCGGCAGGGAGGCGAGCGCCAGGAACGCGGCCAGCGCGAGCGGCTTCTGGGAAGGGCGGACGAGCATCGAGCCTCCAGGGACCCCGAATTGGAGCGGGTTTTTCCTATCTTATCGCGAGCGGCCCTAGCGCCGGGCCGGCAGCGCCGGCAGCGGCTCCGCCTCGAGGGCTCGGCAG
>WBZQ01002787.1_pt1 | contig 11058 bp, 7 predicted proteins | sample 5204251 | NCBI WGS metagenome assembly WBZQ01 (sample SAMN12412402, study PRJNA552823) | activated sludge metagenome | isolation source: activated sludge from nitrification reactor of wastewater treatment plant... | place: USA: Virginia | collected 2017-09 | reverse complement strand
CCCGGTGAGGCCACCGACTTGGGCGTGCTGGCGGCCTCGATCGCGCTCGAACACCACGCCATTGCGCTCTACGAGCACGGCCTGCAGCGCAAGCTCTTCCCGCCGGGACTGCGCGACTACGCGCTCGAGTTCCGCGGCGATCACCTGGGCCATCGCGACACGCAGGTCCAGATCGCGCGCGAACGTGGCGGCGAGGCACCGGAGCCGTTGCGCGACTACGGCCTCGCGCGCGACGTCGCCGACAGCGACGACCTGCTGCGCCAGGCGCTCCTCGTCGAGGAGGCGGCGCAGCGTGCCTACCTCAAAGTCATCAGCCAGATCCGCACCCGCGACTACCTGCTCTCGGCGGCCTTCGTGATGGTCGACGAGGTGCGTCACACGACCGTCTGGCGGCGTGTGCTGGGCTACCGTCTGTACTGAGCACTCACTCGCCGAGCACGCTCAGTGGATCGATGCGCGTGGCCCGGCGCGCCGGCAGCACGCAGGCGCTGAGAGCTACGCTGGCCAACAGCGCGGTCATGCCGAGCAGCACCATCGGGTCGCCGGGCTGCACGCCGAACAACAGGTCGTCGAGGCTGCGCCGCAGGGCGAGCGCGCCCAGGCCGCCGAGCAGGCAGCCGCCTCCGATCAGCAACAGGCCCTCGCGCAGCACCAACTCGAAGATCCCGCGCGCGCTGCTGCCCAGCGCGATGCGGATGCCGATCTCCTTGGAGCGCTGCGTCACGAGATAGGCCAGCACGCCGTAGATGCCGACCGCTGACAGCAGCAACGCCAGACCGCCGAAGGCCAGCCCGAGCTGCGCGGGCGCCCGCTGCGCGGCCAGCGCGCCGGCCGTGCGGGTCTCCATCGTCTGCAGGTCGAAGACGGGCAGCTCGGGGTCGAGCCCGGCCACCAGTTGCCGCAGCGGCCCAGCCAGCGTCTCGGGCTGCCCGTCGGTCTTGAGCGTGAAGGTCAGCCCGCTCGAGGCGTCCTGGGCGATCGGGAAGTAGTAGGCCCCCACGCTCGCGTCACCTTCGGTCAGGGTGCGCAGCTTGAGGTTGCCGATCACGCCCACGACGGTCCAGTACACGGTCTTCTCGTTGGTGGCCAGCAGGTCGTTGACGTCGGCGGGCAGGTACATGCGGCGGCCGATGGGATCGCGGCCGGGCCAGAAGCGGCGCGCCAGGTTCTCGTCCACGATCAGCACGGGCAGACTGTCCGGCCGGTCGCCGTCGCTGAAGAAGCGACCCCGCATGAGCGTCACGCCCAGGCTCTCGAAGTAGCCGGGCGAGGCGTGGGCGGCGGTGGGCGAGATGACCGATTCGCCCGGCTGCATCTGGTGTCCCTCGGCCAAGATGACGCTGTCGCTGTGTGAGCCGCCGAACGGGATCGTGTCCGTGACGCCCGCGGCGCCGACGCCCGGCAGCGCGCGCAGACGTCGCAGGGCCTCGTCGGTGAAGCGCCGACGGGCCTCGGCGTCGGGGTAGCGGGTCGCGGGCAGCACCACCGTCGCCGACAGCACGCCCTGCGAGCGGAAGCCCGGATCGACCCGGAGCGCGTGGCGGAAACTCGCGAACAACAGGCCGGCGCCCACCAGCAGCACGAACGTGAACGCCACCTGGGCGACGACCAGTCCGCGGCGCAGGCTGCGCGCCGCGCGTGAGGCGCTGCTGGCGCGGCCCTCCTCGCGCAGCGTCGACATCAGATCCGCGGGCAGCGCGCCCAGGGCGGGCGCCAGGCCCATCGCCGCGCCGATCAGGAGCGCCAACGCCAACGCGTAGAGCACGCTCACGCCCCCCAGCCCGATCTCGGTTCCGTGCGGCAGGTCACCCAGTTCGAGCACGCTCGCGGCCTGTAGGGCCAGCGCGCCCAGGGCCAGGCCGCCGAGGGCCGCGCCCAGCGTCAGCAGCAGGCTCTCGAGCGTCAGTTGGCGCGCGAGCTCCGAGCGCGCCGCGCCCAGCGCCAGGCGCGTGGCCAATTCCTTCAGCCGGCCACGGGCGCGCACGAGCGCCAGGTTGGCCACGTTCACGCAGCCGATCAGCAAGACGAACAGCGCGCCGGCCCAGAGCAGCACCAGGCGCGGCTTGACGTGCCGCAGCAGGTGCTCGTGGAAGCCGTGCACCTCGGTGCGGAAGCCGGCGTTCATCAGCAGTTCCTTGTACTGCGGGAAGCGCTCGAGGTTGGCGGCGTTGAGCGCGTCCACCTGGGCCTGCACCTGCTGCAGGCTGGCGCCTGGAGCGAGCCGGCCCAGGTTCCAGTAGTTGTTGCTGTGCCGCCGGCTGTCGCTCTTGTCTTCCGGCGTCGGCGCCAGCGGACGCCACAGCATCACGCCGGGATCGAAAGCCTCGAGCGCGCGCGGCATCACGCCGACCACGACGTAGGGCCTGCCGTCCAGCCGCACGTCGCGCCCGACGATGGCCGGGTCGGCCGCGAAGGTGCTGCGCCACAGCGATTCCCCCAGCACGACCTTGAACTCGCGCCCGGGTTGCCCTTCGTCTTCGGTGAAGGTCCGGCCCAGACGGGGCGCCACGCCGAGCAGCGGGAAGAAGGATGGCGTGACGTTGGCGACGCGCACGCGCGCCGGCAGGCCGCCCTGGTCCATGGAGACGCTGCTCTGGTTGAAGAGCGCGTGGGCTTCGAGCGCCGGGACGTGGCGTTGCCGGTCGTAGTAGTCGGGCACGCCCGAGTTGGAGCTGTCGGGCGCGCCGGCGCGCGGGTAGACGTTGCTCATCAGCACCAGGCGCTCGGGTTCGCGCGCGGGCAACGGCCGCAGGAGCACCTGGTAGACCACGGCGAAGAGTGCCACGTTGGCGCCGATACAGAGCGCCAAGGTCAGGCCCGCCGTCAGGCTGAAGGCCCGCTCGCGCGCCAGGTGGCGCAGGCCCACACGCAGGTCACGCTTGAACCAGTCCACGCAGCCTCCCTCGGCCGGGGTCCGCATCCGGGCCTCGAGTCTGACAACGCAGCCACGCGCCCAAGGTTTCGATTTTGCGCTCCGCGACCTCTACAATCGCGGGCGGAGGGACGCCATGGACACGCGCTTCGTCGAGGCCGTCAGCGCCGAGCTGCAGCAGATTCGCGCCCAGGGCCTGTGGAAGGAGGAGTGGCCCATCCTCGGCCACCAGGGACCGCAGATCAGCGTGCAGGGACGGGCCGAGCCGGTGCTGAATTTCTGTGCCAACAACTACCTGGGCCTCTCGGGCGCGCCCGAGCTGTTGGCCGCCGCGCAGCGCGCTCTCGACGAGTGGGGCTACGGTCTGTCGAGCGTGCGCTTCATCTGCGGCACGCAGGCCCTGCACCTCGAGCTGGAACGGCGTGTGGCGGAGTTCCTGGGCCTGGACGACGCGATCCTGTACGCGGCCTGCTTCGACGCCAACGGGGGCGTGTTCGAGCCGTTGCTCTCGGCCGAGGACGCCATCGTCACCGCCTCGCTGAACCACGCCTCGATCATCGACGGCGTGCGCCTGTGCAAGGCCAGGCGCCTGGTCTACGCGCACCTCGACATGCGCGACCTCGAGGCCAAGCTGCAGGAGGCGCAGTCGGCCCGCTTCCGGCTGGTCGTCACCGACGGCGTGTTCTCGATGGACGGCGACGTCGCGCCGCTTGCGGACATCTGCGACCTGGCCGACCGCTACCGCGCGCTGGTGATGGTCGACGACTCGCACGCCACGGGCTTCATGGGACGCACGGGGCGCGGGACCTGGGAACACTGCGGCGTGGCGGGCCGCATCGACATCCTGACCACCACCTTCGGGAAAGCCCTGGGCGGCGCCTCGGGCGGCTGCATCGCCGCGCGGCGCGAGGTGGTCGACCTGCTGCGCCAGCGCAGCCGGCCCTACCTGTTCTCGAACACGCTGCCGCCGGTCGTGTGCGGGGCCACGCTGCGGGCGCTCGAACTGCTGACCAGCAGCACGGCCCTGCGCGACCGGCTGGAGGCCAACACGCTGCGCTTCCGTGAGGCCATGACGGCCGCCGGCTTCGAGATCCGCCCCGGCGTGCACCCCATCGTGCCGATCCTGTTCACGCGCTTCGCCCCCGACGACGCGCCCCTGGCGCAGCGCTTCGCGCGCGCCCTGCTCGACGAGGGCGTGTACGTCAAGGGCTTTTTCTTCCCGGTCGTGCCGCGCGGGCAGTCGCGCATCCGCGTGCAACTGTCGGCCGCGCACACGAGCGAGCAGATCGACCGCGCCGTGGCGGCTTTCACGAAGGTCGGTCGCGCGCTGGGAGTGCTGGCGTGAGCGACGCGCAGAAGGTCAAGCTGGCCTGGGCCATCGCCGCGGCCGCCGACCTGCTCGAGCTGGCGGTCTTCCCGCTCTTCATCGAAGGCGCGCTGTCGCCCGTCAACGACGCGCTCGACGTGGCCGTGGCGGCCGCCATGGTCTCGCTGCTGGGCTGGCACTGGGCCTTCCTGCCGACCTTCATGGCCGAGATGGTCCCGTTCGTGGGCCTGGTCCCGACCTGGTCGGCGGCGGTGTTCCTGGTCACGCGCGGGCGCACCCCGGACAAGCCCGCGGGTGACGGGCCGATCGACGTCACGCCCCCGCGGCCGCGCCTGGGCGACGGCGACGGCCCGGGCCCGCGCGCGTAACCCATGACCGCGACGCCGCTCGAGCCCTCGGCCGAGGAGATGCGCCGCCTGTTGCAGGCGGCGGCCGAACGCGTGGTGGCCCACGTCGCCAGTCTGGGCGAACAGCCGGCGTCGAGCCTGGCGGGCGCCGACGAGGCCGCGCGCGCCCTGTCCGAGCCGGCGCCGCCCGAACACGGCGCGCCCTTCGACGAGCTGCTGGCGCTGGTGTTCGAGCGCGCCGCGCCCCACGGCCTGAACGCGGCCGGGCCGGGCTACCTGGCCTACATCCCCGGCGGCGGCCTGTTCACCGCGGCCCTGGCCGACCTGGTCGCCGACAGCTTGAATCGCTTCACCGGCCTGTGGCTGCCGGCGCCGGGCCTGGTGCAGCTCGAAGCCGACGCCATCCGCTGGCTGTGCGCGTTCGTCGGCTACCCGGCGGGGGCCGGAGGCATCCTCACCAGCGGCGGTTCGCTGTCGATGCTCTCGGCGCTGGCCGCGGCGCGCCACGACAAGCTGGGCAGCGACTTCCGGCGCGGCCTGCTGTACGTCTCGGACCAGGCGCACCACTCGGTGCTCAAGGCCGCGCTGCTGCTGGGTTTCGAGGCGTGCCAGGTGCGCGCCCTGCCGAGCGACGAGGCCTTCCGCGTGCGCATCGACGCGCTGGCCGAGCAGATTGAGCGCGACCGCGAGGCGGCGCAGGTGCCGTTCGCGATCGTGGCCAACGGCGGCAGCACCAACACCGGCGCGGTCGACGACCTGGGCGCGCTGGCCGACCTGGCCGCGCGCGAGCGGCTGTGGCTGCACGTCGACGCGGCCTACGGCGGCTTCTTCGTGTTGACCGAGCGCGGGCGCGCCGTGTTGCGCGGCATCGAGCGCGCCGACTCGATCACGCTCGACCCGCACAAGAGCCTGTTCCTGCCCTACGGCACCGGCTCGCTGCTGGTGAAGGACCCCGAGACGCTGCGGCGCGCGCACGCGGTGCCGGCGGAGTACCTGCCGCAGGTGCAGCACGACCCCGAGCGGCCCGACTTCGCCGAGCTGTCGCCCGAGCTGAGCCGCGGCTACCGCGGCCTGCGCCTGTGGCTGGCGCTCAAGCTGCACGGCGCGGCCGCTTTCCGCGCGGCGCTCGACGAGAAGCTCGACCTGGCGCGCTGGGCCGCGGACGAGCTGCGCGCCCTCCCCGGCGTCGCGATCGTGGCCGAGCCGCAGCTCAGCCTGGTCGCCTTTCGCCTGAGGGACGACGGTCGTCCGCCCGAAGAGCAGGACGCCCGCAACCGCGCGCTGCTCGAGCGCGTCAACGCCCGCCGCCGCGTGTTCCTGAGCGGCACGCTGCTGCGCGGGCGCTTCACGCTGCGCATCTGCGTGCTCTCGGTGCGCACGCACAGAGAGCGCCTGGGGCAGGGCCTCGACGACATCCGCGCCGCCGTCGCCGAACTGGCCGGCTGAGCGCGCCGGCACTTCTTCGTTGCGCGGTCCTGCGTGCCGCTGTTATGGTCCGCCGATGGCACGACCGGGTCGGGTCCAGTTCGCCGCGCTTCCTCTTGTCATCCTCGTGCTGACCGGCACGTTGGGCTGCGCCACGGCCCCCCGGTCGGACTGGGTGCCATGGCTCGACGAGGCCCAGATCGACCTGCACGTGATGCGCCTCGCGCACGGCACGGCCGAGGAGCGCCGCGCGTCGGCCTGGACGCTGGGAGACGCGCGGGCCTCGCGGCGCGACCTGCACGAAGCGTTGCGGACCGTGCTGGACGATGCGGTGACCGACGACGAGTTGCGCGCCGGGGCGCTCTGGGCGCTGTACCGCGCGGACGACCCGGGCCGCGGGGAGTGGCAGGCGCCCGGGGCGCCTTCACCGTCCGGGGTGTCGGCCTACGACACGCCGCCCAAGCTGGTTCGCAAGACCATGCCGGTGTACCCGACCGACGCGTTCCAGCACAAGGTCCAAGGCACCGTCGTGGCCTCGATCCTGATCGACGCGGGAGGACGCATCGCGCGCCTGCACCTGACGCACTCGATCCCGTCACTCGACCGCGCCGCCGTGCGCTGTCTCGCCGCCTGGCGCTTCAGCCCGGCCGTCAAGGAGGGCCGGCCGGTCACGACGGCTGCCAGCGCTCCCATCAACTTCCGCATCTTCTGAGCGCCGCCGGCTCGCCGGCGGCTGCGGGCGTTGGCTACCGCGGGCCGATGACGGTCCAGTCGAGCGCCGCGGGCTCCGACGACGGGTTGGTGAATTCGCCGAAGAGGCGCGTGCTGGCGTTGTCCATGTGCCAGACCACCAGGCGCCCGCTGGTCTCGTTGCGCCAGACGATGTCGGACGACTGCAGCGGCGGCGTCCCGGGCACTTGGTTCCAACTGTAGTCGCCGCCCGCGACCACCTTCCAGTTGGCGTTGCCGGCGCTGGGCGGGTTGACGAACTGCCCGCTCAGGCGCTGGGCCGACGCGTTCAGGTACCACGTCACCGCGCTGCCCGAGGTCGCGTTGTACCAGAGCAGGTCGCGGTGGCCGTCGCCGTTGTAGTCCAGCGCGGCCACGATGGCCCAGTTGGCGTTGGCCGCTTCGTTGGGGGATGGCGCCAGGCCGCCGGCCATCACCGTGCCCTTCATGCGCCAGATCGACAGCTTGCGCGTGGACGTGCTGCGCCAGATCAGGTCGGGCCGGCCGTCCTCGTCGAAGTCGCCCGTGGCCACCGGACGCCAGTCGAGCGGCGGCGGCGCCGCGCCGGTGAGCGGCACCGGCGCGCCGGCGCGTGTCGTGCCGTCCAGCAGCCAGAACTCGACCTGGCCGGTGGTTTCGTCGTAGAAGACCAGGTCCGTCTGACCGTCCGGTCCGCGGCCGGGCGCCGACCAGGAGTCGAAGTCGTCCGAGCCCACCAGGACCCAGTTCGGCCCGGGCGGGTCGGGGCTGACGAAGGTCTCGCTGACCCGCGTCGTCCCGTTCATCAGCCAGGCCTTGATCCGGCCGTAGTCGGGCGAGGCCGGGTTGACGTTGCGCAGCAGCAGGTCCGCGGAGCGCTGGCCGTCGAGGTTGCCCTTCACGCGGCTCTGGGTCGTGCCCAGCACCTCGAACGCCAGCCCCTGCTGCGCGCCGCCGTCGAGCAGCGGGAACCAGGGTCCCGGCGGACACAACGGATTGATGATGTCGCAGGCGGTGATGCGCGCCTGGGCGTTGCCCGTCGCCGCCTGCCCCTGGCGCGTGACCGGCACGGCCAGCGGCGAGAACCCCAGGAAGCTGCCGCTCGACCCGTCCAAGAGCCAGGTGACCCAATAGGTGCCAGGTCCCAGGTTGAGGTTCACCGGGATCGTCGTGGCCTTGATCGGGCAGGAGGTGACCGTCGGGTCGCCGCTGGGCACGCGGTAGATCCCCGTAGGCGTGGGGCTCACCAAGCCGCCGGCGAAGGATGGCCCTCCGGGCGCGGCGGCCACGGTCAGCCGGGCGTAGTTGACCTCGGGCCCGATGCAACTCGTGCTGGCGAAGAACGCCGCCGGGAGGGTGTAGAGTCTCACCGCGTTGACGTGCCAGCCGCCGGGCGTGTCGATCACGAAGTCGTCGGCCAACTCGACGCTGGTCAGGCTGCTGGGCGTGCCCATCACCAGGTAGAAGCCCAGTTCGGTCAGGCCCAACTCGCCCTGCACGCGGCTCAGGTGGGCGCCGCCCGGGCCGCCGCCGGGCAGGTTCACGATCGGACCGTTGCTGTACAGGACCACCGTGCCGGCCGCGCCGCAGGGCGCCGCCAGCGCGACGCCGATCGCCGCCATCAACAGCCTGCGTGCCATGGGAACCCCCTGTTCGAGGACGCCGGGGCATCCTACCGTCGAGCCGCCGGCGCCGGCGATGAAACCTCTGTCATGCCGCCCCAGGGCGCCGTCACGCCGCCTCGGGCGGCGCCGTGGGGAGGGTGAACCAGAACGTGGCCCCCTGGCCGGGGACGCTCTCGGCGCCGATCAGGCCGCCATGCGCTTCGACCGCCAGCCGGCAGAAGGCGAGGCCCAGGCCGAAGCCGCGCCGCTTGTGGTCGCCGCGCGCGAACTTCTGGAAGAGACGGTCGCGCACGCTGGGCGCGACGCCCGGCCCCGTGTCGCTGACTTCGACCCGCACGCGGCCGGAGGGCTCGTCGCCGGCCCGGGCGCTGAGGCGCACGCGTCCCTCCGGCGGCGTGAACTGGAACGCGTTGTCGAGCAGGTTCTGCAGCACGCGCCGCAGCAGGCGCCGGTCGGCCCACACCGGCGGCAGGTCGGCGGAGAGGTCGATGTCGAGCGGCGCGTGGCCCGGTCGCGCGGCCAGCATTTCGCCGACCTCCTCGACCAGGCGCGGGAGCGGCACGGCACGTCGCTCGAGCAGACGCGCGCCGGCCTCGAGCTGGCCCAGCTCGAGCAGGCTCTCGGTGAGCGCCATGACCTGGCGCGTGGCGCGCATGCCGAGGGCGATCACCTCGCGCTGCTCGGGCGCCGCGTGCTCCAGCAACTCGAACGCGCCCCACACGCCCGACAGCGGGCTGCGCAGGTCATGCACCAGCATGTGGGTCATGTCGCGCTGCAGGCGCTGCAACTCGTGGCGCGCGGTCATGTCGCGCAGGATGGCGCGGGCGTAGGCCGGCCGGCCGTGCTCGATGCGGGCGTTGGCGCTGCCCGCCACCGGGACGTGCACCCCCAGTCGCGACACCAGCACGCCCTCGAACTCGGGCACGCTCTCGCCGCGCGCCAGGCGCTCGAGCAGCGTCCGTCCCGCCTCGCGGCTGCCGGGCGTCAGCAGGTCGAGCAGGTTGGCCTTCCCGGAGTCGAGCCCCAGCGTCTCGCGCATGGCGCGGTTGGCGTAGCGCAGGTGGCCGTCGAAGTCGACCTGCAGCACCAGGTCGCCGGCTTCCTCGAGGAACTCGCGCAGGCGCGCCTCGCTGTCGCGCAGGTCCGCGGTGCGTTCGTCGACCAGCGCTTCCAGCCGCCCCAGCACGTTCTCGAGGCGGCGGTGGGACTCGTGCAGGCGTGCGGCCATGGCGTTGAAGCCGGTGACGAGGTCGGCCACCTCGGCCGGCGCCTGAGGCGGGAGCGGCAGCGGCTCGGGCGGCTGCTCGTCGAGGTCCAGCGCGGCGATGCGCGCCGCCAGGCCGGCGACGGGGGCGGTGACGCGCCGTGCCGACTGGCGCGCCAGGACCAGCGCCAGGCTGATCGCGCCGGCCGCCACCAGCAGCCCGATGAGGATGAAGCGGTCGCGTGTGGCGCGGATCAGGCGCAGGGGGCGCCGCGCCAGGATCGTCCAGCCGCTGACCGGGGCCACGTGGCGGGCGATCAGGCAGGGACTCCCACCGCCGCCTGGTCCCTCGAAGATGCGCGCTTCACTCCCCGCGCCCGTGTGCGCGGGCGACAGGTGCTGCAGCGGCGCCTCGCCCGCGCTGGCGAAGACGACGGCGCCGGCGCGATCGAGGATCACCACCTCGGTCCCGGGCGTCGCCAGGAACATGCGGCCCGCGTCGCGCAGGCGGGTGAGGTCGAGCGAGCCCTCGACGACGCCGGCGATGCTCCCGTCCGGCGCGCGCAGCGGGGCGCTCAGCGCCACGATCGGGTCGTGGCCGAAACCGCGCCCGCGGAACGCGTCCGACACGTAGGGCCGGCCCGTGTGCAGCGGCTCGCGGAAGTAGGCCCGGTCCGCCACGCTGCGGCCGCGTGCGCTGCGCGGCGCGCCGGTGGCGGTGACCTGCGGCTCGACCGCGCGCAAGCCGCCGTCGCGCGCGGCCACGAGCAGCGTCAGGAAGCCGGGGTGGTGGCGGCGGCTGCGCGCCAGCCAGGCCTCGAGGGCGGCCTCGTCGTCCAGCGCCACGGCGCGCAGGTTCTCGGTCAGGTCGAGGATCGCGCGCTGGTGCTCGGCGATGTGCGCTTCGGAGGCGTCCGCGATGGCGCGGGCCGCCTCGGCCAGGCGTTCGGAGGCGGCCGCCCGGTCACGGCGCGCGAAGAGCCAGGCGCCGGCGAGGCACAGCAGCAGCAGCGGCAGCGTGACCGCCAGCAGCCACGCGCGCAGGAGGCGCGCGCGCAACGTGGGTCGCTCGCGTGCGCCGGGCCGATGGTGCATGTGTGCGCCGTCCCCTCCCTCGGCGGGCGGAACCCGTACCGCCGCGCCGCGCGCGCCCGAGCCGAAATTCTACGCGTCGCAGGGGGGGCGAAGTGCACGCCCGAGGACCGGGCGAGGCCCTGGGGTTCGACCCGGGGGGATCGCGAAATCCGGGACGCCGACGAGGACGGGCAGTTCGACTTTTTCGATCCGCCGGTGGCGGTGGAGTCGGCGCGCCGAGGCAGCCGCGCGCCGGCCGACTGAAACTTGACTTGGAAGTACAGATTCAACTAGCCTCGACGCTCACGGGCGGTCGAGCCGTCTCCGCCCGCGGGGGAGCGCGATGAGCAACCAGACCCTGCAGGACATCGCCGGGCGCGAGTACCAGGCCGGCTTCGTGACCGACATCGAGTCGGAGGTCATCCCGCCCGGGCTCGACGAAGACGTCGTGCGGCTGATCTCGCGCAAGAAGGGCG
>WBZQ01000901.1_pt2:10000-11061 | contig 11061 bp, 7 predicted proteins | sample 5204251 | NCBI WGS metagenome assembly WBZQ01 (sample SAMN12412402, study PRJNA552823) | activated sludge metagenome | isolation source: activated sludge from nitrification reactor of wastewater treatment plant... | place: USA: Virginia | collected 2017-09 | reverse complement strand
GGCGTCGGCTTTGAACCGAGGGAACGGATTTGCCTGTCCCCTCCACCTACGAGCTTGGCCCACGTCATCCAACGCGTGGGTTCGACTAGCCTCCTGCGTCACCCCATCGGTCTTTATCGCCCGAAGAGCGGTTCAGGAATGTTGACCTGATGTCCATCGGCTACGCTTCTCAGCCTCGCCTTAGGGTCCGACTGACCCTGAGCGGATTGACCTTGCTCAGGAAACCTTAGTCTTTCGGCGAGCAGCGTTCTCAGCTGCTTTATCGCTACTTATGCCGGCAGGGTCTCTTCTGTGCTCTCCAGTGATCCTTACGGTTCACCTTCAACGTGCACGGAATGCTCCTCTACCCCGCCCGGGAGACGCATCCCCCGGACAGACGCAGCTTCGGTACAGTGCTTGAGCCCCGTTGAATTGTCCGCGCGGAGCCACTTGACCAGTGAGCTATTACGCTTTCTTTAAAGGATGGCTGCTTCTAAGCCAACCTCCTGGCTGTCGGAGCGTCTCCACATCGTTTTCCACTAAGCACCAATTTTGGGACCTTAGCTGGCGATCTGGGTTCTTTCCCTTTTGACGACGAAGCTTATCCCCCGCCGTCTCACTCCCGGATATCACGCCCCGGCATTCAGAGTTTGATTGGATTCAGTAACCTGGTAAGGCCCCTAGTCCATTCAGCGCTTTACCGCCGAGGGTGTCCATCCGAGGCTGCCCCTAAAGGCATTTCGAGGAGAACGAGCTATAACGGAATTTGATTAGCCTTTCACCCCTAGCCTGAGCTCATCCGAGCTTTTTTCAACAAACATCGGTTCGGACCTCCACGCGGTGTTACCCGCGTTTCATCCTGGCCCAGGCTAGATCATCCCGCTTCGCGTGTACGGCCAGTGACTGATTCGCCCTATTCAGACTCGCTTTCGCTGCGGCTCTGCACGTCGCTTCGCCTTGCCACTGACGGTAACTAGCCGGCTCATTATGCAAAAGGCACGCGGTTCCACCGGGTCGCCCCATGGTGGTTCCACTGCTTGTAGATGAACGGTTTCAGGTACTATTTCACTCCCCTAACTGGG